>ERZ761602.6025-NODE-6025-length-13891-cov-11.329069_pt1 | contig 13891 bp, 13 predicted proteins | sample MGYA00512165_ERZ761602 | MGnify/ENA primary metagenome ERZ761602 (study PRJEB28899, sample SAMN02445085) | bioreactor sludge metagenome | biome: EBPR sludge; isolation source: Thorneside wastewater treatment plant | place: Australia: Brisbane, Thorneside...
TGACTGAGAGTAGGGTCATAGAAGGTCACGTTGCTCGCGCAGCGAGCTACGTGACAGCAGAGATCGTTGTCACGTAGGCCGCTGCGCGGCCAACATGACCTACCCCACGGCTACGGATGCCGCCCCATGCGCAAGGCGTGCCAATCGCGATCGGCGGTCAGCGGATCGACGCATAGCTCGGCGAGCTGTTCGCGCATCGCACCCGCCACGCGTTCCCGCAGGCGTTTGAGTTCTACGGCGAGCGTATTGGGCGGGATCCCGAGCGGCGCAGCGAGTTTCGCCAGTTCGCCACGCTCGGGCGGTGAGGTCAGCAGGGGCAACATCGTGTCGTACAACGATGCGCGGTCGCGCTGCACGTAGGTCTGACGCAACTGCGCCAGCGCCTGCGCGGTCAGCGTCATCAGGAAGCGCGCGTCGAAGGCGCGTTCGGGATCGACTCCCGCCGAGGCCTCGGCGACCACCACCGTGTCGTCGATGGCATCCACCGGCAGTTGGCGACGCTCACGCCAATGGCCTACGTGGCGCTTGAGCATCACCAGCAGAAAACCGCGAAAACTGCCGAATTCGGGGTCGGCGCGCGCGAACCAGGCGTGCTCATAACTCGATGCGAGGAAGCTCTGCAGCAGGTCTTCGGCATCGGAGGCGCCCACACGGGCACGCAGATAGGCGAGTATCGCCGGCCGATAAGCCTCCACCAGCGTCCCGAAGGCTGCCCGTCGATCGTCCTGCGACAAAGCGGTGCCGCGAATCAGGTGCCACTGCGTCGAGGGGAAGTCGGCCATGGCGCATGTTCGCAGATCAGCAGCGCATTTTCCGTACTGGCGACAAGCAGAAATGGGGCAAGGGTCAGGGGGCAGGGGACCAACCTCGGCGCACGGTCTGACAATGACGCGAAGCTGGACCCCTGTACCCTGTCTATTGCACCGACAAGCGCACCGAAGCCCGGGCGACCCGAATTCCAGCAACCAACGACCACCAACCGACACCCAAATGCTCGCCCTCACTGCCCTGCTGGTCCGCGACTACGATGAAGCCATCGCCTTTTTCACCGGTGCGCTGCGCATGGTGCTGATCGAGGACAGTCCGCGCGGCGAGGGCAAGCGCTGGGTGGTGGTGGGCGCCGCGTCGGGTCAGGGCGGGCAGTTGCTGCTGGCGCGCGCGGCGACGGCCGAACAGGAAGCGCGTATCGGCGATCAGACCGGCGGGCGGGTGGGCTGGTTTTTCCACAGCGAGCATTTCTGGTCCGACTACGACCATATGCGGGCGCAGGGAGTGCGCTTTGCCGAGGAACCACGCCACGAACCTTATGGCTGGGTCGTGGTGTTCCTCGATCTCTACGGCAATCGCTGGGACCTGCTGGAACAGCCGCTGTGACCACCTTGCTGCTGCTGAAGCTGTTGCTGGTGCCGACCTTGATCCTCGGTGTCACTCTGGCCGGTCGTCGCTGGGGACCGGACGTTGCGGGTTGGCTGTCGGCGTTTCCGATCCTGTCGGGGCCGATATTGCTGATCATCGCGCTGGAGCAGGGCCCGGATTTTGCTGCGGCCGCCGCGCACGGCACGTTGCTCGCAGTGCTGGCGATCCTGGTGTTCAGCCTCGCCTACGCGTGGGCAGCGCAGCGCAGAAGTTGGCCGGACTGCATGTTCATCGCCTTGTTCCTGTACGCCCTGGCGGTGCTCGGATTGCGCCGACTGGACACCAGCCTGACGGTGTCCTTCGTCAGCGTGATCGCCGCGCTGCTGCTGGTGCCGCTGGCGTTTCCCGGCGTGCCGCGCTGGGTGACCGGACGAGTGACTGGCAACGATCTGCCGTGGCGCATGGGCAGCGCCGCAGCGCTGGTGCTGCTGGTGACCTGGGGCGCAACGTACCTTGGGCCGCGCCTCAGTGGATTGCTGGCGATGTTCCCGGTGATGAGCACGGTGCTGGTCGGTTTCTCGCATCGACAGTCGGGCGGTGCCTTCGCCACCCGATTGCTGCGCGGGATGGTCTGGGGCTACTTTTCGTTTGCGTGTTTCTGCGCGGTGCTGGCACTGACGCTGGCGGAGATGGGGATTGCAAAGTCTTTCTCGTTGGCGCTGGTGGTGGCGTTTGCGGTGCATGTGGTCACGCGGCGGTTTGTGCCGAAGACCTAGCGCGCGATGGTCGGGTGCCGACTTTCGCTCTGGTGGGTCCAGACTTGTCTGGACGCTCTTGGCCGGCTTGGGGGAAAGCGTCCAGACAAGTCTGGACCCACCAGAGCAACAGCAATGCAAGGGAACCCGAAAAGCTCGCGGGGTGAACCCGCTCCCACAAGAGCTGCCGGCTTGACCGCTATGCTCTGACCGACTGCCACACCATCAACCAACGCCCCATGCTCACTCTGCACGGCGACCACCGCTCCGGCAACTGCTACAAGATCGAGCTCGCACTGGCGCAGCTCGGTCTCGACTATCGCTTCGTCGATGTCGACATTTTGCGCGGCCAGTCGCGAACGCCGGAATTCCTCGTGCTGAACGCCAATGGCAAGATCCCGCTGTTGCAGCTTGCCGATGGCCGCTGCCTGGCGGAGTCCAACGCGATCCTGTGTTACCTCGCGGACGGCACGCCGCTGTGGCCGGCGGAACGCTACGCTCGCGCGCAGGTGTTGCAGTGGCTGTTCTTCGAGCAGTACAGCCACGAGCCCTACATCGCCACCGCACGTTTCATTGTGCAGTACCTCGGTCGACCGCCCGAACGTGCCGTGGACCTAGCGGCAAAAATGGCGCCCGGTCGCCGAGCGCTGGCGGTGATGGAGCAGCAGTTGGCCGTACAGCCGTTTTTCTGCGACGCGGGCTACACGATTGCCGACATCGCGCTCTACGCGTACACGCATGTCGCCGACGAGGGCGATTTCGATCTGTCGGCGTATCCGGCGATTGGTGCGTGGCTGCAGCGAGTGCGTGAGCAGCCGGGGCATGTGGCGATGATCGGCGGCTGAGACAGGCGTCATTCCGAGTGACCTGCCTCGGGACGGAGCCGCACACGATTCAAGAACCTCGTCTTTGCGAGAAGCGCAGCGACGAAGCAATCCAGTGACTTCATGTTGTCGTGACGGAATGCCGCAAAACCAGGAAGTGTCGCTGGATTACTTCGCTGCGCTCGCAATGACGAGCGGCATGGCATGTGTGCATTTCCGGAAATGGAAGACGAATCTCTCAATGACGGACGAGCGGGCCTGCCAATGCGATCATCGGGTCCGGTCCAATCTTCGTGTCTGCCGCCCATGTCTTTCCGCAACGAGTTCCTCGATCTGGCGCTGCGTCTGAACGTGCTTCGCTTCGGCGAGTTCACGCTGAAGAGTGGCCGCGTCAGCCCGTATTTCTTCAACGCCGGCTTGATCAACAGCGGCGCTGCGCTGGCCGCGCTCGGTCGCGCTTATGCGCAGACGCTGGTCGATCACGCGCTTGGGTTCGACATGCTGTTCGGCCCGGCCTACAAGGGCATCGCGCTCGCCAGCGCCAGCGCCATCGCGCTTGCCGATACCCATGGACGTGACGTGCCGTTCGCGTTCAACCGCAAGGAAGCCAAGGATCACGGCGAGGGTGGTTTGCTGATCGGCGCGCCGCTGGCCGGCCGCGTGGTGATCGTCGACGATGTCATCAGCGCCGGTACCAGCGTGCGCGAATCGGTGGCGCTGATTCGCGCGGCCGGCGCCACACCGGCCGCGGTGCTGATCGCACTGGATCGCCAGGAACGTGGGCAGGGCGCGCAATCGGCCGCCGACGAAGTGCGCGGGGAGTACGGCATACCGGTTCTGGCAATCGCCAATCTGACCGAATTGCTCGGCTATGTGGCGGGCAAGCCGGAGCTGGCTGCAGTATTGCCGCGGCTTGAGGCGTATCGGGCGCAGTACGGCGTGTAGCTCCAGGTGGGTCCGGGCTTGTCCGGACGCGTCTTGCTCTGTTGCCGGGAAAGCGTCCAGACATGTCTGGACCCACCAAGGTCACCAGCAAGAAGCGGTGTTGCTTGTTGGTGTTGGCGTCGGTAGAGCAAAGATGGCGGCCTTGGGCTTTTTTCTACACCGACACCAACAAACAGCACCGCTTACCAACACCGACACCAGGAACCAACACCAGCTTCCCCGGGACTCGTAGAATCGCGGCCTTGCTACCGCAGGCCACACCATGCCCTCCTTCGACATCGTTTCCGAATGCGACAAGCAGGAAGTCCGCAATGCGGTCGACCAGGCCAATCGCGAGCTGGTCAATCGCTTTGACTTCCGGGGTACCGGCTGCGCCTTCGAACAGGACGAGTTCGTGATCACCATGAAGGGGCAGAGCGAGTACCAGTTGAAGCAGATGCTGGAGATCCTCAAGCCGCGGCTGATCGCGCGGGGTATCGACATGCGCTGCGCGGAGCTTGCCGATGCGGAGAGTAACGTCGCGGCGGCGCGGCAGAAGGTCACGTTGAAGCAGGGTATCGACCAGAAGAACGCCAAGGACATCATCAAGCGCATCAAGGACGCCAAGCTCAAGGTCGAGGCGCAGATCAACGCGGAGAAGGTGCGCGTGTCGGCCAAGAAGCGCGACGACCTGCAGACGGTCATCGCGCTGCTGCGTGCGGCCGAGCTCGAATTGCCGCTGCAATTCGAGAACTTCCGGGATTGAACGGGTTCGTGAGGCATTCAGCTTGAACGCGCCCGTCGCCGAGTACGAGGTCATTCCCGGCATCAACCTCAAGGACGATGAACTGGTCGAACGCTTTGTGCGCTCGTCCGGCCCCGGTGGCCAGAACGTCAACAAGGTATCGAGTGCGGTCGAATTGCGCTTCGACGTACAGGGCTCGCCGTCACTGCCGGACTGGCTGAAGGCCCGCGTGCTCGCTGCACGAGATCGCCGGCTGACCAACGACGGTGTCCTGGTGCTGCAAGCGCAGCGTTTTCGCACCCTGGAGCGCAATCGCGCCGATGCCCGGGAGCGCCTGCTGGCGTTGCTGCGAACGCACACCATCGAACAGAAGAAGCGCATCGCCACCAAGCCGAGCAAGGCGTCCAACCGTCGACGCATCGAAGCCAAGAAGGCACGTGCCAGCACCAAGCAGTTGCGCGGCAGCCGGGGCATCGACGAATGAGCGCAACCCTGCGGGACAAGCTGATTGCGGTGCCGCCATCGGCGCCGGTCATTCGTGGACAGGGATTCGTCCGTTGGCTAGCCAGCACGATCATTCGTTGTTCGTTGTGGCGTCTGGTCGGCGAGTTTCCGAATCAGGCGAAGCTGGTGGCGATTGCCGCTCCGCACAGCTCCAATTGGGACGGCATCATCGGCATCTCGTTCGCCTACGCGCTCGGCGTCCGTGCCACCTGGATGGGCAAGAATTCGCTGTTCAGGCCAGGCCTGGATCGTCTGATGCGCGGACTCGGCGGCATCCCGACCGACCGCAGCAATCCGCGTGGCGCGGTCGGCCAGATGGCCGAGATGGTGCGAACGACCGGCGATCCGCTGTGGCTGTTCCTGGCCCCCGAGGGTACACGCAAGGCGGTGCACAAATGGCGTACCGGCTTCTGGCACATCGCCAGCGAGGCCGGCGTACCAATCCTGCTGGTCGCGATCGACTACCCCAGGCGCACCTTTGTGGTCGGTCCGCTGTTCTACCCGACCGGCGACAAGGAGCGAGATCTTCAGGCGCTGTATGACTGGTATCGGCCGTTCGAGGGCAAGCACGGCAAGAGCGGGTTGCCGCTGTCGGCGCAGTAGCCCGCTTCTGTGGGTCCAGACTTGTCCGGACGCTTTTCCAGCATTGAAGCGGGGGAGCGTCCAGACAAGTCTGGACCCATCAAGAGCTTGCACCGCTCATGACCGGCTTCTGATCTTGCTTCTGTGGGTCCAGACTTGTCTGGACGCTTTTCCAGCATTGAAGCGGGGGAGCGTCCAGACAAGTCTGGACCCATCAAGAGCTTGCACCGTGCGGGCACTGCCCCGTGCCCCTACCCCACCGCCCCGGCCATGACCACGCGGTCGCGACCCTCGTTCTTGGCTGCGTACAGCGCGCGATCGGCGCGCGCCACCAGCGCGTCCATGTGGTCGCCGGGTTCGGCCAGCGCCAGCCCGATGCTGATGCGGTAGCTGATGCGCAGGTCGCCGCTGCGCACCTGACGGCTGCGTACGCGCGCCAGCAGCTCATCGGCCCATGCGCGGGCGCTGTCCGCGTCGGCGCCGGGCAGCAATACCAGAAATTCCTCGCCGCCCCAGCGTCCCACGGTCTGGTCGGCGACCAGCTGTCCCATCGCGACCTCGGCAAAGTCGCGCAGCACGGCGTCTCCGGCCAGATGACCGTAGGTGTCGTTGATACCCTTGAACTGGTCGAGGTCGATCACCGCCAGCGCAACCGGCCAGTCTGCGGCGCCGCTCAACGCGTTGACGATGCGTTCGATCAGCTCGCGGCGGTTCGGCAGACCGGTCAGTGGATCCAGCACCGACAGGGTCTTCAGTTTGCGATTGGCATTGCCCAGCGCCTGCGCGGTCGCTTCCAGTGCTTCCTTCTGATTGCTCAACTCGCGGGTACGTGCGAGTACTTCGGCTTCGAGATGGCGGCGCTGCCGGTTGAGCTGCCGCGTTCGCCCCAGGTAGGCCAACGTCAGCAGCAGCACCAGCGTGGACAACAGCAGCACCCGGAACGTCCAGGTGGCGTAATACGGCGGCGCTACGCGTACACGCAACAGCTCGCGGCTGGCACTGCTGCCGTCGTTGTCCACTTGCAGCTCAAGCGTGTGTTCGCCGTCCGGCAGGCGGTCGAGGATCAGCGAACGGCGCTCGCCCATCTGGTGGAAAGGCGCGCCGGGATCCAGCCGATAACGAAAGCGCGCCGAGGTCGGCGCGTCGAACACCAGACCGGTGAAGTCGAGGATCAGCGGCGGATGTCCATGCTGCAGGTCGAGTTGCAGCGGCCGTGCCGGATCGCTGCCGGCGGCGACCTCACTGTCGCCAACCACCAGACGTGCCAGGCTTGGACGCGGCATCTCCGGCGTCTCCCGCAGGCGTTCGGGCTGCACCGCGGTCAAGCCGTCGATGCCGCCGAAATAGAGCCAGCCCTGGCTGCCGCTGGCCACCGCGCCGCTGGCGAACTCGTCGGAGGCGATGCCGTCGCGACGGCGCCAGATTCGATGGCGCAGGCTGGCTGGATCGAGACGGATCAGTCCGCGGTTGCTGGTCAGCCAAAGCTGCCCCTGACGATCGCTGGCGATCGCGTAGATCATGCCGCTCGGCATGCCGGCGAGGCGACCGATCGGCTCGAATCGCAGCTTCGCGACGTCGCCCGGATCGATCACGCGCACCAGGCCACCGTTGCTGCCGATGAAGATGGTGCCATCGGCATGCCGATGGATGTTCCAGACGATCGATCCGGGCAGGCCATCGGCCACCCGATAGCGCGCCAGTGGCGTACCGTCGGCGGCGAGTATGTGCAGGCCGCCGGACGTTCCCACCCAGATGCGCCCGTCGCTGTCGCGGTGCAGCGAGTAGACGCTGCGATCCTGCTGCGCGAACCACGGTTCGGCGCCGCCGGCGGGCACCAGCGGCACCGGCTGGCGCGCCTCGCCGAAAGCGTCGATGCGCCACAGTCCAGATGACGACCCGGCCCAGATGCGACCGCTCGCATCCTCGCGCAGCACGCGTACGCTGCCGCCGCGTTGGTCGCGCGCCAGCGCGGGTTCCGGGTGCCAGGTCGGCGCATCCGGATCGGTCCAGTAAAGGCCGTTGTCGGTGGCCACCCAGATGCGGCCGGCGCGATCCTGCATCAGGTTCCACACCAGGCGCGCCGCTTCCGGGGCATCGGCAGGAAACGGCAGCGTCTCGAACGGCCACTCGACGCCATCGCGACGGGCACCGGCGGCAACGCGCTGCACGCCACCACCGAAACTGCCGACCCAGAGGTCGCCGCGTCGATCTTCCAGCACCGCACGCACGCGTCCCTGCTTGAGACCGGTCTGGCCCTCGTCGCGGTCGCGTTCGACATGGAAGATCTGGTCCGAAGGCGTGAAGCGCACCAGTCCTTCGCCCCAGTGGCCAGCAAACACGCCGCCGCGATCGTCGACATCCAGCGCCTCGATCAGAAAACCGCGCCCGGCCACGCGCGCCGAGCGCCGGTGATCGAGCGCCTTGACGCAGTCGCAGTCAGGATCGAACCAGGCGAGGCCGCGATCGGTGCCGATGTACACGCTGCCGCCGGGGCCGGCGGCGAGACGCAATATGCGCGAGGTGCGCAGGCCGGGGGCATCGGTTCCGCCGGGCAGGAAGCGCCGGGTGTCGCCGCTGGCGAGCTCCACGCGGAACAGGCCCTGGCTCCAGCTGCCGACCCAAAGCACGCCCGCGGGCACTTCGAGCAGCGAGTCGATGTTGAACGGACGTTCGCTGCCGGCGACCTCGAGCGCGTGCACGGTGTCGCTGGCGTCGACCCGAAACAGGCCGTCGCCGGTACCGACCCACAGTCCGCTCGGGCCACGGCGCAGTGCCCAGACATCGGTGCGCGGCGGGTTGGCGCCCACCTCGATCCGGGTCGCCTTGAACTCGGCGGACATCGGATCGCCGTTCCAGTCCAGGCGCGCCAGCCCGCTGCGCGAGGCCAGGTACAGCGTTCCGGCGCGGGCCAGGTCGACCGCGTTGAAGTGGTTTGCCGGCAGCCCGTCGGCAATGCCGAGCATGCGGAATTGCTCGGACAGACGGTCGAACAGCGCCAGTCCGCCGCCGTTGGTGGCCATGTAGAGGTGGCGCCCGGCAACCGCGATGTCGCGGATGTAGGCCGAGGCGGTGGCGCCCGGATCGTGGTCGGATGGCCGATAGACGCGAAACTCGTAACCGTCGAAACGGTTCAGCCCGTCCTCGGTGCCGATCCACAGATAACCGTCATCGTCGCGTACCAGCGCCAGGGCCGAGTTCTGCGACAAGCCATCGGCGACCGAGTACTCGGTCGCGGCGTGCGCCGGCAACGTGCATGCGGCCGCCAGCCAGAGCAACACCCGCCGCGTCCAACCGCGGCGTTTGTGCCTGCCGACGCGCGCAAGGTTCAGAAAGCCCTCATCGCTATTGGCACAGGTGCGCGGTGAAGCTCTGTTCACCGGCCACCGGCGGTCCCTTCGGCTGGATCACATTGGCGCCCAGCGCCGCCGCCTCGTTGCGCGCGAGCGTTTCCAGTTCGTCCGCCACCTTGATCGAATTGCGCTCGACACCGACGATGCGGTTGGTCACGGTGGTCGTGATGTCGCCCTTGAAAGTGCATCCGGAAAGCGCCTCTCCGGCGCCGGCAACGCGCACGATAGCGCCGTTCTTTTCCAGCTTGACCCAGGTGCAGGCGCTGGAGGCAAGCAGAGTCAGGAGCATGACAATCGACAGCGGTTTCATCGGGCGACATCCTGAAGGCGCGGGATGCCGCAAATTATCAGGTTCGCGCTGCTGGTGGGTCCAGATTTGTCTGGACGCTCTGCCTGACGCAATGCCAGGAGCGTCCAGACAAGTCTGGACCCACCAGGAACAGCACCTAAACGACCTGCGAAAACCTCGCCGGTGCGGCGACCGCCTGTTTGTCGCCGCTGAGCCAGGCATCGAAGGCCATCGCCACGATGCGCAGCAGCATGGCGCCCGCTGGCGTGATCGTCAGCGTGTTCGCACCCAGCTCGACCAGGCCATCGCGCGCGGGCTCGGCCAGGCGTGCCAGCGAGGCGGCGAAATAGTCCTTGAAGTCGATGTTGTGGCGGGCGCCGAAGGTGGCGTAGTCGACGTGCCCGAAGCACATGATCTGCACGATCAGCTCGCGGCGCAGTCGATCGTCGGCGTCGGTGGTCAGCCCGCGCATGATCGGCAGGCGGCGCTCGTCGATGGCGTGCAGATACGGGATCTCGTGCTTCTCGTTCTGTGCGTAGATTTCGCCGACCTGGCCGATCGAACTCATGCCGAAGGCCACCAGGTCGCAGCCGCCGTGGGTGGTGTAGCCCTGGAAGTTGCGCTGCAGGCTGCCATCGAGCTGCGCCCGCGCCAGCTCGTCCTCGGGCAGCGCGAAGTGGTCCATGCCGATGTGCACGTAGCCGGCGTCGGTCAGGCGTTCGATGGTCAGTTGCAGCAGCGCCATCTTGGTGTCGGCGCTGGGCATGGTCGCGGCGTCCATCACCGCCTGCGACTTGAACAGTTCCGGCAGGTGCGCGTAGGAATAGGCGGCGATGCGGTCGGGCCGCAGCGTCAGCACGGTATCCAGCGTGCGCGCGAAGCTCTCCACATGCTGATGCGGCAAGCCATAGATCAGGTCGAAGTTGATCGAGCGAATGCCGACGCTGCGCGCCTCGACCACCAGCCGCTCGGTCTCCTCGACCGACTGGATGCGGTTGACCGCCTGCTGCACCTTGGGGTCGAAATCCTGCACACCGAGGCTGATGCGGTTGATGCCGAGCTCGACCAGCGCGCGCAGCGCAGCCGGATCCGCGGTGCGCGGATCGATCTCGATGCCGTAGTCGCGCTCGGCGCCGCGGTGCATGCCGAAGCCGGCGTCGAGCGCGGCGAAGATCTCGCCGAGTTCGTCCGGGTTGTAATAGGTCGGCGTACCGCCGCCGAAATGCAGCTGGTTCACCGGGCGGCTGCGATCGAACAGCTCGGCCTGCAGCGCGATCTCGACCAGCAGGCGGTCCAGATAAGCGCGACCGCGTTCGCGATTGCGCGTGATGATGCGCGTGCAGCCGCAGTAATAGCAGCTCGAACGGCAATACGGCACGTGCAGGTACAGGGACAGCGGCCGCCCGCTGGCATTGCTGCGCCGCGCCTCGGCCGCATAGTCGGCAGCGCCGAAACCCGCATGGAACTGCGGCGCTGTCGGGTACGAGGTATAGCGCGGCCCGGGCCGGTCGTAACGGCGGATCAGTTCGACATCGAATCGGGTATCCATGGGCGCAAGTCTAAGCCGGAGCGGCCGGCGCGCGCTTGATTGGGGTCAGGATTCAATCGTAGGTCACGTTGGCCGCGCAGCGGACTACGTGACGCATCCGCACGTCACGTAGTCCCTGCGGGCCAACGTGACCTACGCCGCCCGGGCGAAGGTCTTCGGCAATCCAACCGCAGCCGCCGAACCGTACCAGCCGAGCTCCGTCGCCAGCGCCGCAACTTCGCCGATGTACAACAATGTGGGCGATTGCAGCTGATGCGCGCGCGCCAGTTCGGGCAGTTCCGCCAGCGTGCCGACGATCACCCGCTGATTGGCGCGCGATCCGTTTTCGACCAGTGCCACCGGCGTCGTCGCAGCGCGGCCGTGGGCAATCAGCCGCTCGCGCAGCACCTCGAACTGGGCGCCGCCCATGTACACCGCAAGCGTCTGCCGCTCCTGCGCCAGCGCCTGCCAGTCCAGCGTGTCGGTCGAACGCGCGCAGTGCGCGGTGACCAGGCGCACCGATTGCGCGTGATCGCGATGGGTCAGCGGGATGCCGGCGTAGGCGGCGCAGGCCACCGCCGCGGTGATGCCGGGCACCACGGCGTAGTCGATGCCGGCCTCGCGCAGCGCTTCCAGTTCCTCGCCGCCGCGACCGAACACGAAGGGGTCGCCGCCCTTCAACCGCACGACCACCTGGCCCGCGCGCGCATGTTCGACCAGCAGGCGCTGGATCTCGCCCTGCTCGGTGCTCGGACCGCGCCCGCTCTTGCCCACCTCGATGCGTTGCGCGTCGCGGCGCGCCAGTTCCAGCACCTCGGCACTGACCAGGCGATCGTGCAGGATCACGTCGGCCTGCTGCAGGGCACGCAGCGCGTCGAGGGTCAGCAGGCCGGCGGCACCCGGCCCGGCGCCGACCAGCAGCACGCGGCCGCGGCGTGTTTGGCCGGGGCTGGCCAGCGTTCGCGCCAGTTCGCGTTCGGCGGCGCCGAGCTGGCCGGCGTCGACCAGCGCTGGCAGATTGCCATGCAGCAGTTCGTCGTAATAGCGGCGGCGTTGCGCCAGATCCGGGCGCGCGGCGCGGATCCGCGCACGCCAGCGGTCGAGCAGACCGGCCAGCACGCCCAGCGAGGGCGTCAGCCAGCGCTCCAGACGTTCGCGCACCAGGCGCGCCAGCATCGGTGCGCTGCCGCCCGAGGACACCGCGATCAGCAAAGGCGAGCGGTCGACGATGGCCGGCACCTGGAAGGTCGACAGCGCGGCGTCGTCGACCACATTGACCAGTGTCTGGCGCAACGTTGCCGCTGCAGCCACGCGCTGGTTGAGCGCAACATCGTCGGTCGCCGCGATCGCCAGCCAGACCTCGTCGAGTTGCTGCGGCGTGAACTGCAACGCGCGGTGCGTCAGTTCGCCGCGCTGCCTGCGCGCCGTCAATGCTGCGGACAGACGCGTCGCCACCACGTCGACGACGGCTCCCGCGCGCAGCAGCATGCCGATCTTGCGCTCGGCGACGTCGCCACCGCCGACAACCAGCACGCGGCGACCGCTCAGATCCGCGAATACGGGATAAAGGTTCATGCGCAGCGCCAGACAGAATCGACCGATCCCAGCTTATGGACGTGTAGACGTCCATTGAAATGACCGCGCGACGTGAACATATGCCGCTGGGGCATATGCGGCGCCGCGATCGGGAATCGGGGATCGGGAATATTCGCTTCGAGCGCGCCTTTTTGGGTCGAGACTTGTCGGGAAATCGGGAATACCTGCTTCGAGGGAGCTCTTTGAGGTTCCAGACTTGTCTGGAAATCGGGAATACCCACTTCGAGCGAGCTTTTTGTGGGTCCAGACTTGTCTGGACGCTTCCTGCTTTTCGCAATGTGAGGGAAAAGCGTCCAGACAAGTCTGGACCCACCAGAGCCGGGCGAGTCCGGACCCCACCAAGGGCCGCTCCTGCTAGCCTTCCCCGCCCGCTTCCCGCACTTTCCGATCAGCATGTTTCTCGACCGCCAACGCATCCGCCGCGCGTTCACGCGCGCCGCCGGCGACTATGAACAGACGGCGGAACTGCAGCGTCAGGTTGGCGATCTGCTGCTGGAGCGGCTGCCGGTGGTGACGGCAACGCCGACCCGGATTCTCGATATCGGTGCCGGTACTGGCCGCCTGACCGCACGGGTGCGCAAGCGCTATCCGAAATCCGAGGTCATTGCGCTCGACCTGTCGCTGGGCATGCTGCGTCAGGCGCGCCAGCATGTCGGCTGGTGGCGACCGTTCCGGCGTGTCGCGGGCGACGCTCAGGCGCTGCCGTTCGCCGACGCCTCGATGGACCTGGTGATCTCCAACCTGTGCCTGCAGTGGTGCGGCGACCTGAAGACGGCGCTCCACGAGTTCCGTCGCGTGCTCAGGCCCGGAGGCTGGTTGCTGTTCACCAGTTTCGGCCCGGACACGTTGAAGGAGTTGCGCTCGGCCTGGCGCGCGGCGGACGAGCGCGCGCACGTGCACGTGTTCCTCGACATGCACGATGTCGGCGACGCCGTGCTGGCGCAGGGTTTTGTCGACCCCATGCTGGATGTCGAACGCTACACGCTGACCTATGGCGACGCGCGTTGCCTGATGCGCGAACTCAAGGCGATCGGTGCCGGCAATGCCGCGGTCGATCGCGCGCGCGGCCTGACCGGCAAGCAGGCCTGGCAACGCATGCTTGCGGCGTACGAGTCGCAACGCCGCGAAGGCCTGTTGCCCGCCAGCTACGAAGTCATATTCGGCCAGGCGCAGGCGCCCGCCGCCGGCGCGCCGCTGCGTGGCCCGAAGGGCGATCTGGCCAGTTTCAGCGTCGAGGCGATGCGCGCGAAATTGCGCCGCGGCGGGTAGGAAAAAAACAGGGTGGAACCGCGCAGCGGGGTTGCCACCATCGGGGGCTGCGCGCCGATCCGGCGGATTCGCCTGGCGTCGATTTCGCATGCCGTGTTCGGCGGATTCGCCTTTGGCGGATCCGCCCTTGTATGTTGCTTTTCATGGTCTCTTCGCTCTTTCGCTCTAG
>ERZ761602.6028-NODE-6028-length-13890-cov-6.199060_pt1 | contig 13890 bp, 12 predicted proteins | sample MGYA00512165_ERZ761602 | MGnify/ENA primary metagenome ERZ761602 (study PRJEB28899, sample SAMN02445085) | bioreactor sludge metagenome | biome: EBPR sludge; isolation source: Thorneside wastewater treatment plant | place: Australia: Brisbane, Thorneside...
AAGTTCAAGAACAACCCTCGCTCTCGGCCAGGGCGTGAGCTGCGCCGAGCAGGGCCGGCGCCGGTGAAAGGACTACATAAGTCGGAATGGCTGCCAGATAGGCGGCAAAGCGGCCCTTGGCCGCGAAGCGCGAGCGAAAATCGGACCGATCAAAGAAATCCCCCAAGCGTGGAATGATACCACCGCCAAGATAGACGCCACCGCTCGCGCCAAGGGTCAGCGCGAGATTGCCGGCAAACGAGCCGAGCATCGCGCAGAAGGTGGACATTACCGCGCAGCACTGCTCGTCCGTTCCGGCGCGCGCACGAGCGACGAGTTCCGGATTCGGCAGCACCTCGTGCGGGCGGCCATCGACCTCGGCCACCAGGCGATTGAGCAGCGGCAAGCCGGAGCCGGAAAGCAGCCGCTCGGCCGAAACGTGACCGAACTCGCGCCAGGCAAGCGCAATGATCGCCGCTTCCCGCGCATCGGCTGCGGCGAGCGAACAGTGCCCGCCCTCGCCGCTGAGCGCCACCCAGCGCCCGTGCGCGCTGCACACTCCGGAGACGCCAAGCCCGGTCCCTGGACCAAGCACGGCCTTGGTCGCGCGCTCGATCGGCGCACCGCCACCTACCTGGCGGATGTCCGCCGCGGCCAGATGCGGCAGTGCCAGCGCCAGTGCGGCAAAGTCGTTGAGCAGCAGGAGCCGGGCAAGGCCAAGTCGGCGTACGATCTCGGCGCGCGCAAATACCCAGGGCGCATTGGTCAGGCGGACGACTTGCTGATCGACCGGTGCGGCCAGCGCGATGGCTGCGGCGTGCAGAGGGGCGCCGCGCAACTCGTCGAGATACGCCTGAATCGCTTCGACCGGTCCGGCATGATCCTCAACGGCGAGAATTCGCAGATGTTGCGGTGCGCCATCATCGTCGAGCAGCGCGAAACGGGCCCGTGTACCACCCACATCGGCCACCAGCATGGCCGGAGAACGCATCCCGGCGGTCGTCTTGGCATTCTCGGAAGCAGGCTGCGGTTGCAAGGCGCGATCTCCAGGAAGAAGCGGAATGGCGATGGCTGAATCTTCGCATCAATCGGGTCATTAATCAAAGACCCGTTGCGTACGCAGCGCGCTCGGCGATTGCCCGCCGGCGCCCGACGTGTTACGGTTCCCGCTCCTTTCGTCATCCGTTGGCCACCTGTGAAACGTGACAATCTGATTCGAAAACTTGTCGAGGTGGTCGGCGCCACGCACGTTCTGACCGGCGAGGACGCGATGTCGCCACACCTTGTGGATTGGCGCGGACGCTATCGAGGTTCAGCCATCTGCGTCGTCCAGCCAGGTAGTACGGCCGAAATCTCGGCAGTCGTTGCCACCTGTGCTCTGCACGGGGTAGCGATCGTTCCGCAGGGCGGTAACACCGGTCTGTGCGGTGCAGCTACGCCGAACCCGGACGGCGGCGCAGTCGTCGTCGGCCTCGCCCGAGTGAATCGCATCCGGAGCATCGATCCGGCGAACAATACGATGACCGTTGAAGCCGGCTGCCTGTTGCACGACGTCCGCGCTGCCGCTGCCGCTGCCCAGCGGCTGTTTCCCCTGTCGCTGGCGGCTGAAGGAAGCTGCCAGATCGGTGGCAATCTGTCGACCAATGCGGGCGGCGTCCAGGTGTTGCGTTACGGCAATGCGCGCGAGCTGACGCTCGGTCTCGAGGTCGTTTTGCCCAGCGGGGAAGTCTGGGACGGGCTGCGCGGCCTGCGCAAGAACAATACCGGCTATGACCTGAAGCAGCTGTTCATTGGCGCCGAAGGAACGCTCGGCATCATTACGGCTGCCGTGCTCAAGCTGTTTCCCCTACCCAGCGCAACGGCAACCGCTTGGCTGGCAGTCGCCTCACCGAGCGCGGCAGTGATCCTTCTTGGCCATCTGCAGGACCGGTTTGGAGCCGCGCTGACCGCCTGTGAGCTGATCTCGGAGACTGCACTGCACATCGTCCGCCGCCACGTGCGCACTGGTTCCGAGCTTCCCGCCAGCCCCTGGCACCTGCTGATCGAGTTGTCGAGCGGCGATGACGCGACCGCGATGCACGAGGCACTGACGTCGTTTCTCGCTGCGGCAAGCGACGACGGTCGGGTGGACGACGCCGTTCTGGCCCAAAGCAGCGAACAGGCCAGGGCGCTGTGGGCCCTGCGCGAGAACATCGGCGAAGCGGAGAGACGCGAGGGCCCCAGTATCAAGCACGATGTTTCGCTCCCCATATCTCTCGTGCCTGAATTCATCGCCCTTGCCGATCAGGCGCTTGGCGCAGCCTTTCCGGATCTGCGCAGCGTTACGTTCGGCCATATCGGCGACGGCAACCTGCACTACAACCAGTCGAAGGTCGACGCTGCCGATAACGCGGCGTTTCTCACCGCGCGGCCGCAAGTCAACCGTATCGTGCATGATCTGGCTCACCGCCTGGGGGGCAGCATCAGTGCGGAACACGGTATTGGACAACTGAAGCGTGATGAGTTGCCGCGTTACAAGCAACCGCTCGAACTCGACCTGATGCGCGCGATCAAGCGTACAATCGACCCGCGCGGGCTGATGAATCCCGGCAAGTTACTGTGAACCGACAGAAAACCAAGGACGCCCTAGATGAAGCAGAGAAGAGGTATCGTTCTTGCCGGCGGCTCTGGCACCCGACTGCATCCGGCAACGCTGGCGCTGTCCAAGCAACTCCTCCCGGTCTATGACAAACCGATGGTCTATTATCCGCTCAGCACGCTGATGCTGGCTGGGATACGCGAGATTCTGATCATTTCAACACCGCAGGATACGCCGCGCTACCGCGAGTTGCTGGGCGACGGCGAGAAGTGGGGCGTCAGTCTGCACTACGCAGTCCAGCCCAGCCCCGACGGACTGGCGCAAGCCTTTCTGATTGGCGAGGATTTCCTTGCTGGCGGGGCGAGTGCCTTGATACTCGGCGACAATCTGTTTTACGGTAACGACCTGATCGCGCAACTGCGCGCCGCACATGCGCGGCACGAAGGTGCGACCGTGTTTGCCTACCCGGTCAACGACCCCGAGCGCTACGGCGTCGTTGAATTCGACGATCAAGGTCGGGCCGTCAGCCTCGAGGAAAAGCCCGTCCGTCCGAAGAGCCGCTACGCCGTCACCGGTCTCTATTTTTACGACGAGCGCGTGGTCGAGGTTGCCCGGCAACTGCGGCCGAGCCGCCGCGGCGAACTGGAAATCACCGATGTCAACCGGCAGTACCTCGCCTGGCAGGCACTCGAAGTAAAGGTCATGGGCCGGGGGAATGCCTGGCTCGATACGGGAACCCATGATAGCCTGATCGAAGCCAGCCTGTTCATTCAGACGATCGAGAAGCGGCAGGGGCTGAAGATTTCCTGTCCCGAGGAGATTGCCTGGCGCGCCGGCTGGATCGACCGGGCGCAGGTCGAAAGGCTGGCCGCGCCAATGGCGAAGAATGGCTACGGCCAGTATCTGCTGCGCATTATCGAAGAAAGGCTCTTCTGATGAAGATCACGGCAAGCGCCATCCCAGACGTTCTGCTGATCGAACCAAAGGTCTTCGGCGACCCGCGCGGTTTCTTTCTGGAGAGCTTCAACGCCAGAGTCTTCCAGGAAACGAGTGGATTGACCGTTACTTTCGTGCAGGACAACCAGTCGCGTTCGGCTGCCGGCGTCCTGCGCGGCTTGCACTATCAGATCAGGCAGCCGCAAGGCAAGCTCGTGCGCGTCGTGCGGGGCTGCGTGTTCGATGTGGCCGTCGATATGCGACGCCAGTCGCCGCAGTTCGGCCAATGGGTGGGCGTCGAACTGTCCGAAGACAACTACCGCCAGATGTGGATCCCTCCTGGCTTTGCGCACGGTTTTCTGGTCCTCTCGGAAAGCGCAGACTTTCTCTACAAGACCACGGATTACTACGATCCGGCGAGCGAGCGAACGCTCGCCTGGAACGATCCGACGGTCGGCATCGAATGGCCACTGCGCGGCGAGCCTCGCCTTTCGGCCAAGGATCTTGACGGTCAGCCATTGGCCGCCTGCGAAACTTTCTGAGCGTCCGGTCGCAGTTCCTGCGCCTTCGGAACCTTGCGCGACTCGGGTTCAGGGCGCAACCCAGGGAACCTCCTGCCGCTGGAACTCGGCCAGCAGCTGGCGCAATTCGGGCAGCAAGGACTCGGTCTGGGCGTTCAGCCAGGAACAGATCGATTCACCTTCGTTGCCGGGCAAGCTCTCGGCCGTCAACTGCGCGGCTACGGCCAGGTCGTTCAGATGGCCAAGCAGCTCCTGCAGGCGACTGGCCACCTGGTGATAGTTGCTGAGCGCTGGTCCGGCGAGTAAGGGACAGAAGAACTCAACGCCGTAGCGCAGTTGTTTGAACGCCACCCGCAAACGATGACGGGCGGCAGCATCGGCGGCGACGGCCACCGCTGCGCGTTCATCGACCCGCCGCGCACGTTTCTTCAGGCAGCGTGGAACGAAGGCAGCGAGCGCTCCGCTGTCCGCTTCCGACAGGTCCACGAGAGCGGCTGAAAACTCGATCAGCAGGCGCGAATAGGCCGCCGCACGAAGCGTTTGCTGGGTATGCCGCCGGCTCTCGGCACACGCCGCGCGCGCGTTCGAGGTCAGACGGTCGAGCGTGGGCTGGTCCGGGAAAGCGGCAGCAATCAGTGGCAAGGTTTCGGCGACAAAGACGTCCCAGTTGCGCGTCTCGCCCAGCCTGCTCGCCAGTTGCTGCCACAGCGGGTCGAAGGTGGCGACAAACGTTTCTGGCAGGAGCGGCTCCCACAGACGAATCGCCGAGCGCAGACGGCGAATGGCCACCCGTGCCTGGTGGACGAACTCCGGCTCAGTGCTTGTGCAAACGCCTATCTCGTTGTTCTGCAGGTGGTTGAGGCAGGCCTGCGCGATCAGGCGGAAGGCGGCGATCGCCGACATGCCAGCGCTGGTCGGCACTGGCAAGGCCTTGCTCGCTGCCAGCGGCAGATTGGCGAGCAGGCGGTAAGCGCGCTCCGATTTGCTGCTCGCTTCCGGATGCAGATGCAATCCAGCCTGCAAGGCGCGCGCAATGTCGAAAAGTCCGTTCAGCGGGCCGGCCAGCAATTCGATCTCGACTTCGCAGATCGCCTGCTTCTGGTCACCAGCCTCGATCCAGCCACGGTCGAGCGCGACCTCGCAGCGGCCGCCGCCGGGAGCGTCAAGCACCCAGCTCTTGCGCCAGAAGCGCGTGGTGAACAGGGGCTGCAGTTGGTCACGAGCGGCTTCCAGCGAACTGCGCACGCGTTCGTCGTCGACCTGGGAAAAGTCGAATCGCCCGCGTTGACCTGGTACTTCCCACTCGCCGCGCTGCGCCAGGCCGGCGCTGACCAAGGCCACCGTCTTGACGCTCAGCAACCAGTCCTGCCCCTTGCGGCGATGGCGCACGACGACCCGCTCGCGCTGCAGGCGCCGGTCTGGCGTATCGTAGTAGATGTTGACCAGGAGCACCCTCTTTGACTCGCTGCTCAACAGCAAAGGGTGTCGCGAGAACCGACTCGCGGCGCGCGGTGACAAAGAAAGCTTGATCTCTGTTTCGGTTGCCATGCAGAACCCCCCCTGCGGGGAAGCACGCGCGTTCCCCGAATACCGTCTGAATGCCCTCTTGTTTTCTTCCACTTTGCAGCCGGCCTGCGCGTCCCCTGCGCCGCTGCCGGCAACCCGCCAGAGACTCCTGGCCTAGCCCATCTTCTCGATCAGGTGTGCTTTTAATTGCGCTCGCCCGGATGGGTTGGCCAGCGCAATAATCGTGTTGCCCGCCTGGATCACGTGGTCCACTTTCGGATTGAAGACCCAAGCGCCGTCTTCCTCGCGTACGGCAAGCAGGATGTAGTCCGGGCTGCGCAGACGCATCTGGCCAACCGGCGTTGGCGGGAAAGTGGCCGGAACCGGTACCTCCTCGACGCGTACATTCTTGTCCGAGCGCATCATTTCATCAAGGAAGCTGACCACATGCGGGCGCACCATTGCCGAGGCCAGGCGCATGCCGCCCGTAAAGTCCGGCGAAACCACGACATCCGCGCCCGCCTTGCGCATTTTTTCGACGTTGCGCAGTTCCTGTGCGCGCGCCACGATGCGCAGGTTCGGATTGAGCTGCCGAGCGGTGATGATGATCATCAGATTGCGCGAATCATCGCCGGTCACGGCAAACAGGCCGCGCGCATCTTCGATGTCGCTCGCCTCCAGGAGATCGTCATCGGAAGCATCGCCCTGCAGATAGAGCAGGCCGGGATACTTGTCGAGGTTCTCCTCAAAACGCTCTTCGGCAATGTCGATGGCGACAAAATGCCGACCGGTATTGTGCAACTCGCGGCCGATGCTGCGTCCGACTCGGCCAAAGCCGCAAATGATGAAATGATGCTTGAGCTTGTGGATGCGTTTCTCCATCCGTCGTCTCCGAAGGGAATAATCCAGGTCCTTCTCGAGGAAGAACACGGACAGGCTGGTGAACAGAAAGGTCAGCGCACCCAGGCCGGAAATGGCGATGATACCGGCAAACAGCCGGTCCTCAAGCGAGTGAAGGGGAATGATCTCGCCATAGCCGACGGTCGAGATCGTGATCAGGGTCATGTACAGGGCGTCGGACCAATCGGCGCGTTCGTCGGCAATCAGGTAGAAGCCGCTGGCGCCGATGGCGATCAGGGCAACGACGCCCACCCCCGCCCAGGCAATGCGTACGACGATGCGCTGCAACTGTGCAGAGACCCGCAAGTCGGATTCCTGCAGGCGGCGCATGTGGCGGGCACGCCGCGGATCGCGTTCCGGGCCTTCAGTCATGCCGGTGGGCAGGGCCAAGGGGGGGAAGGTGGGTCACGGGCAGAATGGCAGTGGACAAGAACAAGAACCTGTGGCAGGAACCAAACGTGTCATTCTTACGAGATTCGCATAAACGGCGCTCCATGTCTACGATCCTGGCGGCTGCGCGCGACGCAATGCCCGTCGCCGGTCGGCAAGCAGCGGCAAGGTTTCGCCGTCTGGCGCGGCCGGCGATAATCAGGCACGATGGCAGACGTAAGACCCAGCCAAGCTCCTCTCATCCCTGTCGATCCAGCCAACCACCATGCCAGACAAGCCCTTCGCCAAGAAAATGGTCGATTCGCGCACCGGCCATCGAATCGCCGAAAGCATCCTCGACTACGTCGGTCACGCTCCGCCCAGCGCGGAACGGCCCAGCCCCAGTCCAGCGGTGCGGGCGCAAGCAATAGCGCACGCGGCCGCGCGCCAGGCGGCGGTCACCGCCAGCAGCCTCACCTTGCCGCCCGGACCGCTCGGCTGGATGACGCTCCTCCCCGAACTGCGCACACTGTGGAAGCTGCAGACGCAGATGGTCGCCGACATTGCAGCTACCTATGGCAAGACGCACGAGCTCAGTCGCGAGGAAATGCTGTACTGCCTTTTCCGGCATACCGACGCACGCGTCGTGCGTGACCTGGTGACGCAGATCGGCCGGCGTTTCGTCGTCCAGCGTGCCTCGCGTCCGAAGTTTCGGGCGGTGGCGATGAAGATCGGCCTGCATATCTCGCAACGCGTGATCGGTCGCGGAATCGCCCGCTGGATACCGGTCTTCGGCGCTCTCGGCGCCGGCGCCTACGCTTACTTCGACACCAGCAAGGTGGCGGCGACGGCCATCGAGTTGTTCACCGGGGTAATCGACGTACACATGGACGACGGTGCGGACGACGGTGGCGCAACGGTTGACAAAGCACCGGGCAGAGGCAAGCCTGGCGCCGACTGAACGACGGCCACCGGAGGCATCGGTGGGCAGCGTTCGGCACGGGGCGGCGGGCTGCTACAATGACGATGCGGGTAATCTCCCTCGACGGGCGGACGACGACAGCGATGAACACCGGTGATAATCTCGATAACTGGGTGCGACCACGGACGGTTGTGCTGCTGACCCTGGTGCTGCTCGCAGCGCTGTGGACGGCCGTCCTTCTCTCTGCCGTGGCCGATCGCCAGGACAGCCTGACGGCAGCCAGCGAGGCGCTGCAGCGGACGAATCGGGCGATCGAGGAGCAGACCAGACTGCAGATGCGCCTCGCGGACCTTGCTCTGGCCGCCGGACAGGCGTGGCTGGACGAACATTCGGCTGCGGACCCGTGGCGCAGTCCCGCTTTCCACACTTTGCGCGAGCGCCTGTGGACAGCCACCGACTCGGCGGTCGAGATTCTCCTGCTGACTACCGACGGCAGCGTCTTCACGGCCAGCGGAGAGCCACGGGCGGAGATCGCTGCCGCGCTCGCCGAGAGCAAGTTCAGCGACCTCGTTCAGCAGGCCCAGACGACCGCACTGGTCAGCGGAACACCGCTGCGTCTAGGTTCGGCTACTCCGCCTCGTCTGCCGATCGCACGTCGCCTGGAGAATCCGGGCGTCAACGGGTACACGCTGTTTGCGCTGCTTGACCTGTCCAGGCTGGCCGCAGGTTACGACGCGCAGCGCCAGAAACCGGGCGGCTCGATCGCCCTTCTGCGCCGTGATGGTACGCTGCTCGCTGGCGCGCCGTTCGACGCACGGCGAGTCGGGCTGCTGCACGCCGACCCGCGGGCAAGCGACGAGGGGCAGGCGGGCCAGCCGGAAGCAGCGCCAGCGCCTGCCGCGCCCGCCGCGTTCGCCGACGACGACGCCGGCCAGTTTTCACTGCAGTCCCACATGCCGGATTTTGGCTGGCTGATCGTTGGCACGGTCGATCGCGCCGACGCCCTGGCGCCCTGGTTCCGGCATACCATCTGGGTCGTCCTCCTGGCGCTTGGAATGACTATCCCGCTCGCGGTCGTCGCCTATCGCTCGCTACAGCTCTTGCGCGTTGTCGCCCGACATGAAGCCCAGTTGCAGCACCTGGCGACGACCGACCGGCTGACCGGTACCTTTACCCGCCAGCATTTCGTCGAGATATTGCGCGAGGAACTGGCGCATGCTGGCCGGCGCCAGCACGCGCTGACCGTCGTCTCTTTCGACATCGACTTCTTCAGGCGAATCAACGACGGCTATGGCCATGACGTGGGCGACCAGGTACTGATCGCCTTCGCCAAGGTGGCGAAAGGGGGGTTGCGCGACGTCGACGTCCTGGGTCGGGTGAGCTCCGGCCAGTTCTCGATCCTGCTCCCCAATGCCGACGTGCACGCCGCCACTGTGGTGGCCGAGCGCATCCGTCGCGGTGTCGCCGCGATCTCGATTGCGACCGAAGACGGTAGCGTTCAGTTCACCGTGAGTGCCGGAATGAGCGCCGCGCGTCCGGGCGATCGGTCGGTCGACGAGCTCCTGAAGCGGGTCGATCAGGCGCTGCATGAGGCCGTTGCCGCCGGCCACGATCGCATTGCGATTGTCTGACCACGCTGCGCCGCTTGCCGGCGAGTGTCTGCTGGCGGCGCCCGGCCATCCCTCGCCGGGCGGGGCGTCAACGGCCTTGCCAGACGGCTTGCCGTTTGCCGACAAAGGCATCGATTCCCTCGCCGGCATCTTCGCTCATCATGTTGCAGGCCATCACTTCGCCGGCGTATTGGTAGGCCGCCTCGAGACCCATTTCGAGCTGCTTGTAGAACATCTGCTTGCCCATGGCGATGGCCAATGGCGACTTGCCGATAAGCGCCGCAGCCAGCCGCGCGATTTCTTCGTCGAGCGCTGTGCCGGGAACCACGCGGTTGACCAAGCCTTGCTGCTGCGCCGTCTGCGCGTCGATGAAATCGCCGGTGAACAACATCTCGAGCGCCTGTTTGCGGCCAAGGTTGCGCGACAGACCCACCGCCGGAGTGGCACAGAACAAGCCGACATTGATTCCCGAGGTCGCGAAGCGGGCAACGTCCGCCGCCACCGCCAGGTCGCACATCGAGACCAGTTGACAACCGGCCGCCGTCGCGATCCCATGCACGCGCGCAATCACCGGTTGGGGAATTCGCGTCAGCGTCATCATCATTCTGGCGCACTGGCCAAAAAGCTGCTGCATGAACGCTTTGTTCCGACTGGCGCGCATTTCCTTGAGGTCGTGCCCGGCGCAGAAGGCTTTGCCTGCACCGGCAATGACGACGACGCGCACCAGCGGATCGTCGGCGAGTTCGTCCAGCTGCTCCTGCAGGGCGGCGATCATCGCCTGCGACAGTGAATTGAATTGCTGCGGACGATTCAGCGTCAGCGTCGTCACGCCGGCGCAATCGCTGCGTACGACGTAGGCCTGGTCGTCTTGCGGGTTGGGTGCACTCATTCTGTACTCCATCCTTTCTCGTCGCAAGCCGGCGTCGGACAAGTCCGCGCCGACCTCTGATCGACCGGCCGCGCGGCTGCCGGGCGGCCGGCCGCGCAGCCGGCGCTCTGTCCTATTCGATTGCGGCAGCCGACTTCGCCTGTTCGCGCAGAACATATTTCTGGATCTTGCCGGTCGAGGTCTTGGGCAAGGTGCAGAAGATGACGCGTTTGGGCACCTTGAATCGAGCCATGTTCTGGCGACAGAAGTCGATGACTTCCTGTTCGCTCGCCGTCGCGCCTTCGCGCAGCTCGAGGAAGGCACAGGGGACTTCGCCCCAGGTCGGATCGGGCGTCGCAACAACCGCCGCAGCGATCACTGCCGGATGCTTGTAAAGCACGTCCTCGACCTCGATCGACGAAATGTTTTCGCCGCCGGAAATGATCACGTCTTTTGAGCGATCCTTGATCTTGACGTAACCGTCCGGGTGCATTACGGCCAGGTCGCCGGTATGGTACCAGCCGCCGGCGAACGATTCCTCGGTCGCCTTCGGGTTTTTCAGATAACCCTTCATGACCAGGTTGCCACGGAACATGATCTCGCCCATCGTTTCGCCGTCCCAGGGAACCGCTTCCATCGTCGTCGGCTCGAGCACGGTGATTCCCTCCTGCGCATGGTAGCGCACGCCCTGCCGGCCGTTCAGCTCGACCTGCTGGCCGATCGGCAGGCTGGCCCAATGCGCGTGCTTCGCGCATACCGCTGCCGGTCCGTAGGTTTCGGTGAGCCCGTAGACGTGCGTCAGATCGACGCCGATGTTGGCCATCGCTTCGATCACCGCAGCCGGTGGTGGCGCGGCGGCGATCAGCCCGGCCACCTTGTGCGTGATGCCGGCGCGCAGTTCGGCAGGGGCATTCGCCATCAGGCTGTGCACGATCGGCGCGCCGCAATAGTGCGTCACGCCATGCTCACGAATTGCGGCAAAGATCAGCTTCGGGTCGACCCGGCGCAGACAGACGTTGGTCCCGGCGTTGGCCGCCATCGTCCACACGAAGCACCAGCCGTTGCAGTGGAACATCGGCAAGGTCCACAGATAGACCGCATGCGGCGGCATTCCCCAACTGACGATGTTGCTGAACGAATTGAGATAGGCTCCCCGATGGTGATAGACGACGCCTTTTGGATTGCCCGTCGTGCCTGAAGTGTAGTTGAGCGAGATTGCTCGCCATTCGTCGTCCGGCCCGGTCCACGGGAAATCGGCGCTGCCTTCGGCGATGAACTCTTCGTACTCACGGCTGCCCAGACGTTCACCCGGTCCGCTGTACTCGGGGTCATCGACGTCGACGACTAGCATCTTGCGCTGCACCATGGTGAGCGCCTTCTTGATCGTTGCCGAATATTCTCGGTCGGTAAATAGCACCCTGGCTTCGCCGTGCTCGAGCATGAAGGCGATCGTTTCGGCGTCGAGGCGAGTATTCAAGGTGTTGAGCACGGCACCCGTGGCCGGAACGCCGAAGTGGCAGTCGATCATTTCCGGCGTGTTGTTGAGCATCGCGGCCACCGTATCGCCCTCGCCGACGCCCTGCGCGCGCAGCGCCGAGGCCAGACGCCGGCTGCGCGCAAAGGTCTCCAGCCAGGTGTAGCGCCGCTGACCGTGGATGACCGCCGTGCGCTCCGGATAGACATAGGCCGAGCGGGCAATGAACGTGAGCGGCGTCAGCGGCGCATAATTCGCCGTGTTCTTGTCGAGTCCCTCCTGATAGATATTTGGCATTTCCAGTTTCTCCTCTCTGCGTGGTGAGTGTCATCGGCTGCGCGCAGCCGTTGCCCGGCAGTCGCCCGCCGCGCCCTGTTTTTCCAGATCGTTCAGCCATTCGGCCAACTGTCGCCCCGATTCGTCGGCAGCCGCGAGCAGAGCGCCGACGCCGCCGCGTGCGTCGGCGCTCACCGCCGGCCGCTCCTCGCTGAGCGCCCCCTCGGCGATCGTTCGCCGCCTGGCATCGAGCAGGGCGAAGCGACCGTGCAGCACGCCGCGGCTGCTCTGCGGCGTGTCAAAGACGTGCGAGAACTCCTCCAACTCGAAGCGTAACAGACAATTCGCCGCACTCTGCCCGCTGCTGCCGCCCAAGCCGACCAGCTGGCGCCAGCGCTGGGCGAGCAGCAAAGGCGGCGCCGCCGCCCAGCGGCTATCCACATAGCCGCGCAACTTCAGTCGATCGTCATAAAGCAGACGGTAGGTGATGGCCGGCGAATCGATCCATGCAGGTCCCTTCACTTCGAGCGCGATCGGTGCCCAGCGCGCAGCGTCGGCCAAGCCGCGCGCCGGCAGCCCGAAGTCATAGACCTGACTACCGCCAGCGTAGCGCGCGGTATTGGCACAGCCAGCGAGGAAGCAGGCAGCGAGGCATGCCGACAGATGTCTTTTCATCGTCACTCCGGGCGCCACGGCGGCGCGACGAAACCGGGTTCACCGGGTCCGGGCGCGCGCTCCGGCCAGCCAAGAACGAAGCTTTGCGGCGACTCCTCGAACCTCTGCAATACTCGGTTGAGCTGGCGCGAACTGGCTGACAGTTCGCTGCCCAACTCGTTCAGACGCGGCGGCAAGGCCGCGATGCCGCTGGGCGAAGGGTCGGCGACAAGTTTGTCGATTCGCTCGCTGATCCCCTGCAGCCTGAGCATCAGGCGGCGTGTTTCAACCAGCAGCGGACCGACTTCATGCGTCGCCTGCTCGATGCGGGCGAGGGAAGCGGTCAACGAGCGCTGGTTGTCGGCAGTCAGCCAGCGGCGCAACTGATCGCTCGCCTGCCCGGCGTTACCCGTTGCTGTTTCCAGGTTGCTCAGAATGTTCGTCAGGCGCTGCCGGTTTTCGTCATCGAAGAAATCATTTGCGCTGGCCAGCAGTTCGCGCGCCTGGCGCAGTGTTTCGCCTCCGGTATCCGATAGTTCCTGGATCAGCGACGACTGCATCGCGATGCGTGGCGATGCGCCTTCACCGGCTGGCAGCGGTCGCGGATCGCTGCCGGTTTCCTCGAGCAGGACATGCGCGATTCCGGTGACCCCCTGGTAGCCCAGCTTGGCGGTCGTCCCGCCGGTCACCGGGACGGCGCTGTCGACCGCGATGCGGATCAGGATGTTGCGCGAATCCTGTGGATCGAGCGCGATCGAGAGCACCTTGCCGACGCGAATTCCACGGTAGCGCACCTGGCCCTGCAGGCTCAAGCCGGTGACGTTCTGCCGCGTGACGACGGTGTACTCCTTGGTCGGCTCGTGCTTGCCGCCGAACCACCAGACGGCGAAGACGGCAAAGACACCGAGACCCAGGGCAAACAAGCCGGCGAGCAGCGCGTGCGAACGGTTTTCCACGCTTAGCGTACTCCCTGCTGGCTGACGGCCGGCGTGTGCGTGCCGGCGAAGAAGTTGCGAATGAATGGGTGGTCGACCGCCATCACCTCGGGCCAGGTGCCGCAAGCGACGATGCGCCGGTTGGCCAGCACGGCAAGCCGCGTCGCCAGGCCGGTCAGCGTCGCCAGATCGTGCGTCACCATCACCACGGTGAACCCCAATTCCTTCTGCAACGACCGAATCAGGTGGACGAAGCTCGCGCTGCGATCGGGGTCGAGGCCGGCGGTCGGTTCGTCGAGAACGAGCAGCTCAGGCTCGAGCGCCAAGGCGCGCGCCAGCGCGACGCGCTTGACCACGCCACC
>ERZ761602.6029-NODE-6029-length-13890-cov-4.549476_pt1 | contig 13890 bp, 6 predicted proteins | sample MGYA00512165_ERZ761602 | MGnify/ENA primary metagenome ERZ761602 (study PRJEB28899, sample SAMN02445085) | bioreactor sludge metagenome | biome: EBPR sludge; isolation source: Thorneside wastewater treatment plant | place: Australia: Brisbane, Thorneside...
AATTCTGTAGCCCAAACCAGAACGCAAAGTCGCAAAGGAGCGCGAAGTTTCGCCAGGTTTTCTTCGCGAGTCTTTGCTTTCCTTCGCGTCTTTGCGTTCAGGATCCCGCTTTGGGCGGCTACGACTTTGGTCAACGTGCTCTAGGTCGGGGAGACGGCCGGCCCGGCCACGATCTGCTCCACCTCGATCTGGACCGGCTGGCCCGGACCACAGTCTGCGCGCAAGGCCACGAACCCATCCCGGTACCGGTCGTAGGTCGGCCAGAGCGCGGTGCGATCCGTGTCGGGAATCGGGAGCCGGTCGATCTCGTGTCGGGCAAAGAAACCGAACTTTCCCTCGGCGATCGGCGGCGGCAGGGCGGCGAGGGGCACTTTGCAGCGGAAGAGAAACATCAACCAGTGCGACTGGCCCTCGTAGGCCTTCTCCGCAATCATGGCGAAAAGGTGCATGGCACTCGAGTCCACCCGATGGCCCGTCTCCTCGAACGTCTCCCGCACCGCGCACTCGAACGGTGATTCGCCCGTCGCGGTCTCGAGCTTGCCTCCGATCGGGCTCCAGATGCCCAGGTTCGGCGGCTTTGCCCGCAGGAGCAGGAGTTGCTCGCCCGCGGTGTTTTCGAGAAACACCAGGACGGCGATCTTGTAGGAAAGGGGAGCCATGAGTCGGTCTGGAGCGTGAAGAGTCGGGAGTTGCCAAGGCAATCCCGCAACGGACGCCGGTGGACCGGGGGCGCGTCCGGTTCCTCGCGAGCCCGGCGTTGCGGTTCGGGGCGCTCCTACCGTGATTTCGCGGGCGCCGCCCTTGGCAGCTTCAGGGCCGCGGCAGAGATTGGGCGTGACGCGCCTCGCGTGTCGTCCCACGTTCCCGTCCCCCGATTCCCGTGCCCCTGTTTTTCCCGCCTCGTTGGCGCCGCCTGCTGGCGTGCGCGCTCCTGCTCCTGCCTGCGTGCGCGCTGCGCGCGGCCGAGGAGGTGGAAGTGGCGCTCGTCCGGTTCGCCGCCGCGCGGGCGCCCGGCGGTGGCAGCCAGCCGTGGCTGGAGGCCGAGGTGGTGATTCAGGCGCGCCCGGCCCCGGGAGCGCCCGGCCAGATGGTGTCGCGGGTGCGGGTGGCGCTGCTGCTTGGCTTCGAGGTTCCGGGGCCGGCGGGAGCAGACCGTCGGCTCGATCATTATCGCGCCGACGCCGAGTGCGTGGCGCTCGAGCCGGGGCGCACGAGTGTCCGCTTCTACTTGCCGCCGGAACTGGTGAAACGCGACGGCCTCCGGGGCGAGCCGCGCTATTGGGGCGTCGAGCTCGGGGTTGGCGGCAAACCGGTCCCCGCCGGCCGGTCGGCGTATGCGACGAGCCTGGCCACGCCCGAGCAGAGGCGGGCGTTTCAACAGCGCGGCGGCACCGCCGCGGCCGCCCAGGACGGGCTGCTGCAGCCCCAGTACCTCACGCCTTTTGCCAGCGATTATACACGTGCGGCGCCGTCGTTTGTGCGCCGCGAGGCTCCCTAGTTGGGGAGGGACGAAAGCCGTAACCATAATGCGCTTGCCGCGTCTCGCCCCATCTGAAATCGCCTCTGCTGCCTACCCTCTATGCGCGCCCCTCGAGTCCTAGCCGTTGACATTGGTGCAGGCCATGTCGCGTGCGGCGTGTTCTTGGTCGGGCCGTCCGGCCGGCTGGTGCTGCAGCAGTTCGCGCTTGAACCGCACTCCTCGGATCCGTCGCACGAAGGCCGCTGGGCCGTGGAGATCGCGCAATCGCTGGGTGCCGTTTCCGCCCGCCGCAAGCTTTCGGGCGCGGCCGCGATCGCGGTCCCCGGGCACCTGGCGCTGACGAAGTTCATCAAGACTCCGTCCGTGGCGAAGGAGAAGCGCGGCAAGATCATCGCGTTCGAGGCGGCCGAGAACATTCCTTATCCGCTCGAGGACGTGGTGTGGGATCACGTGGTCGTGGCGGACGACGGCTTCGACCTGGAGGTCATGCTCGCGGCTTCCAAGTTCGACGCGATGCAATCGCTCTGCGGCGCAGCCGATGCGGCGGGCTTTCCGGTCGAGCGCGCCACGCCCGCGAGCCTGGCGCTGTGCCGCGCCTTCCGGTACAATTATCCCCAGGTGCTCGAGAGCGTGATCGTCGTGAACATCGGCGCCCGCACCAGCACGCTGCTGTTCCTCGAGGGCGATCGTTTCTATATCCGCACCCTGGCCCTCGCCGGCAACGCGGTCACCCAGGCCATTGCCGAGGAGTTGCGGATCGATTTTCCCTCCGCCGAGACGCTGAAGGTTCAGGTCCTGTCGGGCCAGAGCGACCTGCCCGCCACGTCGCCATCGCGGGCGGCGGTCCAGCGGGCGGCGCAGGCGTTCGTCGCCAAGCTCCAGGTCGAGATCACGCGTTCGGCGGTGAATCACCGCCGGCAGTCCGGCAGCGGCCAGCCGGTGGCCGTCTACCTCACGGGCGGGGGATCGTTGATCGAGAATCTGCCGGCGAGCCTGGCCGAGCGGCTCAAGCTGCCGGTCGAGCGCTACGAATCGCTCAAGAACGTCGACCTCTCCGCCGACGCCCGCGCCGCCGGCGCCGAAAGCCAGTCGCCCGTGCTGGCGGATCTGGTGGGACTCGCCACGCGGCTGGTCAAGGAGGAGAGCGAAGCGAGCCTCCTGCCTCCGGCGCTCACCGAGGCCCTGGCGTTCCGGAAGCGCCAGCCCTGGTACGTCGGCGCCGCCGCCCTGGTGGTCCTCGCGCTGCTGCCGCCGATCGGCTACCTGCATTCGCTCACGGCGAACTCGCTGGAGCGCATTTCCCAGGTGGACACGCACCTCATGCCGCTGCGCGCGATCGAGAGCCGCAATGCGGACAACCTGCGCCAGATCGAGGAGGCGGCGAAACAGATCGCCTCGCTGCGCGGGGCCTACGGCACGAAGGCCAACTGGATCAATTTCTTCGCCGACCTGCAGGAACGGTTGGTGAAGGTCGAGGACGTCTGGCTCGACAAGTTGCAGGTGGTCCGTCCGCCGCTGCCGGAACCCGGCGCGACGCCCGAAGAGCAGCCGGCCCCGGATCCCAACGCCCCGGCTCCGGCCGAGGGCAGCGCTCCGCCGGCGGAAGGCGTCGCAGCCACGACGGATCCCAACGCGGCTCCCGCGAGCCCGCCGGTGCGGCTGACGCTCAGCGGCCGGCTGCTCGACATCACGAATCCGCAGTCGAAGGTCAGCCCTGAGTCGACGCTCCGGGTGAAACAACTGCTCGCGAGCTTCACCGGCTCGCAGTTCATCGCCGCCGTCGAGAACGAGCGCTTCGACAACAGCCAGAACGGGCTCCTGCGGTTCGACTTCACGCTCGTGATCAACCCGAAGAAGACGCTCTAGCGATGAGCTTTTACCGGAAAAACCCGCTCTTCGCCCTCGCGATGACCGTCTGCGGTCTGCTCGTGCTGGGAGAACTGGCGTTGATCTACGAGCGTTTCGCCGCCTCGCGCGCCGCCGAAAAGCGGCTCTCCCAGCGCCGGACCGACCTGGAGAGCATGTCCATCCTCATGCCGCCGCCGACGCGGGAGGTCGCCGCCGCGATCGAGGCGGACCTGGAAAAGGCCCGCCAGTCGCTGGCCTCGATGCAGGCCGAACTGAAGGGCAGGGGCCCCGCGGCCGAGCGGATCCGCAGCGCCAAACCGCCGGCGGCGCGGACCGACGCCTACTTCGATCTCGCCACGTTCGCGGAGAAATCGCGCACCGCCGCCGGGCAGCACGGGATCGACATCCGCCCCGAGGCGGCGCGCTTCGGGTTCTCCGCCTTCGCCAACGAGGGACCCACCGCGGACCACATCGAGGCCGTCTTCCGGCAGCGCCTGATCGCCCAGTACCTGGTGGACGCGTTGATCGAGGCGCGGCCCCGCGCGCTGTTCTCGGTCAAGCGCGAGGCGACGCTGGGCAAGGCCGACCGCGACGCCCGTGCCGCCGCGATCTCGAGTGGCCAGCCGCCGCCGGAGGTGCACGGCGAGGAGGGGCCCGACTACTTCGCCATCGACCCGCGGGTGACGGCGCGCATGCCGGGATTCATCGACACGATCCCGTTCCGCTTCGTGTTCACCGGCGAGACGGCCGCGCTGCGGTCGTTCCTGAACCGGATTGCCTCGTTCGAACTCCCGGTCCTCGTCCGCGAGGTGGAGGTCGAACCCGCCTCCGCCGAGGAATCGGCCGCCCAGGCCACCGTCGAAGACGCCGCTCCCGCCGCTGCCGAGGGCGGCGTCGCCGCCTCGGTGCTGCTGACGGCTGAGGCTCCCGCCCCCAAGCCGGTGGCGGCGCGACCGGCCCGGCCCACCCGGGGGCCCACCGCCACCCCGATCGTGGCCAAGACGATCTCCAAGTTCACCGTGACGGTCGAATTCGTCGAACTCGTTCCGCCCGCCGAAGCTGCCGCCACCGCCGACGCCACCGCGGCGCCGGCCTCCTCCACATGACGTCGCGCCTCATCGCCGCCCGCGCGGCTTCGTCGTCCTGACCCATGGCCGCCCCTTCCAGCGAAAAGGTCCTGTTCGGCGCCGCCGCGGTGGTCGCCCTTGCCTCCCTGGGCGGCTTCGGCTGGCTCATGCTCACGCGGCCGTCGGCGGCCAGCACCCCGATGCCGCGCGTGGAACTCGCCAGCACCGCCTACGAACCGACCGCGCCCGACGCTCCGGCGGTGAAGACGGAAACGTGGGCTGCGCCCGTCGCGCAAACGCGCGGTCGTGAGTGGATCTACGACGCCTTCACCCCCCCGGAGATTTTCTACAACGCCCGGTCGCGGCAGTTCGCCGTCCGGCCGCCGTCGAGCCTGCTCGACGAGGACCTGCTCGAATCCTTCGGCCTCGAGTTGGTGTCGGTCCGCCCCGAGCCTTTCCGGCTGCAGCTCATCGGTTACGTGGGCGGGGAGGGCACCTGGCGCGGCACGTTCCAGAATGCCGTCACCGGCGAGGTGTTCCTGGGCTTCGCCGGCCGCCGCGTCGTGAGCCTGGGCGTCACCATCAAGAGCCTCGACGTTTCCTTCCAGCCGATCCGCGTCGGCGACAACACCACGGTGCGCCAGCGGGTGGCGAGCGCCGTCGTGCTGGACGAACGTTCCGGCCGCGAAGTCACGCTCACGCACCGGGAGCGATTTTTCACCGGGGCCGTTTCCGCCTTTGTCGCCGCCCCGGGCGAGACGGCGACCCGCGAAGTGCGCGAAGGCGATACGTTCAAGGTCGGGGAAACGGCCTACAAGATCGAGTCGGTGAAGACGACGCCACCCGCGATCGAGGTCACCAAGGAGTCGCCGACGCTGTCCCAACCCGACCGGCGCACCCTGCTCCCGCGCGACCCGGATCCCGCCGAGGGCGGCGATCCCGAACCGCCTCCGGCCGCGAGTCGTTGACGCTCGTCCCACCGCCCGGCCTTTGCCCCCTCCCTCTTGCCCTTTCCAGAAATGAATACTCGCCCCCTCCCTGCGTCCGTGCTCGCCGTGCTCGCCGCCGCCCTGCTGGGTGCGGCCGTGCCGCTGTCGCCGGCGCGCGCCGCGCAAAGCTCGACGACGGAAGCTAAGATCCGGCTCATGTCCGACGCGCTGCGGGCCCGTGATGCGGGCGACCTGGCCGGCGCGCGCAAGGCGCTCGAGCAGCTCACGGCCCTTTCGCCCAACGATCCCGCCGTGCAGAAGCTGCGCTCGGAAATCGAGACCCAGGCGGTCGCCCAGCAGCAGGCACTCGCCCAGCGCGCCGCCGCCCGCGAGGCCGCGCTGTCCGCGCCGCCCGTCCCGCCGGCGCCCACGCCGCCGGCCGCGCCGGCGCAGATGATCGACGTCCGCATTCCCGATCCCGGCCAGGCCGTCGTTCCCTCCGCCGCCGATCGCGAGGCCGAGGCGCTGGCCCGCGCCGAAACCGCGCGCATCATCCAGCTGGTCGCCGACGGCGAGGTGCAGCTCGCCGCCGTCCGCCGCCAGCTTCGCGCCGGCCAGGCGGAGGAAGCGATCGCCTCGATCGATGCCGCGCTGGGCAGCCTGCCGGCCAATCCGATGACCCAGAAGCTGATCGCCGACCTGAAGAAGGAGAAGGCCACGGCGCTGCTCGATCGCGCCCAGGCCGCGCTCAAGCGCGGCGATGTCGCCGCCGCCCGCACCGCGATGACCGTGCACGGCCAGCTCGCGCCGTCGTCGTCGCGCTCCCAGGGCATCGAACGCCAGATTGCCCGGGCGGAGGCCACGCCGGTGGTCGCCGCCGTGGATCCGGTCTTCGCCGCCGACCGCGCCGCCACCGCCCAGCTCATCGCCAAGGGACGCGCGCAATACGTCGCCGGTGATATCGACGGCGCGCAGGAGACCTTTCGCGCGATCGAAGCGCAGGAGCCGGACAACACCGTGGCCAAGGGTTTCCTGCTGCGGATCGCCGAGGAAAAGACCGAGACCGGCGCGCTCAATCGCGAGAAGACGCGCGCCCAGCTCCTCGAGGAGGTGGCCAAGAGCTGGCAGCGCCCGGGAATCTACCAGGAGCGCCCTCGCGAGTCCGATCCCGCCGCCGCCGTCGGACCGCTCCAGAAGAAGATCACCGAGATCACGCTCCCGGCCGTCAGCTTCACCCGCGCGCCGCTGGGCGAAGTGGTCACGTCGCTGAGCGCCATTTCCGAGGAGTTCGACACCGCCGGCACCGGCGGCGTGAAGGGCGTCAATGTCGTCCTGCTCGATCCCACCAATCGCAACCCCACCGTCACGCTCACGCTCCGCAACGCGTCGCTCAAACGCGTGCTCGATTTCGTGACGGAGGCCGTCGGCTACCAGTACGAGATCCAGGCTGATGCGGTCGTCGTTCGCCCCGGCGGCGAGACGACCACGCTCGAGACGCAGTTCTTTCCCGTGACGCGCGCCACGGTGCTGCGGATGACGGGCATGTCCTCGTCCAGCGGCGCGACCGCAACCCGCGATCCCTATTCCCCGGCGGCGACCGCGGCCGCCGCGGCGCCTTCCGACGCGCCGACGACGGGCGGCGAGGCCGCCTCGATGCGCGCCTTCCTCCAGCAGGCCGGCGTCAGCTTCACCGTCGAGGGCAGCTCCCTCGCTTACGACGGCTCGGCCATCATCGTCACGCAGTCGCCGCGCAACATCGAGCGCATCCGCAACATTCTCGCCCGGTACAACGACGTCCGCCAGGTCGAGATCGAAGCCAAGTTCATGGAAGTCCAGGAAGGCGCGCTCGAGGAACTCGGCGTCACCTGGAACCTCTCCCGCCGCGGCATCGCGCGCGTGAACCCGACGACGGGCGCGCCGGTGCTCGACGCGAACGGCCGGCAGATTTTCGACCCGCAGGAAACGTACTCCACCGGCGGCGTCACGCGCCCGCTGTTCAGCGCGTTTCCCAGCACCTCCAACCAGAACGCCCTGACGATCACCGACGGCACCACCGGCATCTCCGTGCCGGTGGCCCCCGCGCAGATCCCGGGCGGCGTGCAGCTCGGCGCCGTCGCCACCGCGCTCGGCAACATCGCCGGCTTCGTCGGCGAGTTCGATGTCAGCGCCGCGGTCCGCGCGCTTTCGCAGAAGCAGGGCACCGACCTGCTGAGCTCGCCCAAGCTGACGGTGCTTTCCGGCAATCCCGCCAACATCACCGTGGCCCAGGAGCTGCGGTATCCCCAGAGCTACGGCGAAATCCAGAGCCAGGTCGGTTCCGGAGCCGCCACGGGCGCCGCCGGCATCAGCTCGGCCGGCGTCACCATCACCGCGGGCACGCCGCAGGAATTCACGTCCCGCAACGTCGGCGTCGAACTCAAGGTCACGCCGACCGTCGAAGAGGACGACTACAGCATCAGCCTCGATCTCACCCCGCGCGTCACCGAGTTCGAGGGTTTCGTCGAATACGGCGGCCCCAGCGTCGCCATCGCCTCCGGCGTCACCGTCACGGTGCCCCCCGGATTCTACCAGCCGATCTTCTCCGTGCGCGACATTGCCACGAAGGTCACGATCTGGGACGGCGCGACGCTCGTCATGGGCGGCCTCACCCGCGAGGAGGTGAAGAAGGTCAACGACAAGGTGCCGTTCTTTGGCGACATCCCGCTCGTCGGACGGCTTTTCCGCTCCAAGGGCGAAAGCGCGCAGAAGCGCAACCTGCTCATCTTCGTCACGGCCAACCTCGTGAGTCCCGGCGGTTCGCCGAAGAAGCAGTCGCTCAAGAGCACGCCGGCCAACTCGCTCTTCCAGAATCCGACCATCGTGACCCCGGCCAGCGCCGAACCCCGCACGCGCAGCGGCGCCAAGTAAACGGTCAATCAAGTGATGTCTGCCATGAAGATGACTCTCTGGTCGATTCGCACCACAGCGACATGTGGATTGCTATTTGCACTTTCGATTGCCTTCGCGGCGACTCCTCAAAGCGTTTCGATCACAGCGCCGGCAAACAACGACGCATTGGGCACGCTCATATCTCCGAATAATTCGATTACGATTTCTGCGATCGCTCAGGCGAGTGCCGGTGCGGTTATTACCTCGGTCGATTTTCGCGTAAACAACGTTTCAATCGGATTAACGACCGGCGCGGCGGCGACAGTCACACCTTCGATTCAATGGTCCCCTACGGCTCCGGGCACCTATGTGCTTACGGCGATCGCTACCGACAGCAGCGCTGCTTCAAACAATACCCTCACGTCGGCACCGATAACAGTGACCGTAGCAGGGGTTCGGGCGATTTCCGTTACCGCGCCCGCAAATAATGCCACTTTAACGCAAGGATCTGAAATTTTCTTGCGTTCTGTCGCGTCCATGTCGGACGGCGTCATTTCTCAGGTCGAGTTTTTCTTAGATTCACCGGCAACGCTTCTTGGCGGTGGCGCTGTAGCTGCTACACCCTATACAAAGCGCGTAACAATCAATGCGGCAACGGGCGCGCATACAGTTTTTGCTCGTGCAACGCCTGCTGGTGTATCTCCAGCGTTTGATTCTGCCGGAGTTCAAGTCAACATAGTCGGGGCAATCGGATCTGCGCCGTCCGCGACCATTGTGGCGCCCGGACCCACAGACACTATAGTTGCAAGCACAAATGTGACTGTCACCGCCACTGCGTCGGACCCCGATGGTACAATTGCAGGTGTGACTTTTTTCGCGGACGGAGAGCAGATTGGTGTGACCGACACTGCGGCGCCTTACTCGGTTGTATGGACTCCGACTGCAGCGAAGACGTACGTTCTGACGGCCCAAGTTATAGACAATAACTCGAATGCGCGCCTTTCAGCAGATCGAAATGTGACTGTCGTGGGGTCCGCCCCGGCAGTTAGCATTACGGCTCCGGCGGCAGGGGTAAATATCGCCACGGGAGTAGCAACCACTATTACTGCTAATGCAACTGCTGGGACGGGTCTCACAATTACGAGCGTGCAGTTTTCAGTTAACGGTACTCCGATCGGAACTGATACGTCTCCTCCATCGCCATTCAGTGTAACTTGGACACCGACGACGCCCGGATTGGCAATTTTGACTGCAACAGCCACCGACAGTGCCGGTGGAATTACTATTTCCAACGCGACGAGCGTGAACATCGTTAGCCCGAATGGCGCGCTTGGGGCAACATTGGCAGTCACTGGCTCGACATCGATTCCCGCCGGGTCGTCTCGCCAGGTTACGGTCTCCACGACCCCCACTACTGGAATTGGCAGAGTCGAGCTGTTGCTTAACGATGATGTGATCGGTGTCGACACAGTCGCGCCATACAGCTTCGTTTTCACCGCACCTCAAGTACTTGGCCTTCACCGTCTAAACGCGCGCGTTGTGGATTCGACAGGATTCAGCGCGTTGTCGCCGAACGTTGCGATTACTGTAACTGGGTCGGTGGGAGTAGCGCCGCTTGTTGCTGTAACTACGCCTTCAGCGAATGCGTTCCTAGCCCCGGCAGCGAACACAACTATCAGCGGGACAGCCTCCGACCCGGACGGGGCAATAACAAGCGTTCAGGTATTCGTAAACGACGCATTGCTCGGTCCAGCGACAATCTCCGGGGGGACATGGTCGATCGCTTGGACGACTCCCCCCACTCCAGGAGTGGCAACTATTACTGCGATTGCCACAGATTTGGCTGGAAACTCCGTTGCTGCTCCTGCTGTGGGAGTAAATATCGCGGACGCAGCCTCTCCCACCATCACCCTCGGCATCTCCCCGATCGCCGCCGGCCAGCCGGCCAACACCACGTTTCCGAGCGGGGCCGTGAAGAACTTCGTCGCCACCGTCACCCCGTCCACGGGACGGGCGATCGTGCGCGTCGAGTTCTTCGTCGACGGCACAAAGGTCGGCGAGGACACGAGCGCGCCGTACACCTTCCGCTACACCGCGCCGGAATTGAACCCGGGTGAGGCGAGCCGTCCGCTGGTCTTCGGCGCCCGCGCCACGGACAACGCCGGCGCCGCGCGCGACGTTCAGGTGCCGTTGCTGGTCGTGTCGCCCGTCGGTGTGCCGCCCACGGTCAACCTCGTCACCCCCGCGAACAACGCGACCGTCGTGCCCAATTCGCCCGTCAGTCTCGCCACCACCGCGCTGGCGACCGGCGGCTCGATCGCCTCGGTGCAGTTCTACGTCAACGGCAGCCCTGTCGGTATCAACGGCGGCAATGCGCTCACCGCCGCGCCGTACACGTCGACCTTCACGCCCACCGCGCCCGGCACCTACGTCATCGACGCGATCGCCACCGATGACCGCGGCAACACCGCGGTCTCGAATGCGTCGACGATCACGGCGGCCTTCGGCACGCCGACGGTGACGATCACCTCGCCCAATCCCAACGCCACCGCGCGCGCGACCCCCAACGTCCCGCTCAACATCACCGCCGCCGCTGTCGTCTCCAGCGGTGCCTCCGTGCTGCTCGTGGAGTTCCTGATCGACGGGGTGCAGGTCGGGGCCGACACGACCGCGCCGTACACCTTTTCGTGGACCCCCACGGTCGCCCAGCTCGGGCAGCGGGTGCTCACCGCCCGGGTCACCGACACCAACTCGCAGACGGCGACCTCCGTGCCGGTCAACATCAACGTCGCCAACCTCGTCGGCACGCCGCCCACGGTCACGATCTCGACGCAGCCGGTGCCCGCGCAGGGGCTGCAGACGCTCTCGCAGGTCAGCTTCATCGCCAACGCCGCGGCGTCGGCGACGGGCGTGACGATCACGAACGTCGAGTTCTTCCTCAACGACATCAGCATCGGTTCCGCCGTGCGCGAGCAGACGACCAACATCTACCGGCTCTCGTACGACTTCAGCCGATTCGATTTCTCGACCGCGCCGAGCGTGACCGACCCCAATACGGGCGTCACCCGCTACACGCCGATTCCGGTCTATGCGATCGCCCGCGACAGCAATAACAACCAGACGGTGTCGACCACGGCCAACCTGACCATCTTCCCGTCGACCAGCAGTCCGCCGTCGTTGCAGCTCGCGGCGCTTTCCCAGACCACGATCACGCAGGGCCAGCAATTCTTCATCCTGCCCAACTTCAACGATCCGGACGGCACGGTGACGCAGATCCAGCTCTTCGCCAACGGCACGGCCGCTCCCGGCGGTACGATCGGCAATCCGCAGCAGGGCCAGATCATCACGTTCACGCCGACGACGGCCGGCCGGTTCAACCTCTATGCCGTCGCGACCGATGATTCCGGCAACACCGTCGTCTCCAGCCCCTCGATCGTCGTCACGGTGAACGCGGTCGCGGCTCCGACGACCACCATCACGCGCCCGGGCGACAACAACACCACCACCACGGTCGGTGCGCCGGTGTTCCTGGAAGGCACGGCCGAAAGTCCGAATCCCACGTTCATTCCCACGCTGCAGTTCATCATCACCGGCAGCGGCGGCGGGCGGACCACCATCAATGGCACCCGCGTAGGCACGACCAATGTCTACCGCGCCATCTGGACGCCGACCACCGCGGATACCTTCCAGGTCTCGACGCAGGCCAACATCGGCACCACCGCCTCGGGCACCAGCACCGTGTCGCGCCGGGTCGTGGTCTCCAACCTGGTGGGGCTGGCACCCACGATCTCGATCACCAATCCGGCGACGACGACGACCACGGCTTCGACCCTCAACCTCACCGCGACCGCGACCGACTCCGACGGCTCGGTCGTCGAGGTGGAGTTCTTCGTCAACCGCAACAGCATCGGCCTGGCCACGCGCGACCAGCTTGCAAACACCTGGCGCATCACCGCCTCGTTTGTCGGCGCCGCGCTGGGTGCCACCGAGGTCGTGGCCCGGGCCCGCGACAGCTCCGGCAACGTGGCGGCATCGGCCACGGTGAACATCAACGTGACGGCGGCGTCGAGCATCGCCCCATCCGTGGCCATTACGCCGTCGACGACCAACGCCGCCTTCAACCGCCAGGTGCAGCTCCGCGCCAACGCTCGCGACACCGACGGCACCGTGTCGTCGGTGCAGTACTTCGCCAACAACACGAGCCTCGGCACGTCGACCAACGCCGGCTCGAGTTACCAGGTCAACTGGACGCCGACGACCTCGGGCACCTTCAACGTGTGGGCCGTCGCCACCGACAACTCCGGCATCACGACGGTGGCGCCGACGGTCGAGGTGACCGTCCGGCGGAACAATCCGATCCTGGAGGACGCCGCCTTCATCCTGCAGACATACCAGGACGTCGCGAACACGACGACGATCAACCCGCTCATCTTCGACGATATCGACGCCCGGCTGGGCGCGGGCTCGCTCACCCGCGCGGAACTGGCCGCCTCGCTCATCACCGAGCCCGGCTTCCAGGCCCCGGTGAATCTGCTGGCGGGTTACTGGGTGCTGATGGGGCAGTGGCCCACGCCCGCCAACTACAACACCCTGATCGGAACCGCCCGCGGCAGCCTCGCCAATGCGATGGGAGCGATCATCGGGTCGAACGAATACGTGCTGAAATACGGCGTGACGCCCACCGTCGCCCTCCTCAACAACCCGGCCAGTGCGATCCCGGCGGATACGTTCATCACCCGGCTTTGGCAGGGCGCCGGTCTGGGCTCGCCGTCCGCGCTCGATAACACCCGCTTCCGCAGCAACAACGTCGCCTCCGCGACGCTCGGGCGCGGCTACAATCCGGCCGGCCTCAACGCGGCGCTGGCGGAGTTCATCACGAACACGAATTCCCAGAATACCGCGCTCTTCAACCGCGCGCGCGTGGCGGCGCTCTTCTACCAGCTCGCTCGGCCACCGATCACCGTCACGACCGAACAGATCAATGCCCGGATCGCCGAGCTCGCCGCGCTGCCGGATATGCGGGCCGTCGCGGACGCGGTCCTGAAGGATGAGCTCTACGGCTACCGTTACGTCACGATCACGCGCCACCCGCAGCCCCTGGTGGTGAACGCCCGCTCCGGCGCGATCTTCTCCGTCGAAGCCCAGGGCGCCCCGCCGCTCGCCTACCAATGGTTGCTCAACGGCGCGCCCATCGCCGGAGCGACCTCGCCGACGCTCAGCCTGACCAATGTCGACGCGCGCAACGTCGGCACCTACACGGTCGCCATCACGAGCAGCGCGGCGACGGCGACCAGCGATCCGGCCACGCTCACGCTGGCCACGACCCAGAGCAAGCTGGCCAACATCTCCACCCGCGGCGTCACCTCCGGCGACAACGTGCTCATCGGCGGCTTCATCGTCTCGGGCGCCAACCAGCAGCAAACCCGTCAGATGCTGATCCGCGTGATCGGGCCCCGGCTTTCCACGGCGCCGTTCAACGTCACCGGCGTGCTGCCGAATCCGCGACTCGAGGTCTATTCCGGGGCCAATGCGACTCCGGTGCTGCAGAACGACGACTGGGGCACGCAGACGGGTGGGGCGGCCCAGGTCACGGCCATCCAGCAGGCGACCAACCGCGCCGGTGCCTTCACGCTCCAGGCGGGTTCCGCCGATGCCGTCGTCCTCGTCTCCGCCGCCGCCGAGTGGCGGCCGGTGCGCG
>ERZ761602.6034-NODE-6034-length-13878-cov-3.267091_pt1 | contig 13878 bp, 16 predicted proteins | sample MGYA00512165_ERZ761602 | MGnify/ENA primary metagenome ERZ761602 (study PRJEB28899, sample SAMN02445085) | bioreactor sludge metagenome | biome: EBPR sludge; isolation source: Thorneside wastewater treatment plant | place: Australia: Brisbane, Thorneside...
CGATAAGGCTGACAAACGCGTCACCCTGGGCACGCGCCTCTTCACCCGCGAGAACGTCGACAAGGGCGGCGAGCCGGTCGAATGACCTCGGCCAGGGCCGCGCCACTCAGCCGATGAGCAGCCCCGGGATGGGGCCGCTGCCCGTATCGAGCGACCCGTGGGTCTGCACGTCGGTCAGCCCCATCGCGTGGCACGCGGTGACGAGCATGCGGTTGTGCGCGATCACCGACCCCGAGAGGTAGCGCCCCGCGGCGAGGATGTCGGTAGCGCCCGCGAAGATGAACGGCACGTTGCTGATGTCGTGATCCCAGGCACGGCCGAGCTCGGAGCCCCAGATGACGAGCGTGTTATCGAACACCGACCGCCCGTCGCTGTCGGGCGTGGCCGCGAGACGGTCGAGCAGGTACGCGAAGCGCGCCGAGTACCAGGTGTAGAGCTCGGCGAGCGTATCTTGCGCGGTCGCGCCCGAGTCGTGCGAGAGGGTATGGTGCCCGCCGCTGTCGAGGCCGACCCACGGGTAGAGGGTGTTGTCGTTGTCGGCGATGCGCAGCTGAAAGCTCGCGACGCGCGTCAAGCCGCACCCGAGCGCGGCCGCGAGCAGGTCGGACTGACGGTCGATCGCAGTCTCGCTGTTCACCCCCGTGGGCGCGTCTGGAGCCTCGCAGACCGCGGTCAGGGTCAGCTCGAGCTCGCGGATGCTGTCGGCGTGGGCGTCGAGCCGGAGCTGGGGAGCGGCGCCGTCTGGGTGGTGGTGAAGAGCGCCTGCAGGTTGCCCTCGCCGTGGAGGAGCAACGCGAAGAGCTGCACCGGCTCGCTCCGCATCGCGGCCAGCGTCTCTTGCCCCAACGCCTCGAGGTCGGGCCGCGCGTCGGGGTCGTTCAGCTTGTCGAGCCGCAGCCACTGGTCCACGAAGTCGGTGATCCCCCCGACGCTGCGGGGGTGCTCGAGCATGCGCTCCCCCTCTTGTCGGATCTGCTCGGGGGTCGAGAGCTCCCCCCGCTCGGCGCGCTCCAAGAGCTCGGCGTCGGGGTTCGAGCCCCAGATCGTCATGGCGAGGCGCGACGCCATCGACAGATCGTCGAGCGTGCCCTCCGCTTCGACGACCTCGTCGAGATAGAGGAACGACGGGCTCTGCAGCAGCGCCTCGAGCACCCAGCGTGCCCCCTCGCTCGCGCCGCCATCGACGACCCCCGCATCGAACAGCGCCTGGTAGCGCGTGCGTTCGTCCGCCGTCAGCGCGCGGCGAAAGAGGCGCTTGCCCACGTCGTCGTAGAGCCACGCGTCACACGCGGCCCCGCCGAATCGCAAGCCGAGCGATCCGAGGCGGAGACGGCGGCCTCGGCGAAGTCGAGGTACCCGCGCGCGCCGACGAAGTCGACCGAGCTCGAGATGTTGCTCCGAAACGTGAAGAGCCGCTCGTCGGGCACGCTCAGGTCGGCCTCGACGCCGAGCACGTCGAGCGCGCTGCGCTGCACCTGCAGCACGGTGAGGCGGCGCATCGGCACGGGGGCTCCGACGCTCGCTGTCGTCGTGCACTGCTCGCCGACGGGCGGCGGCGCAGGCGGGGTGGACCCGCCGATCTCACCGGTGCATCCGGCGAGGACGAGCGCCATCGGTGACCATGACCACCTCGACGAACGCATGGTCAGACCAGCCTACACACGGCCGACGGATCGGGGGGAGAGAAGTCTCGCCACGGCTACAGCGCCGCGGATCACGATCGCGCGACCTGGTGCGGAGAGGTGCGCGGGCGGTGGCTGCCGAGCATTCGATCCCAGATCGTGAGCGCCTCCGCGAAGTGGGTCTCTGCGTTGGAGTGATGCCGGTTGTGGTGCGACGACGTGTTGAAAGACAGCGGCCGCAGGACCGCCTCGAGGCCGTGCCAGACGACGCCACAGTGAAGGTAGAGGTTGAAGAGGATGAACCCGACGACGAGCGTGAAATAGACCGGACCGAAGTGGGGCGCGTCGGGGAGCCCCACGAGCAAGACGGGCCAGAACGTAAGCAGCGCCTCGAGGGGGCCCACCGCGAAGCCGGCGAACGCGGTCGGGTCTCGGTACCCGTGGTGCGCTCGGTGAAAGCCGAAGAGGAGGCGCGTGTGGAGCAACCGGTGCTTCCAGTAGAGCCAAGCGTCGAGGACGAGGATGCCCCCCGCGGTCTGAAGGAACACGGCGACGGGGCCGCCCGCCGCCTCGAGGCTCCAGACGAGGCCCGTGGGCTCTCCCGCGTTCATCCGCGCGAGCGGCCAGGCGAGGAGACACGCCGCGATCCACGCCGCGATCAGCGTATCGCGCGCGCTGCGCCGCAGGAGCATGGACGCCTTGCGCCGCGGGCCTTGGATGCGCTCGGGCCGGCGCTCGGAGATCCATGTCACCAGGGCGGCGCCGGCGAGGACGGGGATGGCGATCATGGCGAAGCCCTCGACGAGGGCGCCGTACCAGACGCGCGGCCCTTGGCTCGAGAACACGCCGGCGCCGGTGAGCGCGACCACGATTCCAACCTCCACGCCGGTAACGACCTTGGGGCCGACCACGGGCTGCATGCGATCCCTCCTCCGGACGCTGCGTCCGGCTTGCGTTACACACTGTAACGACTATCGGACGTGGCGATCAACTGGCGGAAGCGGCCATGGGTCGCGTCGATCCTGCGAGCCGCCCGCCGGCGTGTAGGATGCGCCTCCGATGCCGCGGCAGACCAGAGGCTCCGCCCCGAGCGCCCGCGCGCGGGCCGCTCGACCGCCGTCGGAGTCCCGCAAGCGAGAGCTCGTCGAGCACGCCGCGCGCATCCTCAACGAGAAGGGCCTCGAGGCGCTGCACGTCACCGCCCTCGCGCAGGCGGCGGGCGTTTCGCGTCCGCTCGTCTACCGCGTCTTTCCCACGCGCGAGGCCCTGTTCCGCGCCGTCCTCGAGGACTTCACCGCCGACGTCGGGGCTCGCTTTCAGCGGGCGCTCGTTCGCGCGCTACCCGGCACGATGTCCTCTCTCACGCGGGCGTTCATCGAGGCGAGCTGCGACGCCATCGACGCCAAGGGCGCGGCCGCGTGGGCGCTGCTGGAGCCGCGCGGCGTGTCGCCGGAGCTCGCGCGGATCTCGTCGGAGATCTTCGGTCGTTTGCTCGATCCCTGGCAGGAAAAGCTCGGCGAGCACCTGGGCGTGCCGCCCCGGCGCGCCCAGAACCACCTCGGCATCATCGTCGCGGCCGGGCGCGCCGCGCTCTCCGGTTGGCTCGACGGGTCCTTGTCGCGGAACGAAGCGGTCTCCGACGCGACCCACGCGGTCGCGGGCCTCATGGCTGCGTTTGCCGCCGCCGCCGCCGAGCCCCGCTCCAAGGTCAGTCGGCGACGAGCATGATGCGCTTCTCGCACGGCTTGGCCTTCTCGTCCTCGCCCATGCCCGGGATCTGCATCGGGTTCGCCTTCAAGCTGGCGAGCTCGAGGGCGATCTTCTTCACGATGAGCTCGTCGAGGTTGCCGCTCGAGTAGTTCTGGTGCGTCGTGCCGCAGCTCGACTTGGCGTCGCCGGCGCCGGTCGACTGCGGGCCGGCCCCGCCGCGCAAGACGAACATGTTCGTGCCGCCGGTCGCCTGTGCGAGCTGGCGAAACACCGCCTGGCCCATGTCGTCCATGCCCGAGGCCGAGACGGTGAACAGCTTCACCCCGCGCTGCGCCGCCTTCTTCGCGCTCTCGGAGTACTTGGGCACGTTGTCGTAGTCGAGGTGCGGCGGAGCGTCGGCGATCACGAAAGCGACGCGCGCCACCGCCTGGTCGTCCCACGCCACGTCGCGCATCGCGACCGCGAGCGCGCTGTTGAGGTCCTCGGGCGTGTCGCCGCCACCCGAGGCGCTCAGCCCCTTGATGCTGTTCGAGAGCGCGGAGAGGTCACGCGTCATCGGGTAGACCTTGGTCCTGAGATCGTCGGTGCGGTCCTTGTACTCGACGACGCCGGCGCGGACGCTCGCGCGCCCGTCGAGCTTGCCGACCACGGCCCTCAAGGTGTCCTTCACGCCCTCGATCTCCTCGGACATGCTGCCGGTCGTGTCGAGCACGAAGAGGACGTCGATCGCGGGCTTCGCGACATCGCCGCGCTTGCCTTGAAAGACGAGCGGGACGGCGCCGTCTTGGTCCGCCATCTCGAACGTCGCCTTGGCGGCGCCGCCCTTCAAGCACGACGACGTCGCGGTGAACTTGCCGCCCGAGAGGCCCATCAGCGCGGGAAAGAAGAGCGCGCGCCCCGACGCGGAGGTCACGAGGCGTGTCGAGCGCTGCTGGGCGTCGGTGACGGTCACCGCGCAGCTCGGGATGCCGCCGCCGTTCGCGTCGAGGGCCACCAGGAACCGGCGCTGGCCGACGTCCATCTTGTCGATGCCGAGGCGCGCTTCTCGGCCCACGTAGCCGAGAAAGTCGCGGTAGTTGGCGTTGTCGTCCCACTCGCCGGCGCGGACCGAGGTCATGGCCTCTGCCATCGTCGGGGCCGACGACGTCCGACCAGGCGACGCCGCCGCTTCGGGGGTGGCCGCCTCCCTGTCGGCGGCGGGCGCCATCGCAGCCGGCGGAGGCGCGAACGCGGCGCCCGCGGCGTCGCTGGCCATCTCGCCTGGCGCCGCCGCCCCGCAGCCCACGAGCCCCAACCCGCAAACAGCCCCGAGCCACGTTCCCAGCATCCGCTTCATGGGGGCTGGAACGGCGGCGGCGGCGGCCCGCTTACACGCTGCTACCGCAAGATCTTGCCGTACGACGTGCCCAGGCCGACACCGCTCGGCATCCCCTTCTCGAGCGCGTCTTCGAAGTTGTCCTGAAAGTCGGAGAGGATCGCCTTCTCGGGGCTCTCTTTGAAGGCGCCCGAGTCGCGGAAGCGCACCTTGTCGCTGCTCGCGACCTCGAGCTGGTACTGACACGCGATGCTCGCGTCGGTCTGGTCGTACACGACGGCCCACCCGTAGAAGTAGCCGCCCTCGTAGTCCCCCGTCTTGGGCACCTTCGGGAGCATGTTCGACGACGCCTCCCGGCGCGGCACGACGACGATGACGTAGCGGCGAGGGAGCCAGTAGTCGCGCAGCGTCTTTGCGTCGGACGCCGAGATCGTTCCCTTGGGGTCGCCGTCGAAGAACCCGGCCCAGCTCGTGTCGGTGATCCAGTCCCACGGGCCGTCCGCCTTGCTCCACGTGCTCTCGGGCTTGCCGAACCGCTCGAGGAACGGCGCGAACACCACGTGCGGCGGCGTCGCGCCGGCTTTGCGGCTCGCCTTCATCTTGTCGCCGTCGCACTTCTTCGGCGCGAGCCTGTCGAGGTCGAGCGCCTGCACGCTCTCGTTCATCTTCGCGAGCGTCGCGATGTAGGCCTCGTGCGAGGCTCTCACCTCCGACTCCTCCTTCTCGCGCGCGGCTCTCTGCTCCGGCGTCTCGGGCTTGGAGGCGAGCGCGATGAGCCCGACGCAACCGCCGAACCCGAGCAAGAGGACGACGCCGAGGATGATGAGCGGGGTGTTGCTCTTCTTCTTCGGCGGCGGAAACCCGTAGCCCGGGGGACCATAGCCCCCCGGGCCGTAGCCGTGCGGTGGGCCATAACCGTGGGGCGGACCATAACCCTGTGGGGGACCATAGCCTTGCGGCGGGCCGTACCCGTGGGGAGGTTGCATCCCGGCATCTTACTGCCAATCACCGCGCATCCAAGCCGCGAGCCGGTAGGTCCGGTTCGTCCGGTGATCGGTCACGCGGTCGTCCTGCTCTCGGTAGGTGCGGATCTTGTCGCCGCGCATCCCGGAGCCGACCTGGCCCTTGCGCTCGGCGTTGAGCGCGCTCGCTCGCCGCTCGGTCTCGGCGTCGGCGAGCTTGGCCCTCAGGATATCGAGCGCCATGGCCAGGCTCTGCTGCTGCGATCGCATGTCGACGCGAACCGCTACCCCGGTCGGGCGGTGGGTCGCGATGACGCAGGACTCGGTCTTGTTGCGGTGCTGCCCGCCGGGCCCCGTGCCGAGCGTCTTCTTGATGTCGACCTCGTCGAGATCGAGCGTGAATCTTTCGGGCGTCTTGGGCTCCAGGACCGCCACCGTCACCGTCGACGTGTGGACGCGCCCCCGCTTCTCGGTCGGCGGCACGCGCTGCCAGCGGTGACCGCCCGCTTCACCCGCGAACAGCCTCTTGGCCCCCCGGCCCTCGAACAACGCAGAAGCAAAGCCGCTGCGCTTGTCGACGAGCGTGACGTCAAAGCTCGTGGCGGTGCGCGGCCTTCACATAGACCGCCAGCTGGTCGAGGACGAGGAGCTTTGCATCGGCGCCGCCTTCGGCGGCGCGCAGTTCGACGACGATGGATTCCATGGCTGCCTCCGAGCGCTCATGGGACGGCCCAGGGCCGCGCCCCTGACCGCGCTCAGGGGATGAGCACCAATTTTCCGACGGTCTTTCCCGACTCGATGTCGCGGTGCGCGTCCGCGACCCGATCGAAGGGGTAGCGGGTGACCACGGGCGGGGTGATCGCGCCCGCGGCGAGCCAGCCCATGATGGCGGCCATGCCCTCTTCCAGGATGTCGGTGCGGTCGAACAGGTAGCTCAGGTTGAAGGCGAGCACGCTCTTGCTGTCGTTCGTCATGTCGAGCGGGTTGAACCGGGGCGTGCGCAGGTAGTCGGCGGCGAGCTTGAGGTAGTTGGGCCGGCCCCCGGTCTTGGGCATCATCGTCGCGAAGCCGTACACGACGAGCTTTCCCGCCGGCCGCGTGTGCACGTAGCTCTGCTTGAGCGTCTCGACGCCGTTGGCATCGAGCACGACGTCGTAGCCCCGGTCGGAGAGCGACCGCGCGCGCGCCCACAGGTCCTCGCTGGACTTGTCGATGACGTGGTCGCAGCCGAGCGCGCGCGCGGCCTCCACCTTGTGCGCCGAGCCGACGACGCCGACGACCTCACAACCAGCGAGCTTGGCGAGCTGCACCAGGCAGCTCCCCACGCCCCCCGCGGCCGAGTGCACGAGGACCCGGTCCCCTTTGCGCGGGTGCGCGAGGTGGTGGAGCGCGAAGTACGCGGTCAAGTAGACGGCGGGGATGGCGGCGCCGGCGCCGAAGCCGAGCGCCGCGGGGAGCGCGAACACTTGCGCCCGCGGCACCGTGACCTCGGTCGCGTAGCCGTCGAACAGCGTGACCGCGATCACGCGATCGCCCACGGCGAGACCCGTGACACCGTCACCGACCTCACGCACGCGGCCGGCGACCTCGAACCCCGGCGTGATCGGCCAGCCCACCTTCTCGCGAGCCGACGCGTAGAGGCCCATCCTGACCACCACGTCGGCGTAGTTCACGCCTATCGCTTCGACGTCGATCGTGATCTGACCGGGGGCCGGCTCCCGCGACGGGCGCGTCTCGATCGCGAGTCGATCGTAGGAGCCAGCCTTGTGCACCACGACGCGGCGAACGGTCATCGCCCGGGGTCTGTCATCGTGAGGGCTTGGCCGCAAGCGAGGTTGCCGCCCCGAGCCGCGCGCCACCCAGCTCGCCGAGGTGGGTGTGGCGGAAGCCGCTCGCGTACTTGAGCCCGTAGCCGAGCATGCGATCGAAGCCGACGTGCGCGCCCCACACGAGGGCGACGGCGAGCCCGACCGAACCGACGCCGAGCCCGAGGTAGGCGACGAGGCCCAGCGCGAATGGGCCGAGGTAGCTGTGCGCCGCGTTGTACGCGAGCGCGCCCCAGCGCGGCCCGGCGAGGTAGCCGAGGAACGACGCATCCGGCACCAAGAACAGCGCCGCGAAGAGACCCCAGCCGGCGCCGAGCCGAGCGTACGCGAGGACGGCAGCCAAGAGGACGACCGCGCCTTCGACGCGAAGCAGCGCCCGGGGGCCGCCGCGGGTGAAGCCGGTTGCGGGCGAGGGGTCGACGGGGGTGGGTGCGTTCGAGCCGTCCATGCGGGTCATCATGAGGCCCGCCGATGCTCAGCACGATTGTACAAATCTCTCTATCCGCTCATTATGTTTTGATGAGCACCTCGAGCCCGTCCTGGGAGCTCTACGGCACGTTCCTCGCAGTCATGCGCGAGGGCAGCCTCTCTGCGGCGTCACGTGCGCTCGGGCTGGCGCAGCCCACCGTCCGGCGGCGGATCGAGGCGCTCGAGCAGGCGCTCGACGTCGTCCTCTTCACCCGCGCAACGAACGGGCTCGTCCCCACCGAAGCGGCCGCGTCCACCGTGTCGCACGCCCAGGCGATGGCGGCGTCCGCCGATGCGTTGGTTCGCGCGGCGTCGGCCCCGCTGCAGGCGGATCGTGGCACCGTCCGCGTGGCAGCGAGCGAGACGGTCGGCGGCGAGGTGCTCCCGGCCCTCCTCTCGCCGCTCCTCGACGCCCACCCCGGGCTCGCGATCGAGCTCGTGCTCGGCAACAGGAACGAGGACCTCTTGCGCCGCGACGCCGACGTGGCGGTCCGCATGGTGCGCCCGACGCAGCGCGCGCTCGTCGCGCGGCGCGTCGGTGCCGTCCCTCTGGGTCTCTTCGCGAGCGAGGCGTACGTCGGCGCGCACGGGCTTCCGTCCAAGCCGGTGGATCTCGCGCGGCACCGCTTGGTCGGACAAGACAAGCAGCGAGGCCTGATCGACGGCCTCGCCTCGATCGATATCGCGACCACCCCCCGCGACTTCGCCTTCCGGAGCGACAGCGACCTCGCGCAGCTCGCGGCCGTGCGCGGCGGCGCAGGGATCGGTGTCTGCCAGCTGCCGCTGGCGCCGCGGTGGGGGCTCCGGCGCGTCCTCCCCGCGATCTCGTTCGCGCTCGATTGCTGGGTCGTGACGCACGAAGATCTGCGCGACGTTCGGCGCGTACGCGTGGTGTGCGACCACCTCGTCGCCGCGCTGACCCGCTACATCGGCGCTGTCCCCTCCAGGGGCCGCTCGCGCCGCTGACCGCCCCTTCGATGTCGCACCTCACCGAGCGCGGTCGCGGTTACCGCGCAAATCGCTCACGAGCGGCGTGGCATGTCGGTTGCGAGGTGCGGAGCGCTCTCCGGAGCCGGAAGGACAGAACAGGATGATCCGATCCCCCTTCACCTTCTCCGCGGCGACGCTCGTCGGCCTCCTGGCCGGGTGCACCGGCGATATCGGAGACGCCCCCGAGCCCACGGGCCCCGACATCGAGGCGCTCTGCGCGGCGGGTGATCTCCCCGGTCCGCGGCCGCGCCTCGTGCGCCTCACGCATCAGCAGTATGACAACACCGTCGCCGAGCTGCTGGCTCTGCCTGGGATCACGCCCAGCGACGCCTTCATCGACGATCCGGCGTTCGCCGGGTTCACGAACAGCGCCGAGGGCATGCTCGTCTCGGACCGGTTGGCGCGCGACTACCGGCGCTCCGCAGAAGACCTCGCGACCCTCGTGTCGCCCGCAGACGTGCTCGCCCCGCTCGTCCCCTGCGACGTCGCCACCGGCGACGACGCGTGCGCGCGTGACTTCATCGCCGCGTTCGGCCGGCGCGCGTTCCGCCGGCCGCTCGAAGCGGCAGAGATCGACGCTTACGCGGCGCTCTACGCGCGCGGCAACGGCAAGTTCGCCGCCGGCTCCCCGTTCGAGCAGGGCATCCGCCACGTCGTCGAAGCGTTCCTGCAATCGCCGCACTTTCTCTATCGGATCGAGCTGTCCGAGCAGCTCGACGCCGATCAGCTGATCCCGCTGACGGGCTACGAGGTCGCGACGCGTCTCTCGTACCTCATCTGGAACGGCATGCCCGACGACGAGCTGCTCGACGCCGCCGAGCGGGGCGATCTGCTCACCGACGCCGGCATCGAAGCCCAGGCGCGCCGCCTGCTCGCCGACCCGCGCGCCGCCGAGCCCGTCGACGACTTCCACACCCAGTGGCTCGAGCTCGATCGCTACGACAACCTCCAAAAGGACGCCGCGCTCTACCCGAGCTTCGGCCCCGAGGTGGCGGCCTCGATGAAAGAAGAGACGCAACGGTTCATCCGGCACGTCACCCTCGAGCAGAACGGGGGCATCGAAGAGCTGCTCCAGTCGCGAACGACGTTCGTGAACGATCGCCTCGCGCCCATCTACGGGCTCGAGGGTGACTTCGGCCCCGAGCTCGTGCAGGTCGAGCTCGACCCGTCCGAGCGCGCCGGCCTCCTCACCCAGGCGGGGTTCCTCGCCTCGCACGCCTACCCGAGCTCGTCGTCGCCCATCCACCGCGGCGTGTTCGTGCAGCGGCGCGTCCTCTGCCGCGACATCCCCGACCCCCCTGGCGACATCGACACCACGCTCCCCCCCATCTCGGGCGACATCAAGACGACGCGCCAGCAGGTCGAGGTGCACACGTCGCCGCAGGCGTGCGCCGGGTGTCACAACCTGATCAACGCACCCGGCTACGCGCTCGAGAACTTCGACGCGGTCGGGGCCTGGCGCGAGACCGACAACGGCGAGCCCGTCGATCCGACGGGCAGCTTCACCATCGGCGACACGCCCGCGACCGTGAGCGGCCCGATCGACATGATCGAGCAAGTCGCGACCAGCGATGCGGCGGGCGCTTGTTACCTGACCCAGTGGTACCGCTACGGCTTCGCCCGCGCGGAGACCGAGGCCGACATCTGCACGATCGAGGTCTTGAACGAGCGCTTCGTCGCATCCGGCTACGACGTGAAAGAGCTGCTCGTGGCCTTCGCCCTGACGAAAACATTCCGCTACCGCATCGGTGAGGAGGTGGGACAGTGAGGCGCCGATGGTTCTTGAAGGGCGCGCTCGGCGCGACCCTGGGCCTGCCGATGCTCGAGTCGCTGGCCCCGCGTGAGGTCCACGCCGCACCGGTCGAGGACCGCCGGCTCATCGTCTTTTTCTGCTGCAACGGCGTGAACATGGACCGCTGGTGGCCGAACGTGTCGTACGGCGCGATAACGGAGGGCTCGTTCGACGCCGACTGCGGGCTCCTGCCGCTCGCGCCGTTCGCGAACAAGCTGCTCATCCCGCGGGGGATGCACATGTCGCCGCGCGGGTTCGGGTGGGACCAGAGCGCCGGCGACGATCACGCCAAGGGGATGGGCTGCAAGCTCACCGCACGACGCCTGCTCGACGGGTCGACCTACGCCGACGGGCCGTCCGTCGATCAGCACATCGCCCAGGCCGTGAACCCCAACGGCGACCCGGCGCTGACGCTCATGGCGGGCTGGCGGGCCAACGGTGTCTTGGGCCACATCTCGTACAGCGGCTCCAACCAGCCCGTCACGGCCGAGGGCAACCCGCTCCTCGCCTACCAAGACCTCGTGGGGCTCGGCAGCCTGCCCGACGAAGACGTGGCTCGCCTGATCGCGCGCCGCGAGAGCGTGCTCGATCTCGTCCGCGGCGAGTACGAGACGTTGCTCTCGAAGAACCTGAGCAAGGCGGACCACGACAAGCTGCAGCAACACTTCGACGCCGTGCGCGACCTCGAGAACAACATGAACGGCACGATCGCGTGCAACCTCGACCCCACCCGTGAGGGTGAGCTCGAGGGGATCGACCCGAACAACGTGGCAAACGACTCCGAGTTCCGCACCATCGGCCGGATGCAGCTCGACGTGCTCGCCATGGCCATCGCTTGCGGCGCGACGCGGGTCGCGTCGATGATGTGGGGCTCGGGGGCGGGCGGCCCGATCTTCAACTGGGACGGGATGAGCCACGGTTTCAACCACCACAAGCTCTCGCACGGCAACACGATGGACGACAACTCGGGCAGCGAGGTCGCCGGCTACGAGAACATGCTCTGGGAGATCGATCGCTGGTACGCCACCGAGCTCGCGTACCTCTTGGGCAAGCTCGACTCCTACCAAGAGGCCGACGGCAGCACCGTCCTCGACAACTGCGGCGTCGTCATGATGAACGAGCTCTCGCACGGCAAGGATCACGATTTTCGCGACCTGCCGATCGTGATCGCGGGCGGTCTCGGCGGCTATTTGAAGACGGGCGAGTACATCAAGGTGACGGCGCAGGCCGACACCAAGAACGACGCCGACGCGCCCCACAACAAGCTGCTGACTACCCTCTGCAACGGCATGGGCGTGGCCGAGACCCACTTCGGCGACCCCGGCCTGGGCGAGCCGGGCGAGTTCGATCAGCTCAAGGTGTGAACCGGGCCTGCAGCCGGGCTCGGCAATGGGATAGGTTCGTCGGATGTCGCAGCAGACGATCGACGCCGGTCCGTTCAAGCTCTCGTTTCAGCCCCCCGTGTTCGAGACGGTCGAGGGCGAACGTCTCCATCGCAAGCGCCGGCTCGCGGCCGCGTTTCGGCTGTTCTCGAAGATGGGATTCGACGAGGGGGTCGCCGGGCACATCACGGTGCGCGACCCCGAGCACACCGAGACGTTCTGGGTGAACCCGTTCGGCTTTCACTTCAGCGAGATCAAGGCATCGACGTTGATCCGCGTGGACCACGCGGGCGAGACGGTCGAGGGCAACTACCCGGTCAACCGCGCCGCCTACGCCATCCACTCGCGCGTGCACGCGGCGCGGCCAGACGTCGTCGCGGCCGCGCACGCGCACTCGCTGCACGGCAAGGCGTTCTCGAGCCTCGGCAAGCTGCTCGATCCGCTGACCCAAGACGCCTGCGCCTTCTACGGCGACCACGCCCTCTACGAAGAGTTCGGTGGCGTCGCGGTCGAGCTCGACGAGGGCGAGCGCATCGCCAAGGCGCTCGGCGACAAGAAGGCGGCGATCCTCATGAACCACGGGCTCCTCACGGTGGGCGCGACGGTCGACGCGGCGGCGTGGTGGTTCATCACCATGGAGCGCTCGTGCCAGGCCGAGCTCCTCGCGCGGGCCGCCGGCGAGCCCAAGCTCATCGGCAAAGCCGCGGCCGAGCAGAGCTTCGGGATCACGGGCAACCCGATCGCAGGGTGGTTCCAGTTCCAGCCCCTTTACGCGCGCATCGTCCGCGAGCAGCCCGACCTGCTCGACTGATCGCCCTCGCGCCTCAACCCGCGAACGCGACCCGCTTGCCCATCCGGGCGAGCGGGACGGTCACGCCCGCCTTGGTCGGCGCGTCGAAGCGCTCGATCACCTCGAACCCATACGCGCGATAGAGCGGCTCGCCCGGGACGGTGGCGACGAGCTCGAGGGCGCGAAAGCCCTCGCTCACCGCGGCCGCCTCGCAGAGCTGAAGGACGAGGCGCCCGATGCCGCGCCGCACGTACGCCGGGTGGGTGTACATCGCCCGCACCCTCGCGGGCTCATGCTCTGGATCGAGCAGCCGCGCGTCGCGCCCGCTCGTGTGGTCGCCGCCGAAGAGCGTCGCTCGCCGGCTCCAGCCGCCGCAGCCCACGATGCGCCCCTCGCCCTCGACCGCGAAGTAGGTGGCGTCTTCGACGAGCTGGGTGTCCACACCCATCACCTCGTACGACGCCTCGGTCCGCGCGGGGTCGAGGACGGCGCCGACGAGATCGCGGATGGCGAGGTGCATCAGCTCACGTAGCGCGTCGAGATCGCTCGTGGTGGCGAGCCGGTGCGTGAAGGGCAAAGGGTTCGCGGCCACGACCGACGCCTACCACGGCGCGCCCGTGAGAGCATGGCGCCCATGCCGCTCTACGAGGACGACTTGGCGCTGATCCAGGCCGCGAGCTTTGGCGGCCACGCTGCACTGGTCACGCCCTGGCTGCTCGAGCGGCTGCGGGCGCAGACGCCACCCGTCCGCCGCGTGCTCGATATCGGCTGCGGCGCCGGCGTGAGCAGCCGCGTGCTCTCCGACGCGGGCTTCGACGTCGTCGGGATCGATCCGTCCGAGGCGCTGATCGAGCATGCCAGGCGCGCCGCGCCCCAGGCGACGTTGCGCGTGGGGTCCGCCTACGACGCCCCTCTGCCCGCCGCCGACGCCATCCTCGCCGTCGGCGAGCCCCTCACGTATCACCCACCGGACAGCGACGCCGACGCCGCTCTCTCCGGCTTCTTTCGCGCGGCCGCGGCC
>ERZ761602.6036-NODE-6036-length-13876-cov-3.546994_pt1 | contig 13876 bp, 7 predicted proteins | sample MGYA00512165_ERZ761602 | MGnify/ENA primary metagenome ERZ761602 (study PRJEB28899, sample SAMN02445085) | bioreactor sludge metagenome | biome: EBPR sludge; isolation source: Thorneside wastewater treatment plant | place: Australia: Brisbane, Thorneside...
GGCTGGAGGCCCTGGGCAAGGAGTTCGCCGAGCGCAACATCACCCGCCGCCGCATCCGCCATGACGTGACGCCGATCGCCGGCACCCGGCTGGTCCGCGAGTGGCAGGGGGTCGAGCACACGGTCACGGTGCTGACCGAGGGCTACGAGTGGCAAGGCCGGCCGTATCGGTCGCTCTCGGCCATCGCCCGCGCCATCACCGGCACCCGCTGGAACGGGCTGGTGTTCTTCGGCATCAAAAGCCAACGGGGTGCAGCATGAGCCGCGGTCCCGAGGGCAAGCCCATCCGCAAGCTCCGTTGCGCGGTCTACACCCGGAAGTCCACCGAGGAAGGGCTCGACAAGGAGTTCAACTCGCTGCACGCCCAGCGCGAAGCCTGCGAGGCCTATATTGCCAGCCAGCGGTCGGAAGGCTGGGCGCTGGTCCGCGACCCCTACGACGACGGCGGCTTCTCGGGCGGCACGCTGGAGCGGCCGGCGCTGCAGCAGCTCCTCGCCGACATCGAGGAGGGGCTGGTCGACGTCGTCGTGGTCTACAAGATCGACCGGCTGAGCCGCTCACTGATGGACTTCTCCAAGCTCGTGGAGGTCTTCGACCGCGCCGGCGTCACCTTCGTCAGCGTGACGCAGAGCTTCAACACCACCACCTCGATGGGGCGGCTGACGCTCAACATCCTGCTCAGCTTCGCCCAGTTCGAGCGGGAGGTTATCGCCGAGCGGGTGCGGGACAAGATCAGGGCGTCCCGCCAGAAGGGTATCTGGATGGGCGGCAGCGTGCCGCTCGGCTATATGGTGAAGGACCGGAAGCTGGTGGTGCAGGAGCCGGAGGCGACCACCGTGCGCAGCATCTTCGAGCGGTTCGTCCGGGTGGGCTCGGCGACGGTGCTGGCACGGGAGCTCCGGGACGAGGGCGTGCACACCGCGCGCGGGAAGCTCGTCGACAAGGGCTACCTCTACCACCTGCTGAACAACCGCACCTACCTCGGGCTCGCGGTGCACAAGGGCACGGCCTATCCCGGCGAGCACGAGGCGATCATCGGGCAGGATCTGTGGGACAAGGTCCATGCGATCCTCGCCGAGAACGCTCGAACCCGATCGGCGCACACCCGGGCGCAGACGCCGGCGCTGCTGAAGGGGCTGCTGTTCGGGCCGAGCGGCGCGGCCATGTCACCGACCCACACCCGGAAGGGCAACCGGCTCTACCGCTACTACGTGAGCCAGGACGTGCTGCAGCGTGGACGGGACGCCTGCCCGATCGGTCGGGTTCCGGCGGCAGAGATCGAGGCGGTGGTCATCGACCAGCTGCGCGGGGTGTTCCGGCAGCCGGAGATTGTCGTTGGCACATGGCGCGCGGCGCGAGCCGAGGAGGACGACGTCACCGAGGACCAGGCTCGGGAGGCGCTGCTGCAGCTCGACCCGCTCTGGGACGAGCTGTTCCCGGCCGAGCAGGCACGGATCGCGCAGTTGCTGGTCGATCGGGTCGACGTTCGGACCCACGGCGTCGAGGTCCGGTTGCGACCGAACGGGCTCGCCGGACTGGTGCGGGAAGCGGGAAGCAGCAGGAGGGCGGCGGCGTGACGACGGGAGCGACGGGAGCGACGGTATCGGCGGATGGCGAGACGATCACGATCCACATCCCGATGACGTTCAGGAAGCGTGGCGGACGGAAGACAGTGGTAACGCCGGATGGTGCGCCTTGGGCGCCACGGCCGCGGGTCGACAACGCGCTGGTGAAGGCGCTGGCCCGCGCGTTCCGGTGGCAACGGATGCTGGACGAGGGCGTCTGTGCGACGATCGAGGAGTTGGCGAGACGGGAGAAGGTTAACCGGGGCTACATGTGCCGGGTACTGCGTCTGATGCTACTCGCTCCCGACCTCGTGGAAGTCATCCTAGACGGACGGCAAGAACCCCAGCTAACGCTGGCGCGGCTGCTTGATTCTTTCGAGGTCGGCTGGGAGGACCAGCGCCGGGAGGTAGCCGGGCTGGCGTGAACGGCCCATAAGCGCGACGTATTCGCTCGCGATGTTAGCGGCGAGAGCCTCCGCGAGTCTGCTTGGCTCCGGCGGGATCGTGACAACCAGCCTAGCTAGCCGTAGCGCGGGGCGAGACGAGGACGTCATTGCCCATCAGGATAGGGACGGATCGAAGAAGCCGACGAGATTGGGTGCCGACCTCGGTTCCCATTCCGGACCCTTGCCACCCTTGAGGACGGCTCGCGACAGCAGGAGGTTGGAGGCGATGCAGCTAACCTCGGAGACCATTACGCAGGCCGGGCATGCGCCCCCCCGCGAGTCGCAAAGGCTGCCGGAGCCGCACCGAAGGGTCCTTGGATCCAGCGCGCGCTTCAGAAACGCCTCTGAGTAGTTGCGCCACATCGCAGAGATGTTGCCGAGATCGGGCGTCATACCCTTCCGGTAAATAACGAAGGACAGATCAGCAGGGAATATATGCTCGCCGATCCCGTCGCGGTCGACGCCCGAGGTGTCGGCCAGCGAGTGCATCATCTGGTGTGAGAGGGTGTGAAGAAGTAGGTATACATAGGCTGGGAGCGTACGCGGGTAGCCGCCGGTGCCCTCGCGATCCTTGAAGACCTCGAGGAACGGGCCGAAATCGGTGTATCGTTCTAGATGTGCGCGGCCGATGTGGTCGTCGGGGACTTCGACGATCTGGTTCGCCTTCAGCCAGCGGAGCACCCTTCCTTCGTCGAGCTTGAAGTAGAGCGCCTCGTTGAGCTGCTGCGTCACATAGACGGGCCGCTTGTTGTCGGCGATCGGGAGAGAATCGAACGCCTTCAACCGGACCGGCATGTCGACGCTTGTGCCCTGGTGCTCGCGCTTATAGATCGGGGTGGCGGACACGCGCGTGTAGCCGAAGCTGAATTCACAGATCGGCAGTCCTCGAACGAGGACGAGCTGTTCGAAGCCGAGATGCCCGAGCAGCGATCCGACGGTTGCCTGGTAGCGCGCCTTACGCTCCGGATCGTTGATCACGTCGGTTAAGGCGACGTCGGGGTTCATCACGTCGACCGCGGCATGCCGAGTCATCGCCTGCTCGATATGCTCGCGGACGAAGGCGTCGTGCTGGATAGTTAGACGAATCGGATCGTATCGGCGCGTCCAATCCTCTCGCAGGGCGACAGCCTGGAGCACTGCGGGACTGCCCAGTCTTCCACGGTCGACGATCCCGTCGGCGAACCAGGCTTCGCGCTGCTCATTTGCGCTATCGCGGTGCCGCCTAGCCGCCTCCGGCCTCCCACCGTCCTCCGCCTTCTGGGCCATGCTGAGGTAGGTGACATACTCTTCCCATTCCCCTGCGCGCGCGGGATCAGTTTCGACCTTCTCCCTGATCTCGTCGTTGGACGGCTCCGAGAACGGGATCTTGTGGATCTGTGCCAGTCGGGTGATGAGCGCGTCCTTGCGGGCGGGCGTCATGAGCTCGACCACCGCGCTGTCCTCAAAGACGATGAAGCTGGTCCGCTGCACGTAGAAGGCGGAGTTCGCCCGGTACGACACCGGCAGCATGTTGACCTCGATCCACTGGAACGTGCGACCGCCGTCATTCTGCTGGATCTGCAGGCGCGCGAGCACGTCGGGATTAGCCTTTTTGAGCGGGCGCATCTCACCGCACCCCTCGCAGACATACCGCCATTCCGAGAACACCGGAGCTTCGTTTCGGAGCCTGAAGCTGGGCGAACCGCAGGTGCACATGCGAATTTGGCGGGTGCCGCCGGTCTGCGGATCGAAGTTGTAGTTGAAGGGGCTCAGCGGCTCGATATCGCCGGACCAGTGGACATACACCACGTCGACCTGCGTCCAGCGCGCGTCGTGCCCGTTGCACTTCTTTGGGAGCGGCTGCCGCGCCTGGTCGGAGACGCTCTCGTATTCGCGGGTTGAGCCGCAGATCCCGCAGCGATAAAGCAGCGGATAGGGGACGTAGCCGACCTTGTCCGGAGTCGTCATCTGGAAGTCGCCGCGCTCGACCCGGACGTCCCCGGTTTTCGAATCACGGAACGGCGTGTCGAGCACGAGCTCGGGCAGCGCGTCTGGAAGCGCCTTCATCGCGCGGTCGCGCCAGTTGGTCACCGAGTCGCGCAGGTTCTCGAAGATGAGCGCGATCGTGGTCGGCTTCAGGTCCTTCGCCTCATTCGCCAGCGGGACCGACCGGCAGATCCCTTTGCCACCCTCCCAAGTCATGAGCACGCCGGGGGCGTAGGAACTAGCAATTTGCACTCGCGAGCGCGACATGGTCGGCGGCTCCAGCGGGTCGGGCTCCGAACGAGGCAGGGCGCCGGCTCGGAGCTGTTCGCCAGTCTTTGCCCGCTCCCTTCGCGTCAGCCATTGCTGCCCCCATCCGCATCCATTTCCGAGGCGCTGCCGCGCTGCGTCCGGATAGCCTTCATGACCTTGGCGAGATCCCGTCGATCGACATCGGTACTCCTCCCGCGCGCGAGGGGATCGCGCCCGGCGGCGACGATGTAGCCGGCCTCGTCGACGTCGCGGAGCGAGGTCATGGGCGGCTTGAAGGTGGGCAAGTCCTTCCAATAGTCTCGCAGGCTCGAGATCGTGGCGCGGGCAGAGATGTCGCGTGCGAAGTTCTCGACCTGCTTGTCGACCAAGCCGCGGTAAAACTCCTCATAATGCGGGGATCCCAGCCGCGACCCGCCCTTTCCGGCGAAGCCGCTGGCCCGGAGCATAAATCCGACGAGCGCTCTGGTGAAGGCGAGATGGTCGCGCTGCTCCATCGCAGCGAGCCTGCTCACCTGGTCCATGTGGGCGACCTCGAACTTTCGGGCGTCGTCCTTCAGAACGAAGTCACGCGACTCGCGCAGCATGGCCCACGCCTGCACGTAGGAAGCCATGGCGCGCTTGATCGCGTTCTCGGCCCAACGCTCGACCGCCGGCGGCGCTATCATGCGCTCGAGGAAGCGGTGGAAGATGTCGTGGGTTTCGACGACGTAGCGGTCGCGACGGCTCTGCGGCGTGGGCAACAGCATGACAAAGCCGACGTGGGTGCGGCCGACGCGGCTCGACGCCTGGATGTATTCGGCGATGTCGGAGGGCAGTCCCGCGAAGAACATGCTGTTGAAGCGATCGACGTCGACGCCGTGGCTGATCGCCGACGTCGCGACGATGTTGCGAACAGTCTGGGCAACGTCCGGATAGTCGGCGCCCGCGAAGGAGGTCTCGGCCGCCTCCATCACGGCCTGGATGTCCTTCATGTCGATGCCGCCGGAGATCAGACGGCTGTCGAAGGAGGCGTGGGGCCGGCCGACGCGCCGGTGTTCGTGTTCCACGGCCGCGCTAAGCGCGTCGATGATCTGGTCGCCACCTTTCTTGTTAGTGACGTAGGCGAGCGCGATCCGATGGAGGTCGACGAGTGCCAAAACATCGTCTTCGCGGCGCTCGGCGACGGCTCGGTCTATAGCGGCGCGGTGCCAATCGCCGGCGGTGCCGTGGGAGACGGCCGCGCGGATCGCGCCGATGGCGGCTGGGCGCCGCGTCTGGTCCAGCATGCCGTCCCAAAGAGAGGTGATGATGCCGTGGAAGGCTGCGAGGACGCCCACCGTGGTGACCGTGTGCGTCGCGTCGTTGGTCATCAGGGACACGTAGAGGCGCATCCACGGCGCGGTCTGCTCCGGCGCCAGTGCGAACGGCAGCGACGCAGCGAGGCTCATGCGCGCTGGATTCCATGCCGGCGGTGCGGCCGGCTCGGCGAAGAAGGAGTGGTAGAGGTCGGGGCCCGGATACGGGAACCGCAGCGGAACCCGCTGGTAGAGGGTCTCGAGTTGCCGTTCCGGCGCGGAGATGGTGGCGGTCGCCGCGATGATCTTCGGCATGCGAGGAGCGCCCCATCCGTCGCCGGTCCATCGACGTGCCACCTCAAGGCCGTCCCCCGCCATGTCGGCGATGTCTTCGAGCGTGGTGTCCAGCAGCGTGTCAAAGAGGCCGCTGAAGGTGCCGAGGCTCTCCTCCAGAAGGTGGGCCTCGTCCTGGATGATCAGCGAGGGGAAGGGGTCGTGGAAGACGCGCTTCCCGCCAGCGTAGGCAGGAAAGACGTTGAAGCTGTGGTCCGTCGCGGGATCACGTTTGAGATCCTCTTCGCTCCGCGGATTGGCCAGATTGCCGCGCTGATCGATCCGACGTGCGAGGCCGAACATGCCGAGGATTTTGCTGATCGTGCTCGTATTCTGGCCAAGCATCGCCAGCTTATCGACGGTGCCGAGCACTATGGTGGGCGTGCGGGCATAGATCGCATCGTCAGTAAGCAAGAAGGGCAGCGGTTGACGCTTGCCGTGCTCGCGGTTCCAGTCGCAGCGGTCGTTGAAGCAGAGGATGACCGCGCGCTTGCCGAGCGGTCCGTCGGCCTCGTGCCGCCTCAGTCCCGTGGGCTCGCCGCATACCGGGCAGTTAGGGATCTTGTCGTAGGCCTCGCGCGCCTCGACATACCGGCGCCCGCGGTCGCGCTGCGCGTCGTCGCCCGTCTCGCCGTCGAGGCCTTGGTCGTCGGCTAAGTCCGGATCGCCGGCAAGTGGGATTTCAGATCGGAAGTCACGGTAGTGGTTAGGCGTGTTCTGGCTACCGACCCAAAATCCCATCTCGAACGGCCACGTCCCGATGTCGTGGCGCTTCCGTACCATCTCGGCGCGGATGACGAGCTTTAGGAGCCTCTGGGCCTGCTGAAGGGTGAGGAGGCGCAGCGGGTAGCGGATCATCGCGGTCACGCCGCGATCCTTGCCGCGAAGCCGGTCGAGGAACATGGCGAACAGAAGCGTGCCGTAGAATGCCTCGGACTTCCCGCCGCCGGTCGGGAAGTAGAGGAGGCTCACGCCGTCCTCGTCGAGAAGCGGATCGTGATAGTCGCGCCACTCGTCCATGCGCGAGCTGAAGACGGGGATGTGCGCGAGCACGAACGCCATCTGGAACAGCCGCCAGCCGCGCGTCGTGTCGTAGGCGTCGCGCAGGGCGAATGCCTCGTTTGTCATCGTCCACGCGCGCCAAGGCGCCGCCCGGCGCTCGAGAGTATCGCGGTTGCTGCCGCTGTCGAGCAGCGCGTCGTGCGACTTCTTGGATGCGATGAGTAGTTCGACGCCGCGCTCGATGTATCGGGCCTCCGCTCGCTGGGCGGCGATGTCCTTCCGGAGCCGTGCGGCCTCGATCGCGGCATCCACTGGATCAAGCCCCGCCGTCACCGTGTCTTTCAGCCGGGTTTCCTGCTCGTTGATCCAGGTGGTATAGGCCTCGGGCAGTGCGAACAGCCGCGATGCGTCGAAACCGGGATCCTTCAGGACGGCGAACTGGTAGGAGACGTCAATGTTGCGCGCAACGATGCGCGGCTGGGCGAAGCGTGGTGCCGGCGTCGTGCGCAGAATCAGGTCGTCGCCGGCAGCCTCGGGCTGGACGCCGCAGTTCAGGCCGATCGCCGGATAGTCTAGGTGATCACGGAAGCGGTAGGACGGCTCTACGCGATCGAGCCGTAGCGGGCGATGGGCGCGCTTCGGAAGGGCTATGGAAAGCCCCGAGTTGAATATGGTGTTGCATCGGCCCCGGGCGTCGAGCGGCATGAGCTCCAGCGACTGGTTGTCGAGCATGACGCGCATCGAGAGGCTGGTAGGATCGACGAAGTCGGTCTGGCGCTCGACCTTCAGCACGACCCTTGAGAGGTCTGGGACGACGCGGTTCCGGTCGACCGGACGGACCGCCAACGCAGTCATGGCCGCGTTCCACGCAGCTTCGGTCAGCGTGTCGCCAGGTTGAATCGAAGCGTCCCGCCAAGCTTCCGTCGTGCCCTCACCAACCACCCAGGCTTCCAGCTGCGTCGCGACTGCATTCGCTAGCGCAGCGTTATAGGTTTCGACTGATACGTTCAGGTCTGTTTCGGAAGAGTCGCATCCGAATTCGAGAGTCGGCAACTGGAGATCGAGCCGTCGCCATTTGCCGGGGACGGAAGCGGGGTCGACTAAATTCAGGGGGAGCTCTCGTCCCTCGCGGACCAGGCGGGCGATCGGCGGAGCGGGTGAAGCGGAATCGTCAGGCGTATTCGGATCGGTCACCGGAGTGCCCGTAGGCTGCATGTCGGCCGTGGACACCTCAGGTTCGCCCGAGAGCAGATTGATGCCATGGGCCGAGTAAGCCTTCTTCCTCACGTCCGCGAGGATCTGTGCGCGAAGTGCCCTAACTTTGGAGCGCTTCGCCTCGTCCATGCCCTTCCAGTCGGGGCGGTCGACGCCCGCGGCCTGCAGCGCCGGAACGCGCTCGGTCCGGATAGCGTCGTCGATCCGCTGCTGCGTGCTGGCGCGAAGCCGAAAGTCGAACTCGAGCTCGCCCCCGCCGGCGACCAGGTCGCGCCACTGGGGGATAACCCGGACGTAGATCGAGAACCGTGGGGTCACGCGCATCGTCGCTCCGACTCCGGCCACGGCCACGAGATCAATGCCCACGGCAGCGATCCGGATATCCGTGGTTTCGTCATCGTTGCCGGAGCTGTCGAAGCGCGGGAGCAGCTGGCCGGCGAAGATTCCGCGACGTGGCGAGCTGCCGAGAATGGTTTGTCCACGCTGATCCGCACCGCTGATCCGGTCCACGAGCGAGTTCACCAGCGCATCGCAGACGGCTTCCTTCAGTTCAACGTCAATACCGCTGAGCTCGCTGTTCGACTTTCCCTTCATGATACCTTCACGCTCCGGACTTCGTCGACGATGGCAACGTGCTCCTCCGCCATTGCTCTGAGCGTGCGGATCTCGTTGCTTCGATTGCGATTGCTGGCAAGAGCGGCGTGGGGGTCGGTGAGGATACCGCGAAACGCGTCGTGGAATACGTTTCCGTAGCGGACGCGGTGAGATCGCTGCGCGACGATCGCCCATCGCCAGAATATCCGCGCTAGCTTTTCGCCTATACCGAGCGCGGCGGTGAAGCGCAGAAACGTGTCTTCGTCCTGCGGTGCATGGGGAATGATCTCGTGCGAAGGCTTCTCGATCTCTTCGGCGAGGTCGATCCAGTAGCGTGCGGTATCTGTGGACACGGCGGGCTGCCCCATCCGCGCGACCAGGGTGCGGAGCTTAGCGCTCACTGACACATCGGGGATCTGGCCGAAACGCTCGACGACCAGCTTGTGGTAATCGCGGATCTCTTCGGCCGCGGTGGCACGGATGTTGACGAGGGTGCGCGCTCGCTCGACGAAGCCGTGGCCGATCACGCAGACCTCGTCGCCTTTCTGGATCTGCGAAGCCGGACGCTCGACGAACGAAGTGGTCGCAGCGCCGTCGTTGCGAAGCACGATCCCCGTGCTCTGCCGGGCGATAAGACTCTGGCCGTTCTTGAGGACGATCTCGATCAGATTTTGTTCCCCACGGCCGCCACCGCTTATGTCGATGACAGATCCGTTCGGAAACTCGACGTCGTCGGTTGGCATCTCGAACCGCACGGCGTGGCGCCCGATCTCGGCGACCTTGACTTTCGCCTTCGCGGCGAATGCGTGAAGGCGGGCCGCAAAGGGTTCGATATCGATCTCCCCGGCTAGACGCTCGGCATCACGCGCCGCGAACGCGAGCGTATCCGCGTCCGCCAGAACGGTGACCTGCTCGGGAAGCCAGGGCTGCGCCAGCGTGGTCAGGATGGCAGATCGCGTCGGCGCGACGACTATCATGCGCTTGAACTGATTGCGCGACGAACTCGGCAGATCGACGACAGTGCGGAGCACCCGATCGCCCCCCAACCGGATCAGGTCTGCGTCGATGCGCTCCCGCAGTTTCGGATGAGGGGACCAGAGGCGCTCGGCGGCGAACTCGGCGACCATGTCCGACCGAAACACAAACATCGACTTTGAGCTTGACCGGAGCGCCGGCTGAGCGGCCGCCTCAAGCATCGTGCTCATGGGAGTGGCGCGCTCCAGCTTTCGCATGAGTTCCCTGACGGTCGACAAGACGCCGACTTCGGCATCGACTTGACTGGCGAGGCTTCTCGGGTCGGTCAGCGTCGAGAGATCGGCGTTCACCCGATAGACCGCGAGGAAGTCATCGGCCGCGGCAGTCGACGTCTCGCGTTCTATGAAGCGGCTGAGCTCCGAGAGCGAACCTGGCAGGCACGCTGTGCGGCGTACGGTGGCGATCACGTTGCGCGCGGTCGCCGCGCTTTGGCTATCTCCCTTCTCGGCGAGCTTATGCGCCAGCGTCCGGAGGCCCTCGATGCATTCGTCAACCTCTCCGAAGAAGCCGTCGACTTCGATTCGGGCGCCTCCATCGAACAGCACTGCGGACGCTCCGACAGGCTGCACGATATCCGGCGCCTGGGAATAGATCACGTGGCCGTCTGCAGGCGTAATCTTTCTGTGGCGACCCGGCTGACGCGTCCCCAGCAACTCGAAGCGAGCGGTCCTATACGTCCAGGGGTCGTCGGTTATGGCGAGGATCCCCGTCGTCGGATGGATCTCCCGCAGGCGCGCGATCATTTCCTCTGCCTTCTTGACCCAGTCCCAGCCCAAGCGTCCACGCGCATTGCGAGAGAGGTCGAGAATGAGGAGATCGGGGGCCTTTCGGATCGCGCGCAGCTCCACGCCCAGACGATCTTCAGCGCGGATGGTGTAGGTGTAGAACGCCGCCTTCGATGGATCGTCGGCCTCGCCCGAACGCGCCTGCAATGCGATGTCGGTCTTGCTTCGGGTGCGCCAGAGCAATGAGCTATTCGAGGGCCGCTCGCCCCGTGGTGGTCCGTGCGGTATGATCTCGTCAAGGATCGGATGTTCAAACTCCGCATAGCTGCGCCCGTCGGATGCTCGCCCATTGAGTTCGCGGACCCGCGCAAGGACTTGGTGGAAGTCCTTCGCCGCATCTCCGCCATCGTTCATGTAGCGCTTCACATGGTCGAAGTTCATGGCACCGAGCGTATGACGGTCGACTTGCACCTGGCGGGCCTGTGCGTGCGTGCTGCGCGCGTATGGGAACACCACCACGCGCACTTCGTCGGCGCTCCGTCGTCCGGTTTCTGGGAAGCCCCCCACGTCGATCTTCTCGAGTTCGGCACTTCCAACCGCCGCGATCGACAGAAGCGCCACCACGGCTGACGGCGATATCTTTACCGGCGGCCACGGCATGACGACTTGGACGCCACCATCTGAAGCGACCTCGGCCGCCGAGCGAACCAGCCGCGCGTAGGCGGGAGAGACCTCGGCTGCTTCGGTTTGCCCCAAATGATAAAGTTGTTGTGTGGCCAGCACGTTCATGTAGGCTTCGATGTTGCGATGCGGACGTTCGGGCGCGCGCGGCGTGGTGGCCACAACCTCGCGTCGGTCCGCCGCCGTTTTCGCCATCTTCGAGATTAGCGCCTGCCGCTTCTCCATCTGCTCACGACGCTGCCGGTCGCGGTCACCCGGGTTTATGGCGGGAGGTCGCTGGAAGCGGCGGCCGCGTCCCATCAAGAGTCAGCCATCTCTGGCTGCATCTGGTAGGCGGCGGCTGCCGCCGCCTCAGCGTCGTCGGCCGCATCGGCCAACGCGGTCGCGAATGCGTCCGGCATCGGCAGGTCGAGATGCCTGAGCAACGTGACCGAAACGGTCGCCGTGCCGGAGACGCGGCGATAACGCCGATCGACGGCGGCGGTGTTCAGCAGGCGAACGGCGAGCTCCAGCTTGGCAGGATCCTCGCCGGTGAGGACGATGGTGTGGTTCTCGCTGACGAAGCCACCCCATTTCGCGAGGACGGCGGGATCGATCATGGCGACGATGAGCCGGCGCGGCTGCTTGTCGTTCGTCGTACGCTGCATGACCGCCGCGGCGCTCTTGACGATGGCTGTGCTGTCGTCGGGAAACGTCACGAAGTCGGCGCGCAGGCCCTTCTTGCCTGCCGGCCTGCACGGTTCGCCCGGCCGCACATTCTTAGCCCAGATCAGCGGATATCCGCGCTGGCGCCGGGCCAGCTTCGAGACCAAGCGGTCCCCCTCCCGGTTCCAGACGAAATAGCCGGCGCGGGCCGTCACGCCATAGTCGCCGAGGGTGGCTCCGCCGACCTGTTTAGGATCCATGGCAGGAAGCGGCCAAGCGTCGCCCGGCTCGGAGGGCAGCAGCTGCTCAACCGAGGGGGCGCTCGAAGGCATGATGCCTACAACGGGAAAGCGCACAGCAGATGCGGAATTGTGGACTTTGCCCTTGCGAGCGACCAGGACGCTGATGTCTTGGGCGACGTCGATGAACACGCCGTCTCTGCCGGCGATCGAGCCGACTGAAAGCACCTCGGCCTGGGACCGGATGTAGGAGCGCATCCGGTCGTAGAGTGGACCGGCGCGGAAGCTGGACGGGATGACGAGCGCTACGATCCCGCCGGGCTTCGCGTGCCGGAGGCAGAGCTCGGCGAAGAGCGCATACTTGTTGATATGGCCGCTGTGTGCGACTTTCTTCCACGCACTGTCGCGCACCTCGTCGAGGGCGATGCGCCCGTAGGGCGGGTTGGCGATGACGAGGCCGTAGGAGGCGGGGATTGTGACCCGTAACGCGTCGCCGGTCAGGATGACCTCGCGGGGCAGCGGCGCGCCGAGTCGCTCAGCGATGAGCCTGCTCGAGAGCGTAGCCAAGCCTTCATCTATCTCGATGCCGTTCAGCCTGTAGCTCACCTCTTCCGCCTTGAGGCCGGCCAGGGCCATCCGACCAGCAATCGTCGAAAGGAAGGCCGCTCCACCCGCCGCTGGATCGAGCACATCGTCGGTTGCGAGGTCAAAGCCTGCCTCGATGGCAAGGTCGACCACCGCGTCTGCCACTGTCGGCGGAGTGAAGTAGGTCGCCTGCGCCCGGCGCACCTTCGCCGGCAGCATCAGAGTGTAGAGGGTACCGATCCAGTAGTGGCGTTCGTCTACCGGCAGCGCGTGCAACGTGCGACGCAGTGTTTCACAGCGCGCATCGTCACCGGCTTCATAGAGCAGTTCGAGGCAGGCAGAAGCGCGCGCGCGCGGCGTAGCCGCGTCGCGCGCCAATTTCTTGGCTGCCGCGCGCGTGCGGGCCAAGAGCGAAACTTTCTCTACCTGTTGGTTCACCGATTGAGTTCCCCCCGACACCGCTCTCGGGTCGTTGCCGTAGAACTATATGGCAGAGCTTACTATCGGCCAAACGCTCCGTTTGGGTTTATATAAACCTTGAGTGACACGTCGCGTTAGGGCTCCTTGTTCATTTCGAAGCGAAATTCTGGCTTCGAAATGATCCTGATAAACAGAATCATCGCGAACCGAGCGCGAGTTGGATCCCAGTTTGACATAGGCCCCGGCCAAACGCACCAAGCCGGTCAGAAGACGCCTGCCGGAAAATAGTGCAGAATCAATAGGTAAAGAACCATGTTACCGAAAATGGGAAGTAACGATCTTTGGAGAAAATCGGCTATTGGAGAACGGTTCTTGCCCGTCCAGCCGAACGCCAGATAACGGTCTTTTGGTTATAACCCTTGAAAACAACGAGAATTTCCGGCTGGGCAGCGCAACGGAGAACGAGTTCTGTTAGGGGCTTGGCTGGGGAACCTGGATTCGAACCAGGACTAACGGAGTCAGAGTCCGTGGGTCTACCGTTAACCTATTCCCCAAGTGCGCCTCACGTTGACCGTAACCGCTTGAGTTCACTCGACTCTTGATTTTCGGTCGCCTCACTGATACTCATGTCGCTTCGCTGCAGCACTCTGGATCGTGAGCCTGGCCGTGAGCCTAAGGCGTCTGACGGACATTCAGATACGCAACCTACCACCCCCTGACAAGGGGCAAAAGGTCTACTGCGAGCCCTCCGGCCTTTGTGTGCGCGTGTCTCAAGGCGGCAGCAAGTCGTTTGTTTTCCAGGTTGGGAAGGCCGGCAAGCGCATCGAGCTCGGCCGTTACCCGCTATGGGCCTCCAGGAGGCGCGGAGGGCTGCCTTTAGGCT
>ERZ761602.6037-NODE-6037-length-13874-cov-4.899703_pt1 | contig 13874 bp, 9 predicted proteins | sample MGYA00512165_ERZ761602 | MGnify/ENA primary metagenome ERZ761602 (study PRJEB28899, sample SAMN02445085) | bioreactor sludge metagenome | biome: EBPR sludge; isolation source: Thorneside wastewater treatment plant | place: Australia: Brisbane, Thorneside...
CGGCGCTGCCGCAACCCTTCCGCGTATCGCCGTGGTAGTGCCCGCACGCGATGAGGAGGCCCGCATTGCCGCCGTGCTTCAGGATCTCCACGCCCAACGCTACCCGCGGGAGCTCGTTGAGGTGCTGGTGGTGGATGACGCCAGCACGGACCGCACCGCCGCCATCGCCAAGGGCATGCAGCGCACCTGGCCGGCGCTGCAAGTGCTGCCCAGCCGCGGGACCGGCAAGAAGGCCGCGATCGCCACCGGCGTGCGTGCGGCGGGCGCCGACCTCATCCTCCTCACCGATGCGGATGTGCGGTTCGGGCCAGACCGCTTGCGGCGGATCGCAGAGGCCATGTCCGCCACGGGCAGTGACATGCTCATCCTGCCGGTCTGGACGGAGGGTGAAGGCCTCATCGGCAGGCTGCAGCAGGAGGAGCAGGCGGCCCTGCTCGGCATGGCCATGGGCAGCGCATGCGCAGGTGCGCCCACACTGGCCTATGGCGCCAACCTCGCCTTCCGGAAAGGGGCTTTCGATGCCGTTGGCGGCTACGCGGGCGACCGCTTCGCGAGCGGTGATGACCTCTTCCTGCTCCGCCGACTCCAACAGCAGGGACGGCCCATCGGTGCGCTGTTCCATCCCGATGCCCTCGTCACCACCCCTGCAGTGTCCGGCCTACGCGCATTCGTCGCGCAGCGGCTCCGGTGGGCCGGCAAGATGAGCGGTGCACCGGCCCCGATGGCGGTGCTCGGCGCACTGGCCCTGCTCTGGCCTTGGGCCCTTGCCGCGCGCACCGCCACGTTCAGCCTGTCGGCCGCCATGGGCCAGCACGGATTGCTGCAGGTGCTGCTCATCGCCGCGTCTTGGCTGCTCTGGCTGATGCCAGTGGTGTGCCTGGTGGGCGAAGCAAGGGCCGCAGCAGGAAGGCCGGGCCATCCGTTCGCAACGGTGCTGGCCTGCGCGGCCTTCGCCATTTACGCTCCGCTGTTGGCCGTGGCCTCTATGTTCGTCCGGCCGGCATGGAAGGGGCGCCGGGTATGAGCCCGCTCAGAACGGCAGGTCGTCCTCGTCGCCACCGGTGATGGGAGGCATATCGGCTGCGGTGGGCGGAGGAGCGGCCTGCCGGGTGCCGCTGCCATACCCGCCAGCTGCGGGCGCTGCGCCGCTTCGGTCGATGCGGTTGCCGCTGAGGCTCAGGAAGTACTTGGTGACGCCGTCGCGCCCGGTCCACTCGCGGCCGTTCACGTAGCAGGTCACCGTCACCTCATCGCCGGGGTTGAACCCGTCGAGGAGGTTCGTGCGGTCCTGGGTGAACTCTACCGGGATGTGCTGCGGGCGCTGGCCGCTGGGCTCGGTGATCACGAGCTCGCGCTTGCTGAATTTGTCGCTGACCTGTTGGGTCTTGCCGACCACCTTCACGGTGCCGGTGATGGTGACTTGTGCCATGGTATTATCGGGAGTTGAATGCCAGTAAGGTCTTCCACGCCTCCTCCACGCGGCCCTGGGCCAGCAGCTGCTGGGCGTGGCTGTGCAAGGCGGCCAAGAGGTCCTGCGGGTGGTCCTGCAGGGCGATGAAGGTATCGCTCAGCTCGGTGAGCTTGTACTCGTTCACGCTGGTCTCGTCGGGGATGCTGCGGGCGGCCCCGAGCATGCCCAGCTCATGGCCGGTGAGGATCGTGCTGAGCCGCGCTTCGGGCGGCAAAGCATCCACGCCCACGCCATAGTTGGTGTTGGGCTGCTCCAGCTCGAAGAGTGCATCGCCGTGCGCGCGGCAGTAGTAGTGCCCGCCCATGCGACCCACCAGGTCGATGCGGCGCTGGTCGATGCGGCCGTCGGCGCCGAGCACCGCGTCGCTGATGTGGATCATGACCACCTCGCAGATTACCAGGTTGCCGGCGCCCCCGCCGGTACCGGTCTCGATCACCTGCTGCACGCGGCACTCGAACTGCACGGGGCTCTCCTTCACCCGGAAGGGCTTGACCAGCTCCGATGCGACCGGCGTGAGCCCGCTCTTCTCGAACTCGTTCACGCCATCGGGGTATTCGCCGCTGGCCACGCTGATCTGCTGCACCATGGCATAGGTCACCACGTTGATCACCACCTCGGGCACGGCCTTCACGTTATGGAAGCTGTGCTTGGTGGTGTTGTCGCGGCCGCGGCGGGCCGGGCTGAAGATCATCAGCGGCGGATTGGCGCCGAAGACGTTGAAGAAGCTGAAGGGGCTCAGGTTGGGCCGGCCCTGCGCATCGATGGTGCTGGCGAGCGCGATGGGCCGTGGGCCGATGGCGCCCACCAGATGCCCATGCAGGGCGCCGATGGAGAGCGCTTTGGGGTCGAAGCGGTGCATGCCCATGGGACGGGCGAAGGTAATCGGGGTGGGGCGATGGGTCGCCGGGAAAGGGCCATTGGCTACCTTCGCGCTCCCTTTCCACAACCCACGGACGTGGCGGAATTGGTAGACGCGCCAGACTTAGGATCTGGTACCGCAAGGTGTGGGGGTTCGAGTCCCCCCGTCCGTACCCGATAACCGCCACGCGAACCGCACACGATCCCATGGATATCCTCAAGGAAGACACTGGAGCGCTCACCGCCACCTTGAAGGTGAAGCTCACCCCCGACGATTACACCCCGGGCCTGGAGAAGGCCCTCAAGGAGCAGCGCAAGCAGGCCGTGCTACCCGGCTTCCGGCCGGGCCAGGTCCCGATGAGCCTGATCCGCAAGCGGGTGGGCAAGGCACTCCTGGTGAACGAGGTGGAGCGCCTCATCGACGAGAGCCTGCGGGGCTACCTCCAGCAGCACGCCATCCGCGTGCTGGGCCAGCCGTTGCCCAAGAACGAGAGCGTTGAGGGCAACGACTGGGACAACCCGGGCACCTTCGAGTTCGCCTACGAGATGGGCCTGGCGCCCTCCTTCGAGGTGGAGCTCGACCGGGTGAAGGTGGAGTTCCCCGTGGTGGACGTGACCGACGAGCTCGTGCAGCGCGAGATCGACGACATGAAGCGCCGGTTCGGGAGGCTGGAGGACGCCCCGGCGAGCGGCGAGGCCGACATGCTCCTGGGCGACATGATCGAGCTGAAGCCCGATGGCACCATCCAGGAGGGCGGTATCATGCATCGCGCCACCATCAGCCTGGAGTTCCTGGAGGACGCCACGGCCAAGGCAGCCCTCACGGGCAGGGCGGTGGGCGATGAGGTGGTGGTGGACCCCCACAAGGTGAGCCGTGATCACGAGGACCTTGCCCGCATGCTGGGGGTCGACCACGAGCGCGTCCACCAGCTGAATGGCAACTTCCTGTTCCGCATCGTGGAGATCAAGCGGATGGTGCCCGCCGAGGTCAACCAGGAGCTCTTCGACCGCGTGTACGGCAAGGATGCGTTGAGCGATGAGGCCGGGTTCCGCGCGCGGGTGAAGGAGGGGCTGGAGGGCATGTTCCGCCGCGACAGCGACCGCATCTACAAGCGCTTGGTGATGAAGGCGCTGCACGAGCAGGCACGCATCGACCTGCCCGATGCCTTCCTCAAGCGCTGGATCAAGGAGACCAGCGAGCAGCCGATGACCCCCGAGCAAGTGGAGGAGGGCTACGCGGGCTATGCCGAAGGCCTGAGGCGCAAGCTCGTGGAGGACCGCGTGATTGAGAAGTACGGCCTGGAGGCGAAGGGCGAGGAGATGGACGCCTTCGCCAAGCGCTACATCGCCGACCAGTTCATGCAGTACGGCATGCCCGCACCCGAGGACGAGCGGCTGCAGCAGATGGCGGCCCGCATGCTCGGCGACCGCGAGCAGCTCCAGCGCATGCGCGATGCCATCGTGCAGCAGAAGCTCACAATCCACTTCAGCACCCTGCTGGAGCCCAAGGAGCATCGGGTGAGCTACGATGAGTTCATAAACTTGGCCCGGACCGCATAAGGCCGGCCCTGCCCCGGTCTTACTTCATCCCCCAAACTCCAAACGGATGTTCCCCAAGGACGAATTCCTCAAGTACGCGGTGAAGCACCGCGGTATCAGCAGCACCGCGCTGGGCGGCTACATCACCAGCTCGATGACCCCTTACATCATCGAAGAGCGCCAGCTGAATGTGGCGCAGATGGACGTCTTCAGCCGCCTGATGATGGACCGCATCATCTTCCTCGGCACCGCCATCAACGACCAGGTGGCCAACATCATCCAGGCGCAGCTGCTCTTCCTGGAGAGCGTGGATGCCAAGAAGGACATCCAGATCTACCTGAACAGCCCGGGCGGCGGGGTGTATGCCGGACTGGGCATCTACGACACCATGCAGTACATCAACCCTGACGTGGCCACGATCTGCACCGGCATGGCCGCCAGCATGGGCGCCGTGCTGCTCTGCGCCGGGGCCAAGGGCAAGCGCAGCGCGTTGAAGCATGCGCGCGTGATGATCCACCAGCCCATGGGCGGCGCCGAGGGCCAGGCCAGCGACATGGAGATCACGGTGAACGAGATCAAGAAGCTGAAGAAGGAGCTGTACGAGATCATCAGCAGCCACAGCGGGCAGCCCTTCGACCGGGTGGAGAAGGACGGCGATCGCGACTATTGGATGATCGCCGAGGAGGCCAAGGCCTACGGCATGATCGATGAGCTCCTGGTCAAGCACAAGTAAGGCCCCCGTGCAGCGCGCCGCCAAGGGCGGCGCTGCCTGCTGAACCTGGACGGCCCCGGCGCAACCCGCCGGGGCCGCGCCGTATCTTGGCGGGCCGTTCCCCCCGTATAAGGGCCTTCCAACCATTGCTCAACCCGGCCTTACGGCACCCATCCATGGAGAAGAAAGAGATCAAGTGCTCGTTCTGCGGCCGCGACAAGCAGGACACCAACGTCCTCATCGCGGGCATCACCGGGCACATCTGCGACGGGTGCATCACCCAGGCGCAGAACATCATCAGCGAGGAGCTGAGCCAGCGGTCGCGCACCGAGATGGAGGGGAGCCTCATCCTGCAGCGGCCGGCGGACATCAAGCGGTTCCTCGATGAGTATGTGATCGGCCAGGACGATGCCAAGAAGGTGCTGAGCGTGGCGGTGTACAACCATTACAAGCGCCTCCTGCAGAAGCCCGCTGCAGGCACCGATGAGGTGGAGATCGAGAAGAGCAACATCATCCTGGTGGGCGAAACGGGCAGTGGCAAGACCCTGCTCGCCAAGACCATCGCCCGCATGCTCAACGTCCCGTTCGCCATCGCCGACGCCACGGTGCTCACCGAGGCCGGCTACGTGGGGGAGGATGTGGAGAGCATCCTCAGCCGGCTGCTCCAGGCCGCCGACTACGACGTGAGCAAGGCCGAGCGGGGCATCGTCTTCATCGACGAGATCGACAAGATCAGCCGAAAGAGCGACACCCCGAGCATCACGCGCGACGTGAGCGGCGAGGGCGTGCAGCAGGCGCTGCTGAAGCTGCTCGAGGGCAGCACCGTGAGCGTGCCCCCGCAGGGCGGCCGCAAGCACCCCGAGCAGAAGCTGATCCAGGTGGACACGCGCAACATCCTGTTCATCTGCGGCGGGGCCTTCGACGGCATCGCCAAGATCATTGCGCGCCGCGTGAAGAGCAGCGCTGTGGGCTACAGCGCGAGCAAGGAGGGCCGCATCAACGATGAGAACCTGCTGCAGTACGTGAGCCCCACCGACCTGCGGACCTACGGGCTCATCCCCGAGCTCATCGGGCGCTTCCCGGTGCTCACCTACCTCGATCCGCTCGACCGGGAGAGCCTGCGCCGCATCCTCACCGAGCCGAAGAACGCGCTGATCAAGCAGTACGTGAAGCTCTTCGACATGGACAAGGTGAAGCTAACCTTCGACAAGAAGGTGCTCGATTTCATCGTGGACAAGGCATTCGAGTACAAGCTCGGCGCCCGGGGCCTGCGCTCCATCTGCGAGGCGATCATGACCGATGCCATGTTCGAGATCCCCGGCGCCGCGGACCGGCCTTCGGAGCTGCGCGTCACCCTCAGCTACGCACGGGAGAAGTTCGAGCGTTCGCGACTGAGCAACCTCAAGGTGGCCTAGTCGCCCTCCGGTCCGCTAACTTCGGGGCCCCTCGCCCGGCACGTCGCCGGGGAGCTTAAACCTCCTGCCCTGATGATGAAGCATGCCATCCTTGCGGCGCTCGTTGCAGCGCCTTTGCTCACCACCGCTCAGAAACTCCCTCAGCCCAGCCCCAAGGGATCCGTGGAGCAGGTCATCGGCCTCACCACAGTCAAGGTCGAGTACAACCGGCCCAGCATGAAGGGCCGCGTCATCTTCGGCGATCTTGTCCCCTACGGAAAGGTGTGGCGGACCGGCGCCAACCTGTGCACCACCATCGAGTTCGATGGGCCGGTGACCCTGCAAGGTGAGCCGGTGAAACCCGGCAAGTATTCGCTCTTCACCATCCCCTCCGAGGACACCTGGGTGGTCATCCTCAACCGCAACACCGAGCTGTGGGGCGCGGAGGACCGCAAGGAGGAGGAGGACGTGCTCCGGGTGAAGGCGCAGCGCCGCAAGAACGGCACCCCCGTGGAGACGCTGACCTTCAGCTTCGATGCCATCGGTCAGGACAAGGCGGAGCTGGGGCTTCGCTGGGAGGCCATGCACATCCCCCTCCTCATCGAGGCCGATGCCACCGAACAGTCCCTGCAGAACATCAAGGAGGCGCTGAGCAAGCCGGATGCGGACTACCGTGCCTATCACGGGAGCGCCCGCTTCTGCCTGGATCGCGGCATCCGCCAGGAGGATGCGCTGGCCTGGGCGCAGCGCAGCGTGACCATGGAGCGGAAGTACTGGAACACCTACACCTTGGCGCTCGCCTATGCCTCCAACGGCAAGATGAAGGAGGCCGTGGAGTCGGCCAACGAGGGCATGAAGCTGGCACAGGAAGCGAAGGATGACACCTACGTGAAGATGTGCAAGGCGCGCATCGACGAGTGGCGCCCGCGGGTGGGCACGGCAGCACCCGCCACCACCAAGCCGACGAAATAGACCGGGTTGCGGATCCGATGGAGCGGGCCCCCGAGCGGGGCCCGCTTCCGTTTCACATCCCCAGGCTCAGCAAGCCGCCGTCCACCACCAGGCAGTGGCCCGTGACGAAGGAGGACTTGTCCATGCAGAGGAAGGCGATGGCCGCCGCGACCTCACCGGGTTCGCCGACGCGCCGCATCGGGGTCCGGGCCAGGATCTTCGCCATGCGCTCGGGCTGCGAGAGCACCGGCTCCGTGAGCGGGGTGCGGATATACCACGGCGCCACCGCGTTGACCCGGATGCCATCTTCGGCCCATTCCACGGCGAGGCTGCGCGTGAGCTGCACGAGCGCGGCTTTGCTCAGCGCATAAGCGGCCCCGCTGCCCACATCCACGTAGGCCGCCACGCTGGCCACATTCACCACCGCGGGCCGCTCGCCATGCTGGAGCAGCGGATGCAGGGTGCGCAAGAGCGCTGCGGGCCCCAACAGGTTGGTGCCGATCACCGCTGCCTGCTCCTCCGGGGCCAGCTGAACCCATGGCTTCCGGATGTTCATGCCGGCGTTGTTCACCAGGATATCCAAGGCGTCCCAGCGTTCGCGAACGGCATCGACGATTCGTGCCCGGCCTTGTGCGTCGGTCACGTCCGCTTCCACACAATCCGCGTGCCCATCGCTCCTGCGGGCTGCATAAACCACCTCCGCTCCCAGGTCACGCAGTTCCTGCACGGTGGCCGCGCCGATGCCGCGCGTGCCGCCCGTGACCAGCGCGCGCTTGCCTTTCAGGTTCCAGTTTCTCATGGTTGCGAAGATCGCCGACCGAGCAGCGCCTCCAGAACCACCGCCAGCACCACCACGATCGCCGGCGCGATCAGGTTGTACCACAGGAAGGCGATCTGGATCTCGGAGAAGTGGATGGTCAGGATCACCGCCTGCGCCACCAGCGCCGCGATGAACACCGCCGTACCGCCCACCCGCTTCAGGAAGAAGGCCACCAGGAAGATGCCCAGGATGGTGCCGTAGAACAGGGAACCGATGATGTTCACCGCCTGGATGAGGTTCTCGAAGAGCGAGAAGAGCGCCGCGAACGCCAGCGCCAGCAGCCCGAAGAGCACCGTGGCCCACTTGGTGGCGCGCACCTGCTCGCCGTCCGTGCGTTCCTTCTTCACCAGGTCCACCACGCTGGTCGTGGCCAGCGCGCTCAGCTCGGCGCTGGTGCTGCTCATGCCCGCGCTGAAGATCATGGCCAGCAGCAGCCCGATGATCCCGATGGGCATGTGGTCCATGATGAAGGTGATGAAGATGTAGTCCTTGTCGTTGGCTTCGGCGCCGGGCAGCGCGGCCTTCACCTCGGCGCGATAGGCTTCGCGCAGGCGCTTGTCCTCCGTCAGGGCGTTTGTCAGTTGTTCGTTGTCCGTGGGCTCGCCGGCGCGGTGGGCGGTCACCCATTCATTGGCGGCAATGCTGATCTCGGCGGCATTGGTGGCATGTTGTGCTTGCACCTCGGTAGGTCGACCCATTGGGTCGACGCTACGGGTGTTTCGATCGGGCGTCGCATTTCCATCATCTGATCGTCTGATCATCTGATCGCCCGCATTGAGCGAAGTCGAAATGTCTGATCGCATCGCCTCCACGTTCGCGCTGTTCCAATGCACGGGCGCCGCATTGAACAGGTAGAACACGAACACCAGCACGCCCGTGAGCAGGATGAAGAACTGCATGGGGACCTTCAGCAGCGCGTTCATCCACAACCCGCGTTGCGCTTGCTGCACGTTCTGTCCGCTGAGGTAGCGCTGCACCTGGCTCTGGTCGGTGCCGAAATAGGCCAGCTGCAGGAAGAAGCCGCCGATGAGGCCGCTCCACAGCGTGTACTTGTTGCTCGGGTCGAAGCTGGTGTCGATCACATCCGTCTTGCCGAGCGCGCTGGCCAGCTGCAGGCTCTCCACGAAGCCGATGTGCTCGCGCAAGTACCACACCACCAGCCCGAAGGCCACGAAGAGCCCGCCGAAGATCACGGCCATCTGCTGCTTGTGCGTCACGCCCACGGCCTTGGCGCCGCCGGTGGTGGTGTAGAGGATCACCAGCGTGCCGATGAAGACGCAGGTCCAGCTGAGCGGCCAGTGCAGCACCTTGCTGAGGATGATGCTGGGCGCGTAGATGGTGATGCCGGCCGCCAGTCCGCGCTGGATGAGGAAGAGCCCCGCCGTGAGCAGCCGCGTACGCGCATCGAAGCGCTTGCCGATGAACTCGTAGGCGGTGTACACCTTCCACTTGTAATACAGCGGGATGAACACGCGGTTGATCACCAGCATGGCCAGCGGCAGCCCGAAGTAGAACTGCACGAAGCCGAGCCCGTCGAGGTAGCCCTGACCCGGTGTGCTCAGGAAGGTGATCGCGCTGGCTTGCGTGGCCATGACACTGAGCCCGACTGCCCACCAGCGCTCATCGCCGCCGCCGCGCAGGTAGCTCTCGCTGCCGGTCTCCCGCCGCGTGCGCCACACGCCATAGCCCACGATGAAGCCGAGGGTGCCGAGGAGGATGGTCCAGTCGAGCCAGTGCATGGGTCACGAGGTGAATGGGAGTTGGTGAATGGCGAATGGTGAATGCCAGCTCTGCCGCCATTCACCATTGACCATTCGCCATTCACTTTGCATTTGTACTCCGCGGCGATATCAGATTCGCAAAAAACCGATACGCTCCCGGCACTCCCGCCGGCAACTGCCGGAAGAAGCTGATGCCCGTGTAGATGAAGCGGCCCTTGCCATGGTCGCAGGTGATGAGGCCGCCGGTGAGCGGTTGTTCGCCGGGATCGTTCCACGCGATGAGCGGGGTGTAGTTCGTGCCGAGGTCGCCGGCGAAGTAGAGGCCGCGTTCCTGCACCCAGCCTTCGAAGTCAGCGGCGGTGATCGCGTTGGGTGTGGTGAGCAGCGGGTGCTTGGGGTCGAGGAAGGTGGGTGGCGCCTCTTCCACGGTCACGCGGTCGCGGGTGATCTTGAAGGGGTGGGGGCCGAGCGTGCTGGGATCGATCTGGAAGTCCTCCATGCCGGAGACCGCGAAGCGCGGCGTGGTGTTGTACTGCACGACCAGCGTGCCGCCTTTTTCCACGTACTGGAGCAGCAGCGGGTGCAGCTCCTTCATGCCCTTGGTGGCGTTGTAGGCGCGGATGCCGGTGACGATCGCGTCGTACTTCTTCAGCTCTTCCAAGGAGAGCTGTCCCCCTGAGCTCGTCGAAGGGTCGATGAACTCCACGATGACCCCGAGCTGCTCGAGGGCCTGCGGCACCTCATCGCCGGCGCCTTTCACGTAGCCCACGCGCTTGGCCGTGGTGGTCACATCCAGCGGCACCAGCTTCACCTCGGCGGGCGTGTAGTACACCTGCGGCATGATGTGCGGATAGTCGATCTCGTGCAGGGTGCGGTCAGCTATGCCCTTGGGACCGGTGAACGCGAACTTCACGGGGTCTGCTTGGGCGTAATCTCCGGGGATGACCTGGAAGGTGAAGGATCGACGCTCATTTCGCTTTTGAATGAGAACGACTTCCGATCGGATCTGTAGTGAAGGTTGTCGCGTTACCTGGGTCTCTCCAGCGAAGTTCCACCCTTGCGGAAGTATGGCCTCAAGTTCACCGGAGAGGCTGTCGGTGAGCGCTTCCACTTCCACGGTGATGGTCTGCGGACCGCCACGTGCAATGAGCACATCGCTCTTCGGGATCACCGAGGCCACGGGCGTGACGTACACCGGGCGGATGCGTTCACCGGCCACGCGGTCGACCCATTTGTAGGTGACCATCGGGGCAGAATTGAGAGGGACGCCTTCATAGGATAGACTCAACCGAGGAAAGCGTTGAGCATTCCATGTGGGGTTGCCGATTCGGGCATTATCATTGACCACGTGCAGCCCTCCGTGGGTGTTGTCAAGCCAATACGGGGATGTCACACTGCCTAATCGACAAGTGAGCGACTCCGACCATTGTTGATCGAAAAACGAGGGCACCTCATTCTTCCAACCATCACAATCGAAGCCTACTTCATACACGGCTGCTTTTCCTGGGCTGCGATTGATGACGCTCAGAGTGGTGGCGACGGAGTCACTGACAGAAACGTAAGGGCTAGCCGATAACGCTTCCGTTACGATACCGGTACAGGCTAAAGCAAGCGTGTTCAAGTCATTCAGCTTGTACCCGAATGGGCTATCGTGCACGACGCAATTGTGCATCGATTCATTGATCTTTTCGAGCTTCTGAATCGATCCGTATGGTCGAGCCGGTTGAAATGAACTAATGGTTTCTTGGATCGCATTAGTGATCGCACTCCCTCCTTTCACCCGTCCCCACGTCATGTCGATTCCCTCGAAGATGTCCGTCGTCTTGGGCCGGTCGCCTTTCACGAGCTTCAGGTACTCCAGCATCTCCCCCCGCGTTTCCGCCGCACCGAAGCCCTGGCTCTTGTGCATGCTGCGGCTGCGTCCGGCGATCTCGGTGTAGCTCAGGCCCAGCAGCGGGTCGTAGCCGCCCACGTCCACGGTGAACCAGTCGGGGTCGTTCTTCGCGATCTCGGCCAGGTCCTTCTTCCACCACGTGCTGCCGTTGAAGAAGAGGCGGCGCGGTTGCCACACCTCCAGCCCTTGCTCCAACTGCTCCGGAAAGGCCTTGGGGTCGCCGGCCAGGTCGAAGGCCTCCTCGGCGAGGATGGCGCTGGCCTCATGGTGGCCGTGCCCCGCACTGCGGTCGGGCGCGAAACGGGTGATGATGATGTCCGGCCGGAACATCCGGATCACGCGCACCACATCGCTCAGCACCTCCTGCTTGCCCCACTTCTCGCAGCTCTCGGCGGCGTTCTTGCTGTAGCCGAAGTCCACCGCGCGGGTGAAGAACTGCTCGCCGCCATCGATGCGCCGCGCCTCTAGCAGCTCCTGCGTGCGGATGATGCCCAGCGCATCGCCCAGCTCGGGACCGATGAGGTTCTGTCCGCCATCGCCGCGTGTGAGGCTGAGGTTGCCGGTGCGCACCTTCTTGCCGTTGGCCAGCCAGGCGATCAGGCGGGTGTTCTCGTCATCGGGATGCGCCACGATGTAGAGCACGCTGCCCAGCACGTTGAGCTTCTGCATGCGGTGCAGGATCTCGCCGGCGTGGGGCTGTGCGGGGGGGCGTTGTGCTGAAAGCTGAAAGTTGAAAGCCGAAACTTGAAAGAGGGCGACCGCGATCAGGCGCAGTGCCCGGGACGAGCTGAGGTGCATGGCCCCGAAGGTACCCTTAGGGCTCGCGCGGCGTGTAGATCACCGGGTCGGCCGCCGGGTCCACAGGCGCGTAGTGCGCCTCCAGCCATTGCACCACGGGCCCTAAGTAGGTGGCCGTGCTATCGCGGTGGAAGACCACCGCCAGCGCAGGCGGGTCCTGCTGCAGCTGGCTGACCATCTGTGCCAGCTCCGCATTCGTGCGGTCCCCGGGCCAGTGGTAGCCCCACTGGGTGGGGTTGCGCCGTTGGCTGAGCACGTAATAGGCGGGCTGGTAGGGGAGCACGAGGACGGCCTCGGTGGGCCCGGTGCGCTCTTGGATGGTCCGTACCGTGGCGTCGATGACATCGGCTTCCGAAGCCCGTTCCAGCAGCCCGGCGCGCTCCGCCCGGAGGGGTTGCAGGTCCCGCTCCAAGGGCGGCAGCAGCATGTGCCACGCCACGATCGCCAGGGCGGCGAAGCAGGCAGCCGATCCCGCGGCGATCAGCGATCGGCCCCTCGCATGGCGGTCGCCCTCAAGCCCCAGGGCGCGCATCGCATAGCCCGGCAACCAGGCCAGGAGCACCAGTGTCGGATGGAGGGTGATCACGAGGTGGGGGAGGTCGGACCGCACCAGCACCTGCGCATACATGAGCATGGACCATGCCGCGAGGAACAGGCCAAGGGCCTCGCCCTCGCCATACCCTTTGCGGCGTGCGCGCCAGACCACGAGACCCAGCGTGGCGGACACCGCCAGCGGCGTGATGCGGAAGACCACGAAGGCCAGCAGGCTCCCGGCGGGCCCTTCCTGGCCGAGGGAGGGCATGGGGATGGCGCTGGTGGCGCTGTAGCGGGTGAGGGGGAAGAGCACCAGCTGGTCCCACATGGCGGGCAGCGCCCCCTGCGTCCAGAAGAAGAGCAGCGCGGGAAGGGCGACCGCTGTAGCGCCGAGAAGCCAGTTGCCCAGCCGGAACCTCGGCCCGGGCGCCAGCCTTGAGGCGGGGACGAAGCGGAGGGCGATGGCGAGCGCGGCGATGGAGAGGGCCATGTAGAAGCCTTGGTCATGGCGCACCAGCATGCTCAGCGCGGCTACGGCGCCGGAGGCGAAGGCCAGGACGCCATGCACGGCGCGCAGGCTGCGGACGGCCAGCCACACGCTCAGCAGGCTCAGCATCAGCCCCTGCCAGATCGCCAGCGGTGCGAAATGCATGTGCGGCAGGCCCACGAGCACGGCCACCGCCGCGGCCCCGAACGCCCATGGCGCCCCAGCGAAGCGGCGCGCGATGGCATAGGTGAGCAGCACCATGGCCGCGTGGATGAGCACCCCGGCGACCCTGAGCTTGAGGAAAGAGAGCCCCGCGACGGCGCTCCAGCCCGCCATGAGCATCGCGGAGAGCGGCCCCTGCAGGGAGTAGAAGTCGCGGTGGGGCAGCTGGCCGTGCAGCACACGCTCGGCGCAATGCGCCATGAAGCCTTCATCACCCAGGTCGAGGGTCTGGCGCACGATCGGAAGGGCCACGACCGCCACGAGCGCCAGGAGAACGAGCGGCGCCCAGCGGGCCAGGCGCGGTGGCTGCGATCCGCCGGTCGGACGGGCTCCGCCCAGCCCTTCTGCGGGGAGCGATGCTGTACGGGACTTCGGGCGTGCGGTTTCCACGGCGAAAAGGACCGTGAAACTAGGGAAACGAGCCGTACGGCGGAAGCCCCCCAGGTCAGACCGCCTGGTCCTGCAGGGCCCGG
>ERZ761602.6038-NODE-6038-length-13872-cov-3.281610_pt1 | contig 13872 bp, 11 predicted proteins | sample MGYA00512165_ERZ761602 | MGnify/ENA primary metagenome ERZ761602 (study PRJEB28899, sample SAMN02445085) | bioreactor sludge metagenome | biome: EBPR sludge; isolation source: Thorneside wastewater treatment plant | place: Australia: Brisbane, Thorneside...
CCGAAGGCCGCGAGGTGCGGGATGCGGGAGATGCCCGCCGGCCCGCCGGTCACCACCATTTGCTTTTTTGACCAGGAGAATGCCGAGGCGGGGATCGCGCGCCGCATCGCGGCCGCCAGCGGGGCCACCTTCGTGCCGCTCGAGCGCAAGTTCGAGCACTACGGCGATTCCGCGGCGGCCGGGGTACGCATCAGTGGTGGCATGGCCAGTCTGGCCAGTAATCACTTCCTGGGCTTTCGGGATCGGCTGCGGGAACTCGAAGCCGGCAGCCTGCTCACGGGTTGCTACTGCGATTACCTCTTCAAGGGACTGGCCCTGAACCGCCGGGTGCATCCGCTCTGGCGCACCGAGCGGCTGGCGCCGTTTGGACCGGAGTGGTACCGACCGTACTTTCCGGCCACGGGCACGAGTGCGGGTGCGCTGGCCGAACGCTGGGACGAGATTTACCCCCCGCCGCTCCGGGCACCGGCCGATGATGCCGCGTATTTTCAACTGGAGGTACGCCGTATGTTTCCCCTCGCTTACGAACCGGACCACACGCAGCGGATGATCCCCCAACGCGTTATGCCGTGGTATGTCCCGGTCGTGGATCAGGAGTTGATCGATGTTTACCTGCGCCTCCCCGTCCGGCTGAAGCTGAACGCCACCTTGTTCGCCCGCATGGTCGAGGGCGTGTGTGGCCCTGAGGTTGCCGCCATTCCCGACAGCAACACCTGGGCACCGGTCAACGCCTCGCGCCCCCGCGTGTTGTTTGAGCTCTATCGCCGCGCCCTCCTCGGCCGGTTGCAGGCCCGGGTAAAGCCCTCCATGGCCACCACGGGCTCCTGGCCCAATTGGAGTTTCTACGTGGCCCACAGCCAGGTGTTGCGGCGGCTTTGGTCGCCGACGGAGGCCACGCCGCGCGGGCTGCTCACGCAGTTGGCCGGGTTTGATCCCTTCGCCCAACCCCCCGAATACTGGCTGGGTGGGCGGCTGGAGTTGTTTCTCCGCCTCCTCACATTGAAGATCTGGCTGGAGGTTCGCATCCGGCGTTAGCCCAACCCACCCCTCAAGTTCATGGAACTGGTCATCTCCATTGTCAGTTGGAACACCGCCGGTCTGTTGCGCAAATGCCTGGCTTCGCTGCGTGCGCAGGTCAATCCCGCCAATACCCGCGTCGTGGTCATCGACAACGCGTCCAAGGACGGTACGCCGGACATGGTCCGGCGGGAATTTCCCGAGGTGCAACTGATCGAGTCCGGGGGGAATCTCGGTTTCGGCCGGGCGCACAACCTGATTGCCCGGGCCACCACCGAACCGTTTGTGCTGTTCCTCAATCCGGACACCGAATTCGTGGAACCGGCTCACGAACGCATGCTGGAGTTGATGCAAAAGCAACCGGAGATCGGGCTCGTCGGCTGCCGGATGGAAAACTTGGACGGCTCGGTTCAGCCCCTGGGATTCCAGTGGCACAACACGCCGGGCCGGGAGCTGCTCACCAATGTCCTTGGGGCGTTGCTCCCCGCCGCCGTGCTCGCCCGGATGTTCCCAAGTCATGACCCCCTGCGCGATGGCCGCGTGCGGAAACTTTACGGGGGCGCGTTGCTGGCCCGCCGCACCGTGCTGGACCGGGTCGGCTGGTTCGACGACCGCTTCTTCATGTATGGCGAGGATGTGGACCTGAGCCGGCGTGTGGACCACGGCGGCTATCAATCCTACTATTTGAGCTCGGCCCGGATCATCCATCTCTGTGGCGGGGCCAGCGCCCAGGCCCCCGGTCGCTTTTCAACCCTGATGCAGTGTGAATCCATTGCCAAATTGATGGAAAAGTATTACGGCCGGGTCGGGCGCGGCGTCTATGTGCTGGCCATCTTCCTGCGCGCCCTGCTCCGGCTCGGCTTGGTCAGCGTCGCGCGCGTGGCGGCCGCGCTTTCCCGGCGGCCGGCCAGTCAGCGACTGGCTCAGGCGTGGGCCCGACACCAGGCCATGCTTAACTGGAGCCTCGGCCGGGCGCGGGCCAGCATCCCTCAATGACCCCGGATTCCCCCCAGACAATCCGCCTGGCCTTTGTCGGCGACGTGGCCTTGGCGGGCGAGTTTGTGGCGGCCGCGCGCCCGCCCGCCGCGCCGCTCACGTTTCCGTTCCTGCCGCTGGCCCCCGCCCTGGCCGGAGCGGACGTATTGGTGGCCAACCTGGAAGGACCGCTCAGCCGCACCGGACCGCGGAGGCCGGACGTCACCAGCCATATCCACAACGAGCCCGCCGTGCTCGACTGGTTCCGCCAGTTCCCGGTCACCGTCTGCAATCTCGCCAACAACCATCTGCTGGATTTTGGCCCGGCGGCGCTCGCGGAAACCGAGGAACAACTGGCTGCCGCCGGCGTGCCGTGTTTCGGCACCGGCCCGGACGCCGCCGCCGCCGGCCGGCTCCGGATCGTCACCGTGGGGGGCCGCAAACTGGGTTTCCTGGGCTACACCACCGATGCGCCCCATGTCGGCTCGGTGCTGGCCGGTCGGGGTACCCCCGGCTGTGCCTCGCTGAAGGACGAAGCCGCCGTGCTGGCATCCGTGGCTGCCGCCGTCCCTTTGGTGGATACGTTGATCGTCAACCTGCACTGGGGCCACGAGTACTACCGCTACCCCACGCCGGAGCAAACCGGATTTGCCCGCGCGCTGATCGACGCCGGTGCAACCCTCGTCATTGGCCATCACCCCCACGTTCAACAAGGCGTCGAGGAATACGGGCGGGGCCTGATCGCCTACAGTCTGGGCAACCTGCTGCTGCCGGAGTTCAAGCTGCCCGGTGGCCGCATCCAGTACCGCAAACCTGCCACCAAACAGTTTGCCATATTGCGGGTTGAGCTGGGGGCGCGCGGCTTGCGGCCCGGCTGGAGCCTGCTGGGTGGCCGGTGCTCCCGCGGCTACAAATTGGAACCGTACACCGGTGCCGCCCGGGCGCGCTTCGACGCCGAGATGCGTGCGCTGGCGCAGCCGCTCGGCGCATCGGATTACCCGGCGTTCTGGGCGGCCTACCGTCAGCGGCGGGCGGCAGAGCTGAAACGCGAATCCTTGCGGGATGCCCTCGCCAAGCTGTGGCTCGCCGACTGGCGGCAGTTGCTCCGCAGCGTTTCGGCGGAGGACCTGCGGCGCAATCTCCGCCGCCTGGCCGGACTCGCGGGCTCGTCCCGCAGGTGACCCGCTCCCCACGCCGTGAATGCGCTGTCGTTCTTGATTCTCGCCGCCCTGGCGGCCGGGGTGTTGACGCTGCCGCGCAACTGGGCGGCGGTGTGCCTGGTGGTCGGTACGCTCTATCTCACCCAGGGGGCGGCCATCGACCTTGCCGGCTTCAGTTTTTTTCCCGCCCGGTTGTTGGGCTATCTTTGCCTTGCCCGGGTTTTGTCCAAGGGCGAGTTCTCATTTTCCCGGCTTGCCCGGGCCGACAAGGCGCTGCTGATTCTGTATGGTTTTGTCACGCTGATCCTCCTCACCCGTCCGGAGGAAAGCGCCGCCATGCGCCTGGCCAAACTCTTGGACACCATCACCGTTTATGTCGCTTTTCGGGCATTTGTGCGCACCCCGGAAGAGTTCCGCTGGCTCTTGGGCGTCCTCGCATTGTTGCTCGTGCCGTACGTGCTGCTGCTCGCGGTGGAGAGCTTTGCGCGTCACAACCTGTTTTCGTGGGTGGGAGGTTCAGGTTCCGGCGGCCAGAATTGGGAGCGGGACGGCCGGCCGCGCTGTTTTGGCAGTTTCCGCCATCCCAGCCTGCTGGGCTCGCTCGGGGCCTGCTTCCTGCCGCTCTTCGTGGCGCTGGCCTGGGAGCCGACCCGCCGGCGGGTGGCCATTTTGGGCGCCGTGCTTTGCGTGGCCATCGTCGGATTCTCCAACTCGGGCGGACCCATCAGTGTTTTGGCCTTGGCGATGGTGGGCTGGCTGCTCTGGCCCATCCGTAAGCGGATGCAACTGTTCCGTCGCGGCTTGCTCGCTCTGCTGATTCTGGTGGCCCTCTTCATGAAGGCTCCCATTTGGTACCTTCCCGCCAAGGTCAGCAGCTTCACCGGGGGCACCGGCTGGCATCGCTCCTACCTCATGGATGTCGCCTTCCGGCATTTCGATGAATGGTGGCTGGTGGGCATGCCGCTTGGCGACACCAAGGGTTGGTTTCCTTACAATTTGGCGTCCACCGGCGGGGCGGATATCACCAACCAGTTCATCGCTTTCGGGTTGCAAGGCGGGATTGTGGCGATCTTTCTGTTCCTGGTCCTGCTGGTGCGTGGGTTTTCGTTCGTCGGCCAGGCGCTCGCCCGCGTGCGGGAACGCGTGGAACCGGCGGCGGACGAGGCCCTGCTCTGGGGGTTGGGCGTCGCCCTGGCCGCGCACATTTCAAACTGGCTCGGCATCACCTATTTCGACCAGTTCTCCGTCCTGTGGTTGCTGCAACTGGCCGCCTTGGTGTCGCTCTCGGAGCATGTCCTGCAACAGCCGGTGGGCGAGGCGTCGGCGGAGCCGGCCGCAGGCGATGGTCTCGCAGATGGTACCCCGCCGGCCCCGGACTGGTTTGCCGGCCGGCCGGTTGCCAGTCCGGCTTCGGGCTGGGCGCAACCAGGGCGGCACGAGCCCTGACCCCGGCCCCGGTGCGTCGCCTCTTTGTCAGCAGCAGATAGATGGCTTTTCTGCTCGCGGTTGATTTTGCGTTCCCGGTGGTTGTTCCTTCGTTCCTCCCTTCCTTATCTCCCGGCCGGCCTGCTCGCGCTTTCTCCCGGTTGCGGCTTCTATCCTGCTAAATGGGCGGTAACATTGAGCGCGGGTCGCCTGCCCGCTGTCGCCTAACGAACCATGCTACTGATTTTGCCAGACTCTAAAGCCCCGTCTTCCGGCCGCTGCCCCGCGCGGCCGGGCCATTCCCCCGTTCGCCCTGCCGCCCGGCTTGCGCTGGCCGTGTGCGGGGCGTGGCTTGCCCTGCTTTCATCCACGACTGCCGCGACCTATTACATTGATTTCGAAACCGGCCGCGACACCAATGCCGGCACCAGCCGGACGGCCCCGTGGAAACACGCCCCCGGCATGGCTCCGTTCACCGGCACGTACAAGCCCGCGCCGGGCGACCAGCTCATTTTCAAGGGCGGCGTGGTGTGGACCAATCAGATGTATGTCTCGGACTTCAAAGGCACGGCGGCTTCGACCATCACCTTCCGCTCGGCTGCGGACTGGTTCAAGGGCACTGCTTATGCCCGTCCGGTGCTCGACATGCAGTCGCGGGTGCTGGATTCAGGTTCGTCGCCTCACGCCAGCCACCGGGGCAACGTTGTCTGGGTTCAAGGCTCGGAGTATGTGACCATTGCGGACCTGGAGATTCGCAACTACGTATGGAATGACCCGGAGTCCAGATCGCAGAGCGACGGATTCGCCGTGTACTTCGACACCACCACTGGCTGTGTGATTTCCAACGTCTATGCCCACAGTTGGGCAGTGCGCATCGGCTCTGATTCCAAGTTTGGCGGCTTCGGGGCGTTCAACAGCGCCAGTCCCGGTTCCACGGTCATCAACAGCATCGTCGAGGGGCCGAATGTGCTGACGACCGCACCGCTTCATGTCAGCGACATTGGATGTACCGGGCGCGGGTTTTGCACTTCAGGAGCCGGCGTCATCGGCTTTTCCACCGTCATTGGCAACGAGTTTTCGGGGATAACGCAGGGCATTTGGGGGGGGAGCATCGTCCGCAATAACACCGTGCGGGATGCGTGCGACAGTTTTGACAAGGATTCCCATGAGAACGGCACCTGGCAGCAAAACAACACGGAGTTTAGCGGGAATGTATTGAGGAACCTCCGTGCGGGAGTCGGAGCGTATTTTTACCCCGGCTGGGGTGGGCGCACCAACCAGGTCATGCGCGTCTTCAACAACATCTTTCAAACCATCCCCCAGATCACGGTGATTCAGGAAGGTCAGATCGACGAATCGTGCGAGATATGGTTCGTAAATAATGTCATTCACCGTTCCCACTCCGCCATCAACCTCACCAGCACCAAGAGTGGCGCGCCGTTCGGGGCTCTGGTGTTTCAGAACAATCTGCTCATCTCCGACAATCTGGACAGCTCGTCGCCCATCGTGGGCAACCCAACCTGGCCGCACAAATTTGTGGTCATCGCCGACGAGTCCAAGCTGGGGGCACGATACACCAACAGCCACAACCTTTATCGGGGTGCCAGCCAGGTCATGGCCTACGGCATCATCCCGAGTCGCCTGTACCAGCCCAGCACCAATTTTGCGGCTGCGAACCAGTCCGGCGTGAATTTTTCGTGGTTGCTGGACGCAGACCGCTTGGGCGCGCCCCGACCGGCGACCGGGGCCTGGGATATTGGGACTTACCAACTCGGCTTCGAGGGCGGTGGACCGTTGCCGCCCGGCCCGGTTTCGGGGATCCAGCTTCACCGCCCGTGATCCTTCGCATTGGACTTCCGCCACTCCCGCAACATGATCGGTCCCTTATCGCTGGCGGTTTATCGTGGCTGGGCGCGGCTGCGTGCCCGGTTGTTCATTTCCCTGACGCGCGGTGCGTTCCACGGCGTGGGCTCCGGAACGGTGATCGATCTGCCCGTCCGGTTGTCCGGCGAGCCGCGGATCCGGTTGGGAAGTCAGGTGTACATCGGTGCCGGCTCCTGGCTTCAGGTGTTGAAGGAAGCCGCGCCCGGTCCCGACCCGGTCATCCGCATCGGTGACGGGGTGTCGATGTCCGGCTTTTGCACGGTATCGGCCGCCTGCGGAGTGGTGATTGAAGAGCGGGCGTTGATTGCACGTTACGTGTACGTGGCGGATCACAGCCATGCCATTACCGCTCCGGATCGCGCCATCAAGGACCAGGGGATTACCCAGCTTGCGCCCGTCCGGATCGGTGCCGGCGCGTGGCTGCGGCAGGACGTGCCCGACTATTGCGTGGCGGCCGGCGTGCCCGCCCGCGTGATCCGCCGGATTGATCAACCGCGTTCGACATGACGAAGGTTCTCTTCATCGCGCACTATTTTCCGCCCCTGGGCGGGGCCGGGGTGCAGCGATCCGCCAAGTTCGTGAAGCACCTGCCGGCGTGTGGTGTGCTCCCCCTGGTGCTCACGGGGCCGGGCAAGGAGCAGAGCCGCTGGACGCCGGAGGATGCCTCGCTGCTCGCGGACATTCCCGCCGGCGTGCCCGTGCAGCGGGCGGAGTACCCGGCCAACGACCCGGTCGCGCGGCGCGCGGCGCTGCTGGCACTCGGCGACCGGCTCATCCGCGAACACCGGCCGGCGCTGATCTTCGTGACCATGTCCCCGTTTGGGGATGCGGGTATCGCCGCGGAACTGGCGCGGCGGCACGGGCTGCCCTGGGTGGCGGACCTGCGTGATCCCTGGGCGCTCGATGAGTTTCAGGTGTATCGCACCGCCTGGCATCGCTGGCGGCTGCGGCGGCGCATGGGGGCCGCCCTGGCGTCCGCCGCCAGCATCATCCTGAACACGCCGGAGGCCCGGCATCAATTCCGCGCCGCCTTTCCGCACCTGGCCGGTCAGGCCCGGGTGGCGATCACCAACGGCTACGACGCGGAAGAATTCCCGACGACCGGGACGGCCTCCCGCAAGGAGCGGTTCACGATTGTCCATTCCGGCTACCTGCACACGACCGCCGGGCTGCACCAGCGGGCGCATGCCTGGCAGTACCGGCTGCTCGGCCGCCTGGAACCCGGTGTGGTGATTCTGCCCCGTTCCCACTTTTACCTGCTGCGCGCCCTTGAAGAGTGGCTCCGCCGGGAGCCGGCGAGCGCCGCGCGGGTGCGGGTGGAACTCGTGGGGGTGCCCGCCCCGGCGGATGAACAACTGGTTCGGGAATCGTCGGCCGGCCGGCTCTGCGAATTCACCGGCTACCTGCCGCATGCGGAATGCGTACGGCGGGTGCGCGCCGCCGATCTCCTGTTCCTGCCCCTGCACCGGCTGCCCCCCGGCCGGCGCTCGAGCATTGTGCCCGGCAAAACGTACGAGTATCTCGCCACCCGCCGGCCGATCTTGGCCGCCGTGCCCGAGGGGGATGCGCGCGACATCCTCGCCGCGGCCGGCACCGCGCGCCTCGCCGCGCCTGATGACGAGCAGGGAATCCTAACGGGCTTGCAGGCCGCCTTTCACGACTGGGAACAGGGCGTGGATGTGTCCGCCCGCTGGCAGCCGGCGGCCGTCGAACGTTTCGAACGGCATAATCTTACCCGCCAGTTGGCCGTCGAACTGGCCGCCGTGTTGGCGGCCGCGCGACCCCGGCCCGCCGTCTGAGTTTTTTTCACGCCGTTGCCGCGGCCCATGGGGCTGCCGGCAGGGAAGAAGCTGGGTGAGGGTAAGTAGTCATTGCTCCGTCCCTGCTCTTACTCTTAATCCTAATCCACTGCATCCATCAGCGCAGATGAGCGGTCCGCTTCCCCGTTCAGTCTCCGTTTACGGATCACGGATCACGGATCACGCCTTCCTCCTGTCTCCTGAATTCTGTTTCCTGCATTCCCGCGTTCCTAATTCCCGTCATCCCTCAGCGTTGATAAGCGCGGATGAGCGGTTCGCTTCCCGGTTCAACCTCACGCACTTGTCGCGCCGGAGTTCGACGAACGAAGGCGGATCACGGATCACGGATCACGCCTCCTGCCTTCTGTCAGTCTGCCCACCGCTCACCGCCCACCGCCCACTGCTTACTGCTTACTGCTCACTGATTACGGTACACGCTCCTGACTCCTGACTCCTGAATTCTGAATTCTGTCTCCTGTTTTCCTGCCTTCTGCCTTCTGATCCATGAACCTGCCTCCACTGACCATTCTTGTCCCGACGCATGACCGCGACGGCCTGTTGGAGCGGACCTTGGTTTCACTGGCGGCCTGCGAATTGCCCGCCACCCTGCGCCGGGTGGTCCTGGCGGAGAACGGAGCCAAACTCGGGGCCGAGCAACTGGTCGCCCGTTTTCGTGACCGCCTGCCGCTCACTTACCGCTACACGGCGGTGGGCAACAAGAGCCGGGCGTTGAACGAAGCGCTGGCGGAGCTGACGGACGAGTTCGTGGTTTTTTACGATGATGACGTGCGGATTGACCCCGGCAATCCCGCCGCCTATGCGCGGGCGGCGGCGGGTCAGTTACGCGGCACCTTTTTTGGCGGACGCTGCGCGGTGGATTACGTGACGCCCCCCCCCGAATGGTTGCTCCGGTATCTGCCGCTTTCGGCGAAAGGCTGGTCGTTGGGGGAGGCCCCGTGTGAACTCACCCAGCCGCACGCCCTGGGCTTCAACTGGGCCGCGTTTGCCGCGGATTTGAAGGCGGCCGGCGGGTTCAACGAGCAGCGTGGTCCCGGGGCCGGCATCCGCGGTCAGGAATACGACATGCAGGAGCGGTTGCTGGCGGCCGGGGTGCGGGGCCGTTACCTGCCCGACGCGCTGGTCTGGCATTACGTCCCCCCGGAGCGGTGCAGCCCGGAATGGGCCTTGCAACGCACCGTGAGTACCGCCGGGCAGGCGGGGATCGAGCTGGCCGGCCGGGCGCCCCTGACGCGCTGGCGCAAGGCCGCGTGGTGGCGGCTGAAAATTTGGGCCACGGCCGCGTTTCTGACGGGGCCGGGCCGGTGGCTGCCCGCGGAACGCCGCTTTGTTTATGAGCACCGGCGGGCTTGGAACGCGGGAGCGCTGCGCGGTCTGCGGCAGTCCCGGAGTTGAAGTAGCGACCTCCCCAGCAAAGCTTTTCACCAACACCTGCCATGAACCCACCTCTCGTTGTTCTTATTCCGTCGCATGATCGCGACGGCTTGCTGGAGCGGACGCTCGAGTCGCTGGCGGCCTGCGAGCTGCCGCCCCGGTTGCGGCGGGTGGTCGTGGCGGAGAACGGCGGCAAGCTGGGCGCGGAAGCCCTGGTGACCAAGTTCCAATCCCGGCTGCCCATCGGCTATCGCTACACGGCGGTGGGCAACAAGAGCCGCGCGCTGAATGAAGCGCTGACCGAATTGACGGACGAGCTGGTAATTTTTTACGACGACGACGTGCGGCTGGCCCCGGCCAGCCTGCGGGCCTACGCGGAGGTGGCAAAGGATTTGAAGGCGGGAATGTTCATGGGCGGGCGTTGCCTGGCCGAGTACGAGGAACCCCCGCCCGACTGGCTGAGTGCTTACCTGCCGGCGTCGGCCGTTGGCTGGTCGCTGGGAGACCAGGTCTGCCCCCTGACCCGCCCGGATGCGCTGGGCTTCAACTGGGCCGCGTTTGCCGCGGACCTCAAGACCATGGGTGGGTTCAACGAGGAGCGCGGTCCCGGCACCCGGTCGCGCGGCCAGGAGCGCGACATGATGGTCCGTCTGCTGGCTCGCGGGGTGACCGGCCAATACATTCCCGAGGCCGTGGCCTGGCACTGGGTGCCCCAGTCCCGGTGCAGCCCCGAGTGGGCGTTGCGGCGGGCGGAACAGATGGGGGCGTACCACGGCATGGAATACCGGAAGCGCCCGTGGCCGCGCCGGCTCTATACCCGGGTGGGCCTGCAACTGCGGATTCCGTGGCTGCGCTTCCAGGCGAACCGGCTGCCGGCCGGCACTCCGCCCGCCGCCCGGTTCGCCCGGCAATACAAGGTCCGCTGGCACCAGGGGGCCTTGCTGGGGATGCGGGGCCACTAAAGCTACGCACCGCCGGGCCTCGCGGGCCTGCCCTTCCCGGCCAATAGGGAAACGCTGAACAAAGGCTTGCCCGGAGCGATACGAAGCAGCCGGGGTCAGCCATGCTTGGGTTCTGCTTCGAGTCCTCAGTGTCTCCGTGGTTAAATCAGCATCTTCTTGGCAATTCATGAATGTTGGCGCAACAGAGCAGCAACCCCTGGTCAGTCTGGGCCTGCCCGTATGGAACGGCGAAAAGTATCTGGGCGAAACGATCGAATCGCTGTTGGGGCAGACCTTCCCCGACTTCGAGTTGATCATCTCGGATAACGGCTCCACCGACCGCACGGCGGAAATCTGCCAGGCGGCGGCGGCGCGGGATGCGCGGGTGCGGTACCACCGTTTCCCCGAGAACATCGGGGCGGCGAAAAACTACAATCACACGTTCGCGCTGGCCCGGGGCCGTTATTTCAAGTGGGCGGCGCATGATGATCTGCTCAAGCCGCGCTACTTGGAGGCCTGTGTGGCCGAGGTCGAGCGGCATCCGGAGACCGTGGTGGTGTATCCCCGCACCGAGTTGATCGACGCCGCCGGCCGGTTCACCGGGAGCGATCCCATAACGCTCGCGGAGTCGGATGCGCGGCCGCACCGGCGGCTGTGGGCGTTTCACCGCCAGATCAGTCTGGCCAATCCGGTTTTCGGCCTGATCCGCGCGGACGCCCTGCGGCAGACCCGGTTGATCGATGTCTTCATCAAGTCGGATGTCGTGCTTCTGGCCGAACTGCTGATGCTGGGTGGATTTCGGGAGGTTCCCGAGGTGCTGTTCCGGCGTCGGCTGCATGAGGAGCGTTCGCTGAAGGCCAACCGGTCGAACGCGGCGCTGCGGGCCTGGTTCGATCCGGCGCGGCGGCGCGAGGGGTGGTGGATTCCAGCGCTCGTCAAGCTGTCTTGGGAACATTTGCGGTCGGTCTGCCGGATGCCCCTGCCGTTCTCGGAACGGCTCCGCTGCCTGGGGGTCACGCTGTGGTGGCGCACCTGGCTGACCATTAGCTGGTATGGGCGCCGCGCGTGGCACTGGTTGAAGGCCCTGCCCCGGCGCGCGTGGCGGTTCATCACGGGGCGGCGGCGGAATTCCCGGCCTTCCGGTGCTCAATAGGGTGTTGCCAGGAGTGGTCCCCAGTTGCAGCCGGGCGATCGCTCCTTACGAGCCCGTCGCAAAACTGAATCACTTCTTCCTCTCCCCGGCCTGCCCAAGTGGAGCACGGACATTCCTGTCCGCAGCCAGGTCCGGGCGGTCGCGGGCGCTGGAGCTGTTGCTGACGATCGGGCGGGAGTAGGGTTGCTGCGGTCTGGAAAGCCCGCGCGCCTTGTGCCTTGTCACCGATGGAAGGGCGGGACTCTTGCCGCCCAGTCTTCCACCGGGCCTTGCCCTCGGGCAGCAGGAGTCCCGCCCTTCCGGTTACTTGGCCGGGCCGGGGGGAGGAGGCAACCCAGCTCATGGGGGGAGATTCATATTTGTCGGGAATCCCCCATCTCCTGACTCTACTCCGCCCTCCTGCGTCGCCGGGCGAAGTCTCACGGCGTTCTAGTTTTGAGACCGTCTCCTGTTGTAGTGCCCTGCCGCCGCAAGAGGACCTGCGAAATTTCCGGCTCCGTTGCGGTATTTGGATTGCTGTGCCATCCTACAAATCGTATTCACGAATCATCCCGTATCCCAGGCATGTCCAAATCCCGCGCAACCCGTCAACCCGCCGGCGGTCTGCTGGCTCCGGAGTTTCAGTATCGTTCCATCAGTGACTTGAACGCGCTGATCCGGCGGGCCGCCACCTGGTTGCCCCCGGACATCGATGTCATTGTGGGCGTACCGCGGAGCGGCCTGCTTGCCGCCAATTTGCTGGCGCTGCATCTCAACCTGCCCCTGGCGGATGTGGAATCCTTCCTGGCCGGACGCACCCTGGCGGGGGGGCGGCGGTTGCAGCAGCAGCGGGCCGGCGAGACAGTCGGGTTTCGCCGGGCACTGGTGCTGGATGACAGTATTCTCAGTGGCGCGGCCCTGCGGGAAGTGCGCGCCCGCTTTGCGGCGCAGCCGCCGGCGTGTCCGGTGCTCTTTGGCTGTGTGTATGCCACCAGCGACGCGGTGGCTGAGGTCGATCTCCATTTCGAGGTCTGCGAGGCACCCCGAATTTTCGAATGGAACCTCTTTCATCACGCGACGTTTCTGAAGCGTGCCTGTCTGGACATCGACGGGGTGCTGTGCCGGGATCCGCGAGCCGAGGAGAACGATGACGGGCCGGGATACCGTCGATTCTTGGAAACGGCCGAACCACTGCACCTGCCCACTGTGCCGGTTGGTTCCCTGGTCACCTGCCGGCTGGAGAAATACCGGCCCGAAACCGAAGCCTGGCTCCAGCGCCAGGGGGTGCGCTACGAGGAGTTGATCATGTGGGATCTGCCCTCCGCCGCCGACCGCCGGGCCGCCGGTGGTCACGGGCAGTTCAAGGCGGGGGTGTATCAACGATCCGGGCGGATTCTGTTCATCGAAAGCTCCCGGTCCCAGGCCGAGGTCATCGTCCGCGAAACCGGCAAGAGTGTTTTCTGTGTGGAGACGCAAACCATGCTGAATGCCGACACGGTCACGCGGGTGCGACAGGCCGTCCGGCACGCACCGCGCCGGTTGTGGCGCCGGTTGCTGGCGCGCTGGTTTCCCGGCCCCGCGACCACGGTGGTTGCGGAAAACATGCCACCTCCTTCCTCGCTGCCGCTCTGAGCAGCCGGCGGGAGCGGATTGAGGAGCGGGGTCTCACGCCTCACGTTTCTCCTTACAAGGTAGGGCGGTGCTGCCGCGCCGCCCAAATCAACCGGAGCGCCGGCCTCTGGCACGGTCGCCGGATCAGCGTTGCTGAGCGCAGATGAGCGGTCCCATTCCCAGAAACGCGGATTACTGCCCACTGACCACTGCTCACTGCTCACTGAATTCTCCTCACGCATCACGCACTTGTCGCGCCGTAGCATGCGAAGGCGGATCACGCATCACGCCTTACTCCTTTCTCCTGAATTCTGACTCCTACTCTTAATTTCTCTTATATTTTGCCGAAGATTGCTGTCGCCATGTTTGGGATTCCCCGCTGCATGCGGGTTTCCCTGCCCTCCATCGAGCGCAACATACTGGAACCGTTGCGGCGGGAGGGCGAAGTCTCGGTGCATTACCACCTGTATCGACAAGCCGCGGTGGTCAATCCCCGCTCCGGTGAAAGCGGCCGGTTGGCGGCGGACAATTATGAT
>ERZ761602.6039-NODE-6039-length-13868-cov-4.085934_pt1 | contig 13868 bp, 15 predicted proteins | sample MGYA00512165_ERZ761602 | MGnify/ENA primary metagenome ERZ761602 (study PRJEB28899, sample SAMN02445085) | bioreactor sludge metagenome | biome: EBPR sludge; isolation source: Thorneside wastewater treatment plant | place: Australia: Brisbane, Thorneside...
TGCCGCCGTCGCCGAACGCCATCGTGTAGCCGTAGATCGCCCACATCAGCATCGCGAGGCTGGCCACCGCGATGATCTGCGTCAGCACCGACAGCATGTTCTTGGTGCGGACGAGACCGCCGTAGAACAGCGCGAGGCCGGGAACGATCATCGCCATGACGAGGACCGTGGCGGTCATCATCCAGGCAACGTCGCCCTTGTCGACGACCGGAGCGGCGGCTTCAGCCGCGTCCTGCGCGAAGGCCGGCAGTGAAAACAGCAGGGGGGCGCTGAAAGCCAGCGCGCGTCCCGCCAATCCAAGAGTTGGTTTCATTCCTTACCCCCAGTCCTAAAGAGCGGTTTCGTCGGTCTCGCCGGTGCGGATGCGCACGGCGCCGCCGACGTCGAGCGTGAAGATCTTGCCGTCGCCGATGCTTCCGGTCGCGGCGGCGGCGGAGATGGTTTCAACCACGCGCGGAGCAAGGTCGTCGGCTGCGACGATCTCGAGCTTCAGCTTCGGAACCATGTTCACACTGTACTCAGCGCCGCGGTACACTTCCGTGTGCCCCTTCTGGCGCCCGTAACCCTTCACCTCCGTCACGGTCAGTCCCTGAACGCCGATGTCGCTCAGGGCTTCCCGCACGGGGTCGAGCTTGAATGGCTTGATGATAGCAATGATCAGCTTCATGCCTTGCCCCCTCCTGTGTGGTTTGCCGGGGAGGTATTCTGCATGATGCGTGCCAACTGCTGCAGCGCAGCAAAACAGGCGACTCCAACCACGTTTGAGCTGGTTTGTGATTAAAATTTAGGCGATGAAAGGTGGTCGCCTAGATTCTAGGCGAAGATATTGACGAAAGTTTAATCGCCAGCCCCGTCCAGAATCGCTTTCGCGTGATCGACGTCGCTTTCATCGACCATCAGCCGTGCCGATGCGATCGGCCCCAGCCCCAGGCTCGCTACGCCCGCGTCGAAAAGCACCGCGGGAATTCCCTCCGCCTCGAGTGCAAGGCGGGCCACATCGCCATCGATGCGGCTCGAATATTCGCGGACCATCACGAGCGGCATCAGGCGTCCTCGCTCACGTAGCGGTCGGTCACGCGGATCGGCAGCCCGTCGATGCTCCGCGTGCGGTCGGCGCGGCGTTTCACCCACGCTGACGGGTCCGTCCCCGCCTGTTTGTGGTACTTCACCAGCGTCGGCCGTTCGCGCTCCAGCGTCATGTGCGGCACGCCCCAGCCGCAGCTCGTCTGCGTGGTCTCCACCGTGATGTCGAAGATCTGCCGCGTGCCGGGCAGGATCGTGAAATGCGCGGCGAGCTTATCCCAGTCCGCGTCCTGCGGCAGCACCGCCCGGCCGTGCCCGTAAATGCGGAAGATGAGCGCGGGGTTGTCGAACACGCAGAACATCAGCGTGATGCGCCCGTCCGCGGCGAGGTGTGCGTGCGTCTCGTTCCCCGAGCCGCCGAGATCGAGATAGGCGACGCGCTCTGGCCCGAGCACGCGAAACGAATCATAGCCCTTGGGGCTGAGGTTGATGCGCGCGTTCGCGGCGGCGGTCGCCACGAAAAACACAGGCTGGCGGGTGATGAAGGCGATGTGCTCTTCGGTAAGGTGATCGAAGAAGTCCGCCACGCGCCGCTCTCCTTTCGTCTCAGGCGGCGGTGCCGCCCACCGTCAACCCTTCCAGCATCAGCGTGGGCTGCCCGACGCCCGCGGGCACCGATTGCCCGCCCTTGCCGCAGATGCCCACGCCCTCGTCGAGTTCGAGGTCGTTGCCGATCGCGACCACTTTCTGCATCGCTTCCGGTCCCGATCCGATCAGCGTCGCGCCCTTGATCGGGGCGCCGAGCTGGCCGTTTTCGATCCGGTAGGCCTCGGTGCAGGAAAATACGAACTTGCCGTTGGTGATGTCGACCTGCCCGCCGCCGAAGCTCTTGGCGTAGATGCCGGACTTGGCGCGGGAGAGAATCTCGCCGGGATCATCCTTGCCTGCCAGCATGAACGTGTTCGTCATGCGCGGCATCGGCGCGTGCGCGAAGCTCTCGCGGCGGCCGTTGCCGGTGGGCGCCACGCCCATCAGGCGGGCGTTCAGCCGGTCCTGCATGTAGCCCTTGAGGATGCCGTCCTCGATCAGCACCGTGCGGCCCGTCGGCGTGCCCTCGTCGTCGATGGTCAGCGACCCGCGCCGGTGTTCGAGGCTGCCGTCGTCGACGATCGTGACGCCGGGTGAAGCGACGCGTTCGCCGAGCCTTCCCGAAAAGGTCGATGCACCCTTGCGGTTGAAATCGCCTTCAAGCCCATGCCCAACAGCTTCGTGCAGCAGCACGCCCGGCCAGCCGGGCCCCAGCACCACGGTCATCTCGCCCGCCGGGGCCGCGACCGCGTCGAGGTTCACAAGCGCCTGAGCGAGTGCCACATCGATCGCGCGCTCCCACGTCGCATCCTCGAACAACTGATCGTAAAGGTAGCGCCCGCCGATGCCGTGATAGCCGGTCTCGCGCCGCCCGTCCTTCTCGGCGACGATCTGCACGTTGATCCGCACCAGCGGCCGGATGTCGGAGGCGCGGAAGCCGTCGCCGCGCAGGATCTCGATCGCGGACCAGCTCGCGGTGAGCGAGGCGGACACCTGCACCACGCGCGGATCGCGCGCCCGCGCGGCGGCATCGATTCGCTCCAGCAGCGCCACCTTGCGCGCGAAGGGAATCGCGCTGATCGGGTCGTCGTCCACGTAAAGTTTGCGGTTGGTCCGCGCAGGCGGCGCGGCGATCGTGCCGCCATGCCCGCCGCGCACCAGTGCCACGGTTTCGCCCGCGCGCCGGATCGCGGCTTCGCTGATTTCGTTGGCGTGCGCGAAGGCGGTTGTTTCGCCCGAAACGCCGCGCAGGCCGAAGCCCTGCGTCGTGTCGAAGCTTGCGGATTTCATGCGCCCGTCGTCGAAGCTGAAGCTCTCGGCGACGGTGTGCTGCATGTAGAGTTCGCCGTCGTCGGTGCCGGCGAGAACGTCGGCGACGACGCGTTCGGCACGGGCCGGGTCGAGCTGCGAATAAAACAGGCGGGTCGGGTCGGTCATACGCCCGATATGGGCGCTGCGCCCTTATTTGTCACGTGTGTCGGCGGGTCCGCCCGAAAGGATGAAGCGCCGGTCGCAATAGCCGCAGTCGACGAAGCCGTGCTCCATCTCCAGGAAAACGCGGGGATGGCCGAGCGGCCCCTCGTCGCCGTCACACGACACGCGCGTGGTGTCGACGTAGCGGATTTCGGGGACGAACTCGTCTTTCGGGGCGGTGGCGTTCATGGAGGCTGCGCTTAGCACCGGTTTTTCACGGCCTCAAGCCCGCTCAGATAAAGTGCGGAGCGATCAATGGAGCGATCACTGGCCCAAGCGCGACAGCCGCAATGAAGGCGGTCTTCAGCGCGTTCGACAGCAGCACGCGGCGGCGGGAGATGGGAGCCATGAACATGGCCGGACGATGGCGCGGAAAAGGTTAGCAAAGCCTTAATGCCGTCAGCCCCGCAACGGTTCGGCGTACGAATTTGCGCGGCGCTCATCTAGCCGCTTGCCGCGTGCAGGTGCGGACGGTATAGCCCGCGCCGGGAGCGGTCGTTTCGCGCGCGCCTCACCAGCTCGCGGGCCGGAACGGTCGGGGCAGGAGTTGCGTTGAATGATGGATACGGTTGAAGGAATGTCCGTCCTGGCCGACGACGAAAATCAGAAATCGGCTGCCGGGAACGGCATCGAACTGCCACAAGGCTATGTTCCGTCCGAGGACGAGCCCTTCATGAATCCGCTGCAGCTGGCGTATTTCCGCAAGAAGCTGCTCGACTGGAAGGACGACATTCTTCGCGAAGCGAAGGAAACGCTCGCCCAGCTCCAGAAAGAGCCGCTGCAGGAAGCCGACGCCACCGACCGCGCATCGAGCGAGACCGACTGGTCGATCGAGCTGCGCGCGCGGGATCGGCAGCGCAAGCTGATCAACAAGATCGATGCGGCGCTCCGCCGCATCGATGCGGGCGAATACGGCTACTGCGAGGTCACCGGCGAGCCGATTTCGCTGAAGCGCCTCGATGCGCGCCCGATCGCCACGATGACGGTCGAGGCGCAGGAACGCCACGAGCGCAACGAGAAGATCACGCGCGACGAATAGCGCGGTCTTGCCTCCGGGTAGATCGTTACGCGAAAGTCATGGAAATCCGCGCCCGCCTGCGGGATTGCGCGCGCTTATCCGCCTATCATCCGCAACGCCTCGTTAACTACGCAGCGGCTAGTTTGTACCTCTGGGTTGCAAACTGGCGGGGCCGATGACGCCGATCGATGATGCCATACGGCCGGAGGAGCTGGCCGCGCTGGAGGCTGCCTTGCCGCGCAAGTGGTGGAGCGGCAAGCGCATTGTCACGGCTGCGCTGATCGCTGCGGCGCTCGTCGTCGCGCTTTACGGTCTTCAGTGGGCGACTGCGCCGGGCGTGCTGACGCCCGCGATTCCCCACTATGTCGAGGTTCCGGCGATGACCGTGAACCTGCGCACGAAGGGCGGCGAACGCCGTTACCTCAAGGTGCATGTCGTCATCGAGGCCGCGAGCCGCGAGGACGCCGATGCGATCAAGGCCCGACTTCCGGCGGTGATCGACGGCTTCCAGTCCTACCTGCGCGCGCTGCATCCGCAGGATCTCGGCGGTGCTTCGGGCACGTACCGCATCAAGGAAGAGCTGATGGTGCGGATCAACCGCGCGGGGCCGGGGCGGGCGAGCGACGTGCTGGTGCAGGAGCTGATCCAGCAATGACCAGCCGCAGCATGAAATTCGATCCCGAAGCCTGGCTTCGCGACGATATCGAGGCGGAATGGGCGCTGACGCGCGACCAGATGCAGCGCGCCGCGCCGCAGGGGCTGCAGCCACGCGAAACGCAGCGCGGGATACCGGCCTCTGATCAGGCGGGTATCGACGCCATCATCAACGCCGGTCTCGTCTCCACCGAACGGCTGCCGATGCTCGATGTGGTCTTCGATCGTCTCGTCCGGCTGATGACGGCGAGCCTCCGCAGCCTCACCTCCGATACGGTCGCGGTCTCCATCGAAACGGTCGCCCCGGTGCGTTTCGGCGCGTTCCTCAACGATCTGCCGCGGCCGTCGCTGATCGGCGTCGCGCAGGCGCGCGCGTGGGACAATTCGGCACTGCTCATCGTCCGCCCGGAACTGGCCTTCGCGATCGTCGACGTGCTGCTCGGCGGGCGGCGCGGCGTGCCCCCCGCACGCATCGGCGGGCGGGGTTTCACGGCGATCGAAACGAAACTCGTCACGCGCCTCATCGATGTCGTGCTCAGCGACCTCGGCGCCGCCTTCGCGCCGCTGGCCTCGGTCAGCTTCGCGCGCGACCGGATCGAAACCAATCCCCGTTTCGCCGGGATCGCGCGTCCCACCAGCGTCGCCGTCAACGCCCGCTTCCGCATCGAGATCGATGAGCGCGGCGGGCTCCTCGATCTCGTGATTCCCCATGCGACGCTGGAGCCGGTACGCGCGCTGCTTCTCCAGCGTTTCACGGGCGAGACGTTCGGCCGCGACCGGATCTGGGAGCGGCATCTGGCGTCGGAACTTCAGCGTACCCGCGTCGAGGTGGAGGCCGTTCTCGGCGAGCAGCAGATGACGCTTGCCGAGGTGATGGGCTTCAAGCTCGGCCAGACGCTGCTTTTCGGCACGCGCGAAGAGCATCCGGTCGCACTGCGCTGCGGCGGGCGCACGATCGGGCATGGCCGCATGGGCCGCGCGGGCAGTCAGGTGGCGGTGCGCCTCACCGACCGGGAAACCGCACCCCAGCCCGGAAAGACGTTCCGCCTGCGCGGCGAGGACTAGGCCCGTGCGCCGCGCCCCCCAACGCCTTCTGCTGTTTGCCGTGCTTGCGCTCGCGGTCCCCGCACCCGTTTCGGGAGACGCGCCGAACGTGCGCGCCGCGCTGCAGGCACTCAGCGTCGCGCCCGATGCCGAGCGCCCGGAGCGGCGCTGGCGGCTGGCGCAGGATTATGCCGCCGCCGGTCTCCATGCGGAGGCGGACGGCGTGCTCGGCGTACTTGCCGCCGATTCGCCGCGCTACGCCGAAACGGCCGAATTCCACCTGCTGCGCGCCGAGGTTTTCACCGCGCTGGGCGCGCCGGAAAAGGCGCTGGCAGAACTCGATACGACCGAACTCGCCGAAGTCCCCGCCGCCTGCCTCCAGCGCCTCGCCGCGTCCGCACGGCTGCGCGACCACGCCGGGGTTGCCGCCGCGCACCGCTGCGCCGCTCCGGCACTTGCCGCCCTTCCGGCCACGGCGCGGACGCCCTATCTGATGGCCGCCGTTCGCACCTATGCCGAGGCGGGCGACATGGATGCGGCTGCGGCCGTGCTGCGCCGGATGGATGGGCTGTCGCCGGTCCAGCAGGGCGAGGCCGAATATTGGCAGGGCGTCACGCTGCGCGGCAATGCACCGGCGGCGCTCACGCATTTCCGCCGCGCCGCAGCGGGCCCAAACCCGATCGCCGCGCTGCGCGCCGAGGTCGCGGCCACCGAAATCGAGGTCGCGGCCGGTCGCCTCACCCCGAAAGCCGCGCTCGCCCGCCTCGAAGGTCTCGATAATGTCTGGCGCGGCGGCGCTGCCGAACGCGATCTGCTGATGGCGCTTGGCAGTTTGCGGGATAAGTCCGACGATGTCCCCGGCGCCTTCGCGGCGTGGAGCGCGGTTGCGGGCGGCTTGCCGGACCTCCCGAAGCGGTTCAGGGCCGCCGTCGCGGACGTGCCGCCCGATCAGGCCGTCGCGCTGCTGGGCGCGTATCCCGATTATGCCCCGCAAGGCCCCGCAGCGGACACCCAGATTCGCCGCCTCGCCGAGCGCCTCGCCGATGCGGGCCGCACTGCGGAGGCTGCACGCCTCCTCGATCATCAGGTCGCGCACCGCCTCGAAGGCACGGCCCGGGCGAGCGTCGCCGTGCGGCTCGCCGAACTCCTCGTGGCGAGCGGCAATCCGCAGCGCGCGCTCACCGTCCTCGCGGAAACCCGCGCCGCGCTCCCCGCCGATCTCGATCTGCGCCGCCGTCAGGTGGAAGCCGCCGCGCGCATCCGCACCGGCGATGCCGCCAAGGCCCGCGCGCTCCTCGCCGGAATCGATGGCCGCCACGCCGACATCCTGCGCGCCGAAGCCGCATGGACGCTGGGGGACTGGCCGGCGGTGATCACCGGTCTCGAACCCTTCCTGCCCGGAGGCGCGGCGTCCGCACAGGACGCAGGCCTGATCCTCCGCGTCGCCGTCGCCGCTGCCCGGCAGGACGATCGCGACCGGCTCCGCAGTCTGGAAAGGCGCTACCGCACGATGCGCGGTCAACCCGCCCGCGCGCTCGAAGCCCTAGTGAATGCCCCGCGCGATCCGCGTGTCCTCGCGGCCGTCACGGAAGCGGTGTCGGCCTATCCGGTAATCGAAGGCAGCGCGGCGTAAGCGGCGGGGTCGCCCCACGCGAGGAACGGCCCGTTGAGATAATCCGCCTTCCCATAGCGGAACGGCGCGCCCGCTGCATCGACCATCGCGCCCCCCGCCGCGAGCAGCACCGCGTGCGCGGCGGCCGTGTCCCACTCCGAAGTCGGCCCGAAGCGCGGATAGACGTCCGCCTCGCCGTCGGCGATCATGCAGAACTTCAGCGACGACCCGCTCGGCTTCACGTCCGCGCCGGGAATGCGCGCGACATAGGCCATCGTCCGGTCGTCGTTGTGCGAGCGGCTGGTCACCACGACGGGCCGCGCGGGCAGCGCCCGGCAGCGGATCGCCGTCTTCGCGTCGCCGTCGAACCGCCACGCGCCGTCACCGACGATCCCCGCCCAGATCGTGCCCGTGCGCGGCGCCATCACCATGCCAAACACGGGGGCGCCATTGTCGACAAGGCCGATGTTCACCGAATAGTCGGCGCCGCCGTCGAGGAAGCTCCTGGTACCGTCGAGCGGATCGATCAGCCAGAAGCGCTCGGCGACCGCCGGCTTCCCGTCCGCCTCGCAGGCCTCCTCGCCGACGATCTGCGTCTCGGGATCGATCCGCCTGAGCGCGGCGACGATCAGCGCCTCGGCGCGTTCGTCCGCTTCGGTCACAGGTGAACGATCGGCCTTGGTGCGCGATGCGGCACCGGTTTCGCGGATCTGTTCGATGAGGGTTGCCGCGTCCCGGATCACCGGGAGCAGCGCGTCAAGAAAGGGTCGTGTCACGCATCCGCGGTATCGAAGAGTTCTGCGGGTTTCAAGCCGAGCCGATCGATGTGGCGGCGGATCGCTGGCCACTCGCGCGTCAGGAACTGTTTGCGCTCGTCGGCGATCAGCCGCTCGCGCGCGCCCGGCTCCACGAACAGCCCGAGCCCGCGCCGCGCCGAGACGAGCCCGGCGGTCTGCAACTCCTGATAGGCCTTGGAAACGGTGAGCGGATTGACCTGCTGCTCGGCGGCAAGCGCCCGCACCGAAGGCAGCGAATCCCCGACGCCATACTGGCCGTCAATGATCGCGGCCGCGATCAGATCGCGAATCTGCACATAGATCGGACGCGTCGTTTGCCACATAGTGTTATAAGACCATAAGACAGTAGCACGGTCAACCGGCTTGTGTTCCCTGGGCCGAGGCTTAGGGTAGGCTTCGTAGCTTGGGGAGAGGCATATGGAGCGCCTTCTGACGGGAGTCCTGTTCGCGCTGGTTCCGGCTTCGGCCTTGGCACAAATCCCTGAAGGCGACGTGCTGCAATGCACGGCACTCGCGGCCAATGCCGATCGCCTTGCCTGTTACGACGCGATCGGCGATCGCATCCCGGCGGCATCGGCTGCCGTGGCTGCGCGCAGGGCTGCGGCTGCGGAAGCCGCGCGCAAGGCCGAAATCGAGGCCGCTGCGCGCAAGGTGGAGACGTTTGGAGCCGAGAGCACGTCGAAGCGCGACATGATTGCGGAAGACAGGCTGTCCGAGCTCAAGATGGTCATTTCGCGCGCCGAACTCGACGAGCTTGGACGCTATTACCTTAGTCTGGAAAACGGGCAGGTGTGGAAGCAGCTCGATGGAATGCTGGCCACGGTCCGTTCGGGAGACACGGCTGTTCTGGAGCGTTCGGCGACGGGCGGCTATCGACTGAAGATAGAGGGCCGGTCCACGACCGTTCGCGCCGCGCGCGTCAGGTAGCGCGCCAGACGCTCATGACATCGTCGAGGTCGGGGCGCGGGCGCTCTTCCAGAGGCTTTCCCGGCGTGCCGAGGAACATGAAGCCGACGATGCTGTCGCCGGGCTGCCCGAAGAGCCGCGTCACGCCCTCCGAATAGGCCGGCCAGCCCGTCAACCAGCATGACATGAAGCCTTCGGCGTGTGCGGCGTGCGCGAGCGTCATCGTTGCGGCGGCGGCCGATGCCGCCTGTTCGGCGAGCGGGATGTGCGATTCGGGTTTGGGGCGAAACAGCGTCACGACCAGCGTGGGCGCCTGCCGCGCGAAGTCGCGGATCGCCTCGCGCTCGATGCGGCCGGCTTCGGGCTTCTCGGCCACGTAAATTGCGTCCAGCGCCTCGGCGAGCGCGGCACGCTCGCTCTCCGGTACGATCACGAAGCGCCACGGCGCGAGCTTGCCATGATCCGGCACGCGCGCCGCCGCGCTCAGGATGCGCCGCAGCTGGGCCTCGTCCGGGCCGGGTGCGATCATATCGCGCGCCTTGCCGGAACGGCGCGTGAGAAGCAGGGACATGGGGGTGGTGAGGTCGTTGAACACGGTCACGAATGGTTTGCCTTCTTGCCGTTCGCCGATAGGCCGTTGCCGGGAGGGAGACCGCTCGCTAGCAGAAGCGCCTCCGGAAAAGAAAGTCAGGTCGCGACGGTGCGGAATCGTTTTTGTCTTTTGCTCGCCCCTGCCGTCCTCGCTCAGCCGGCGGTTGCCGAGGAGACGATCGTCGTCACCGGCCACGCGCTCGAACAGCCGCTCGGCACACAGGCCTATGCCGTGCAGGTCGTGGACGGCGCGGCGCTGCAGGATGTGCCCGGCGGGCTGGAGACGGCGTTGGAGGCTGCTTCCGGCTTCCAGATGTTCCGCCGGACGGACAGCCGCTCGGCGAACCCGACGAGTCAGGGCGCGCAGCTTCGCGGCATCGGCGGCAATGCCTCCAGCCGCGCGCTGGTGCTGCTGGACGGCGTGCCGGTGGCCGATCCGTTCGCGGGATGGATCCCGTGGCCCGCGATCCGCCCGGAGAGCCTCTCCTCGGTGCGTATCACCACGGGCGGCGGCGCCGGCGCGTTCGGTGCGGGCGCGCTCACCGGCGTCATCGAGCTGTCGAGCGCGGGGCGAGACCGCACGCCCGTCCTCGGCATCGATTATGGCAGCCGCGATTCGGTCGCCGCGTCGGCAGGCGTCACCGTGCCGCTCGGTGGCGGCTTCATCGCGCTCGACGCCGGATACGATCGCGGCGACGGCTTCCATCTGATCCGGCGTTCGCAGCGCGGCGCCGTCGATATCCCGGCGTCCTACGAACAATATGGCGGTTCGGTGCGCTTCGTCGTGCCGGTCGGCGACGAGACCGAACTCCAGGTGCGCGGCGCGGCTTTCGCGGACGATCGCGTGCGGGGCGTCGAGATCGTCGATTCGGCGAACAGCGGCGCCGATGCGAGCGTGCGGCTGGTGTCGCGCGGCGCGCTGCCGTGGGAGGCTGTCGCCTATCTGCAGACACGCGACTTCTCTTCGCGCTTCGCGCGCATCGAAGCGGACCGCAGCGCCGCCTTCCCGACGCTCGACCAGTATGCGGTCCCGGCCACCGGCTACGGCGCGAAGGTGGAGATCCGCCCCACGCTCGGCGCGCACGCCTTGCGCCTCGGCGCCGACTGGCGCGGCGCGACCGGCGAGACGAAGGAGTTCTACACGCCTGTCGCCGGGGTCTACACGCGGATGCGCGAGGCGGGCGGCGACAGCAATGTCTACGGTGTTTTCATCGAGGACGACTGGCGGCTGACGGATGCGCTGCTGCTCACGGGCGGCGTCCGCGTCGATCGCTGGTCGCTCACGAACGGCCACCTCGACGAGCGCCAGATGGTGGGCACGGTGCTCACCGACACGGATTTCGCGAAGCGTTCGGGCACGGAGCCGAGCGCCCGGCTCGGCCTCGCGCTTGCGGCGACTCCGGCGCTCACGCTGCGCACCGCCGGCTATCTCGGCTTCCGCGTGCCAACGCTCAACGAGCTCTACCGCCCGTTCCGCGTTGGCGCGGACGCGACCGCCGCCAACGCCGCGCTGAAGCCGGAGCAGCTGCGCGGCATCGAGGCGGGGTTCGATTACCGCCCGCTAAGCACCGCGCATCTCTCGGCCACGGTCTTCTACAACCGCGCGAAGAACGCCATCGGCAACGTCACGCTCGCGCAGGGGCCGGGCACGTTCCCCGGCGTCGGCTTCGTCGCGGGTGCGTATCGCCAGCGGCTCAATCTCGATGCGATCGAGGCGTGGGGGCTGGAGGCGAACGCCGGCCTCGATCTCGGCCGCTGGTCGCTCGGGCTTTCCTACGCGTTCACCGATGCGACCGTGGAGGCGAGCGGCGTGTCCGCGGCGCTGGGCGGGATGCGCCCGGCGCAGACGCCGAAGCACCAGGCGAGTGCATCCGCGCGCTGGCGCTCGGGCGGCTGGAGCGCGGGCGTCACGGCCCGCTACGACGGCGCGCGCTACGAGGACGATCTGCAAACGCTCCGTCTGGACGAAGCGCTGACGCTCGATGCCTTTGCCGAAGCGCCGCTCGGGCAGGGGCTGTCGCTGCGCCTCGCCGCCGAAAACCTCGCCGATGCCAACATCGATGCCGGGCGCACCAGCGACGGTATCATCGATCGCGGCCAACCCAGAACACTCTGGGTCGGCATCCGCTGGAAACCCGGACGCTAGGCGCCGAAACATTCTTTCAATGCGCCGGACGCAAGGCTAGTCTCGCGCCATGGGAGAGCGGCGCGACCTGATCGATGCCGCTCCAAAGAGGGAAAAGGGTCCGAGGCAAATGACTCAACCGACGGGGGCTGCCGCCGGCGCCCTTCCAGCAAGCGATTCCATGGGCACCATCCTCGGGCACCCCAAGGGGCTGTTCGTGCTGTTCTTCGCCGAAATGTGGGAGCGCTTCTCCTACTACGGGATGCGCGCGCTGCTCATCTTCTACCTCGTCCAGCACTGGATGTTCTCGGACCAGAAGGCCTCGGTGATCTACGGCGCGTACACGGCGCTCGTCTACATCACGCCCGTGATCGGCGGCTATCTCGCGGACCGCTGGCTTGGGCAGCGCAAGGCTGTGCTGTTCGGCGCGGTGTTGCTCAGCTTCGGGCACCTGCTCATGGCCGTCGAAGGCGACGGCGGTCAGAACGGCACCGCGATCGGTATCTTCTGGCTGGCGCTCGCCTTCATCGTCGTCGGCTCGGGTTTCCTCAAGGCCAATATCTCGGTGATCGTCGGTCAGCTCTATCCGCGCACCGATGTGCGCCGCGACGGCGCCTATACGATCTTCTACATGGGCATCAACGTGGGTGCGGCGCTCGGCGCGCTGATCGCCGGGTGGCTCGGGCAGACCTATGGCTGGGCCTATGGCTTCGGTGCGGCGGGGATCGGAATGCTTCTCGGCCTCGCCGCGTTCGTCTGGGGCAAACCGTATCTGCTCGGGCGCGGTGAGCCGCCATCGCCGGAGCGCCTGCGGGCAAAGTCGTTCGGAATCTCGTTCGAATGGCAGCTTTACGTGCTCAGTTTCGTGGCCGTGGCGGTGGTGTGGCTGATGATCCAGTATCAGGAGATCATCGGCGTTCTCCTTGGTATCTCGGGCGCACTCCTCGTCGGTTACATCCTGTTCACAGCAGTTGTGAAGCTGGAACGGGAGGACCGGGACCGGATTTTTGCGGCGATCTTTCTGATCATCGGCTCGGTCCTGTTCTGGGCGTTCTTCGAACAGGCCGGATCGTCGCTCAACCTGTTCGCGGATCGGCATGTCGATCGTGAGGCTTTCGGATTTCTCGTGCCCGCATCCGTGTTCCAGTCGCTGAACTCGATCTACATCATCGTTCTGGCACCGCTGTTCGCGGGCCTGTGGGTCTGGCTCGCGCGGCGCGGCCTCGAACCGTCGACACCCTTCAAGTTCGGGCTTGGCATCCTGCAGGTCGGGCTCGGTTTCCTCGTGCTTGTCGGCGGCGCGCAGGCGGCTGGCATGAGCGCGGCAACCCCTCTCTTCTTCCTCTTCCTGATCTACCTGCTGCACACGACCGGTGAACTCTGCATGTCGCCCGTGGGGCTCAGCGCCATGAATCGTCTGGCCCCGGCGCATATGGCCAGCCTCATCATGGGGGCGTGGTTCTTCGCATCCGCCGTCGGCAATTTCGCGGCCGGACAGATCGCGGCGGCGACGGGCGGGGATCATGCCGAAAGTGCGGAGGCGGCGAAGGAAGTCGTGCTTTCCGTTTATACGAATGTCGGCTGGTTCGCGGTCGGCGCGGGGGCATTCATATTGCTGATCTCGCCGCTCATCCGCCGTCTGATGCATCTCGATACGCTGAAGGACGATGGCGCTCTGGCGGGCGCTGGGGAAATCGGGGAGCCGCAGGCGGCAGGCATCAATACGGCAGCGGAGACGCGTTCATGAAGAGTCTGGTTTTTGCGCTTGCATCGGCGGCGCTGCTTTCCGCCTGCGCAGGTCAGCAGGAGGCGCCGAAAACCGCCGGCAGCAAGCCCGCGCGCGATCTGCCGATGATCGACAAGAACCCGTTCCCGTCGACCTACAAGCCCTACGCGTCGCAGCCGACGCTGATCCGCGGCGTCAACATCTATGATGGCGCCGGCGGCAAGATCATCGGCGGCGAGGTGCTGCTGGTGGATGGCAAGGTCGCCGCGATCGGACAGACCGTCACGGCGCCCGAAGGCGTCACCGTCGTC
>ERZ761602.6040-NODE-6040-length-13861-cov-5.461828_pt1 | contig 13861 bp, 16 predicted proteins | sample MGYA00512165_ERZ761602 | MGnify/ENA primary metagenome ERZ761602 (study PRJEB28899, sample SAMN02445085) | bioreactor sludge metagenome | biome: EBPR sludge; isolation source: Thorneside wastewater treatment plant | place: Australia: Brisbane, Thorneside...
ATATTATTGGGTTTTTCAGGGGCCATATGCGGCCCGTCACTCCCACTCGATTGTTTCGCGGAGGGATATCACGCGGTATTTGCTCGCATTTTTTAGCGAGGCCAACCAAACCACCGACATTTCCTCCGTCGCACATTTCCGCTTGCCGGCGAAAGCTGTCGAATGTCCGGGTTGGAGATGCAAACAACCGTCGCCCGCTCTATCGCATAAATTGAGAACTAGACGCCGCGACCCATTGGGAGAAACTCAACCCTCTGTCCTCGCTCTACCGAAGACGATTGCGCGCGCCGCAGCAAGAGGGCATTCGCCCCGGCAAAGACGGAAAGCAGTGAGGAGTCCTGGTCCGCCGAAGCGTCGATCCACATTTCTCCGCCATTCTCGACGGCCCGCGCCCGCAGGTAAGCCTCCCGGGGCCCGTTGGCCGGCAGCGGCGCCAGTAGTCGTGCATTGGCCAGTGCGACGTCGCCACTTCGCCCCAGCATGCGTTCGAGCAGCGGCTTAAGGAACAACACCGCCGCCACGATCGCCGACGCGGGATTGCCGGGCAACCCCAGCACCGGCGCGAGAGGCGTTGTCGCGAACCACGTCGGCTTACCCGGCCGCATGTCGACCTTGGGAACAACGATCCCGGCGCCGAGACTTTCAAACGCGGACCGCGCGTGATCATGTGGCCCAACCGACGCCGATCCGATAAAGACCACGAGATCGGATGAGCGTAGCGCTTCCTCAGCAGCGCATGCGATTGCGGCGGGAACGTCAGGCAAAGCGCCGACGCGCGTCGTGAGCGCGCCCCACTGCGTCGCTAGCCCCGCAATCGCATACGAGCAGGACTCAAATATCTGATCGTCCCTGAGCACCGCGCCCGGCGGCGCGATCTCGTCGCCTGCGCAAAGAATCGTCACGCGAGGGCGCCTCGCAACCTCCACAGTCGCGGCGCCTGCCGCAGCGGCCAGCGCCAGCGCAATCGGATCGAGCTCACGGCCTGCTTCAAGCACAATCTCGTCTGCGGCAAAATCAACCCCTGCGTCTCTGAGATGCCTACCGGGAGCCACAGCACCCGAATGCAGTTGCTCTCCCTCGACGCGGGCGTCTTCCTGAATAAGCACGGCATCAGCGCCAATGGGCACTGACGCACCGGTCGATATCCGCACCGCCTCGCCTACGCTCAGTGGTCGCGCGAATGCATGTCCCGCCGCTGACTCGCCCACGATACGGAGCACGCCCGGCGTATCGGCTGCGCGTAAAGCGTAGCCGTCCATGGCCGACGCCGCGAAAGGCGGCTGTGCACGCAACGCACGCACTGGAGCAGCCAATGTGCGCCCCAGCGCATGTTCCAGAGCGACGGCTTCGCCCGGCAGGGCCCGCACTGCCGCCAACATTGCCGCACGGGCCTCGGCGACGCTGGTCATGTGGACGCCCTGTACGCACCCGAAGCGCCGCCTGATTTCTCGAGCACGCGCACGCCTTCGATGCGCATCGCGCGGTCGCGCGCCTTGAGCATGTCGTAGATGGTGAGCGCAGCCACACTCGCGGCCGCCAGCGCTTCCATCTCGACGCCGGTTTGCCCCGCCGTGCGTGCGCGCGCCGTGATGCGGAAGCCCGGAAGGCTATCTTCTGGCGTTACATCGACAATGAGACTAGACAGCGCGATCGCGTGGCACAAAGGGATCAGCTCGCTCGTGCGTTTGCCCGCCATGACGCCCGCGATTTCCGCGACCGACCGAACATCGCCCTTCTTCACGTCGCCAGCGAGCGCGGCGCGCAACGTATCGGCCTGCATGATGATGCAAGCTTCCGCGAGCGCCTCGCGCACCGTCATCGGCTTGCCGCCGACATCCACCATGCGCGCGCGGCCCTCGGCGTCAAGGTGAGTCAGATCCTTAGGTGCAGTCATGGGTCAGATGCTCGTTAAAGCGCGGCATGAGTTCGACCATGTTGCAGGGCATGTGACGGCTGTCGAGTTGCCAGCGGATGATCTTGTCCCAGCCGTCCTTGCAGGCGCCGTTCGAGCCTGGCATGCAGAACACGATCACGCCCTTGATCAGCCCAGCCAACGCACGAGATTGCAGCGTCGAAAGCCCCACCATCTCATAACTCACGAGATGGAAGATCGTGGAAAACCCTTCCATACGCTTGTCGAGAAGCGGCTCGATGGCTTCTGGCGTCACATCGCGTCCTGTGAGACCGGTGCCGCCCGTGGTGAGGATCGCGTCAGCGACATTGCTGTCCACAAGCCTTCGCACTACGGCGCGGATTTGTTCGACATCATCCTTGACGACGAAGCGATCAGCCAAAAGATGACCGTCCGCCTGAAGGCGCTTGGCGAGCAACGCGCCAGACGTGTCGGTTTCGAGCGTGCGTGTATCTGATACGGTGACAACGGCGATCCGCACAGGTTTGAACGGCAAGTCCTCACGCAGCTCACCGCCGGGCGAGAGAGTGACAGCGTCTGGGCTCATGTCAGCAATCCTCAATTCTCCGCCCAACGAGCGGCGGCTTGGCGGTCCGCCGCGCTGGGCTCGACCCATCGCGCACGGTCCGCACCAATTTCCTTTTTCCAGATCGGCGCTTCGGTTTTGAGATAGTCCATGACCTCGCTGACCGCCGTCAAAGCTTCGAGCCGGTGCGCGCTTGACGCGGCCACCAGAACGATGGCCTCGCCCGCTGGAATCGCGCCGACCCGGTGAATCACCAGAAGATCGATCAAGCCATGGCGCCGCAGGGAATCCCCGGCGAGGCGCGCGATCGCCGCCTCGGTGAAGCCGGGATAGTGCTCAAGCTCAAGCCGCTCGACCGCTCCGCCCTCAGCGCGGCAATAGCCGACGAAGCTGGCCACCGCGCCTGCCTCGCCGCCGCGCGCGAACGACGCCAGCTCCTGGTCGGGCGCGAAGGCCTGCGTTGAAACAACAACGCGCATCAGGTCACCAACGCCGCAGCGGCGAGGCCAAGGACGATCCCCATGGCCCGCAAGGTGCCCTTCTTGTCGAACGCCTTCAGGCTCAATGCCGTGCCAAGCCCGGCGCCGACAACAGCCGCCGCCGCCAACCAGGGGAGATAACTCGGCAGCGTCAAGAGTGAGGGTGCGCGCCCGGCGAGGCCGGCCAGCGAGTTGACGACAATGAAGCACGCCGCGACCCCGGTTGCTTTCTGCGCATCCGCCCACCCGGCGAACACAAGCAAGGGCGACAGATAGACGCCGCCGCCAATGCCAGTGAGGCCCGCGAGCGCGCCAAGCGCAGCGCCCGCTGGCAGCGCAACCACCTTGCTTGGCGCCCGCACGACCTTCACCGCGTCAATCTGCGGCCATATGAGATAGCGGAGCGCCGCAACGCCAAGCGCGATACCCAGAAGGGGTCTATAGACTGCCTCCGGCAAATCGATTCCTCCAGTGAAGTAGGCAGCCGGTATCGCAGTTACGGCAACGGGCCAGAAGACACTGAAATCAAACCGCCCCGCGCGAACAAAGCGATAGGCGCCAAGACTCGCCACGACGATGTTCAGCACAAGCGCGGCGGGACGTATCTCTTCCGGCGCCAACCCCGCCAGCGCCATCAGCGCGATGTAGGCGGAGGCGCCGCCATGGCCCACGGAAGAATAGAGCGCCGCAGCCGCAAACACGGCGCCGGTGAGCAACACAAGGGCGGCGCTATCAAGCTCCACCTCACCCACCCGAGAACGGCGGCATGAACGCCACTTCGTCGCCCGGCGAGACGCTGCACGTCGCCGCCACCGGCACAAGCACGGCGTTTAGCGCGACGCGCACCGACCGCGCCGCCAGCGCCTCCTCCAAATCGTGGTCGCCAAGGGACGCCAAGCGGCGAAACGTCGGGAGATCAAGATCGTTCTCGCACGCGATCTCGCGCTCGCTGCATCCCGCCATATCCCGCAGCCGGCCAAAGAAGAGCACACGCGGCATTTCAGTGCCCCCCGCAGCCGCAACCTGCTGCCGGCTCGCCACCTTCAAACATCGGAAACAGCTTGTTGTTCTCCAGATGAATGTGCTCGCGCAGATCGCCGTCAAGCTTCGCGCAGCCCGCATATAGTGCGCGCCAGGTTGTGCAAGCGCCCTCGGGCGGGGAATATTCGCCGGTCAGAGCAGCCAATTGCTCCAGCCGATCGCCGTGTTCGTTGTGCTCCATGCGCATGCGCATGATCGGCATTCCCGCCATGGCGCCCCGCCCCGCCCGCAGCATCGGGAACAGCACCATCTCTTCCTTCATCATGTGGTCTTCGAGTTCCGCAGCAGTTTCCTCCAGAAAGCTGGCAAGCCCCTTGGGACAGTAATCATGGTCGCGGTGCACAGCTTCCACCCGCCGCGCCAGACGGATCAGTTCAGGCAACTCGCGCCGATGGGTTTCGTGGAAGCGGGTGAGTATGTGTGCGATCAGGCCGTCCGCATCATCGGGGAGTGCCTGCGCCAGCTGCGGCGCCAGCGCCTCCAGCTCCGCCAACAGGGCGGAGGGGTCCAGGCCACGCCGCGCCGCCGCGTCGGCCAGCGAACGTCCGCCATTACAGCAAAAGTCAATGCGGTTGCGGCGGAAAACGGCGGTGGCGCCGGGGCGTTCCAGAGCAATGTCCTTAACGGCCTGGTCAAGCATGGGCGTCTGTCCTCCAATCTCTGCGCCGTCAGCTTAGTGCGACACGCCCAAAGCGCGTTTGACGGATTTCAAGTGAGGCGTTGAGCCCGCCCAAGCGCAGCGGGAGCATCAATCATTTGCGACTCGCGCGAAGCGGTTCTCCTTGTCGTGTCGAAGCTGGCCGTCGCTTGGGCGCGCCGCACAAGGGGACTGCACCCATGGCCTTCGACGCCGCTATCGCCTCGGAAATCTGGTCCGCGAAATACCGCTTTGCGCCGCCTCAAGGCGAGCCCGAACCCGACGTTGAAGCCACCTGGGCCCGTGTCGCCACCGCGCTTGCGGAGGCGGAACGCCCTGAGGAGCGCGCTAAGCTACGCGTGCGATTCTTAGATGCATTGACGGACTTCAAATTCCTGCCTGCGGGACGAATCCTCTCGGGCGCGGGCACGGGCCGTCAGGTCACCCTCTTCAATTGCTTCGTCATGGGGACCGTCCCCGACACGCTTGAGGGCATCTTCTCGCATCTGCGCGAGTCGGCGATGACCATGCAGCAAGGCGGCGGCGTGGGCATGGACTTTTCCACCATCCGCCCCAAGGGCGCGCCGGTGCGCGGGGTTGGCGCGGATGCGTCGGGCCCGCTCTCGTTCATGGACGCCTGGGACGCGATGTGCCGAACGGTGATGAGCGCGGGTTCGCGGCGCGGCGCGATGATGGGCTGCCTGCGGATCGATCACCCCGACATTGAGGACTTCATCGATGCCAAGCGCGACGCATCGCGGCTCCGCAACTTCAACCTTTCGGTCTTGGTGACCGACGCTTTCATGGCGGCGCTCGCTTCCGGCGCGGACTGGCCGTTGCGCTTCGGCGACGTCGTCTACCGCACCGTGCCAGCGCGCGATCTCTGGGCGCGGCTGATGCGCGCCACTTATGATGGGGCCGAGCCGGGCGTGATTTTTATCGACCGCGTGAATGCGCTCAACAACCTCGCCGACATGGAGACCATTTCCGCCACCAATCCCTGCGGCGAGCAGCCCTTGCCGCCTTACGGGGCGTGCCTTCTCGGCGCCATCAATCTTGCACGGCTGGTGGAGCAGCCCTTCTCCGCTGGCGCGGGCATTGACGAAGCGGCGCTGGAGGCGTTGACCGCGACCGCCGTCCGCATGCTCGATAATGTCATCGACATTTCCAACTACCCTCTGCCGCAACAAGAAGCGGAGGCCAAATCCAAGCGGCGCATCGGGCTTGGCGTCACCGGTTTGGCGGACGCGCTCATCTTCTGCGGCGCCCGCTATGGATCAGACGAGGCCGTGGCCCTCACCGAACGCTGGCTCGGCGCGATCAAACGCGCAGCATACCGCGCCTCCGCCGAACTCGCGGCCGAACGAGGTGCGTTTCCGCTCTGGGACCGGTCCATGCTTACTCGGCCTTCACTCGCCAGCCTGGACGAAGAAACGCGCACGCTGATCACCGAACACGGGCTTCGCAATGCCTGCCTCACCACCATCGCCCCGACCGGAACGACATCATTGGTCGCCGGCAATGTTTCCTCGGGCGTCGAGCCGGTGTTTGCTTTCAGCTATTCGCGAAAGGTCCGCCAGGCAGACGGTTCAACCCGTGAGGAAGCCGTCGAAGACTATGCGCTGTCCCAATGGCGGCGCCTACATGGCGATACGCCTCCGCCCGAACACGCCTTCGTCAGCGCGCAGACGCTCACGCCGGACGACCATTTGCGCATGCAAGCCACCGCTCAAGCGCACATCGACAGCGCCATTTCCAAGACCGTCAACTGCCCGGAGGATATCTCTTTCGAGGCGTTCGCCGATATCTACGCCACAGCCTACACGCTCGGGTGCAAAGGCTGCACAACCTACCGCCCGAACCCAATCACAGGATCAATTCTCACGATCGCGCCGCCGCCGGCGCCAGAGTTCGCGCCGCCCCCCGAGCCGTCCTTCACGCTGCCCAAGCGCCCGCCAAAGCTCGGCGGCGCCACCTACAAGGTAAAATGGCCAGACAGCGAACACGCCCTTTACGTCACGATCAACGATGTCGAGGAAGCCGGCGGCGCGCGGCCGTTCGAGATCTTCCTCAACTCCAAGAACATGGAACACTACGCTTGGAGTCTGGCGCTCACGCGCATGATGTCGGCTGTGTTCCGGCGCGGCGGCGATGTGCGCTTTGTCGCTGAAGAGCTCAAGGCCGTGTTCGATCCGCGCGGCGGCGCCTGGATCGGCGGGCGATACGTCCCAAGCGTGCTCGCCGCGATCGGCGACATCGTGCAGCAGCATCTCGACGCGACCGCCGTCGCCACGGAATTCATCGCCGATGCGCAGTCGACACAGACGCGTAGAGCATTGTGCCCCAAGTGTGGCGCGCCGGGGCTGGTGCGCAAAGAGGGTTGCGACACGTGCTTCGAGTGCGGCTATTCCAAATGCGGCTGAGTCAGCCAGCCTTTTGCAATGGCCAAGTCCTCTAACGTATTGACGTTGAAAAACGGGTCGCGCTCCGGCGCGCCCCAGTCCTCGACAGCAAGGCCAACTAATTCGGTGAACCCGTGAAGCGATGTCCGTCCGGTGGCGATATAGGCGGCGGTGTGCATCAAGGCATCAATCCGCCAAAGACCGCAGGACGGATGCAGCCGCCCGGCGCTCATCGGGAGCGCCACCATAGCTCCGGTCTGTCGAAGACGATCGAGCAAGCGCACGGCGAGGTCGCCTGGCAGGAACGGCGCATCGCAGGGCACAGTCAACAAGAACAGCGCCCCCGATCGCTCCGCCCAAGCCAGTCCGGCGACAAGGCCAGCGAGCGGCCCCTCCGCGCGCTCCGAGTCGATGACAAACTCCATACCGGGGGGCGCTTGTGCAGGGTCGCGCACGCCGATCGCGACAGGCCCGCCATGTCGGGTTGCTGACGCGATGGCGTAGTCAAGCAGACACCGCGAGCCAAGCAGCCGCGCCTGCTTGCCGCCGCCCATGCGTCGCCCCTCCCCGCCAGCGAGTACGAGCGCGGCGATTTCCGGCAGCATCCGGGGGAATCCAAATTCCGCCTCGCCTCCTCCGCACGGCGAAGACGCGACTTCGATGCGGTCATCCATCCGCGGACTCTGACGCGCGCGGTGGGGCGGGCTTGGGGAGCGCCGCGGTTCTGACCCTCAATCGCGCCGCATCCTTTCGCCCAGAGACTGACGCCTGCAGATCGCGGATGAGCCCGTCCTTGATTGAATAGATCCAACCATGGATGGCCAGCTTCTGTCCGCGCGCCCATGCATCCAGGACAAACGGATTAGCCGCGACCGCCCGCACCTGCACAAGTACGTTCGCTTCGCACACCGCGTTGAGCCGCGCTTCGAAGTCCAGAATGCGATCGAAGTGCTCCACATCATCTTCATAGAGACACCGGATCGGCGCCAGCCAATGGTCGATGAGGCCATGGCGCTTGCCCGAGAGCGCAGCGCGCACCCCGCCGCATCCGTAATGGCCACAGACTATGACGTGCTTGACCTTCAGCACCTCGACCGCGAACTGCAGCACGGATAGGAAGTTCGCGTCCTGTGGCGGCGCCAGATTGGCGACGTTGCGATGTACGAACAATTCGCCGGGATCGAGACTGACGACCTCGTTGGCCGGGACACGCGCGTCCGAACACCCGATCCAGAGATAACCCGGCGCCTGCTGCGCCGAAAGACGGCGGAAATACTCGGGGTCTATGCGCGCCTTTGTGGCCGCCCAGTGTACGTTCCGTTTAAGCAGGTCATCGATCACATGAACGCCTCAGGCCATCATGACGCCGCGTCGCGCGGCCAGACGCATGCTCAGTGCTTCGAGGTCATCCGCAGTCAAGCGTCGACGCGCCAGCGGCATAACCACTGCGTTCTCAAGCGCCATATGACTCTTTTCCTGTTTCGCCAGCTTCAAGAGCGCTTCCCCGCCTCCGGGTAAAGCCGACGGCGGCGCGCGCTTTTCCATGGCGAGCGAAAAGATCGACCGCACGACATGCGCCAGTTGTTGATCCAGAGCGTGATCCGCCGACAGCCGACCCAGCACATCCTCGATGTCGTCGTCAGGCTCGCATCTACGCCGCAACAGTGGAAACAAGTCCTCCTCTTCGTCGATCACATGCAAGGCGAGATCGTACCGGATGAAATCATCGGTCGCGGCGATCAGGCTTGCATCGAAGGTCGGCGCCACCGCGAGGTATTCGAGGATTTTGCACATCTGACGGTGCCGATAGTGTTCGGCAAAGAGAAACTCCAACGGCTCCTTGAGCAAGGCGGGCGGCGATCGTTCGATGCCGCCGGGATGGGGAAGCGCTGCCCCAGTACCGTCTACTTCTACTATCATGGCCCGGTCTCCTTGATGACCTCCAGCCCTTCGATTGACGCAGCCCGCATCAAGCGCGCCGTAAAAGCTGCGGACGCGGCCATCCACGCACGCGCCATGAGGCGATCGCGAATGATCGGTTCAGCGATCGCGAACTCCATTGGAAAGGACGCGCGCCGCGCTTCAAAAACGCGGCGGCATTCCTCGCCAGTCGGCGGCATAGGCGGCGCTTCCGCCTCAAGCACTCCCCGGATCAACGCTTCTTCGTCGCTCTCCCAACGGCCCAGTGTGTCTGTCTCAGGCGTGGGGCTCAGCCCGAGTTCGCGCGCGCGCTCCAAGAGCAAGTGACGGATGATCAGCGCGCGCGCGGCGGATGCGCGCGCTTCCTCAATCGATTCACCCTCATGATGTTGCACCTCGCGCGCGATGTCCGCCTCGTCGAATTCGATGCCGTTCACCCGGACCGGCGGCGCGTCAAACGCAAGGCGCGCGGGCGCGGCGGGCGGCGTTGAGCAAGAACCGCCGCAGCCCGATGCCTCCTCCAGAATAGGAAGACGCTCGCCCTTGCGCGCGGCCAGTGTGTCTATGATTGTCGTCATGGGCGCTCCACCGGGGTGTGACGCGGCACGCTCACACTACGATGCGGCATCTCTGGCGCGCGCGTGCGCACCAGTTGCCAGCCGCGCCGGCCGAGGTACCAGATCGGGGCCGACAGCATGTGCACGAGGCGCGTGAACGGGAAGAGCAAGAAAATGGTGAGACCAAGCAGAAGATGAGCCTGATACGGCCAGTCGAGCCCGCGTACGTATTCAGCCGCACCGGGTTGGAACGTTAGAATGCCCTGCGCCCAGCTTGATAAACGCAGCATGACCGACGCATCGCCATGGCCCAGCGAGAACGGCACGGTGAGCAGCCCGAGGCACAGCTGCACCCACAAGATCAGTAGTACGGCGTTGTCGCCGAATGTGCTGGTGCGGCGGATCCGCGCGTCGAAGAAGCGGCGATGCATCAGCATCGTCAATCCGACAAAGCACACCGCCCCCGCGATGCTTCCTGCCACGATGGCCAGCAATTGCTTCTGCTCGGCGGTGATGAACTGCGAGTAGATGGCATGCGGCGTCAGCAGGCCTACGCTGTGGCCCAGCAAGAGGAACAATATTCCGAAGTGAAACAGGTTTGAGCCCCAGGCCAATTGCTTGCGCCGCAACAACTGACTCGACCCCGAGCGCCAGGTATATTGCTCGCGATCAAAACGCAGGATCGAACCGAACACGAGCACGGCAAGGCAGATATAAGGGTAGTAGCCGAACAAGGCCTGGTTCAGCCATTCCCCTGCTGCGAAAGTGGGCAGATCAGGATGCATCAACGCGCTCCTTCAGAGGCTCAACTCGACAGCGAGCCAAATCTTATTGCGATCAGTAAAGCGTGGGTCATCCCCGTTGAAGAATGCCGCCTTTGCTTCGAGCGCCCAGCGTTCATTGATACGCCAATTCGCGACCGCATCGATCTCGCGGCCGAAGTTCGCATCGCCATCTTCGGATGCGAAATCATGATAGCGCGCAGTCAAAGTGAGCGAGCGCCCCACCGGCAACGTCTCGTCTGTCCATGATACTGAACCGTTCAGATCGCGGATGCCGTCCGCCGGCGTGTTCAGAAACACGTCCGCCCAACCCTGGAACGCATGCAGCGTCGCCAGCGGCGTTGCGAACCCCCGCGCGCCGTCGCCTTCCAGGACTTCCCCGCCTAGTGCGAAACGCCATTGACCGCGCTGCACGCCGGCGTTGGCCGCGTAATAGTTCAGATCGAACGATGCAGGACTATTACCATAGTCGCTTTGTGCCGCCGCCTCAGCGCCAAGCGTGAACCGATAAGGCTCCGCAGCAATGGTCCTGGTCCAACGCAAGCCATAGGTTTGCGTTGACTGCGCCGCTGCATTCTCGAAATCGAGCAGCAACCCATATCCCGAGAAGTCGCCTAGTCCGGTCTTGAGATCAACTTGCCCGATGTGAGAGTCACTCCGCCACTCGCTGTTTGGGCTGTCGTCGCCCAGGATGCGGCGCACACGATCAATATAGATGTAGTTGAAGTTCAGGTTTTCATTCACGCGGTAGGCCACCCGCAACGCGTCGAACGTCTGCTCGTTCTGACGAAACCCGACATTGCCGACGAAGCGCGCATTGTTGAGAATGATGCGCTGACGACCCAGAGTCGCAGCAAAGCCGCCGTTGGTCCATTGCGCCTGCAGCCGATTGATCTCCAGCGCTTCGGGATCGAGCACAATAGCCTGGCCGGGACGCGTGCGCACGGTGTCGGCGAAGTCGTCGCTGAGCAGCGCGACACCCTCGATCTCGCCCAGCACTTTGAAGTGCTCGAACAATTCCCTCTCATATCCCAGACGCAAGCGCAGCGTGACAGCGTTGGCGTCGGTCAGCCCGTCCTGATCGACATGTTCATAGCGCAGCCGACCGTCGACGATGAGATCGCCAGCATTGGCTTGGGTCTGCGCCCAAGCCTCCGGCGCGCACAAAATTGCGCCCGCCACTGCGACCGCGCAAAAGCTGCCTTTAGAATAGGCTCTCATGCTGCATTCTCCCCCATTCTGGAAACCATCTCGGCAGCCTTCGGGCAGCCGGCTTGATCGGGCCCGAACGACACCGGCTCTTCCGCCCAAGCTCGATCAAGCGCGGCCAAGTCGTCGGGGTCGTCCTCTGGCTCCGCCATCAGCGCACTGAGCGCTTGCGCATCGGCGGACGTATCAGCGAGGTCGACTAGGGCCGCGAACACCGCCGCGTAGGGCGATTTGCGTTTCTTGAGCCGGTCGCGCAGAGCCGTCAGCACGTGCGCCGCTTCGCCCAGAAGCGCCGCCGCCTCGTTAGCTTGAAGGAGCGACAAAAACTCCAGGAACACCGGCAGGTAGTCCGGCAATTCATGCGCGCTCAGCAGTACGCCCCGCGACGCGTAGAGCTTATTCAGCTCCACCATGGCTTGGCCCCGATCGCGGCTCTCGCCATGGACGTGCTCGTAGAGATGCAGCGACAGCGAGCGGCTACGGTCGAACAGCTGCACGTAGCGCGATTGCAAGTCGAGCACATCCTCGCTTGCCAACTCATTCGCCAGCCGCGCCAAGCCCTTGCGATCGCCAAGCAATCCCTCTTCGCCAAGAACAGTCGATGCCGCCCGATAGAGATTGCGATAGGCTTCCTCCGGATAGGAGAGCAGCAACGCCAGCGCTTTATATGTGCGAGACACGATCAACTCTCCATCTCTTGTTTCGCCGGGCGTTTGCGGGCCGCGCCGAACAGTCCCACCTCCGATCGCCCGCCAGACGCCTGGTTGCCGAAGGAGAAGCCGGTCGCGCCGCGCATGTGGTAGGCATCCTCGGCGCCTTCGCGGTGCGCCGATGGAATGACGAAGCGATCCTCGTAATTGGCGATCGCCATGATCTGATACATGTCCTCGATAAGCGCCGAATTGAGCCCGACACGCTCGGCGATTGCAGCGTCAATGACACCGTCTACAGTCTTCGCGCGCATGTAAGCGCGCATCGCCAACATACGTTCGAGCGCAGAGATGACAGGCTTTTCGTCCCCCGCGGTGAGCAGGTTGGCCAGATACTTCACCGGGATGCGCAGTGACTTCACATCCGGCATGACCCCATCATTCTCGATGGCGCCCGTCGCCGCAGCCGCCTGGATCGGCGAGAGCGGCGGGATGTACCAGACCATCGGCAGGGTTCTATATTCTGGATGCAGCGGGAACGCGACCTTCCAATCGATCGCCATCTTGTAGACCGGGCTCTTCTTCGCGGACTCCAGCCAGGCTTCCGGCACCCCGTCTACGCGCGCCTGCGCGATCACCTTGGGGTCGTGCGGGTCCAGAAAGATGTCGAGTTGGCTCTGGTAGAGGTCTTTGTCATCGACGCGCGCCGCTTCCTCGACGCGATCTGCATCATAGAGAATGACACCAAGATAGCGGATGCGGCCCACGCAGGTTTCGGAGCAAACGGTCGGCTGTCCATCCTCGATGCGAGGATAACAGAAGATGCACTTCTCGGACTTCCCGCTCGACCAATTGTAATAGATCTTCTTGTACGGGCACCCTGTGACGCACATGCGCCAGCCGCGGCACTTGTCCTGGTCGATGAGAACGATACCGTCTTCCTCGCGTTTGTAGATTGCGCCTGACGGGCACGAGGCGACGCAGGCCGGATTGAGGCAATGCTCGCAGAGCCGCGGCAGATACATCATGAAGGTGTTTTCGAAGGCGCCGTACATCTCCTTCTGGATGCCGTCAAAGTTCTGGTCCTTAGAGCGCTTGGAGAACTCGCCGCCTAGGATTTCCTCCCAGTTCGGACCGCCGACGATCTTCTCCATGCGCTCGCCGGTGATTTGCGAACGCGGACGCGCAGTCGGGAATGCTTGAAGCTCCGGCGCGGTTTGCAAATGGCCGTAATCGAAGTCGAACGGCTCGTAATAGTCGTCGATCTCGGGTAGATCCGGGTTCGCGAATATCTTTGCCAGGATGCGCCATTTCGCGCCGACGCGCGGTTCGATGCGGCCGTCCGGCTTTCTCACCCAGCCGCCTTTCCAGCGCTGCTGGTTTTCCCAATCGCGCGGATAACCGATGCCAGGCTTGGTCTCGACATTGTTGAACCAGGCGTACTCGACGCCTTCGCGATTGGTCCAAACGTTCTTGCAGGTGACCGAACAGGTGTGGCAGCCGATGCACTTGTCGAGATTGAGCACCATGCCGATCTGAGCACGAATTTTCATTGGCCGCCTCCCGTACGATCTTGCGGCCGTGGCCTTTCGAGCCAATCCACCTTTTTCATTTTTCGCACGAGCACGAACTCATCGCGGTTGCAGCCGACGGTGCCGTAATAATTGAAGCCGTAGGCGAGCTGCGCATAGCCGCCGATCATGTGCGTGGGCTTCAGCACCGCGCGCGTCACCGAATTGTGGATGC
>ERZ761602.6041-NODE-6041-length-13860-cov-3.468381_pt1 | contig 13860 bp, 10 predicted proteins | sample MGYA00512165_ERZ761602 | MGnify/ENA primary metagenome ERZ761602 (study PRJEB28899, sample SAMN02445085) | bioreactor sludge metagenome | biome: EBPR sludge; isolation source: Thorneside wastewater treatment plant | place: Australia: Brisbane, Thorneside...
GCCCACGCCGGCCAAGAGGACCCGCGCCAGGAGCAGGAGCTTGCCGCCACCGGCCAGGCCGAGCAGGACGGCGAGCGTCCCCGCGACGACGGCGATGAGGAGCAGCAAGGCGCCGACGTCGCGAGGGTGCCCGGGCGGCTCCATCGCAGGAGAGCGCGTCTCGGGCGTGACGCGGCCGATCGCCTCGACGAGCCCGCGCTCGTCCTCGATCTGCGGCAGTGTAGGCAGCACGTCCTCGGGGACGACCGGCGCGTGCGCCGGAGAGATGAGCGAGCCGTGCTCCGATGGAACCGGCCGCGAGGGAAAGCGCTCGGGCGCGGGCTCGTCGGTGAACGGTGCTAGGAACGCGGCGCGGCACGCGCGGATGTCGCAGAAATAGTGGAGCCTTTGATCGAAGATCGCGACGTGGCCCGCGCGCAGCGGATCGATGAGCTTGCCGCAAGCGGAGCACGGGATGGGATCCGCGACGGGGCCTGCTGCGCGCAACTCGAGACCGCCTCGCTACTGCCCCGCGACGAGATCGAGGCGCACCGAGCGAAGCGTCTCGTCGAGTCGCTCGGCGGCGAGCACGATCTCGTCGTCGGTGATGATGAGGGGGGGAGTGAAGCGCAGGCCGCGCCCGCCTGCGATGGTGAGGAGCAGGCCGCGCTCTCTCGCCCGCGCGAGGACGTCGCGCGCGTCGACGCCTTGCTTGAGCACGAGCGCGCGCAAGAGACCCTGCCCGCGCTCCAGCTCGCAGAGGTCGGGGTGGCGCTTCGCCAGCTCGACCAGCTTCGCCGAGAGCAGCGCGCCCTTGCGCGCCACCTCGGCGACGACGTTCTCTGCATCCAGCGTGGCGAGGACGGCGCGCGCGGCGGCCGAGGCGAGGGCGTTGCCGCCGAAGGTCGAGCCGTGTGTGCCCGAGGGCAGCGCGCCCGCGAGCCGCGCCGAGACGAGCATCGCGCCGATCGGAAAGCCGCCGCCGAGGCCCTTGGCGAGGCTGATCGCGTCGGCGCGGACCCCGGTGTGCTCCGAGCCGAGGAACCGACCGGTGCGGCCGATGCCCGTCTGCACCTCGTCGAGGAGGAGGAGCGCCTCGTGCTCGTCGCAGAGCGCCCGCAGGCCCTCGAGGAACCCGGCGGGGGCAGGGGTCACGCCGCCCTCACCCTGCACCGTCTCGACCACGACGCCGCACACGTCGGGGCCCATCACGCGGCGCACGGCGTCGAGGTCGCCGTACGGGACGTGGGTCACGCCCTCGAGCTTGGGGCCGAAGCCCTCCTTGTACGACGGCGTGCCGCCGACGTTGACGGTGGCGAGGGTGCGGCCGTGGAACGCGTTGTCGAACGCGACGAAGCGGTACTTGTCGGGCTTGCCGGCGGCCGAGAAGTGGCGTCGCGCGAGCTTGAGCATCGCCTCGTTCGCCTCGGCGCCCGAGTTGCAAAAGAACGCGCGCTCGAACCCCGTCCGCTCGCAGAGCTCGCGGGCGAGGAGCACGTTCTCCTCGTTGTAGAAATAATTCGAGACGTGCATCAGCTTCGCCGCTTGCTCGGCGATCGTGCGCACCAGCGTGGGGTGGGCGTGGCCGAGGGCGCAGACCGCGACGCCGGCGGCGCAGTCGAGGTACTCGTTGCCTTCTTTGTCGAAGAGGCGCGAGCCCTGGCCGCGAACGAACACCACCGGCGCCTGCCGGTAGTTGCCGAGCAGGTGCTCTTGGCCGAGCTTGACGAGCTCGGGCATGCCGAGGTTCGACTCGGCGGCCCGCGACGGCACGGTCGGCGGGACCGCCGATGCCCTCGACGTCATCGGCGCGGCAGAGGGCGGGCTCTCGGCGGCTTGCCCGTGACCCGTTTGCCCGTGACCCGGTTGCCCATGACCTGCTTGAGGGCGTAGCGGCATGACGCAGCGGCTTTACGCCCGATCGACGAGCGGTGCAAACCGCCACGCTCGGCTCGTCGCTCGCAGGGCCGGGCGACGGTGGCCGCGGCCCGCCCAGCGTCTCTTGGAATCGCCCTCCCGCGCGTAGTATGGTCCTGGCGTTTATGAGCGAGCCTCAGGACGGCGACACGAAAGAGGGCGCAAACGGCGCAGATCCGGGTGAGTCTCGAGACGACGGCGCGGTCGACGCCGGGGCCGAGTCTGCCCGCACACGCTCCGACGCACCGCCCGCGTCGAAGGAGCCCGATCCGCTCCAGGCCGCCAAGGGGGAGGCGCAAAAGTACCGCGACCAGCTGCTCCGCACCGCCGCCGACTTCGACAATTTCCGCAAGCGGTCGCGTCGCGACCAAGAAGACGCCGCGCGCAAGAGCAAAGAGACGACGGTCAAAGAGCTGCTTCCGGTGTTCGACAACCTCGAGCGCGCCCTGCAGAGCAGCGAAAAGGCGCCGGACGTGAAAGCGGTGGTCGAGGGCCTCAAGCTCGTGATGCGCCAGTTCACCCAGTCCCTCGAAAAGATGGGGATCAAACGGGTCAACACGGTCGGGCACCCGTTCGACCCGATGCTCCATGAGGCGATTCAGCACGTCGAGTCCGCCGAGCACCCCGCGGGCGTGGTCGCGATCGAGGTGCAGGCCGGCTACCAGCTCGCCGAGTCGTTGGTTCGCGCCGCGCTCGTCGCCGTCTCCAAGGGCCCGCCCGAGGGCGCGGCCGCCAGCCCCGACGACGACCCGACCGACCCGCCGAGCTGAGGTTCTCGGCCCAGCCCGGGCGGTCGCCGTTTCCGCCCGGTACGGTGTGGCTGGATTTGATCTATGCTTGCCGCGTCATGGGCAAGGTGATCGGCATCGATCTGGGTACGACCAACTCCTGCGTGGCGGTCGTCGAGGGGGCTACGGCGGGCACCGTTCACGACGTGAAGGTCATCCCGAACGCCGAGGGCGCGCGGACCACACCGTCGGTCATCGGCTTCCCCGCGACCGGCGAGCGCCTCGTGGGCCAGGTCGCTCGTCGCCAAGCCGTCACCAACCCCGAGCACACCGTCTACGAGGTCAAGCGCCTGATGGGGCGCAAGTTCAAGGACGACGAGGTGCAAAAGGCACGCGACCTCGTGTCCTACCGCGTCCAAGACGCGCCGAACGGTGACGCTTGGGTGAACGTTCGCGGCCGCGCGATGTCGCCGCCCGAGATCTCCGCGATGGTTCTCACGAACATGAAAGAGATCGTCGAGACCTACCTCGGCGAGCCGGTGACAGAGGCCGTCATCACGGTCCCCGCGTACTTCGACAACGCCCAGCGCCAAGCCACCAAAGACGCCGGCCGCATCGCCGGCCTCGAGGTCAAGCGGATCATCAACGAGCCGACGGCCGCCGCCCTCGCCTACGGTCTCGACAAGAAACAGGCCGAGGTCATCGCGGTCTACGATCTCGGCGGCGGCACGTTCGATATCACGATCCTCCAGCTCGCCGGCGGCGTGTTCAGCGTCAAGGCGACCGGCGGCGACACCCACCTCGGCGGCGTCGACTTCGATCAAAAGATCATCAACCTCCTCGCCGACGAGTTCGCGATGGAGAACGGCATCGATCTGCGCAAGGACCGCATGGCGCTCCAGCGCCTCCGCGAGGCCGCCGAGAAGGCGAAGCACGAGCTCAGCTCGTCGCTCGAGACCGCCATCAACGTCCCCTTCGTCGCCGTCTCGCCCAGCGGTGGCCCGCTCCACCTCGAGCGGACGATGAAGCGGAACGAGCTCGAGATGCTCTGCCAAGACCTCATCGAGCGCACCGTCGAGGCGTGCAAGCGTACGCTCGCCGACGCCAAGGTCGGGGTCGAGGGCATCAACACCGTCGTCCTCGTAGGCGGCATGACGCGGATGCCGAGCATCCACGCCGCGGTGAAGGCGTTCTTCGGCAAAGAGGCCAGCAAAGAGGTCAACCCCGACGAGGTCGTGGCCGTCGGCGCCGCGCTCCAGGGCGCCGCGCTCGCCGGCCAGATCGACGAGGTGCTCCTCCTCGACGTCACCCCGCTCTCGCTCGGCGTCGAGACGGGCGGCGGCGTGGCGACCAAGCTCATCCCGCGCAACACCACCGTCCCCGTCGAGCGCAGCGAGGTCTTCACGACCAGCGTCGACAACCAGAACTTCGTGCCCATCCACATCGTGCAGGGCGAGCGCGAGATGGCAGCCGACTGTCGCGACCTGGCGCACTTCGAGCTCACCGGCATCCCCCCGGCGCCGCGCGGCGTCCCGAAGATTCAGGTCACCTTCCGCATCGACGAGAACGGCATCCTCCGGGTCGAGGCCAAAGACCTGGGCACCGGCCGCGCGCAAGAGATCCGCATCACCGCTACGAGCGGGCTCTCGAACGACGAGGTCGATCGTCTCGTGCGCGAGGGCGACAAGTTCAAAGAGACGGACAGCCTCCGCAGAGAGCTGGCGCAGCTCCGCAACCAGGCCGAGACCCTCGTCTACACGACCGAGCAGGCGCTGGCGGGGTACGCCGACATCCTCGAGCCCGCCCTCGTCGACGAGGTCCGGACCGACGCTCACAACCTGCGCATGCTCCTCGACGGTGGCGGCGATCTGACGTCGCTGCGCGATGCCTACACGCGGCTCGAAGCAGCCTCGTTCAAGATCGCCGAGTCGATGTACGGCACCGGCGAGGGCTGAGCCCTTGTCGGTTCTGGTCGGCGAGTTCGAGATCTCCTCCGAGCTCCCGGCGCGCGGTCGCGAGGGGCCCTTCCGCGCCCTCCGCGCGCGGCGGTTGGGGGTGCACGGCTTCGCGCGGGATGCGACGGTGTACGTCGCGCAGGGCCCCGGCGCCGCGGCCGAGACCGCGCTCATCGAGCGGGCGCGCCGCGCGGTCGCGCTCTCGCACGCCGGCATCCTGCGCGTGCTCGCGACCGGGCGAGCGAGCTACGACGGCCACGAGGCGCCCTACGTCGTGTACGAGAGCTCGGAGGCCCCCCCCCTCTCCCTCCTGGCTCCGTCGGCCGAGGCCGTGCCGGGGGCGGTCGCGTGCGCCATCGGGGCCGCGATCGCCGACGTGCTCGATCACGCGCATCGCAAGGGCGTGCCGCACGGGGCGCTCGACGCCGAGCGCGTGCTCATCGGCGCCGACGGCGCGGTGACGATCGCCGAGTTTGCGCTGGAGCGCGCGGGGACGATCGCCGAGGATCTGGCCGCCCTCGCCGCGCTGCTCGGGCGGCTGGCTCGCCCGGGCGAGCCGCTCGGCGCGCTCGTCGGGTCGCTCGCGGCGGCCAACGCCAGCGCCAGCGCGAGCGCAGACGACTTCAGCGAAGCGCTCTCCGCGCTCGCGTTTCGGCTGAGCCCCGCGCCGGCGGGGAGATCGATCGGGGCGTGGGTCGCGGCCGCCCGGCCGGCGGCGCAGGCCGCGCCCGGCTACCGCGCGATCGCCGTCCTCTTGGCGGGCCCCGTCGAGGCGCTCGCGCCGGGCTTCGACGCGATGGAGGCGGCAGGGGCGCTCGTCGATCGGGCGAGCGGCGTGGGCGTCTTCACCGACGTAGCCGAGCCGGTCGAGGCCGCGCTCGCGCTCGCGCGTACGCTCGTCGCGGGGCGCGAGGTGGGTGCGGCGCTCGCGCTCGCCGCCACGGGGCCGGCCGCGCGCGCATTCGACGCCGAGCTCGCGCGTGTTCCTCCGGGTAGCGCGTGGCTGACCGCCGAGCTCGTCGAAGAGGCGCGGGCCGCCTTCCTGTTCTCTCCCGTGGGCGACGGCCGGCGCATCTTCGCGGCGGCGGGCGAGCGAGCGGTCGCGACCGCAGGCCGCTTCGTGGGCCGGTCCGCCGAGCTCGCTCGCCTCGCGCGGGCGCTCGGTGAGGCCGAGGCGGGGGGCCCCGTTCGGCTGACCGTGTCGGGGCCGGCTGGCATCGGCAAGACTCGCCTCCTCGCCGAGCTCGTGCGGCGTGCGAAGCGCGGGGGCGTGCGCGCCCACCTCCTCCGAGTCGGCAACGTGGCGCCGGCGCCGTTCGGTGTCGCCGAGGCGCTGCTCGTCGAGCTCGGCGGCTCGGCGCCCGACGCCGTCGGCGCGGCTTCGGTCGCGTACGTGCTCGAGGGCGTGGCGCGCGACGGCCCCGTCATCGTGGCCATCGACGACCTCGCGCTCGCCGACCCCGAGTCGCGCGAGCTCATCGACGCCGCTGCCGGGCTGCTCGCTCCCGGTACGCGGCTCCTCCTCGTCGACGCCGCGCGCGGCGAGGCCGAGGCGGGCACGAACGTGTTCGCGATCGGCGAGCTGCCTGACGACGAGATCGCTCAGCTCGTCGCCGCTCGCCTCGGTGCTCGCATCGTGCCTCCCGAGCTCTTCGAGCCGCTCGTGGCGCGCACCGGCGGGCATCCGCTGTACGTCGAGGAGGCGCTCCGCGAGCTCGTCGAGCAGGCGCTCGTCGAGGTCGACAGGGGCCTGGCCGTGCTGCGCCCGGGCGCCGAGGTGAGGCTCCCCGCTTCGCTCGAGGCGCTCGCGCGCGCGCGCGTGGCGGCGCTCAGCCCCCTCACGCTCCGCGTGCTGCGCGCCGCGGGGGTGTCGGGGCCCGGCGCCAAGCCCGACCGGATCGCCACCATCGCGGGGCTCCCGCCCGACTCGGCCTCCGAGATCGTCTGGCAGCTCGTCGACGGCGGCTTCGCGCGCCTCGACGAGGTGGGAGGCCTCCACCTCGCGTCCCTCCACCGCGACGCCGTCCTCGACGCCATGACCCGCGACGAGGTGGTGGCGCTCCACCTCGCGGCGGCCGGCGCGCTCGGTGGTGAGGCCTCTGCCGCCGATCTCGCCGCTCGCGCCGACCACCTCGAGCGCGCGGGTGACGAGCGTGAAGCGGCGCGGGTGCGGGCGGCCGCGGCGCGCGCGCTGGTCGCCACCGGTGCGCTCGCTCCGGCCGCCGCAGAGCTCGTCCGGGCGCTCGGCGCGCTCGACGCGCCGCTCGAGGTCGAGGCGGCGATCGAAGACCTCGCGCGCATCCGCGCGGGCTCTGGCATCCGCGTCGACGTCGAGCCCGCGCTGGCCCACGCGATCGAGATCATCGACACCGCCGCCGCGGAGCCGGTCCGCGCGGTCGCTCGTGTCAGGCTGGCGCGGATGCTACCGAACGCGCCCGAGAGCGCGTGGGTGCTCCTCGACACGGCCGAAACGATGAGCTTCGCCGATCACGACACCGAGCTCGCCCGCGCGCGCGTCGCGGTCGCGCGAGCGGCCACGACGCCGCTCCCCGGCCTCGAGAGCGCCCGCTTGCTCGCTGCCGGCGCCGAGCGCGACGCCGGCGCGCTCGAGGACGCGGCCGCCGTCGCGGTGGTCGCCGGTGAGCGCGAGCTCGCGCGTGCTCTGCTGGACCGACTGGGCGATACGCCTGTCTCGGCGCGCCGGCTGCGTGGCGAGCTCGCGGCGCTCGAGGGCGACGATCCAGAGGCCGAGCGCCTGCTGCATCTGGCCTGCGAGCGCGCGCGCGAGGCAGACGCCCAAGACGAGCTCGCCCGCGCCCGCCTCGCGCTCGGCGAGCTGTACGGGCGCCGAGGGGATGACGGTCGCAGCTTCGCCGCGTTCACCGAGGCCGCCCGCGCCGCGCGCGCCGCGGGGAGCGTCGATCTCGCGGAGCTCGCGGTGTTGCACCTCGATGCGCTGGCCGCGGCCCACGATCCGGCGCCACGCTGGTTGCAGAGGTCTCCGGGGCGGTGCCCCCCGAGGCGGCCTTGCGCGAGGCCGAGCACCTCGGGCACGCTGCTCTCATCGCGCGAATCCGTCGCGCCACGTCGAAGAGTGGAGGCGCGGCGTGACCGAGGCCGATGATCCGGTCCTCGAGGGGCTGTGGAAGAAGGTCGTCACCACGTGGGGCGAGGACGAGCGGCATCAAGCGTTCGTCGCCTACTGTCGCGAGGCCAAGTGCCTCGACGAGGCCGCGCGCCGCTACCGAAGCGTCGCCGAGGGCAACGAGGCTGGCATCGAAGGCGACGCCGAGGAGGTGGTGGCGACGGCAAAGAAGCGCCTCGCCGGCGTCGCGACGATCGCCGTCGCGACGCTCGAGGCCGACCGTACGGAGCCCGGCGCGGTGCGCGAGCACCGCATCGTGCGGTGGGTCGCCTACGTGGTGTTCGTCTTGCTGCTGGTGCTGCTGGCGTACGCGCTGTCGCCGGCGCTCCGCGATTGACGCGCGCGCTCAGAGACCAGAGCGGCTCAGGACCCGCTCTCGGCGAGCTTGCGCTCGAGCGCTTCGAGGTGCGCCCGCACCTGCGGATCCGCGTCGCGCTGCGCTTCGATCTTGCGGACCGCGCTCATGACGGTGGTGTGATCGCGGCCGCCGAAGGCGCGCCCCAGCTCGGGGAAGCTGCACTTCAGGCGCTGCTTGCAGAGGTACATCGCGACGTGCCTGGCGAACGCGACCGTCTTGTGACGGTCTTTCGAGACGAGGTCGCTCGAACGGATGTGAAAGTGGTGGCAGACGAGGCGCTGGATATCCTCGACGCTCATCGACTGCGGTTTGTGCGCCGACGCGAGGGCGAGCTCGCCCTTGGCGAAGCCGATGTCGACGGGCCGGCCGGTGAGCGACGACTTCGCGCCGAGACGGATCAAGGTGCCCTCCAGCTCCCGGACGTTGGAGCGGATCACCTGGGCCAGGTACAGCGCCACGTCGTCTTCGAGGGCGATGCCCTCGAGCGCCGCCTTGTTTCGCACGATCGCGACCCGTGTCTCGAGCTCGGGCACCTGGATGTCGGCCACGAGGCCCCACGAGAACCGCGAGACCAGCCGCTCTTCCATCCGCTCGAGGTTCTGCGGGTACTTGTCGCTCGTGACCACGATCTGCCGATCTTGGCCGTGGAGCGCGTTGAACGTGTGAAAGAACTCTTCTTGGGTCTGCTCGCGGCCTGCGAGAAACTGGATGTCGTCGACCAGCAAGAGGTCGCACTGCGAGCGGTAGCGCGCCCGGAACTCATCCATCTTCTGGTGCTGGATCGCGTGGATGAACTCGTTGGTGAAGCGCTCGGCCGAGACGTAGACGATCCGCGCCGCAGGCCGGTCGCTCAGCATGCGGTGCGCGATCGCCTGCATGAGATGGGTCTTGCCGAGGCCGGTGCCGCCGCACATGAAGAGCGGGTTGTAGCGACGGCCGCCTGCGGCGGCCACGGCGGCCGCGTGCGCGAGCTGGTTCGAGGGGCCGACCACGAAGCTCGCGAACGTCTGCTTGGGGTTCAGGTCGGCGAGCGCGACGCAGTGGGTGGTCCGAGGAAGCGCGGGCGCCTGCCGCACCGGCTCGGGCGTGGGGGGTGCGTCGGAGGGGCGGACGTGGATGGCCCGGGGCCGCACTGGCGGAGCCGTGAGACCGGCCGCGATGGGCCGCGGGAGCTGCGGATCGAGGAGCCAGACGACCTGTATCGAAAAGCCCGTGAGGTCCCGCAGGCGCGCCGTGAGGGTCGGCAAGAAGTTGAGCTCGATCCACTCCTGGACGAACTCGTTCGTCGCCCGGAGCGTGAGCACACCGTCGGTCAGGTCGTCGAACTGGACGCCCGCGAACCACGTGTCGAACGTGGCTGGCGACAGGCTCCGGGTGAACGCGACCGCGTCATCGAATGCCTGAGGAGGCGAAATGCGCCCGGTCACGCGCGGACCTGCCGAAGGGATCGCCGTTCCAGCGGGTGACACTGGCTCGACGGAATCTGAGCGGTAGTAGGCCATGAACCAGGAACCTCAGCTTCTCCACATGCCTGAACGCATCCGACTTCGCCTATCATCTAGCTGAAATCACAGGGCAATTGGCCGCTGGTAGCGAGCCCCCGCGGGGCTCGTGAACAGGTTATCCACAGGCGATGCTCCACCCTCTCCGTTGCGTTCCTCGAGGAAACGTCGGACTGCGTCAGCGATGGTCGCCCCGCTACCGATCAGGGATGCCCACCCCGATCGACCGACCGGAGGGGGCCAGAGCCCAGCAGATGCAGCGGAGCTGCGCCCGCCGCGACGACGACGCCGTCACGAGGGGCACTTTCGGAGGTACCACCGAGCGAGCCCGGGCGTCCATCCCCAACTTGCCGGTCGGTGGTAACACATTGATTACTTTGTGATATTTGCTTGCTCGCCCCGTATTTTTGCGGCAAATCGGCTAGCCTGTTGCAGCTAACCTTTTGAAATGAATCATGGTTCCTTGGTGGGCGGGGCTCTTCTGCGGCGGACTCGCGCAGAAAACCCAGACGAAGGCCACGTCAAGGGTAATTATCACCAGTTGTTCTAATGGCTTACGGGCTGCTGATGGCGACTTCCGCCGCATCGCCTCCGGCGCCTTGGCTCGGTGTGTCATCGCGACCGGGTTTTCTCGCGTCAAGCAGTAATATTGCTTTGATATCAACTGGTTGAGATTCGTAACCGCCTTGTCCTGCTTCCGGCACGAACCTGACTGTATCGTCGCCAAGTCGGCACGCGTTCCTTACAGCGGTGTCAGCCCTCTGGGGCGTTCCGCGACATGTCCGATCCAGGGCTCGGGCGGTGCGATCCAATCCTTCGCCATCGCAGTGAAGTTGGCCGGATCCGCTCGAAGCAGATAGGGCCGGCGCATGTCTCTTCGTCCGCGGTTTTGGACAATCCCAGGCGCCGCCGCGCTCGGGATCGCGCTCGTCGGCGCACCCGCGGCGGCCGAGGAAGCTGGGGACAAGAGCCCCCTCGTGACGGCCGACACCCCCGTTCCGTTCGGCTTCAACTACGGCGAGGTCGAGACGACGCGCGCGCTCGCGTTGGGTGGCGCCATGCGCGCGGCCGGCAACGGTACGACCAGCCCGTTCCTCAACCCGGCCAACATGACCCTGTCTCGCCTCTACCACATCGAGGCGCTCGCCACGGTCGTGCCCGAGTTCGGTCGACAAGTATACGGTGGTGTCATCGTCGATTCGATCACCAACAAGCTGGCCGGCGGCATCGCCGTGACCGGCGGCTTCCTCGACCTGGGCGACGCCGCGACCAGCCTCGACCGCTCCTGGATCGACGTTCGTCTCGCCCTCGCGTATCCGATCGCTGACATCTTCAACATCGGTATCGGCGGTCGCTACTTGAAGCTGACGCAAGACGGCCTCGGGCCGCTCGGCGACAGCAAGGCGTCGGGCGGCCTCAAGGACCCCGAGGGTGACGGCCGGCTCTCGATCGTGAACCTGCCGACCTTCGACGCCGGGGTGACGCTCCGCGTGGCGGAAATCATCAACATCAGCGCCGCCGGGCAGAACCTGACCTACCCGAACAACGGGGCCATGCCGACGACGTTCGGCGGGGGCGTGGCGGTCGCGACCGAGGACTTCACGATCGAGGCCGACGGCATCGCCGACTTCAACTCGTACGAGAACCCGAGCGCGCGCGTGATGGCGGGCGGCGAGTATCTCTTGCTCGACCACGTGCCGCTCCGCCTCGGCTACCGCTACGATCAAGGCGCCGACTCGCACGCCATCTCGGGCGGCGTCGGTTACATCGCGCGTGAGTTCATGATCGAGGCCTCGGTGCGCCGGACGCTCATCGGCCCCGAGGCGACGACGCTCGTCTTCCAGGTCGGCTACTTCCTCGAGTCGAGCGGCCTCACCGCATCCCCGGACGAACCGGCGCCGTGACAAGATAGGCCGATGCTCGGCCTGCTGACGCCGTCGGACCCCGCGTGGGCGAAACGCGCCGCCCAGTCGCTCGATCGCGTGCTCGTCGACCACGCCCACTGCGAAATGAAGGCGGCGTCGAACGCGCTCGCGCTCGCCGCGCGTTGCTCTCCGTGGCCCCGTGTCGTTCGGAGCCTGGTCGCCCTCGCCGAAGAAGAGCTCGCGCATTTCGGTCGCGTCCTCGACGAGCTCGACCGGCGCGGCCTCGCCCTCGGCCCGCCGGAAGAAGACTTCTACGCCGCCGAGCTGCGCCGCCAGGTCGCGGCCGCTCGCACCAAGCGCGACCTCGCCGACGTCGTCGCGGATCGGCTCCTCGTCGGAGCCCTCATCGAGGCGCGGTCGTGTGAGCGCTTTCGCCTCTTGCGCGACGAGCTCGGCGCCACCGCCCACGAGCTGGCGCCGTTCTACGACGAGCTCTTCGCGGCCGAGGCCAAGCACTACTCCGACCTGGTCGAGCTGGCGGCGCTGGTGATGGGGGCAGAGGCGCCGGCGCGCTCGCGCTTCGCCCAGCTCGCCACGATCGAGGCCGAGATCGTGCGCGGCCTCACGGGCACCGCGGCCATTCACGGATAGAGGCGCGCGAGAGTGACCCCCTTCGACCTCCTCGAGCTCGACCGCCTGGTCTCTGCGTCGCGCGCCCGCGTCCGATCGTGGCGCCGCGGCGGTCATGTCGGTGATCCGCCCGCGATCGAGCGAGCGGCGAGCGCGAAGGCCACGTACGACGACCTGCGCGGCATCACCGGCGATCCGGTCGCGCCGCGGCTGGCGGAGCACGTGGCCGCGCTCGCCGTCGATCGCGTGACGATCGCCGACGAGGCGAGGGCGATGACGGCTCGTCGCGTGGCTTCGGAGAGCGCCGCTGCCCCGGGCGTGTCGGTGGCGTCGGCCGCTCGCAGCGTGCTCGAGGCGCGGACGAACCGCGACGTCCGCATGCGCGAGCTGGCCCTCGTCGCGCGGCCTGCGCACGAGGCCGCTCGCGTGTGGGTCGACCGTCGCCGCGAGGCGGCGCGGCTCCTCGGCCTCGACCTCGCCGCGATCGAGCACGCGCCGTTCACGCCGCCGGGCATCGCGTCGCTCGCCGAAGCTGCGCTCGCCGCCACCGACGGCGCCTCCGGCGAGATCGCGGGCGAGCCGATCGTCGGGCTGCTCGACCGAGCCGTCGCCGCCGACGCCGGTGAGGGCTGGCCCGCGCGCATCACCGCGCGCTTCACGCGCGAGGTGTTCGGCAAGGGCCCGCTCTTCGACGGGGTCGCGATCGATCTGGGCGAGCTGCCGCCCGCGCTCGGGGCCGCCTCGTTCGCGCGTGTGCTCGCCCGGGCGGGGCGTGAGCTCTCGGCTCGTGATCGGCCGGCCGGCGTCCCGTTCGCGGTCGCCCGCGACGCGTTCGATCTCCTCGAGGCGCGCCGCGGCGCCCTGTTCGCGGGCCTCTTGCTGGAGCCGGCCTTTCACGCGCGACGCCTCGGCCTCGGGGCCGCCCGCGCGCGTGAGCAAACGAGAAAGGTCGCGCGCGCCGCGCTCGTGTGGGTCCGCGTCGCGGCGCTCCGCGCGCTCGCGTGGTCGACCCTGGTCGCCGGCGGGCGCAGCGACGCGTATCCCGATATCGTCGAGCGGTGCCTCGGCCGCCCGCTGAGCCCCGATCTTTGCGCGGTGTTTCCGCTCGCGTCGCCCGAGAGCGCGCTCGCGCTCGCGGGCATCTTCGCGGCCACCGGCGATCGCGTCGTCTACCGCGAGCGCTTCGACGAGGACTGGTTCGAGAACCCGCGCGCGCACGAGGCCCTGCGTCACGAGCACCACGCGGCGCGCCCGGGCGATCTCGGGCCCGAAGCCCGCGCCGCGGCGCTGGGCCCGGCACCGGGCGCATCGCAGGCCCCATCGCAGGGCTCGGCGCTGGAGCGGACGCTCGCCGAAGCTCTCGCATGGTGATACCGTCGCTGATCGCCACGACGTGAATCGGTACGGGATCCCCATCAACGACTTGCCTGCGCACTGCCTCGACGCCGTCGACGCCGCCGAGCGCGCGCTCGCCCGGACGCTCATCGTCCGCGAGGGGCACGCCCTCGCCGCGATCGTGCCCATGTCGGACCTCGATCGCATCGACCCACCGGATCCGGCCGCGAACGGCACCGACCCGCTCATCGGTATGTGCGGCACCTGCAAGCACGACGAGTTCGTCGATTCGCTCTCGGCCGATCTCGACACCACGTCGCTGTGGCATCGGCCCCCTCGCATCCCCTGAACGCGCCGTGCCCTACCTCCTCGACACGTCGACCCTGGCCGAGGCGCTCCGAAGCGCGCCCTCGCGATCCTTCGTGCGCAGGTTGGCCTCGATCCCG
>ERZ761602.6042-NODE-6042-length-13859-cov-6.617357_pt1 | contig 13859 bp, 16 predicted proteins | sample MGYA00512165_ERZ761602 | MGnify/ENA primary metagenome ERZ761602 (study PRJEB28899, sample SAMN02445085) | bioreactor sludge metagenome | biome: EBPR sludge; isolation source: Thorneside wastewater treatment plant | place: Australia: Brisbane, Thorneside...
AGTTTTCGGTCGGCACGATCCTCGGAAGTGGGTCAAATTTCAGTCGGCGCCAACATGGCTCGGCGGCTGTGGGCCGATCACGTCGACCTGAAAGCTGGTGATGGCAGCGCCAGCCGCGGAAGCAACTTCGGCCGCCGCAGCGCGTGTCACGGCCTCGACCTGTTGGCAGCGCTCCAGATGATCCAGCTTCAGCAGCAGGGCATCGGCGTGTGCGCGGTGATCGAGGGTCAGGTGGGTGCGCATCGCGAGGATCTCCTGCGTCATCAGGCGCAGCTCTTGAACGATGGCGCGTTCGGCACGGTGCTCGATGGCGCACAGGATGTCAGTGATGTGGGGCATGGAAGGGCCTTTGTACTTCGGAAAGTAGGAGGGCGCTCCATCGCCCGGAAGGGACGAGGAACGGGGGGTGCGGCCGAGCCGCGATGAAGGGAGGCGCCGCAGGGACGCGAGCCGGGGCTGGATGCCGCGGCAAGGACGGCCGCGCGTGGCGGCAATGACGAGGGCAGCGGAGCTGCGCCTGGCGGGTAACGACCGCAACGCCCGACAAGCTCGGGTGGGGCGATGCGGCCGTTGGGTGCCGCAGCCTGGAATGCGGCCTCAGTGTGCGCTGAGCCCCCGCGCTGCGGTGCCGGGCTGGGCCCGATTCATCGGAATCGACCTGTCTGGGTGGCCGATTGCGTGTGGCGGTTCCCGACCGTGCTGACGGCACGGGGCAGCGGGTTCCAGATGCAGGCTGGTATCACCGCCCCGGCATCTACTGCGAAGTCTTGCCTTGAGTCTCTGCTCCGTGCATCGACGCCTCATCGACCGCGCGCACGCTCGGTCCGAAGTCGGTGCCGCAGAGCAGGTAGTGACGCCCGGTGGCCATCGCACAGACTTCGACCGCGCGGGCGCCATGGATGCGGGCAACCTCGCAATCACCCAGGCGCGTCGTCGCGACGCGATCGCCAGGGCGCAGCATGCCGTCGTCATGGAACAACCGCACCAGGTGAAAGTCACCGGGCGGCACCGCTTCGCGGACGGGCGGCTCGCTGTACGAAGTCATGAAGCGGCGGCGGCAGACCGCGCGTGCGGACTGGCGCGTGTCGTCATCGACGGCGGTGGCGCTGACCGCCGCAAAGTGCTCTAGCAGGTCGTCCAGCTTGGGCTCGGAGTGAAGCTCCGGCCTGGCGTCCATCCACTCGATGGCAACCCTGGCCCACAAGGGCAGGGAGCCGAAAGTCATGGCCGTCATGTCACTGCTCCCGGGTCGGTGCAGGCTCTTCCACCGGGTCCGCGCCGAAGCGGGCCAGCAGGCGATCGATCTGCGGGATGCCGAAGTCCCAGGGCTCGAAGCGGTGGCCCTTGGGGCCCTGGCCTTCGGTGCGGACGATGCGCAAGGCATCGACCTTGACATCGCGCAGGCGGTACAGCGCTTCGTAGATGAGCTGGGCATTGCCGTCGCCCACCAGCGCTTCGAGGTCGATGGTGTCTCCGCCCTGTGGCTCGGTGGCGCGGACCTTGTCGGTTGGGTTCATGGTGTTCTCCAGGTTGTGCGGGAACACCCACGTTCCCCATGGGAAGCGGTGTTCCCAGAGGAATCGACGAGCGCAGAACGCGCTCGGTTCGGGGCAGGTAGCGTCTGCGGCGCCCGGACTGACGCCGGGGAGCTTCCAACAGGGAAGCGGGGGAGTTCCGATCGTGAAGCCGTTGCCCAGCAGACGCAAAGACGGTGAGGCAGTTGCCCGCGAATTCGCCGGCAGAGACTCACAAGGGCCTGGGCAATTGCAATGCCGTTGACGGGCGCGGGAGCCGGGCGATGCTGGTCGCGTCAGTCACCGAGGGAACATGCCATGTCAACGGCTTCCAGACTTGCTCACCGCCTTCGCGAAGAACTCCAGAAGGAGGGCTACCGCGTCCACTGCGGCACGCGCGACGATGGTCCTGAACTCACCGGCCGCTACTGGTTCACCTGGTCCGTCGCCGGCATGGCCGACTGTGAGGTCGGGCCCAACTGCTCAGGTTCCTGGGGGGCCTGGGCCAGTGCGCTGGACCACCGGCTCTCCAACAGCCGCATCGAGGTCGATCACGTCGATGGCGGGTCGATGCCGATGGCACCGTTTCATGCTGCGACACTGCCGCCCGAGACGCTGGACGTTCCCGCGTTCGCGGCTCGCCACGGCTTGTCCGAAGAGGTGGCGACATCGCAGCTCCAGCGCTTGCGTGCGCAGGCGATCTACATGAACGACCGCTATCAGGTCAACGTGGAGGTAGTTCGCGCGCCGTTCGGCGAAGAGACCGGCGACGTGTTGTGGTTGTCGATCAAGCGCCGCGACCGAACGCAGGTGCATGACTGGCGCGACCTGCAACAGATCAAGAACATGATCGTCGGCGACGAGCACGAAGGCTTCGAGGTCTACCCGGCGGAGTCGCGGCTCGTCGACACGGCGAACCAGTACCACCTGTGGGTGTTCGTTGACCCCGCGGTGCGCCTGCCGGTGGGCTACCGCCGGCGAGAGGTACTGGACTGCGGCGATGCAGCGGCCGTCGGCGCACGGCAGCGCGGTTTTGGAAGGTTTCGGGGCTGATTCTGATCAGTGCGCCGGCCGGTGCTTTTCCTACCGGCGGCAGCTCGGACTCGACCGAGGCTGTGCCTGTTGAACGACCGCATGCGCTCCCGTACGCGCGGTCGCATCCGATGGTTGGTGGATGAGTCTGAAACAAGCGAGCGCGGCCGGGCGTCGCCGCGCTGGGCGCCGGGCGCCGGGCGCGACAATGCCGAATGCCCGCCAAACTTGCCAAGGATTTCCTGTCGTTCTCCGATCTCGCCGCGGCGTACGTGCAGAACCAGGACTACCGGATCGTCGAGGTGCCGCGTCCAGATTCGTCGACAGCCATCCTGGCACCGCACGGCGGACCGATCGAGGCCTTCACCTCCGACATCGCGCGCGGCATCGCCGGCGAGGAGTACGGCCTGTACCTGTTCGAGGGCTTGATGAGGGCCGGAAACTTCGCTGCGCTGCAGCTGTCCAGCGAGCGCTTCGATGAGCCGGCGTGCCTGCAGATGTTGAAGCATTGCGATCGTGTGGTCGCCATTCACGGCTGCAGCGCGCCAGGCGAAGTGGTGCTCGTCGGCGGCCTCGACAAGACGCTTGGTGAGGCCGTCGCCACAGCATTGCAGGCCGTAGGCATCGGATGCGAACAGGCGCCGACGAAGCTGGCCGGCGCCGATCCGCGCAACGTCTGCAATCGCGGCCGATCGAACAAGGGCGTGCAGTTGGAGGTGTCGCTGGAACTGCGCCGCTCCCCGCGCCGCAAGATGCTCGTCGCCGCCGTGAGGGACGCCTTGCAACGCTGACCCGGCGTGGCGCCAGGCCACGTTCAGCCACGTACTGTGGAATACCGGCGCGCGCGGCGCGCAAGGATTTCGAAGGCCGCTTCTTGCACTTGAAAACCGCGCCTCCGGTAGGAGCATGACTGCGCAAACACAACGCGGTCACGCTCCACCATGAACCTGCCTGCCAACCCCACATTGCCGATCCGGCGCATCGTCCAGGGCGACAACCCACGCGAATACTTCGACCCCGAGGAACTGGCTGAACTCGAAGAGGGCATCCGCGCCGTCGGCGGTGTGATCCAGCCCATCGTCGTGCGGCCGGTGCCCGACAGCGACCTGTTCTCGATCGTCGTCGGCGAGCGCCGCTGGCGCGCTGCCAAGAACGTGCTGGGCGACGACTACGACATGCCGGTCGTGTTCAAAGACCTGAGCCCTGCCGCCGCCGAGGCGATGGCGGTGATCGAGAACCACCACCGTGCGGCCATGTCGGTGCAGGAGGAGGCGCGCGCAGCGCAACGCCAGTTGCACCGCAACCATGGCGACATCGCCGAAACAGCCGCCGGCATGGGCTGGACGCCCGAGATGTTGGCCCGCCGACTGGCGTTGCTGGCGTGCACGCCGGCCGTGTTGAAGGCGCTGACCCATCGTCAGATCCAGCTCGGCCACGCCGAACTGCTCTGCGGCGTGCCGCCGGACATGCAGGACCGGGTGCTCGCGGGCTTGCTGGCGCACAAGGTGCCGGTGGCAGTCCTCAAGAGCCAACTCGGCCAGTACGCGCGGCGCCTCGGGGAAGCGATTTTCGACATTGCGCAGTGCGCGACCTGCCCCCACAACTCCAGCCGGCAGGCCGGCCTGTTCGCCGAGTCGATCGGCGAAGGCCACTGCCAGCACCCGACTCACTTCGATGAACTGACTCAGCAGGCGGTGGACGCTACGGCCAGCGCGATGTGCGTCGAGTACCCGGTCGTGCACGTCATCAGGCCGGGCGACGGGTTCACGCCGCTGCGCGTGTCGGCAGACGGCGAACTTGGTGTCGGTGCCACTCAGTACGCGGCCTGCCAGGGCTGCAAGTCTTATGGCTGTGCGGTGTCGGCGATGGCGGGCACCTATGGCACGGTCACGCCATCGCTGTGCTTCGACGCCGCCTGCAACAGCCAGAAGGTCGCTCAGTGGCGCAAGGCGTCGCGTGAGGGAGCCGGCCTGCATGCTCCCGTTGGCACCAAGGACCGCCAAGTCGCGCGGCAGAGGCCCGCATCGAACGGCAGCAACGATCACAAACGGCCGACGAAGACCCCGCCCGCGAGGACAGCCAACCAGACGCCGCAGGGCGTGGTCGAGTACCGGATCGCACAATGGCGCAAGTGGGTGGCGGCAGCGTTGATGGCACAGCCGCAACGCAGCCATCGTGTCCTCATCGCGCTGACCCTTGCCGGGCGAGGTGCCGACCTGCGGGCGGCGCAGTTCGAGAAGGCGCTGGCGAAGATCGCCGGCCCCGGGGCAAGCTCGCACGCCGACTTGCAAGAGCCGCTCCGACGCGCAGCCGATGTCGCTGCGGATCAGGTGGACAGGCTGGTACAGGCCGCCATCGCATCCGCTGCGTTCGGTGTGGACGTGCACAACCTCGAACTGCTGCTGAATTACCTCGATGTGGATGAGACGCATTGCTTCCGATGGGATGCCGCCTTCCTTGACCTGTTCACGATGAGCGAACTGGAGAGCCTTGCGACCGAGGTTGGCCTCAAGGCGGCGCTGGGCACTCGGTTCAAGGCGGTGAGGGCGGGCAAGAAGGACGCCTTCATCCAGGCGCTGCTTCACGCCGAAGGATTCGCGTACCAGGGCACGGTGCCCACGGTCATGCGCTACCGGCGAATCCCGGCGACCAGCAAGCTGCACGAGCGCGCTGATTCAACGTCGCCCGACGGTCTGGCGGAAGACCCGGACGACACCGAATCCCGCGAGGCCTCGGCCGCTGCCTGACCGCGGCCGCCCTTGAGCGGCGGCCACCCCTGCCTAGCATGGACTGCATCGGGCCATGCCCCTACCTGGAGACTTCCATGTCGATGTTCGAAGAACTGTTTGCGCTGGCATCCGGCGCGAGCCTGACGCTGACCATCAGCGCCGACACCAAGACCGGGCGGATGACGATCAACGTGGTCCCGCTCGCCTCGCTAGTCCACAAGGACTTCGATGAACCCGCACTGACCAGGGCGCTGAGCCTGACGGCCACACCGCAGGAGTTCGACGCCGGCTTCGTCGCTGCGCTGAAGGGCTACCGCGAAGTGCGACGGAGCCTGACGGATCAGCTCGAAGCGACCAGGGAGGTTCTCGAAGCGGCCAAGGCGGCTTCGGTCAAGAAGGCCACTGAGGCGAACGTCAAAGCACGCCCGGACAAGCCGAGCTTGCCGTCGAAGACCGCTGCCGCAGCGGACCCCGCAGGCGAAACGGCTGCCTCGCTCGCGGATGACGATACCGATGTGCCTGCCGCTGAGCGGCGTCAGCCGGAGCCGGTGGCAGGCGAGGCCATGGACCTGTTCGGCTGACGCGACGGTGCGGCCCTTGATGGCCGCCGCTGCAGTCGGAGACTGATGCACAAGGGCAGAGGCCATGCAGGCCTCATCGCCCGACACCACGAAAGGCTACACACCATGTCGATTGCGATCCAGGAAATCAGGCGCGTGTTCCGCTACAACGGCATCACCTTGCCGGACGTGCCAGGGCTCGACCCGCGGAAGGTCCGCGACCTCTACAGCGCGCAGTACCCCGAACTTGTCAGCGCCGAGGTCGAGGCGGGCGAGGTGCGGGACGCCACGCAGGAGTTCACTTTCCGCAAGGCCGTGGGCACCAAGGGCTGCACCAAGGACGCAGGGCAGCGCTTCGCCGCCGTCCGGCAGCGCGCGGAAACCGAAGCCCAGGGGCTGGGCGGCATGGCCCCCATCTTGGGCGCCGCGCTGGAGCGCCGCGGTACCTCTGCCTGCGCTCGCGTGCTGAGCGAGGTCGTGCAGGACAACCTGCGCGTGGATCGCGGGGACCGCGACACGGCTGCGGTGGCGATGCCGAGCGGCCTGCTGGCGCCGCTGCCGTGATGCGAGCCGAATCGGGTGGCGGCGGTGCCTGCCGGCCTGGCGCGCTGCTGCTGCCCAGGCTGGCGGCCTGCGTTCCCCACAAACTTGTGCCGGGCCGGCTTGGAGCGGCGAACGCCGCGATCAGCCGTTTTCTGCTGGACGCGAAAGCCTTCCGTGACGCCGATCTGCCCGCGTCCTTCGACGACTCGCTGCGTGCATGCGAACAGGCCCTTGCCAAGTGGGTGGCACGCGAGATAGGGCCGCTGCGCTGCCTGCGCCCCGCCTTTCACATGCAGGTGCTGGACGGTCTCGGCAACACCATCGACCTGCACCGCAGCAACGGCAACGGTCACGAACCGCCAACCTATGCCGGCATCGAAATCTCGTGGTGCGAGTCCGGCGTGCAGGAATGGCCGGTGGGCGCGCGGCTGGAGGAACTGGAAGCTGCTTGCCCGGGACTCGGCGCCACCGTGCTGCACGTCCTGCACCGGCAGAGCCTGCACGCCTACCCACTGTTCACACCGGCCGTGGCGCGAGATGCGGCGTCCTGGGTCTACTGGTACGGGGAGGATGACGAGGACACGGCCCTGGACATGCAGTGTGGCGACGACGAAAACGAACGCGAGTCGGTCCGTGCCGAGATGGTGACCCGTGACCTGCTCGACGATGCGTTTCCGGCGTGGGCCAGGACATGGCCGGAACGCACGGCAAGCGGTGATGCGCCGGCTGGCTGGAAGGCCATCGACCTGCGGCGAGCGATAACTACCGTGACAGACCCGGGGCAGCGCCGCATCGTGGCCGATGCCATCGCGCTGGCCCGACTGCGCATCGAGGATGCCTTCCGCTGCGACGCCGACGGCGAGTTCGTCGGCTTTGGTGCCGTCCTGTCCTGGGCGGAAAGCGACCTCACAACCCGGATCTTCGATGACCTGATGCAGCAGGCCCATGAGGCCGAGTGCTACGACCGCATGGGCGAGGTTCGGATGGCGCTGAATACGCCGAGCGCGATGGCGAAGTGGCAGTCGGCGATGCGACCGCGCTTCAAGGCCATCGCGCTGATCGACCGCTTGATCGCAGGGCTTTCAGGGTGAGACTGATCTTGGGCGGCGCGATGACAGCGCCGTTCATCCCGCCAAGCCATTCGGAGTCCGAAGGCCACCCGATCCGCCAACTCGCCATGAACCAAGCCGACTTCTCCATCCACGCCCCGGCCGATGGCGTCCTCAAGCTGGCGCAGGCCATTCTGATCTACCGCGGTGCATCCGGCGATGCTTTGGCCACCGTGCACGAGGTGGAGCCCATCGACGGCGAGCCGGTGATCGGTGCCGGGCGGTCGTTGACGCCGCGCGCTGCGATGGCGCTGGCCCGATCACTGCTCAAACGCGCAGCGCATGGCGGCTTCTTGCCCGACAACGTGTTGTTCATGGCAGGCGACCTGATCCTGTGGTGGCTCAAACCGGCGACGCGGCACGTCACCTTCCGCGTGTCCGAGCGCGACGCGCCGCTGCTGGGCGGCGTCGAGCGCGGCGAGTCGGTGCCGCACCCAGGGCTGGTCTTTGCGGCGTCGGGCCGGGAATGGCGCGTCTGGGCCGTCAAGGGTGTCCAGCGGCCGACGCTGGCGACGCCACTGTTTCAGGCGCCGTACTTCAACGTCGATGCGAAGGGAAACATCTGCCAGGGCAGTGTCCCGAAGCCGGATGGAACGACGGCCGAGAAGATCGACGCCTGGAACGATGCCTTCTTCCGCAGCTACTTCACCCATCCCAACGTGGCCGCCAAGCTGCTGCGCTATCCGGGCGGGTCGTTCGCGTTCTGGCGCCACACTCTGGATCAGCGATTCAAGCGGTTTCCCGAGCGCGTGCTGGTGCCGCTGGACACGACGCTGGGCGCCCTGCTGGCCATTCGAAAGGCTCGCTGATGGACCCCCGCGACGCCGCGTTGCAGTCCGCCTGCCCGGTCGTGATCGCCCCCCGCTTCGGCACGCTGCCGGACATGGGCCTTGGTCAGCGCCTTGTCGTGGCCGCCAACGGTCTGTTCGTACAGGTAAAGCTCGACTGGCTGGACTGCATCCAGTGCCTGACGCCCGAGGGCATCGACGTACCGCTGCCCTACGGTTTGATGCAGGAGCGCCTTTGCTTCGCCTTCGGCGTGCTGCCGATCCGCCTGATCGACCAATTCGTCGAAGCCGGCAGGCGTTCGCTCCCGAACGAGGCCGCCGGCGCGCTGATCTTTTCGCGATCAAGTGGCAGGCTCCGGCTGGCGCTGTGCGAGCCGATGCAGTCCTCGCCGACACGCATCGCCTACCGCCTGCCGGCGATGGCTGCGGATGAGACGGTGGCAGTGGATCTGCACACGCACGGACGGCTGCCGGCGTTCTGGTCCGCAGAAGATGACCGCGATGACCAGGGCATCAAGGTGGCCGGCGTGTTCGGCCGGCTCCACGAGGCCGAGCCTGATGCGTGTTTCAGGCTCGTGATCAACGGCCGGTGCCGACCGCTGCCGCATCCGTGGGCTCGACGACCCGCCACCGAGGCTAGGTCTGAACAGACGTCGAGCACGACCCGTCCGCTGCTGCGCCACTTGCTCGGGCGCTGGTCGGCGAGAGGATGATCGACATGGAACACCACATCGCCAATGACCTGCTCGACAAGCGCGTCACCGTCCACCTGGTCGGCGTGGGCGGCAACGGCGCTCAGATGGCCGCCTGCCTCGCGCGACTGGACATCGCGATGCGCGCGCTCGGGCATCCCTACGGGCTGCACGTCTGTGCCTTCGATGCCGATCGAGTCAGCGAGGCCAATGTCGGGCGCCAGCTCTACAGCGCGGCCGACATCGGCCGGCACAAGGCCATCGTCACCATCCATCGCCTGAACCAGTTCTATGGGCTGGACTGGACGGCAGTGCCTCGCCGCTACGAGGAAGCGCAGGAGGCTCACACCTTCAGTCGGGGCGCCGACATCCTCATCAGTTGCGTGGACAGCCGGGCGGCAAGGCGCCAACTGCACCGCTTGGCTTGCGACGGCCATGCCGGTTACCACTACTGGCTCGACTTGGGCAACACAGAATCCACGGCGCAGGTGGTCCTGGGCCAGCCGACGCATCGGCGGGCCGGCGGCCGTCAGGTGCGATTGCCCTGCGTGACGGAGTTGTTCCCCGAATTGCTGGACACGGATGTTCCCGACGATGACCGGCCGTCATGCTCGGTGCGCATGTCGCTGGCCTCTCAAGGCCTGTTCGTGAACGACGTGGCGGTGCGCTTCGCCGCGCAGTTGCTCTATGAACTGTTCTCGAAGGGCCGGATCGCAGCGCATGGCGTCGTGGTCAACCTCGACAGCAAGCGCAGCGGCCCGATCGAAGTTGATCGAAGGACGTGGGAACGGTTCGGGTTCGAGCAGGCGAACGACGAAGCCGAGGCTGACGCGCTCGCGAGGGAGGGTGCCGAATGAGGACTTGGAACGTGCGGGTCCGTCGCGTCGGACGCGACGTGACCTTGGGGCAGGTCCACGAGTGCAACGAGGAACTGGCCCGTTGCGCGGCGCTCTCGCGATTCGGAGTCAGCGACGACGAACTGGCGGCTGGCGAGGCGCAGGACGGGGAAGATGGCATCCTCCCCGACGGCGACTTCGACGTGTCGCCACAGTCGTAGCGGCGGAGTGATCACTGGCGATTGATGAGGTTGAACAAAGATCGTACAATGCGTTCAATCTCATCAAAACTGACGCTATGAGCAAGTCCTCCTCTCACGCGCTCGCGCCGAGTGACGTGCTGTCGTTTCAGGCGGACCGGACCCAAGCCGGCGCGAAGGGCAGCCATGTGTACCGGCTCGAAGTGCAGGGCGATGCGGTGTCGCGCATCGTCGAGGCGGTCATCCCGGTCTTGGGCCGCATGCTGTCGAACAAGGCGGCCGAGGTCCGTGATCGCAAGCTCGAGGAACTGATCGACTTCCTGGCCGGGCAGATGGTCGTTCCCAGCGCGGTCGACATGCAGATGGCGCAGCGTCTGGCAGCCCGGCATGCGCGCGTGCTGACCGAGTTCGGCTTCGTGACCGCCGAGCAGTTGGCCGACGCCAACCAATCCCGCGCCGGCAATCGCAACGCCCTGGCCGACAACTGGAAGAAGCGGCATCAAGTCTTCGCCGTGCGCCACCGCGACGAGGCCGGTCGGATGCGCGAGGTGTTCCCGCTGTTCCAGTTCGAGAACTTCAAGCCCGTCAAGACCGTTCAGGCGGTGCTGGAGGCGTTCGGCGAGCGCAAGTCGCCCTGGAAGCTGGCGCTGTGGTTCACGTCGAACAACGGCTGGCTGCCGGGGCAGGCACGTCCTGTCGATCTGCTCGGCTCGAACCCGCAGGCGGTGGTGGAGGCGGCGCGGCGCGACGCGGGCGGGAGCGCGGCTTGAGTTGTCGGGTGCCGGGCTCGGCGCTCGATCCGATCATCGACACGTGGCCGGCAGGGCGCGTGATCCATGTGATCCACGACGCCGCCTACGAGCCCGAGAGTTTCAACCCCGGCGTCGATGCGACCGGAGCGCTGCGCAAGCCGACACGCTTCGCACCGATCCGCAACCGCAAGAGCGCTGTCGTGCCCTACCTCTACGGTGGCTCGACGCTCGACTGTGCGATCTTCGAGACGGTGTTCCACAACGTCCCCATCGACGCGACCGACAAGTTCGTGGATCTGGACGACTTCGCCGGTCGCGCGCACGGGACCGTCGTGCCGCAGCGCGATCTGCGTCTGGTGGACCTCACGACCGATGGCCTGCATCGCCTGAAGGTCACCAAGGCCGAGCTGATCGCCAGCGCACCGATCGACTATCCCGACACCGCGCGCTGGGCCGAGGCGATTCACCTCCAGTTCTCCGACGTGGACGGCCTGGTCTGGATGTCGCGCCAGCGCGACCGGGACCACGCCCTCATGCTGTTCGGCGATCGCGCCGGCAAGGCCCTCACTGGCACCCGGATGGGCCCGGCGCTGCGCAGCAACGACCCGCTGCGTCAGGCGATCGTCGTGCTGGCGCTGCGCGTGGGAATCGACGCGTCGTGAGCGGCCCGACCTACGGTCGCTTGGACGACTCCGAAGGCTCTCCCTCGCGCATAACCGCGGACTGGCCTAAATAGGCCCCTGCCGCGCGCAGGCGGGAATGACCAGCGCGCTCGGATACGGCAAGCCGCGCCTCACGGTCCAGTTCAGGCGGAACCGTTGCGCCGCCGCGCACGGGCGCCGGCATGCCGGTCACGTCCTGATAGAGCTGCTGCAAGTTGCCATGCCGCAGGCCGTGCGCAGTGACACCGCGCTCCGCCTTCGTGCAGCCGAACTTCTCCAACGCGTAGTCCAGCCTGCGCAGGTTGCGCTTCAGGCTGTGCGCCGGGTTGCCCATGTGCGCGTCGCGCCCGTCCACGACGGCGCGGGCTTGCGCGATGGCGGAGCGCTGCGCGTCGGTCTCCAATGCGATCCAGCGGACACGGCCGCCCTTGCCCTTCACCCACACATACTCATCCGCCTGCTTCTCGTCTTCCGGTAGGCCGGTCTGGTCGAACCGGAAGACATGCGCGTAGGGCCGGTGCATCACAGATTCCTTGCGCCGCAGGCCCAGCGCATCCATCAGGCGCATCGAGGCCGCCACGCGGGGGTCAAACTTGTCGACTTCCGCGAGCACCGTCGCCACGTCGATGCCGTTGCCCGCCCAACTCCTGTCGCGCTGCGCGTACTCGTGGCGCTGATACTCGTCGAGGCTCAGGCCGTACTGCCCGGGCTTGCGCACGAAGCCGTGTTTGCCCATCCACGAGGCGAGGCCGCGCAGGAAGCTCAGGTAGGTCTGGATGGTGGCGGGCGCGAGCCGTTCGCGCTGCCACACCTGGACCATCGTGTGGATGTGCTTCTGGCCGAGGTTGCGCGGGTCGGGTGGCTGCCGGAAGCCGGCTTTGCGCTTCAGGTCGACGAAGAACCGCCGCAGGAAGCGCGCGCGCTCCTGCCGCGTCTTGTGCGAGACGGTCTTCTCCAGCGCCGTGTGCCGCGTGTTGAACAGTTCGATCAGAACCTCCAGCACCTTGAGCGGATCGGCCTTGCCCGGCCGGAAGTCGGCCAGGACCTCTTGCGGCGACCGGCCGCTCCAATCCTGGCGTCGCAGGGTCTGTTGCGCGCGGATGCGCCGGGCGCTGGGCGGCTCGCGGGTTTGGCGTCGCCGGGACTTCGAGGTCATCGCGTTGGACATGCAAGGCTTCCTGCAGGGTGCGAGCGTGCCGCCCGATCGGCACGTGCGTTGAATCGACAGGCATCGCAACTGCCGGCGCTGCCGCGGATGCCATCGCGACGCGCCGGGTGGTCTGGAACAGCATCGACGCGCCCGACCACGATGGCGCTTCGACGACCCAAAGGTTTGCGGGTTCGGGGCCTGCCCGTCGCCGCTCGGTCGGTCTTAAAAATGAACACGTGATCCGGCTCCGTCCGCGCATTTCTGCGACCACGGGGCGTGGGGATGCGGGCCTGCCTCAAGGGGCATGCGCGCATCGGGCGAAGAGGTCTGGCCTCTCGCAAACTGGTGGATCAGTCCTGGATTCGTAGCGCCATCCGCTCGTGTGGGTCCACCCCTGACCGATGTCCAGGGCGGTGTCGAGCGTGTGAGCGAAAGGCGAGCAGGGAGCCCATGAGGGCAAGCACGACTGCGCGCGGCGTTGAACAACGCTTGCTCACGTGATGGCGGGATCGGGAACACGGCATCCGGTGCCGGCCCGGTATCGACGGCCACGACGCGCTTCAGGAGCGCCCAGCCGCATGTCTTTGAACATGTGCTGGCAGGGTCGGTGGCTCATGCACCACGAGAAAGGGAACCTCGGGGCCGCGACCTCTGAGGTTGCGGCTGCGCCAGCTCATGGCCGGGCTTCAAGGGCAGGTGACGACTGCGACGCCTCTTTGCTGCACAGGGCAGGGGGCTGAGGGCGCCCTCGGGAGTGGGTAGTTGACGACGGGCAAGGGGGTTGCGTCAACGCCCGGTGGTGCAAGCGACGCGGTGACGCGGGGCTTGACGGTGGCGCGTGAGGGGCTCGGGCTCGCCGGCTGAGGGCGGTTTAGCGTCGCAAACGACTTGGGGCGCGGCATGCCACGAGGGAGTTGACAGGCGTGCTGCCTGCCTCTGGCCCCGAACGGTGTGCTCGACGCGGTCCCGCGGGGTCGGGTCCGACCACCTCGCGCGCGATCCGCACGGGGTTGACGAAGCTCGGCCGGGTGAGACCGTGGTGTCACGCACGCACTTCAACGCCGAAATTAGACCCCGCTCCGGCCGGTTGTCTGGCACTGCGGTGCAAGGCAACCATCACTCTGCAATGGCTGCAGCCGAAATCGCGGGCCATCGGTGGGATTTGCGTGTGGTCGGGTCGCGTCGCCATGGCGATGCTGACCCGCGTGCAACCTCACTTTGGAGATCCTCCATGGATTTGATCGTCAGAGCGGTGGATGTCGGATCCGGCAACACCAAGTTCGTCACCGGCG
>ERZ761602.6043-NODE-6043-length-13858-cov-5.718395_pt1 | contig 13858 bp, 10 predicted proteins | sample MGYA00512165_ERZ761602 | MGnify/ENA primary metagenome ERZ761602 (study PRJEB28899, sample SAMN02445085) | bioreactor sludge metagenome | biome: EBPR sludge; isolation source: Thorneside wastewater treatment plant | place: Australia: Brisbane, Thorneside...
CGGCGGCGCCGACGGCGACTCCGGTTGCCACCGGGTGATAGCCGCCGCGGCGATTCACATCGACGTCGACGTTGCGGTTCACATTGACGTTGGTGTTGCGGTTCACATTGACGTTGGTGTTGCGGTTCACATTGGTGTTGTGATTGATGCTGGTGCGTGTGGCGCCGCGCGCATATGCCTGCGAAGCGGCAAAGAAGTCATGCGCCCCTACCGCCAGCAGCGACATCAATACGGCACGCGACCAGCGACCGGACAAGCGTTTCTTGGATTGGACTTGGCTCATCATCTCACCTCACTTCTCGTTGCCGGGCTGGACTTCCAGCTCGCGCAGGACGATCTTGCCGGCCCGCTTGGGCGGAACGAAACGAAACACGCTATCGGCCAGGCTGGGCGACAGATTCCAGCTCAGCACGGCCGCATATTGTGGTGCCGCTTCCTCGTTCTTGGTCGTGATGACGATCTTCCTTGGCAGCGGCGTCTTGCCTTCCTGGATCCAGATCTGCCAGTCGACGTCGTCCTGGCGAAAGGCATAGTGGTCACAGAGAACACCGCGAACGCGGCCCTTGCCCAGATAAAAGCCTGACTTTACGTTCGCCGCAAGCGATTCCGGCGCCAGCAGGTCGGCCAATGGCCATTCCAGGCCGTATTTGCTTTCGGCGAAGGCCAACATCTCCTTGATGGTTTTTGGCGCCTTCACCGAGGCGTAATAGTTCACCAGCTTGCCATAGACGGTCAACGTCCTGCCGTCGTAGTAGAACTGGCGCTGCTTGTCGTCGTCGATCACGTCCACCCGCAGCCGATTGGGCTTGACCACCGAGATATCGGCGAGCGAGCCGAACTGCACTTTCTGGCCACTATCGAGAACCTCGTCGGTGCTTGCGTCGACGCGCAAACTGAAGGTCTTCAGTTCCTGCAGGAATTCGCTGCTGCGCTTGAGCGCTGCGGCGGCCTCCGGCTCAATGAGTGGCGCCGCCGGGGCAGCGGCCGGTGTTGCGGGAGTGGCAGCCGTCGCGCTGTCTGCTACGGGCGCAGGGGAAGCAGCGGCATCGGCGGCATCTGCCTTGGCCACAGCGGCGGCGACCGCCGCAGCAGTTTTCGCCTCGGCGGCCGTCGGGGCAGCGGTCACCGCCGCAGCCTTGCTCGCCTTGCCTGCGGCAGAAACCGCCGCTACGCTGGCTTTGTCTGCTCCAGGGCTGGGCGGCTGCGCGGCGCTTAAAACAGGAGCCAGCAGCAGCGCGACAGCGCTCACTACTATCGGAAAACGCTCTGGTCTCATCAACAGGTCTCTCCTCAATTGGCAGTGAAAACGAAAGCAGCGTAGGGTAGCAGGGAAACCGCGGCCCTTGCTGCTCAAAACTCCCTGCTCACGAAGTTGCGCTCGCAGTAGTGATCATAAAGTGCGTCGAGCTTGGTCGCGGGATCATCGCAGAGCGCGAAACGCTGTTGGTCGAAGTAGAACATGCCGTCGTGAGAGCGAACCAGTTCGGCAAGGCGCTTGCTCGCCAGGAGCAGATTCGGCTCGCGCCTGGCACCGTCCAGCGCGTCGCGACGCAGATCGCTGGCGAAGCGCTGCAGTTCTTCCTTGAACAGCTCGCGCCCGTTCACGAAGATCTCCCGGTCGAACGGGTAAAAGAACTGCATGATCCGACCGTAACGTTTCAACAGGCGGAAGTCAAAAAAGCCGGCCTCGGCGGCCAGCAGAACGACGCCCACATTGGCGAATTCACCCGTTTCGGCGAAGGGGCGAAAACGAAGCAAGGCGTATTGGCAGGCGAACTCATTCATGGTGGCCCCATCGGCAGCGCTCCGGACCCGGGCCGCCGCCAGCGATGCTTCCATCGCCGTCATCTCAAACGCGCTTGCCGACAGCGGCAGAGCGTCCGGAAATCGCCGGAGAAAAATCAAACGTCATTGTACGATAGCACGGGCTGGACCAGAAAGGCGACAAAGTCTCGCCAGCCGGCAAGGGAGCGGACATCCAGGTCCGACGGGCATTGGTGATAGGCAAAGCCCGCTGCAACTGCGCTGGTCAACTCGCGCGGCGTTCCGTCGCCGCTGATCGTGCGCCGCAGAGCGCTCAATTGCCGCAAGCCTGGATCAGGAACTGGCGCAGGGCTTCGGCCGGTGCGGCGAGCGTTGCGTCTTTCGCCCAGATCAAACCGACTTCGAGATGTGGAATGGCGTCAAGGATCGGGCGGGCTTCGATCTTCTTGCCTTCCAGCGACCACGGGCGGTAGACCATGTCGCTGAGAATGGTCACGCCGAAACCGTGCGCGACCAGGCCGCGCAGGGCTTCCATGCCGTTGGTGCGGAAAGCGACATTGGGGGCGAGACCGTTGTCGGTCCAGTAGCGGCGATTCGATTCCTCGCCTTCGTCAATGGTCAGCAGGATGTAGGGCTGGCGCGCAATATCGGCGAGCGAGGGATAAGGCTGCTCGAGCACGGGGTGGCCGCTGGCCGCCCAGAGCTGACGGCGCGAACGCATCAGGACATGGTGGCCGAAACGCTCGCGATGGTCGACGTTGGAGAGGATCACCACACCGAGTTCCATCTCGCCGCAGAGCACCGCCGCTTCGACCTTGCGCCGGCCCCTGTCGTGCAGATCGAAATCGATGTCCGGGTAGTTGGCACGAAAGCGGGCGAAGAGCGGCGGCAGGAAATAGCCGAGCACCGAATAGGTGGCGGCGATGCGGATCGCGCCGTGCAGGTCGTTGATGCGGAAGCGCGGTTCGCGCAAGGCATCCTGCAGCGAGTCGAGGATGTGCCGTGCGTGCTGATAGAAGCTGTGCCCCTCGGCAGTGAGGGCGACGCCGTGCGGCCTGCGATCGAACAATTTGACCCCGAGCCGGTCTTCCAGAAGGAGGACGGCGTTGGTGATCGCCGACTGCGAGACGAACACGCTCGCTGCCGCCATCGAGAACTGTCCGGTTTCGGCGGCGGCGGCGAAATAACGCAACTGGCGTAGCGTGACGTCGCTGGTCATCTTTTTTTCTGATACCTCGAGTGCATTTTTGTGATTTTACGATAGCGCAAGCATTCCCTATCATCGCGCAAAACGATAACGGCCGGTCCAGCGAGGAGACAGACAAATGGATGCACCGCAGAAGAACACCGGAGGTGCCGGAGACGTCACGCTGCGCACCGTCGCGCTGGATGACAAGTACCAGTTGGCCAGCGGTCGTGTCTATCTGAACGGAACCCAGGCGCTGGTGCGCCTGCCCATGCTGCAGCGTGCGCGCGACGAACGCGCCGGATTGAACACCGCCGGCTTTGTCAGCGGCTACCGCGGTTCACCGCTGGGCAACGTCGACCAAGAGTTCTGGCGAGCGAAGAAATTTCTCGAAACCAGGCACATCCGTTTCCAGGCCGGGCTGAACGAAGACCTGGCAGCAACCGCGGTGTGGGGCACGCAGCAGGTGACTCTCGACAAGAACGCCCGCTACGACGGCGTCTTTGCCATGTGGTACGGCAAGGGACCGGGCGTCGATCGCACCGGCGACGTCTTCCGCCACGCCAACGCAGCGGGTACCTCGAAATACGGCGGCGTGCTGGCGATTGCCGGCGACGACCATGCGGCCAAGTCGTCGACCCTGCCGCACCAGACCGAGCACGTATTCAAGGCGCTGATGATGCCGGTGCTGGCGCCGGCCGACATCCAGGAGTATCTGGAGCTCGGCATTCACGGTTTTGCGCTGTCGCGCTACTCGGGCTGCTGGGTGGCGTTCAAGGCACTCGCCGACACCGTCGAGACCTCGGCTTCGGTGAATGTCGACCCCTTTGCCGTCGAAACCATCATCCCGGGCGAGTTTCCGCTGCCCGCCGACGGCCTCAACCTGCGCTGGCCGGATCCGCCGCTGGTGCAGGAAAAGCGTCTGCTGCACCACAAGCTTTACGCTGCGCTGGCCTATTGCCGCGCCAACCAGCTGAACAGGGTGGTCATCGACAGCCCGACGCCGCGCCTGGGGATCGTTACCAGCGGCAAGAGCTATCTGGATGTGCGCCAGGCCCTCGAAGATCTGGGCATCGACGACGCCGTGGCGGCGAAGATCGGCCTGCGCCTGTACAAGGTGGGTATGGTCTGGCCGCTGGAGGCGGAAGGCGTTCGCCGCTTCGCCGAAGGGCTGGAAGAAATCCTGGTCATCGAGGAGAAGCGCCAGTTCCTCGAATACCAGCTCAAGGAAGAGCTCTACAACTGGAGCGAGTCGGCGCGACCGCGCGTCATCGGCAAGTTCGACGAGAAAGGGGAATGGTCGCTGCCGCACGCGGAATGGCTGCTGCCCGCCGCCGGAGAGCTGACGCCGGCGATGATCGCCCGCGTCATCGCCGCGCGCATCGCCATCTATTACACCTCCGAGCGCGTCGCCGCGCGTCTCGCCTTCCTCGAAGAGAAGGAGGCCGCGCTGGCCAAGCCGAACCGCGCCATCGCGCGCATTCCGCACTACTGCTCGGGCTGCCCGCACAACACTTCGACCAGGGTTCCGCAAGGCGCGCGCGCGCTGGCCGGCATCGGCTGCCACTACATGGCCACCTGGCTGTCGCCCGAATCGACGCAGACCTTCTGCCAGATGGGGGGTGAAGGCGTGGCCTGGGTCGGCCAGTCGCCGTTCACCAGCACCCCGCACGTCTTTGCCAACCTCGGCGACGGCACCTATTTCCACTCCGGGCTGCTGGCCATCCGCCAGTCGATCGCTGCCGGGGTGAACATCACCTACAAGATTCTCTACAACGACGCCGTCGCCATGACCGGTGGGCAGCCGCACGACGGCCCGCTGAGCGTGCCGATCATCGCCCGGCAAATCGCCGCCGAGGGCATCAAGACCATCGTCGTGGTCACCGACGAACCGCAGAAATACCGCGGCGACAGCGGGCTGCCGTCGGGAACGCCGGTGCGTCACCGCGACGAGCTGGACAGCGTGCAGCGCGAGCTGCGCGCCCTGCCGGGCACGACCGCGATCATCTACGACCAGACCTGTGCCGCCGAGAAGCGCCGTCGTCGCAAGCGCGGCAAGTTTCCCGATCCAGCCCGGCGGGTGGTCATCAACGACCTGGTTTGCGAAGGCTGCGGCGACTGCTCGGAGAAATCCAACTGCATGTCGGTGGTCGCCGTCGAGACCGAGTTCGGGCGCAAGCGGGCGATCGACCAGTCGGCCTGCAACAAGGACTTCTCCTGCCTCAAGGGTTTCTGCCCGAGTTTCGTGACCATCGAAGGCGGCGCGCTGAAGAAAGGCAAGGCGGCGACGCCGGGTGCAGCCCTTTTCGCGCAACTGCCCGAAGCCACGCTGCCCGGTACGGCGACGCCGTGGAGCATGCTCGTCACCGGCGTTGGCGGCACCGGCGTGGTGACCATTGGCGCGCTGTTGGGGATGGCGGCGCACCTCGAAAGCAAGGGCGTGCTGGTGCTCGACATGGCCGGCCTGGCGCAGAAAGGCGGTGCTGTCTGGTCGCACGTACGCATCGCCGACCGCCAGGAGCAACTCTACGCGGCGCGCGTCGCCGCCGGCGAAGCCAACGCGGTGATCGCCTGCGACCTGGTCGTCGCCGCCAGCGACGAATCGATCGCCAAGATGCGCGCCGGCCACACGCGCGTGGTGATCAACCGCGACCAGAGCACGACCAGCGATTTCGTGCGCGGCTTTGCCGCGCAGGCACGCAGCGGCGACGTGGCCCGGAACCCGGATCCACAGTTCCCGCAGGACGCCATGGAAGCACGCATTGCCGACGCCGTCGGTAGCGACAGCGCCGATTTCCTGGAAGCTTCGCGCCTGGCGACGGCGATCATGGGCGATGCCATCGCCACCAACCTGTTCATGCTCGGCTTCGCCTGGCAGAAAGGCCTGGTGCCGTTGTCACGCCAGGCCATCCTGAGGGCCATCGAGATCAACGCCGCGGCGGTCGCTGCCAACACCACGGCCTTCCAGTGGGGCCGCGTCGCGGCAGTCGATATGGCGGCCGTGGTCAAGGCCGCGCAACCGGCGCACGTCCCCGACCACCACCGCGTCTCGGCCAGCGTCGACGAGTTGATTGCCCGCCGCCGGGAGCAGCTCGGCGAGTATCAGGACGCCGCCTACGCCGAGCGTTACCTGACGCTGGTCAAGCGCGTGCGCGCCGCCGAAGAGGCGCTGACGCCGGGAGTCTCGCTGCTCGCCGAGGCGGTCGCGCGCGGCTACTACAAGCTGCTGGCGTACAAGGACGAGTATGAAGTGGCCCGCCTGTACACCAACAGCGCCTTCCTCAAGGGCGTCGAGGCGCAGTTCGAAGGCGACTACAAGCTGGTCTTCCACCTCGCACCGCCACTGCTGGCCAGCAAGGACCCGGCCACCGGGCAGCTCAGGAAGCGTACTTTCGGACCGTGGATGCTCAAGGCCATGCGTCTCCTGGCGGGCTGCAAACAGCTGCGCGGCGGCTCGTTCGACATCTTCGCGCGCAGCGCCGAGCGCAAGCTCGACCGGCAATTGATCGCCGAGTACGAGGGGCTCATCGAGTCCCTTCTCACCGGGCTCAAGACCAGCAACCATGAACTGGCCGTCGAACTGGCCAGCCTGCCCGAGCAAATCCGTGGCTTCGGCCACATCCGCGAGCGCTATGTCACGCATGCCCGTGAACAGCAGCAGGAGCTGCTGGCACGCTTCAACGGCCGGAGCGCGCCGAGCGTGCAGGTCATGCAACCGCTGCCGACGAGCAAGGTCTCGGCCTGAGCGAGCGCCCTTTCAACTCTACCTCTCATCCCGCGGCCGTTCCGTTCACGTCGCCACAAGCGACGAAGGCGGGATTGCTGCCTCCCTCATCACCAACGAAGGAAAGCTGCCATGTCCGTTTTTTCCCTGCCTGATTTTGCCGATCACGAACAAGTGGTTTTCTGCAGCGACGATGCCAGCGGCCTGAAAGCGATCATCGCCGTGCACAACTCCAATCTCGGACCGGCGCTTGGCGGCTGCCGCATGTGGCACTACGCCACCGAGGACGACGCCATCCGCGACGTGCTGCGTCTGTCGCGCGGCATGACCTACAAATCTGCCCTGGCCGGCCTCAAGCTCGGTGGCGGCAAGTCGGTGATCATCGGCAATCCGCGCACCGACAAGACGCCGGCGCTGCTCGACGCCTTCGCCCGCGCGCTCAACCAGCTCAACGGTCGCTACGTCGCCGCCGAAGACTCGGGGACCAGCGTCGCCGACATGAAATATCTCGCCGAACGCACGCCGCACGTCGCCGGCATCGAAGACAAGCCCTCGCACGAGGCCGAGGGAATGCGCAGCGGCGACCCCTCGCCGGCCACCGCCTACGGCACCTTCTTCGGCATCAAGGCAGCGGTCAGGCGCAAGCTCGGACGCGACTCGCTAGACGGCTTGCGGGTGGCGATCCAGGGCGTCGGCAATGTCGGCTTCGACCTCGCCCGCCAGCTCAAGGAAGCCGGCGCGGAATTATGGGTAAGCGACATCCACGAAGAAAACCTGGTCCGGGCGCGCACCGAACTCGGCGCCAGCGCGCTCGCTCCGGAAGCCATCTACGCGGCCAACGTGGACGTCTTCGCGCCCTGCGCGTTGGGCGCCATCCTCAATGACGAAACCATCCCGCAGCTGCACGCCAGCATCGTCGCCGGCGCCGCCAACAACCAGCTGGCCGAGGTCCGCCACGGCAGCGCGCTGATGCATCGCGGCATACTCTACGCGCCGGACTACGTGATCAACGCCGGCGGGATCATCGACATCTATCACGAGCGGATCGGCTTCGAGCGCGCTGCCCTGCTGCGGCACGTCGAAGGCATCCACGACACCCTGCTGGAGATTTTCGAACGCGCCGACAGGGAAGCGCGGCCCACCGGAGAGGTCGCCGACGCGCTCGCCGAGGAGCGCTTCAAGCGCTGACCGGCAACGCCGCGGCGGAAGGGTGGCGCGGCTGCCTGGCCTTGCCGGCCGCCCTCACCTCAGCCAGGGTACGCGAGCAAGGCGGGTTGCCTTACCCTCCTATAGTGAAGCCGGGTCGCGATGCGTCACGACTTGCGGACGCCGTTATCCTTGCCGGCACCCTTCCCGGCGCTATCGTCGCCACCTTCGTCCGTAGCCCCGGCAGCGGCTCCAGCCTTTTCGCCGGGCTTCGCCTGCCCTTCCGATGCGGCTTTCACGTCGCCTGCGGGCTTGCTCTCGGCGCCCGCCGGCGTCGTCAATCCTTCGCTGCTGCTCTTCTCGGCCTGCTGTGCCGGTTCACCCTCAGCCGCAGTACCCATCGCCGCTTCAGCGTCCGCGGGGGCAGCGACGTCCTTGGCATCCGCTTCGGCCTCGGCGCCCGCCGCAGCCGATCGTTCGGCCTCGCTACCCTGCCCTTTCGGGGAGAGTTCACGCGGTTGCGCGCCAGCGGCGATCAGCGCCGCCGACACCTTGTCCGAAGAAGTAGCCTCCGCAACCGTCGCACCGCCCGCACTTCCCACCAAAAGACCGACGACGCGGTCCCTGAAGAGCTGGCGGGCGGATCCACTGGAAAGTTGTTCGTAACCTGACGACAGATGCTCGAACAAGTCCTTGTAAGAGCCGGCCATCGATGCGACGAGGGTAGCGGTCTTGTCGAAGTGCGACTCGACGTCACGCTTGTAACCGGCGATTTCATCCTGCTGGCGCGACACTTCCGCCTCCAGCGCCGCGACTCGTTTGGTCTTGCCGCCAAGTGGGCTACGGCCCACGAAATACCCGATCAACGCAGCGACAATCACCGCCGCCCCACCTATCAGCCACATTGTCTGTTCCGTCATGCCAGGACCTCCCTCTGTGAATGGCAGCGTGCCAGCGTGCAAACCCTGCCAATGCGAGGACTGTCTGCGCGGCGGGCACGACTGCCTTGCCGGATGTGTTCTTCAGTGCTCGGAAGCACATGTCGCAGGAACGAAGTATATCGGCGTTTGGCGAGAACCGAAGGAGTTGTTCACCACCGTCGCCCTCCCGGAACCGTCCGCCAAGCGTTTGTAGTGCCCATTTTGCCTAGGCAAATTTTGCACATTCAAGGGCTTACAGCGACATCTGTCGAACTCTTTGGGAAGCGACGCCGAAAACCGACAGGCCCGGCCGAAACCGAGCCTCCTCGCTACCCTCGGGAACGCCATTCGTCACGATGACCCGCACGCCGTTCGTCGCGATGGCCTGCCGGCCGCTAAGCGTCACGCTTTGCGCGACAGCGCCCTGGACGCTATCACCAAATGCCGCGCCTACTCCGATCGTGGCGACGCTCTCCATCGTTGCTGGACCAGCGTGCAAACCGACGACCGGGCAGCCGCGGCGACTGCCCGGTCGTCAACACGCCCTATAGGGGTTGCAGGCCGATGGTCCCCACCAGCCCGGCACGATATTCCGACGAACCGACAAGGACCCGTTCGTCCTGTATCCGAGCACGGCGCGCCGAGAGTCCCAGGCGCGAAGCAACCTCGGCATTCTCGCTACGATCAAGGAAATCGTATAGCGAGGCCAGCGCATGAGTCAGCCGCGTCTCGTCACCGCGTTGCTTGGCGTCGAGGCGTGCCGCATACCAATCACTGGCAAGTACGCTTTCGCGAGCAAACAGCGAACGCACTTCCAGTGATTCAAGTCCATGGCCATCCGCTGTCTGTCCGTGGGCCATGATTTCCAGGACGGCCCGCAGGGGTGGGCAGGCTAGCGAAATGGTGCCATCGGTGAAATAACTTTCGGCAACCCGCTGGTGGGTAGCGACGATATTCGCCACACCGTCGGCAAAAATGTCCATGTCCTGCAGCTCGGGGCGCAGCATTTCATCGGTGAACACGGCATGCGGATGCAGAAATATCCGGCCAAAGTAGGTGCTCGCCAACCGTGCTGTCATCCGGTAGCCGAGCCGGCTGGCCAGAACAGGCTGACCACGGTGTTCGAAATCGACGACGCGCTCCAGGGCGCCCCGGGCAATCAGGTTTTTCGCCTCGCGCTCACTCGGACTCATGCGCGCAAAGACCTCGGGCACCAGCAAACTGACGTCATGATCGACGCGCACATTCGGCCCGACGTAACCGGCAGAGGAAACCCATCCGTCGTAACCCGTGAGAGCGAAGGAGACGAAGGCGGCATTGAGGTCGATGATGGCCGGCAGCGCATTGAACGGCCCTTTGGTCAACGCACCTTCTGAACCCGCACCGGTTGTCGAGGGTGACTTGCCGGTCATCGAACTGATGAACTCGATGAAGAGCTCGGGCAGTTCCATGTAGTGCAACGGGTTGTAAGGGCATAGCGGCCGAATGCCATCATCCGGCGGGTTGTTGCGGCGGCCGGCGGCGACCACATGTACCGGGGTAATGAGCGGCTCGGCACTTGACTGCCTGCGGAACAAGCGCATCGCCAGGTTGGCAATTGCCGTGTCATTCGGGCACGCGATGTCGGGGCGCAGTTGCAGATAGCGCGGGTTTTTCGTCGGTTTCCCATCGACCAGACGCGGGTGTGCCGAGGAGACGAAATAGGCGGGTGACGATCCCTCCGGCGCGCTCGCAGCGGCCTGGATCAAGTCCTGCATCGGTGGGGTAAACTCACTGAATCCGATGGCGTCATCAACCAGCTCACGCGCATCCGATCCGTCAAGCGGCTGGAAGTTGGAGATAAAAGTCCCCGGTGTCGCCAGATCCAGTTCCGCCTGCCGGTCATAGCCGCGATGGATTGCGTCGTCCGGCCTTTGAAACAGGCGACGCTCGCAGTTTTGCACGAACTTCTGCGAGAACGTTTCCGCCCCTCCCGCAATCGCTCTGGCGGGGGCTACCACGCTGGCCGTGATGTCGTCCTCGGTCTGCACTTTGCCGGCCGGGTGGAAATCATGGCGCAAGCCGAAGACACGCCAGGCGCCGTCCTTCTCGAAACCGACGCGCAGGGTATTCACGACCAGCGTTCTCCCGTCCAGCTTCAGTGAATTCCCTGGACGACCGTTGATCAGGTCTACCGAATAATGACTCCGCCAGCTATCGCCCCACTCTGCGCGGTGAAAGCGCTTGACGACGAAGACAAGTTCCTTGATATGCTGTGGAATGGCGCTCAACCATGTGTTGTACGCGTCGTTATAATCGCGGCCCGACGGTGTGAGAAGTTTTATGACGCTACCAATCGAACGGTCACTGCTGAGTATGAGGCGGTTATCAACGCCGTTTCTCTCCTGATCGCTATAGCGTTCCGAGAAATCACGCGCCAGAATTGCTGCAACCGCGTCCATGTCCTTTTCGAGGTCGGCGACGTAAACATGGCCGACGAGTATCGCGTCCGAAATCGCTTTGGATATCTCCGATTTCCCCCCCCCCGGAAACGGTCGCCGGCTTGTGACAGGCCGTAACTTCCGCCGAGGTTCCGACGAGATTCCACTGACGATGATCGGCAGTCGATGACTCCATTTGTACCCGGTAACCATTGGGGCCCATATAGGTCTTACCGGCCTGCAATTTTATCGACCGAGTATCGCCATCAAGGGTTGGCCACGAGACGGTCTGCGATCGCAAACTGAAGGTCGATTTCGCTGGCACCAGGACGACATCCGGCTGAACACGATCAAGCGCATGCCCGGCCGGCTGCACGGAAAAGCGTTCAGGGTCGCGGGCCAGAACCTCTTTCAGCGAGTAGGCATCGCCCGCCGTCAGGTCGGTATACTCCTGACCCTCGTTATAACTCGGAAACACGAGCGCCCCGCCGGAATGCTCTTCTTCGGCAGAACCAAACATGTTCGCCGAATAACTGATCTGCGTTTTCACCTCTTTCTTGCAGTAACCGAAATAATTGTCCGCGATGATGGTCACGACTACGCCACGCTGGTCCCGCGCGCACAACTTGAATGCGCTGCCACCGTTATACAGCTCTGTTTCACTCTTGTAGCACATGCCGTCACGACGTTGCAGCGGTGTTGCCGCGTCCCAGTGCGGAAGACCGAGCAGGTGTTTGGGTACATGCGTAAGATGCGGCGCGAGAATCACGCAACCCGTGTGGCCGGTCCAGCCATCCGGGTCGAGCGAGGCATCGTTTTCAGGCAGATAGGGGTCGCCGGCATTGCCAAAAATACTTTCGACAAAATCGAGATTGGCCACCAGGGCACCGGGAACGAAAAAGCGGGTTTCCATCCGCTTCTCTGTTGTAAAGCCTGGCACGGCAGGCACCACCAATGGACGCAAAAGCAGGGAAACAAAGCACATGGCCGGGGCTTTCTCACCCGCTGTAAACGGTAGCTGCAGTGATTCAGGCGGAGGATTCAGTGCCAAGGCAAGCAGCTTTGAAAAGGCCATCTTCGGCACCGCCAGCTTATCGTCGGGAATCGGCAAACTGCCATCGGCGATGTGAAAAACGCCCGCAGTGGTACGGCGATCACTGGCGGGATTGTGCAGAACCCCGTTGCGTAGACGGTAGCTGCTGAGCAGCGGCGACTTGAAAAGATCACCGTTGGCCGGCAGCGAAACGCCACGCGCCAGACCGGACTGATCGAGCACCAGTGTTTTACCCGGCAGCCGTGGCGCCGGGCCAACATCCGCAAGATACTCCTTCAGAAAATTCTGAATGCGCGTATCGACAGGGCAAAGTTTATCCGAAAGTCGACGGCTCAATTCCCGCTGACGCGCCAAGATCGGTGACATCAGCTCCGTAATCGACGCGCCATCGGCGTCGGCAGCGAGAGGCAATCCGAGAAGAGCAAGTCGAAGATTGATCGCCGCATTCAATTCCCGTTTATTGACAGATGACGGGGCTAAAGCGACAGGTGAAGGGAAGTCCATATTGTATTCTTTCCTAGAGTTAACACTCAGCATAAGGCGGTCGGAAACCAGGCATTATTCCGGACAGGTTGTTGATAAATAACGCCCTGACGAGCGCGACAAGGCCCCGATAACCCGGGCCAGCAGACCTTGGGGGATGTCTTAACGAGCACCGCCGAAGACGCTCGAGAGGGTAAGCCTCCGAAATCCTAGCCCCGGAAATGGCAATCACGCGGAGATGGCGCGAAACCAGTGTTTAGGTCGTTTCGCGTGGCATGACTGCCTGACGCCAGCCGAGCCTTTCGGGGCCCCCACAGCTGACCCCGCCCCCCGCGGGCAGGGAGGTCCTCTCCGCCGGACGGGGTCGGAAGCGGCAGGTCGTAGAGGGCGTCTCCCACCGCCGCGTCGCAGTAGCCGAACAGCGCTGCATGAAGTGAATCGTCGGGATCACTGGGAGCGATGTCCGACGGCGTCCGACACCGGACTTCGAATTCGGCGGCTCGATCAGTGCCGGCGGTCGCTGCATGCGGCTTCCGTTGATGACATGGTGTTGTTGCACTTGTCCGCTGCACCCTCGGTCAGCGACGGACATGGTCAGAGCTTCCTTAGAGGGGCACACTCTGCGCCACCTTGTGCGTGTGCCTGGTCGGCATAGGCCAGCCTACTGGGTCGGCCGGAAACGTCAGTAAAACATGAACTCGCTGAGTCCGGCAAGCGGACTGTCCGTGGTTGACCAGCACGCTGGAATTGCGGGTGTGCCGCGAGCGAGCCATCGCCGACGTGCCGATTCCCGATCACCAAGCGATCACGTCACCCGTGACCACAAGGCGGCGCCTTGCATGGGCGAACGTCAGATCGGCCTGGAACCTGCCCGTGCCGCGGCACACAGGCTGCCGCCAGCTACCGCGCACGCACAGGTACGCGGCCTTGCCGACGGCGGGCCGCAGACGTGCGCGGACGGCAACGCGAACAGCTTGGACGCCGCCGGGGCGACGACAGAGACGCGCGTTCCCGTGCATGCGTGGACTACCTTGATGTAGTCTTGCCGGGCGCCTCGCGAACCTCAGGGCCACGCCCCATGGAATCAGCAAGAAAGGCCACGCTAGGGGGAGGTGGAGCGGGCGAAGGGAATCGAACCCTCGGCTCTAGCTTGGGAAGCTA
>ERZ761602.6045-NODE-6045-length-13852-cov-5.209683_pt1 | contig 13852 bp, 20 predicted proteins | sample MGYA00512165_ERZ761602 | MGnify/ENA primary metagenome ERZ761602 (study PRJEB28899, sample SAMN02445085) | bioreactor sludge metagenome | biome: EBPR sludge; isolation source: Thorneside wastewater treatment plant | place: Australia: Brisbane, Thorneside...
GTATAGGGGTCCGCGCGCCCCGCCGTCAAGCCGCTCCTTGGCCGATCAGGGGCCGCTCACCTCGATCCCCTTGGCGCGCAGCATCGCCTGCACGCTCTTGGGCCCGGCGAGGTGCCCGGCGCCGACGACGATGAGGTAGGACTTGCCGTCCGCGAGATAGGCGCTTTCGATCTTCGTCACCCAGCGGGCGTTACGGTCTTCCAGCAGCCGCTTGCCGAGCTCGGGCGTCTCCTCCAGGCCCGCGTTCATGATCGCGTCGATCGCCGCGACGTCGCCGCGTCCCCAGGCGGCGACGAGATCCTTGAGCTGGTCGGGATCCTCGAGCATCGTCTCGGCGCCGACCACCAGGAAGGCGATTTCCTCGTCGCTGGTCATCGTCGTGAAGATGTCGAGCTGCTCGCGCGCCGTCTCGAAATAGTCAGCCGCCTTGCCGGCGGCCCGGGCTTCGGCCTCGATCACCTTGTCGACCCCGGCCTCGGGGCCGAAGCCCTGCTTCATCGCGAAGCCGATCGCCAGCTGAAGGCCGGCCATCCACGGCCGCAGCGGCTCGAGCGCCGAGAACGGGGCGCCGATCTCGGTTGCGGCCTTCTCGACCGTCGCCTTCTCCCCGGCGTCGAGCAGCGTGCTCAGCGTGACGCCGGGCGGGTTCATCATCGACTGGGCGACATAGGCCTGCAGCTCGGGCGTCGCCATGTCGGCAATCGGCGTCTCGAAGACCACGACATCGGCCTTCGCGAACGCCGCCTCGAAGGCTTCGGTCCGCCAGTTCTGGCCGCTCTGCAGAAGATGCACCGAGCCGAACAACGCGACCGTCCCGCCGCCCGGCTTCTCGATCGTCCACAGGGCCGGCGTCAGCACCTCGCCCTCCGGGGGCGGCGGCTGCATCAGCACCGGCTCTTCAGCCAGTGCGGCCGGCCAGGTCAGGGCGGCGGCGAGGCCGAGGGCGGCGGCGGTGCGCATCAGTCGAATGGTCATCCAAATCTCCTTGGGGCGGCGCAGCGCCGCGTTGAAAGAAGGGGTCTCGGCCCCCGCGCGAGGGTTCAGGCGTCGGCGTCCGGCTCGTCGGGCAGCGTCCAGGCCAGCAGGGCGACCGGCATGATGAGGCTGAGAAAGAAGGCGCTCAGCAGCACCCCTGCCTTGAGCGCGAAGCCGAACGGCAGGAAGAGCGCCGCATAGCCGGCGCCGCCCAGGATCAGGATCGACGGCCACCAGCACTGCCGGAACGCGGCGTCGCGGCGGGCGATCTGCCATTCGTCGAGATCGCCGGTCTTCAGGCCGGTGAGGCCGCGCACGCTGGCGTTCAGGTTGCCGATGGCGAAGATCATCGGCGCCAGCAGCGCCACGAGGGCGCCGATGGCGGGGTATTTACCGACGAGGGGCGCGGCGGCGAGGGCGGCGCCCGAGGCGAGGATGAGGCCGCCGAGCGCCACGACCAGGCGGCGGCGCATGGTGCGCGGCCGCGACCAGTCGAACATAGGATCGTTCATCAGCGTCCGGCGCGGCGTCGCCAGCGTGTCGCGGATCGATCGGGGCTTGGCTCGGGTCATGGGCTCTTTCGTGTGCATGGCGGACCTCAGGCGTCGCCGTCGGGATCGGCTTCGTCCCAGGCGAGGAGAGCGGCGGGGGCGCCCAGCGCCAGCACCAGGAAACCCCACACCACCGCCCACCACTGGTCGTAGTGGACCGGCATCCACAGTCCGAGATCGGGCGCCAGATCCAGGAAGTAGAACCCGGCCGCCACGGCGAGCCCGGCGAACAGCGCGTAGGCGCGGAAATAGCTGCGGTTGCGCAGCGCCAGTTCGCGTTCGTCGAGGGCCTCGTCGGGCGCGTTCCCGACGAACCAGTGGATCGACCGGCTCATGACAAAGGCGAAGCCGCCCAGCGTGGCCGTGGCGATCGTCAGTTTCAGAAGGCTGGCGGCCGCCGACCCCGGCTCGGTCAACAGCGCAAGGACCGCCAGCGCGGTCGCCGCGGCCAGCGCCGTGGCGCCGATCGCCGCGCGGCGGGCGCGGCGCGACAGGCGTCCCGGGCGCGGGCGGGTCAGGGGCTTGGTCGTCATTTCAGGGCTCTCCCGCGAGGCTGGCCTTGGCGCGCATCAGCTCGGCGGCCAGCGGCGCAAAGGGTTCGAACGAAAACACCATCTCCACCGGCAGGCCGAAGAACCGGGCGATCTTCATCGCCAGCTCCAGCGAGGGGCTGTAGTCGCCCCGCTCCAGATACCCGATGGTCTGGAAATTGACCCCCACCGCCTCGGCAAGCTCCCTGCGCGTGACGTTGCGTTCGGTCCTCAGGAGGGCGATCCGGTTGTGAAGCATGGGTACGGTGGTGTGCTACTCACGATGATGTATTGTGTTTACACAACATTACATGCGGATGTCAATGCCTATGTTGTGTTAACACAACATCCGCTCCCTGAGACCAATCGGGGCTTGCGCGGCCTTGCGCGGGAAGGCTAGGTCCGGCCGAGCCAAACGGCGGCGCGGAGCCCATGAACGACCCTCTCTACCCCATCTTCTGGGCGATCGATCAGGTGCTGTGGCTGTTCCTGATCATCATGTTCGTACGGATCATGCTGTCGTGGCTGTTCGCCTTCCAGGTGATCAACCCGCGCCATCCCTTCGCCTGGCAGGCCGACCGTTTCACGCGCGCGGTGACCGATCCCGTCATGCGGCCGATCCAGCGCGCGCTGCCGCCGCTGGGCGGCGTCGATCTTTCGCCGCTGGTCATCTTCATCCTCGTCTATGTGCTGCAGATGTATCTCTGGCAGCTCTATGTCGCGATCCGCTGATCCCTTCCGGATCGACGGCGACGACGTGCTGCTGCGCGTCCGCGCGACGCCGGGCGCGCGCCGGCCGGGGCTCGATGGCCTCGCCGAGGGGCCCGAGGCGCAGACCGCGCTGAAGGTGCGGGTGCGGGCCAAGGCCGAGGACGGCAAGGCCAACGCCGACCTGATCGAAACGCTGGCCGTGGCGCTGGGACGGCCGCGCTCGAGCCTTAGCGTCGCCGCCGGCGCCTCGGCGCGCCTCAAGACCGTCCGCATCGCGGGCCGCGCGGGCGAAACCGCCGCCCGGCTGAAGGAGCTTCTCACCCCATGACCGCCACCCGCATCGAAGGCAAGGAGGTCGCCGGAGACCTCAAGGCGCGCGTCGGGCAAGCCGCCGCGGCGCTGAAGGCGGCGCATGGGCTCACCGTCGGGCTGGGCGTCATCCTGGTCGGCGACGACCCGGCGAGCCAGGTCTATGTCCGCAACAAGGGCATCGCGGCGCGCGAGGCGGGGCTGCATGCCGCCGAAATCCGCCTTCCGGAAACGGCGAGCGAGGCCGAGGTGCTGGCAGCGGTGCGCCGGATGAACGACGATCCGGCGATCCACGGCTTTCTGGTGCAGTTCCCGACCCCGCCCCAGGTCCGCCAGAGCGCGGTGATCGACGCGATCGATCCGGCCAAGGACGTCGACGGCCTCACCGCGACGAATGCCGGCCTGCTGGTCTCGGCGCGCGAGGGCCTTGTCTCGTGCACCCCGGCCGGGGCGCTGATGATGATCAAGCGGGTGCGCGCCGACCTTGCGGGCCTCGACGCCGTGGTCATCGGGCGCTCGATCCTGGTCGGCCGGCCGATGGCCCAGCTTCTCCTCAACGAAAGCTGCACCGTGACGACGGCGCATTCGAAGACCCGCGACCTGCCGGCGCTCTGCCGCCGCGCCGACATCCTGGTCGCGGCGATCGGCAAGCCCGCCTTCGTGCGCGGCGACTGGATCAAGCCCGGGGCGACCGTCATCGATGTCGGCATCAACCGGATCGACGCCGGGGAGGGCAAGACGCGCCTCGTCGGCGACGTCGCCTTCGCCGAGGCCAAGCCGCGCGCGGCCGGCATCACGCCGGTGCCGGGCGGCATCGGGCCGATGACGATCGCGTGCCTGCTCGCGAACACGCTGACCGCGGCGTGCCGGCAGCGCGGCGTGCCGGTTCCCTGCTGAGGGCTACTGCGCCGTCTCCGGCACTTCGAATTTCGGCCGGGCGTGCCGCGCGACGCAGCCGAGATCGAGCTTCGCGCCTGGATCCTCGACGAACGCCGCCATCAGCGCGTTGCCGCAGGGGTGGCGGTACGAAACGTCGTGGCCGGCGTCGCCGAAGCGCGCGACGACGCTGCCCGCGAAATCTCTGGCGATCTCGTCGGCCCAGCCGGTCAGCGTGCGGATGTCGTAGGCGCCGGTGATCACGAGCACGCGCGGCGAGAGGCCCGGCGGCGTATCCGGCACCGGCGCCGGGGCGAACGCCGCGCAGGCGTCGCGCGGGCCGCGCCGCTCGCCGGGCGAAGCGCTCGGCAAGACGTCTTCCGGGCAGCGCGTGGTGACGAAGATCAGCGTGCCGTCGATCGGCGGCAGCGTGCTCGGCGACGACAGGCCGTAGATCGCGTCGATGCGCGCGCGCGCGAGCGGTTTGCCGGCGGCGAGGAATCCGTGCAGATCGTGGATCGCACGCGGGATGTGCGGCAGCTCGGCACCCGAATCGAGCCGGCGGATCAGCGCCGCCGCGATGCCGCCGGTGCGCCCTTCGACGGCGGCGAGATGATCGAACGCATCCTTGGCGTTGGGTGGCAGGCGTTTCGCGGCGCCCGGCTTTAGGAGCGCCTGGATCGCCGCGAACTTGGCGGCGAGATCGCCATAGGCGGCGGCGCATTGCGCCTCGGCCGCGCAATCCTGGAACAGGCGCGCGAGCAGGCCGCGGCGCGCCGGCGCGTTCTCGGGCCGCGCAAGGCTCGGCGCCAGCGGCAGCGCCGCCATCGCCACCGTCGCGCGCGAGCCGAGGGCATCGATCTGCGCGAGGCGCAGCACCACGCGCGAGCCGTAGGAGGCGCCCACGGGATTCCACGCCGCGATATTCAGCGCGCGGCGCAGGTCGAGCAGGTCGCGCGCGGTCTCCTCCGTCGTGAACGCGGCGATGTCGATGCCGCGCGCCTTCAGCCGCGCCAGGCACTCGGCCGATCCCATGCGCCGCGGCGGCGCGGCGCCGTCGTCGGCCGGCTCCTGCGCGCAGACGAGGCGCGGCGTGGAACGGCCGACGCCGCGCTGGTCGATGACGATCACTTCGCGCCGGCGCCGCAGCGGCGCGAGGCCGTCCATGACGTAGGCGACCGGCGGGTTGAACAGCGCGCCGGGGCCGCCGGGGACCACGACGAGGGGGTCCGGCAGCGGCGCTTCCGCTCCCGTGTGCCTGTAGATCGCGAAGAACACGCGCACGCGCGGACCGTCGGGCTGCTTGCGCGATTGCGGCACGACGAGGTGGCCGCAGCGCGCGTCCGCGCCGGCGGCCTGCGTCCAGGGGCATTCGCTCCACTCGATCGCCGGCGCCTCCGCGCGCGCAAGCGGCGGAGAGACGCCGGCCAGCAACGCGGCCAGAATCAGCGTTCGCATGGAAAGACCCGCTCGGCCTATCGACGCCAGCAACGAAACACTCCAGCCCGCAAGCATGGCGGAATTCCGGCGCGCCCGCAGGCTTGCCACTCGACCCGAACCGCCGGGTTCCCTAAACAGGAGCGCATGACAGGTTCGACCGACCACGTCCTATACGCGGCCATCGTGTTCCTGGCCATCCATCTGCTGCCCGGAACGCCGCTGCGCGCCCATGCCGTGCGCGCGCTCGGCGAGGGGCCGTATCGCGGCCTCTTCTCGCTGCTGTCCGCGGCCGTGCTGGTGTGGATGGGCATGGCCTACGCCGACGCGCCCTACGAGGAACTGTGGCCGCAGGCGGGCTGGACGCGCTGGGTGCCGCTGCTGGCAATGCCGTTCGCGCTGATCCTGTTCGTCGCCGGCCTCACGACCCGGAATCCGAGCATGGCCGGCATGGAGCGGGCGGTCGATCCGCAATTCGTCGCCGGCGGAATCCTCACCGTCACGCGCCACCCGATGCTGTGGAGCTTTGCGCTCTGGGCGCTCGCGCATCTGCCGCCCAACGGCGACCGCGCGTCGCTGTGGATGTTCGGCAGCCTGGCGGTGCTGGCGCTGACCGGGATGGCGATCCTCGATCGGCGCAAGGGCGAGGAGATCGGCGCCGCCTGGGGCCCGATCCTGATGCGCACGTCGGCGATCCCGTTCCTGGCGGCGATCCAGCGGCGCACCAAAGTCGATTGGCGCGGAATCGGGCTGTGGCGGCCGCTCGTCGGCTTCTTCCTGTATGCGCTCATCCTCGCCGGGCATACGCTCGTGTTCAAGGTGAGCCCGTGGCCCTGAGGCCGATTGCGAGGCGGAGGAAGTGATGACGAAGGCGAAAGCCCAGGGGCCGCTGGCCGGCCTGAAGGTGGTCGAGTTCGCCGGCATCGGGCCGGCGCCGATGTGCGCGATGCTGCTGGCCGACCTCGGCGCCGACGTGCTGCGCGTCGACCGCCTGCAGGATGCGGGCCTCGGCATCGACCGCCGCCCGGAGTTCGATCTGCTCAACCGCGGCCGGCGCTCGGCCGCCATCGACCTCAAGCAGAAAGACGGCGTCGCCGCCGCGCTGCGCCTCGTCGCGCGCGCCGACGTGCTGATCGAGGGCTTCCGGCCCGGCGTCATGGAGCGCATGGGCCTCGGCCCCGAGGTGTGTCTCGCGAAGAATCCCGGCCTCGTCTACGGGCGCATGACCGGCTGGGGCCAGACCGGGCCACTCGCGCAGGCGGCGGGGCACGATCTCAACTACATCGCGCTGATCGGCGCCCTGCACGCGATCGGCGGCAAGGAAAAGCCGGTGCCGCCGCTCAATCTCGTCGGCGATTTCGGCGGCGGCGCTCTCTATCTCGCGTTCGGCATCTGCGCTGCCCTCTACGAGCGGCAGCGCTCCGGCAAGGGGCAGGTGATCGACGCGGCGATGACCGACGGCGCCGCCTCGCTCGCCGCGCTGTTCTACGGGCTGTTCGCGCAGGGGATCTGGCGCGACCAGCGCGCGGCGAACATCCTCGACGGCGCCGCGCCGTTCTACGACACCTACGAGACGAAAGACGGCAAGTTCGTCGCGATCGCGCCGATCGAGACGAAGTTCTACGCCGAGTTCCTCGCCAAGCTCGGCATCGATCCCGCGTCGCTGCCGAAACAGAACGACGTCAAGCGCTGGCCCGAGACCAAGGCGCGGTTCGCCGCCGCGATCAAGGCGAAGACGCGCGACGAATGGTGCCGCATCCTCGAGGGTTCCGATGCGTGCTTCGCGCCGGTGCTCTCGCTTGCCGAGGCCCCGAAGCACCCCCACAACGCCGCGCGCGGCACCTTCGTCGAGGTGGCCGGCGTCGTGCAGCCGGGGCCGGCGCCGCGGTTCGATCGCACGCCCGGTGCGGTGCAAGGCCCGCCGCCGGCGCCCGGCGCCAACACGGCGGAGGGCCTCGCCGATTGGGGCTTCTCGGAGGCCGAGATCGCGGCGCTCAAGACGGCGGGCGTCGCCGCCTGAGCCGGTCATGACGGTTCTCACGCTGCGCACGATGCGACGCGATCTGCGCGCGCTGGCGCGCGCGGACGCGCAGGTGGCGGCGGCGCTCGACCGCTTCGGCTTTCCCGAACTGCGCCGGCGCCCGCCCGGCTTCGCGACGCTGCTGCGCGCGATCGTGTTCCAGCAGATCTCGATCCACGCCGCCGGCGCGATCTGGAAGCGAATCGAGGCCGCGGTCGTGCCGCTCACCGCCGAGGCCTATTGCGCGACCGGCGACGACGCGATCCGCGCCTGCGGCTTCTCGCGCCAGAAGCTGCTCTATGCGCGCAGCCTCGCCGAACTGGTCGCCTCCGGCGACGTGCCGCTCGACGCGCTCGACGCGATGGACGATGAGGCGGCGATCGCGCAGCTCGTGAAGATCAAGGGCATCGGACGCTGGACGGCCGAGATCTATCTCATGTTCGCGCTCGGCCGGCGCGACATCCTGCCGGCCGACGATCTAGGCCTCGTCGTCGGCATGCAGCGCCTCAAAGGCCTGACGAAGCGTCCCGACCGCAAGCGCATGCTGAAACTCGCCGAGGCGTGGCGGCCCCGGCGCAGCGCCGCGGCGCACCTTCTCTGGCACTATTTCCACAAGACGCAGGACGCGATGCGCGCGGGCAAAGCGTCGAAGAAGCCCGCGAAAGGCGGCGGCATATGAGCTTCGCGACGGCGTTGGACGGCCCGCGCTTCGGCCCCGCCCGCGGCGGGCGTCCGCGGCAGCTCGTCGTGCTGCTGCACGGCTGGGGCGCCGACGGCAACGACCTGATCGGCTTGGCGCCGGCGCTGGCACCCGCGCTGCCCGAGGCCGAATTCCTTTCGCCCGACGGTCCGTTCGAATGCGACGCCGGCTTCGGGCGGCAATGGTTCTCGCTGGGAGACCGCGCGCCCGAAGGCGACATGGCCGAGCCGGTGATGGCGGCGCGCCTCGCCGCGGTGGCGCCGATGATCGACGCGTTCGTCGAGGAAGCGCTCGCCGCGCGCGGCCTCGGCGCCGACAAGCTCGCGCTGGTCGGCTTCTCGCAGGGCACGATGGCGGCGCTCTATGTGGGCCTCCGCCGCGCGCAGGGGCCGGCCGGCATCCTCGGCTATTCCGGCCATCTCGTCGCCGCGCGCGGCCTTGGCCGCGAGGCGAAAACGCGGCCCGAGATCCTGCTCGTGCACGGCGAAGACGACGAGATCCTTCCGGTCCAGGCGAGCCGCCTCGCCGAGCGGACGCTCAAGGCCGAAGGCTATCGCGTGAACGCCGTCTATCGCCCGGGCCTCGGCCACGGCATCGACGAAGACGGGCTTCGCCACGGCGCCGCGTTCCTGAAGCGCGTGCTCGGCGCGTGAAGTGCCGCCGCTACTCCGCGGCCACGAGCTCCCGCGCCGCGCTCTCGACCACCATCGGCGTTTCCCACTCCTGGCGCATCGGCGGCGCGTTCCAGCGCTTCGTCACCAGTGCGATCCATTCGGGCGTGTAGAACGCGTTCGCGGCCGCGGCGCTTTCCCAGAGATAGATGCCGACCAGCGTCTGCCCGTCGGGCGCGATGCCGTAGTATTTCCGGATCAGGCCCGGAATGCCCTGATAGGTGTGCGCCGTGGCCTTGATCGTCTCGACGAGCTTGGCCTTGGTGATGCCGGCCGGCACCTTGAACGTCCACATCACGGTGTGCATGGCGATTCTCCTTACGCGGTTCCGCGCACAGGATAGCCCTTTTCCTGGATGAACTTCAGCCCGTTGAGAACCGCGCCGAGATCGGGACGCGCGAACGGCGCGTTCGAGATGTCGACCACCTGCGCCTCGCCGCCGGGGGTCACGAGGAAAAGCCCGGGCTCGGGAAACGCGCGATCGGTTTCCTGGGGCGAGCGCGGATTCGACACGTAGAGCCCGAGCCGACGCATGTCGGCGACCGAGAGATCGTAGCCCACCGGAAAATTGGGCTGGATCTCGGCGACGAACGCTTCCGCCTTCTCGCGCGGATCGCCGGACACCGCCACGACCTCGGCATCGGCATCCTTGTAGCCGGCGACGAGGTCCTTCAAACCGGTGAGATAGCGCTTGCAGATCGGACAGTGCTTGCCGCGGTAGACGACGACGAGCTGCCAGCCGCCGCGCGCACCGCCGATCGTCACCGTGCCGCCGCCGACCTTGCCCAACGTGATAGCCGGCACCGGCGCGCCCGCCCCGAGCTTTTCCGACACGGTCCATTCTCCCAATGCGAGTGTCCGACGTCCTTGCGCGTTAATAGCGGCTGCCGCCGCCGGGCGAAGTCACGACTTGGCGAGGGCGCACCGCCCTTCGCTGGGGCCCGAGTGAAAATGCAACGCAAGAGCTTGAATCGGTCTCGATTTCGTAATCGGATCGCCCTATATTTCGCGCCGCAATGTCGACGCCAGTGCCTCAACCGAGACCCAGGTCCGACGCGGCCAGCCGCCGCGTCCGGTTGAGGCCGCGCTCCTGAGGGGTGGGGAGACCGAGCCGTGGCGCCTGAAAACAACCCCGCTCTGGTCTTGAACGCGGATTTCCGCCCCCTCAGCTACTTCCCGCTTTCGCTCTGGTCGTGGCAAGACGCGGTCAAGGCCGTGTTTATGGAGCGCGTGAACGTGCTCTCGGAATACGAGCGCGTCGTGCACTCGCCCACCTTCGCGATGAAGCTGCCGAGCGTCATCGCGCTCAAGGAATACGTGCCGCAGGCGCGCCGCCCGGCGTTCACGCGGTTCAATGTGTTCCTGCGCGACCGCTTCACCTGCCAGTATTGCGGCACGCAGCGCGCGGCCGACCAGCTCACCTTCGATCACATGATTCCGCGCTCGCGCGGCGGCCGCACGATGTGGACCAACGTGTGCACCGCCTGCGCCGCGTGCAATCTCCGCAAGAGCAACCGGCTGCCGCGCGAATGCGGCATGTTCCCGCGCCGCTATCCCTACGAGCCCTCGACGCAAATCCTGCAGGAGCACGGGCGCCAGTTCCCGCCCAACTACCTGCACGAAAGCTGGCAGGATTTCCTCTACTGGGATACCGAGCTCGAGCCGGCCTAGTCGCGGCGCGCCCCGACGCGGGCGGCATGGTGCGTCCTAGAACCGCTCGCTCAGCCAGATCGCGAGGCGCGACGCGCTCTTGATCGCCGAGGTGAGCGGCTGGTAGCCGGGCGCCTGCTGCGCGCCGTGCGCGAGCGCGGTGTCGCGGTGCTCGAGCTCGTCCTCGCGGAATTCCTCGATCGTGCCCTTGAGCTTCGGCTCGGACGCGCCGAGGCGCTCGGCCTGACGGCGATAGTGCTCGTCGATCGTCTCCTCGACCGCGACCGTACACGCCATCGCCGCCTTTTCGCCGAGCAGCGCCGTGGCGGCGCCGAGCGCGAAGCCGGCCACGTGCCACAGCGGCTGCAAGAGCGTCGGCCGCACGCGGCGCTCGACCATCAGGCGGTCGAATTCGTCGAGATGGCGCCGCTCCTGCTCGGCCATGTGGCGCAGCGCCGGCGCGGCCTTGGTGCGGCCGAGCACCGCGAGCTGCCCGGCATAGATGCGCGCGGCGCCGTACTCGCCCGCCTGATCGACGCGGATCATGCGCGCGATCGTCTCCGCGCGGCCGGGATCGCCCGGCATCAGCGCGTTGAGCGCCGGCTCCGCGTGGCGCGGCGGCGCGCACCCTTCGCCCTGCGCCGGGTGGGTCATCGGCCGCGGCCCTCGGCGATCGCGGCTCGGAACGCGAACGCCGCGAGCGCCAGCGATAGGATCGCGTTCCAGGCCGCCATCGACAGGCCGAACATCGACCACGGAATCTGGTCGCAGCGCGGCGCCGGGCGCCGGTTCAGCGCCTTCTGGAGATCGTCGACGCCCACGGCGGTGTCGTCGCCGCCGCCTTCGCACACGGCGAGACCGGCCCACCACTTCTGCTCGACGCCGGCGTGGAAGACGCCGGTGGCCATCGTCGCGAGCAGCGCCACGCCGATGAGGCCGAGCAGCCAGGGCCGGAGCGCGCCCGGGCCGATCGCGAGCGCGCTCGCCGCCAGCACCACGACCGCGATGTGCGGCCAGCGCTGATAGTGGCACAGCGGGCAGGGCGGCAGGCCCAACGCGTATTGGAAGAACAGCGCGCCGAGCAGCAGCCCGCCGCTGCCGAGCAGCAGCACAAGCGGCGCGTGGCGCCAGAGCGAAGCGTCGCGGACGGCGAGGGCGGTCATGCGCTTGTTATATCCCCGCCAATACGGCAGGGCCATGGCGGCTCGAGGCGGGCGCCGCAGCCCTGACCAGCTTGGCGCACCGCCGCTCAGATGAAGGCGAGTGCCACGAATCCGCCGACCAGCAGTACCGTGAACAGCAGTACGGCCAGCTTCAGGTTCTCGTCCATGAACTTCTTGATCCACGGGCCGAACACGAAGAAGAGACCGGCCACCGCGAAATAACGCACGCCGCGCCCCACGATCGAAGAAAGCGTGAATAGCGTGAAATCCATGTGCGCCACGCCGCTGGCGATGGTGACGACCTTGTAGGGCACCGGCGTGATCGCGCCGATCAGCACGATCACCACGCCGTGCTTGTTGTATTCGGCCTGTATGCGCGCGAATTGCTCCATGCTGCTGTATAGCTCGACGAGCGGGCGGCCCACCGCCTCGAACAGGAAATAGCCGATGCCGTAGCCGAAGCAGCCGCCCGCGACCGAGGCCAGCGTGCAAACGCTCGCCAGCATGAACCAGCGCCGCCGCACCGCGAACACCATCGGCGCGAGCATCACGTCTGCGGGCACGGGGAAGAAACTGGCCTCGGCGAAGGAAAGCACCACCAGCCAATAGATGGCATGCCGGTGCGCTGCCTTCTCGAGGGTCCATGCGTAGAGTCTCTGAAGCACGGGGGCTGGCGCTTGGCTGAACTGCCGCCTGCCTTTATCAGGGGGCCGGCGGAGAGGCAATCGCCCCCTCCGGCGCGGCATGCTTGCGGCGCCCTCGGCCGGCATCGCATGATCGCGGCGGGGATCGTGCGGCGCGGGAAGTGCGCCATATCGATGAGGTGCTTCGATGCGACGCGGTTCGGTCACGACGGTCACCGCTGCGATCCTGTTCCTGTCGCTGCCCGCCTTCGCCCAGCAGCAGCCCGATGCGCGCATCGGCGAGCGGCTCGCGCGCCAGTGGTGCGCGTCGTGCCATCTCGTGGCTGCCGACCAGCGCGCGCCGGCGCCCGATACGGCGCCGCCCTTCGCCTCGATCGCGGCGCGCCCGAGCGCGACTCCGGGCGCGCTGCGGACGATCATCCAGATGCCCTATCCGCGCATGCCGCAAATCGCGCTCACGCGCGACGAGCTGGAGCACGTCATCGCCTATATCGTCAGCCTGAAACGCTGAGCCAATGCGCGCCGCCGCGCATGCCGGGGGCGGAGGCTTGAACCGCCGCGCCTTCTCTGCCATGTGAGGCGCGCGTGCAGCCCAGCCCCGGTGGCGGAACCGGTAGACGCGGCAGACTCAAAATCTGTTGTCCGCAAGGACGTGGGAGTTCGAGTCTCCCCCGGGGCACCAATTCGGTCGTGTTCGTTGAACTTCGCCTCAGGCTCGCGACGCTTGGCGGAAAGCGCGTCCGCCTCGCGCGGGCGGGGCCGGTCGTGTGACGGCGCGGGCGTTCGGCGCTACGATGGAGCGATGCTGGCGCGCCTCGCCGTTCTGATTTCGCTTGCCGTCTGGCCGAGCGCGGCCGCCGCGCAGGCGGACCCGCGGCCGCCCTGCGGCGGCGAGCCCGTACCCGCCTATGCGCCGCCCGGGGCACCGCCCAACGTCGCGATCCTGCGCAAAGCGGCCGCGCACCAATGGAGCTTTCCGGCCTGCAGCGGGTTCCGGCCGGGCGCGTTCCGGCTGGCCGTCGCTGTCTCCGGCAGTTTTCGCCACGCGGGCGAGGCCGGCGAGCTGCTCCAGCGCTTCGGCACCGTCTCGGCGCTGCGCCAGATCCGCTACTGGTCGGTCAGCGACGCGCGCTGGCGGCCGCTGATCGACGACGCCGCGGCGCTCGGCGGGCCCGACGCCAAATTGCGGCGGCGGGATTTCGCCAGGACCGAGCTCGCCGTCGGCAGCGCGGTCTATTTCGAGCAGGCGGAATCGCGCCTGTCGACGCCGGTCATCTACCGCATGCGCATTCTGGAGTTCGGCGCGGACCGCCTGGCGGTCGAAATCGAAAACGCGTCTGCGATCGGCATCGCCGTGATCGACATCGCGCCGCCCGGCTCGACGCGGGCCGTGCACTACTTCGCGCGGCGCGAGCCGGGCGTGTGGGGCTATTACGGCCTAGCCTTCGCGGCGCAGGAGCCTGGCCTGTTCCTGCGCGTGCGCGATGCGTCGCTGGTCAACCGCGCGGTGGCCTATTTCCGCCATTTCGCCGGCATTCCCACGGACCGCGAGCCGCCGGCCGCGCGGTAGCCACGCGCCCTCGCGGCGGGCGCGCCCCCGCCCCGTCATTCCGCC
>ERZ761602.6046-NODE-6046-length-13850-cov-18.910402_pt1 | contig 13850 bp, 12 predicted proteins | sample MGYA00512165_ERZ761602 | MGnify/ENA primary metagenome ERZ761602 (study PRJEB28899, sample SAMN02445085) | bioreactor sludge metagenome | biome: EBPR sludge; isolation source: Thorneside wastewater treatment plant | place: Australia: Brisbane, Thorneside...
ACATCGGCGAGATCAAGGTCACCGACGATACCAACTCGCTGATCTCGATCCAGGTCACCGGCGTCGACATCGAGCCCATCGTGCGCGGGCCGGCTGCCTCCAGCGACAACCCGGGCAACCGCCGGCGGCGCGTGAAAGAGATGCTGTTCGAGCAACTCGGCGTGACCGACACCAACGACCTCTTCGCCACCTACACGGTGCTGTGGCGCGGGACCCGGCGCGAGGTCGAGGTGCTGTTCGAGAACGTCCGCGAGATGTCGGACGAGAAGCTGCGCGGGCGCGCGGGCACCTGGAGCGTGGTCATCGACTTCCCGTTCGACGACCCGCAGTTCACCCCGGCCGACGATCTGGTCCGTTTGGCCGACTATCGCGGCGACGATACGCAGACCCTGGTGTGGCTGCCGTCGTTCTTCAGCGCCAGGGCGCAGCATGATCTGGGCCGGCTGGTGGTGCTGGACTACATCCTCACCGGGGAGCGCTTCAACGAGCTGGCCGCCCACCTGGCGCTGGTCGATCGCGGGCCGGCGCAGGCGCTGCTGCGCAACCAGCGCGACCAGTTGCAGCAGCGGGTTCGGCAATACCTGGAGGTGGCCTACGGCATCGCCGGCGACTCGCGCGACGCGGTGGTGAACCCGATGGCGCCCGAAGACCAGTTCCGCTCGCTGGACCGGACGCTGACGCCGCTGCCGCCGGTCGGGGCGAACCTGAAATCGGCGTTCGAGGCGCTGCTCGACCAGCTCTTCAGGCACCAATACCCGGCGCATCCGGTCTTCGATGCCGAGGTGAGGCCAGCGGTGGTGAAAAAGGTGTGGCCGGAGCTGGAGCGGGCGATCGGCAGCGCCGACGGACGCGCGCCGGTCGGCGATCGCGTGCTGCGGCAACTGATCCGCTCGATCGCCGACCCGGTGCACTTGGGCAAGACGGGCGAGAGCCATTTTGTGCTGCTTGACCATTGGCGCTCGCACTTTCTCCGCGAGCAGGCCAAAGCGGGCGCCGCGATCACCGTCGCCGATCTGCGCAAGTGGATCGACCAGCCACTGGCGATGGGGCTGCCGGCCGAGGTGCAGAACCTGATCATCCTGGCCTTCGCCGGGCATACGAATCGCCGTTTCGTGCGCGGCAATGTCCTCTACGTGGCGAGCATCGACCAGATGCCGGACGAACTGGAGCTGCGCGAGCAGATCCTGCCCGAACCCGGCGACTGGGAGGCCGCCTGCAAGCGTGCCGCCGCGCTGTTCGGTCTGACGATCCCGACATCGCGCCATGCGGGTAACGTCGCCAGGCTGGTCGAGGAAGTTCAGGCCAGGGCGCGTGAGGCCCGCGAGCCGATCAGCAGCCTGCTCAGGACGCTGAACGAGAAGTCGGCCTTGTTCCCGGCGGCGAGCGACAACCGTCGCCTGCAGACGGCACGTTCGGCGCTGGCCTTGCTCGCCGGGCTGCTGAGTGCCGAAAGCGCGGCGGTGGTCACGACCCTTGCCGGGGCAACGATAGAAACCTCCGAGGTCGCCATGCGCCAGACCCTGGCCAGGGCACGTGAACTGGATGAAGCGGTTCGCACCGCAGCGTGGGACATCTTCGAGGCGATGAAGGCGCTGAACGACGAGCGGCAAACCGCTGCGCGGGCGATTGTCGCCAGGGTGTGCGAGACACTGGCCGCCGACGAGCATGCGATCGGCTTGAAGGCGGCGCTCGACGACCAGCGCGGCAGGGCCGTGCGCTTGCTGACCGTGGCACCGCCGCCAGCGCCTCCCGGTCCGGTGTCGCCGCCGCTGCCGCCGGAAAAACCTGCGCCGGCACCCAAGGCACGGGTAATCGTGCAGGAATCCGCCGCGGCTGACCTTGACCGCACGCAGGCGCTGGCGCTGCTCGACGATCTGCACGCCAAACTCGACAAGGACACGGACCTGCGGCTGTCGATCTCGTGGCGGCTCGAAAGGCCGGGGAGCAGCAAGTGACCGGTGCCACCGGGCCTTTGTCCTTGCCGCAGCTCGAGGCGCAGGCGCTCGCCGTGCTGGAGCGCGCGAGCGACGCCAAGGTCATCGCTATCCGGACCAGGACGCAGGCGGCGTGGCCGGATGCCATCAATCTGTCGGGCCGGCCGTTCCGGCTGCGCTGGTGCGACAGCCCGTTGATGGTCCGCGAGGCGCTGTCCGCGCTGGAAGAGGGCGCTGACGAGCAGGCCGGGCCAGGGCTCATCCTGCTGACGCCGCTGTCCGCACGCGATTTGGGCGGCGACGTGGTGGCCCGACTGGCCCGCGCTCAGGTTTTTCAGCCCGACGCCTGGGGAATGGTGCAGCAGCTCTTCAAGGCGCGCGAGATCGACGCGCGACTCGGCCGTTTCCGATGGATGGCGCAACTGCTTGTCGAGCGCTCCGGCGTCGGTGCGTATCCGCCCGTGCCCAACGGCTTCCTCGATATGGACACGGCGTGGCGTCACGTCCTTGGCCGGTGCCTGAGTCTGGATGCCTCGACGCCGGATGCGGCAATGCTGTTGAACTGGTCTCTGGGTTCCGACGCGGCCGGGTATTTCAACGATCTGCCCGATCAGGCCAAACCGCAGGTCACCGCCTGGCTCGGCGATTCAGCCGGAGCGGTAGGCACGCTGGTCATGTGTTGCGTAATGGCCGGCAACACGCGGGATGCCGTCCCGCTCGGACTGGTGTGCGGCGTGGTGCTGTCGGCACAGGGCGAAGGCGTGCATGAGCTTGCCGCCGCCGCGATACGTCTCGAACGCTTCATCGGCGGCAAGCGCATCGGCACCGCCGAGGGGCGTCTTTGGGCCAATGACGCCGCGAAGTGTCTGCAGGCCTTGACGCCGGCCTTGCGTCACGAGGTGATCGAACGCGCCGAGTTGCTGTTGCGCGAGCTTCATGTTGATACCTGCGCGCGTCTGAGCGATGTGCTTCCGCTCGGCCTGGAGCAGCGGCTGGCACTACTCGCGGATGCGCTCAAGACCTTCATCGCCGGGCCAGCGACGGCACAACTTCAGGCCATCGAAGGCGCGGCCGATTCGGTAACGCGCCATGCCCATGCCGATCCGGCAAGCACACGGATGCTGCGGGTGAAGATGGCCGTTCGCCTGTGTCGATGGCTGATCGCCGAGCGGCCAAACAGCAAGGATTCGAGCGAAGGTCGGGCAAGCGGGTTCGCTGACCTCGCGCAACGGTATGCCCGCGAAGGCGCTTTCGTCGATTGGGCACGTTTCAAACTGCTCGGCGGCGACGACCTGCCGGGCCTTTCTTCAGCCTTCGTTGCCTTGCGCGAAGCGGCACGCACAAAGGCCGAGGCATTCAATCAACGCTTTGCGCAAGCCCTGCAGGTCTGGAACCGTGAGCCCCGGGCAGAACCCGCATGCATGCCGGTGGAAGCGATTGTCGAACGCTTGCTTGCCCCACTGGCAAAGCAAACCCCGGTGCTGTTGCTGGTGGCGGACGGACTGAGTTACCCCATCTTTCGGGAGCTTTTCGAGGGCCTGGAGGCCCTGGGATGGGACGAGCAGGTCACGACTTCGCCGACGACACTGGCGGTCGGCATCGCCGCGCTACCGACGATTACCGAAGTGAGCCGCAGCAGCCTGTTGTCGGGCCGCCTGGTGGTCGGCGCAGCGGCGCAGGAGAAGAGCGCGTTCGCGACGCATCCTGCCCTCGTCGGCGCGTCGCGCGCCGGGAGCAGGCCGGTGGTGTTCCACAAGGGCGACCTCGCAGACGCCGAAGGTTTGTCGTCGACGGTTCGCGATGCGATCGCCTCACCGCAGCAGCAGGTGGTGGCGGTCGTCTACAACGCCGTCGACGACCACCTGAGCGGCTCGAACCAGATCCGGGTGCGCTGGACGATCGACGATCTGCGGCTGCTTGGGCCCTTGTTGAGCGAAGCACGTCGAGCGCGGCGGGTGGTCGTGGTCACCGCCGACCATGGACATGTGATCGACGATGGCACGGTGCAGCGTGGCCAGGGGGAAGGCGATCGCTGGCGGTTGCCATCGGGTACGCCAGACGCAGGCGAGCTGCTCTTCGAGGGTGGTCGCGTGAAGACGCCATCCGGCAACGCGGTGCTCTGCACGTGGTCGGAAGCCGTCCGCCACGGAGCCAGGAAGAACGGCTATCACGGCGGGGCATCGGCACAGGAAGCCGTCGTGCCGCTGAGCGTGTTTACGCCACGCAACATGGTGCTGAAGGGCTGGCAGGTCGCGGCTGCGCCACAACCGGATTGGTGGGCGCCGCTGGAGGCGCCATTGCCAGCAGGAGGTACGGAAACGCCGGCGCTCCCCAAGAAGCCGCCGAAAGCGAAACCGCTGGCTTCGCCCACACCACAGATCGATCTGTTCGGTGGGACGCTACCCGTCGCGGCACCCGCGCCCGCAGTGAACTGGATCGACGCCCTTCAGGCGTCCCCCGCCTACGCGGCGCAGAAGGCGCTGGCAGCGCGGGTGGCGCCGAGCGATGCCGAGGTGCGCTCCCTGTTGGAGGCATTGGCGGCTCGTGGCGGGAAGCTTTCCAAAGCCGCCCTCGCGCAGCGCCTTGGCATGCCCGCGATGCGCATCAGTGGCTTTGTCAATGCCGCCAGGCGCGTGCTCAACCTTGATCAAGCCGCGGTACTGGTGCTCGACGAGACGGCGGGTACGGTGGAGCTGAACCGGGAATTGCTGGGGCGGCAGTTTCGGGTGACGGTGCGGTGAGGGGCGGGTTGTGACGAAGCGCAGGCTCCCTACCTCTTCACCTCGCTGGGACAGCAAGTTGCTCTTTTGTTTGTTCCTTACCATAACTATAAAGGTAAGGAATTCAATGAGGATCCGACCATGACTACAGAAGCCACTTTGACCAGCAAGGGGCAAACGACCATTCCCAAGGAGATCCGGGACAGCCTTCGGATGAAAGCAGGAGATCGCATGACCTTTACGCTCATGCCGGACGGCACCGTGGTAATGAGGGTGAAGAGCAAGCGCTTTAACGACCTGGCGGGGATGTTGTACCAGGAAGGTCGGGCGGCTGTTCCCATCGAGCAGTTATCGATCTGATGCTCGGGATCGACACCAACGTTCTTGTGCGCTTCCTCGTTCGAGACGACGCCCAGCAGTTCGAGATCGTGCACAAGATTGTTGAACGAGAAGTGCTGGCGAGCCGCCGCGTTTTCGTGAGCCAGCTCGTTCTCCAGGAAATGGAATGGGTGTTGCGCAGTCGGTATGGCTTTTCCAAGCCCCAGATCCAGGGGGTTGTTTCCGGCTTGCTGGACTCCATGGATTTCGAGTTGGAAGATGAGGCTGCCGTTGAGCAGGCGTTTTTCGTCTGGAAAGACCATTCCGCTGGGTTCTCGGATTGCTTGATCGGCGCCAGGAATCGGAGGATGGGGTGCACTACGACGGCAACTTTCGATGTGAAGGCATCCAGACTACCCTGGTTTGTCGAGGCAAGCTCGGTTTAGCGCATTCTTGTCAGTTTTGACGGCTGTTCTCGGCCATGAGCTGCCGGTGGCGATTTTCCCCACAACCCGACGTTGAAATGGACCACTGACCCGTCAGCGGCCATTGGCGTCGGCATTGCGATTTTGCACGAAGGAGCGACAGCTTCGCGGTGGGCGCTGCCGGTCGATCAAAAAGGCTGGATGAGAGCTTTCTGACTGCAGCCCGCGGCGCATTCCTCCCGGTCGCCCCACGACAGGCGCAACGGTAGCTTCATGGGCAGAACCGCCACTCGAAAACAGACTTCGAGCTGCGCTTACTCCGCCACAAGGTTGCCGCTCATCGTTCGCTGTGCTGACCCTTTCAATGGCAGCTTGGTGGAAAGCAGAAAGCAGAGTGAGGGCCAATTCTGTCGCCTCCGGACCAGTCGAATCATGCGCTTGCGCCCGACTGCGAAATCGGCAATGGCGCCCCTCACCAAGCCTGATCCTTCACTCCGCATTTCCTTCCCGCCGGCCGACTACACGGGCGAATTCCGGATGGCGCTGGACGAACCCGGCAAGGTATGAACAATGCGGAATGACGGTCAGGCCTCACTGACGCGCATCGTCCAATGCGGCCTGGGTCAGTGCTGCCGCAATCCCACGCCCGCGCAGCGCCTCCGGCACGAAGGTGTGATCGAGCACGACGCGATCCCTGGTGAGGACGTAGCTCAGAAACGCGAGTGGCGCGCCGTCTGCCTGTAGTTCAAAGCGCTGCAAAGCAGCGTTGTGCGTCACGGGCGCCGCGGCGTCCGCCGCTGACGAGCTGTCGAGCTGTCGAGCTGTCGAGTTCGTTCGAGGATACCGGGCCGTGGCGACTCCAGTCTTCGGACATGCAGGCCCGGGTATCGCGGGTCGAGCTCAATGCCAGAATGCGAGCAGCCAGTTCTTCGGCGTCTCTCACGCTCGTCGAGCGAATTGCGTGCTTGACGTCGAGAATGCGGTTTGGACTGACGCTGAGGCTGCGAAATCCCAGGCCGATCAGGAGTTTCGTATAAAACGGGTCGCTGGCGATTTCTCCGCACAGCGAAATCGGTTTGCCCTTGCGTCCTGCGGACGTTGCCAGCGTCGCCAGCACCTGGATGACCGCTGGATGCAGCGGCTCATAGGTGGAATGCTCATCTTCACTGATCCGGTCAGCAGCGAGCAGGAACTGCACCAGATCATTGCTGCCGACACTGAAGAAATCGACCTCATCGGCCAGGCGCTCGATGAGGACCGCGGCAGACGGCGTCTCGATCATCGCGCCGACGGGAATTCTGGGATTAAACGACTGCCCGCTTGCCGCGAGTTCGCCCTGCGCCGTATCGATCGCCGCTTTGGCGGCGCGCAAGTCGTCCAGGCCGTCGAGCATCGGCAGCAGAATGGCTACCGGATGAGATGCGCTCAAGCGGAGTATGGCCCGCAGTTGAGTCTGCAGAATCGCGGGGTGGGCAAGCAAGAGCCGCATTCCCCGGCAACCTAGCGTCGGATTGGCCTCGCGCGGCAGCGGAAAGTAGCTGAGCGGTTTGTCGCTGCCAACATCGAGGACGCGAATCACCGTTTCACGCGGCTGCAAGTGCTCGGCCGTCGTGCGGTAGAAGCGGTATTGCTCGTCTTCCGAAGGGAAATGATCCTGCACCAGGAAGACGAACTCGGTGCGGTAGAGTCCGACCCCATCGGCTTTTACGGTCGCCGCAGCCACCGCGTCGACAGTCTGGCCGATATTGGCACAGAGCTTGATTTCCACGCCATCGGACGTGATCGCCGGGAGGCCGATCAAGTCCTTCAAAGCGCTCTTGTGAATCTGCAGGCTAGCCTCCAGGCGATTGTACTTGCCGAGCATCGCCGGCTCGGGGTTCACAAAGACCCGGCCGGCCAGGGCGTCTACGATCAGCAGGTCGCCGTTGCGGATTCTTCGCGTGGCCTTCGACACATGCACGAGCATCGGGATGCCGAGCGAGCGGGCAAGAATCGTGGCGTGCGCCGTGAGACCGCCCTTTTCGACGACCAGCGCACGTACCCGCTGGCCTTCAAGCTGGGCTACTACCGAGGCGAGCAACTCGCCGGTGACGATCACGCAGTCTTCGGTAATGGCCGGGATGGGTGACCCCGCGTCGGCGTCCAGCTCGTCGAGGAGGCGTCTGCCGACGTCGTGCAGGTCGTGGGCTCGCTCGCGAAAGTAACCGTCTTCGAGGCTGGTGAAAAACGTCACTAACTGCTTGATCGCCCGTTCGACCGCCGCTTCCACATTCATCCGTTTTTCGAGGCACAGCTCGCGCACCGCGTCGTGCAGCTGCGCGTCGCGCAACAGCATGATCTGTACTACAACAATCTCGGCCTCCGCATCGCCGACGGTCTCCCTGACCTTCGCTTGCACCTGTTGCAGCTTTTCCTCTGCGGACAGGACCGCGCTGTCGAAGCGCTCGAATTCTCTTCGCGCTTCCTCCTTGCTGACCGTCCTGCGGGGCGCACGCGTCGATTTCCTGGCACAGTCACAGAGCAAGGCACGCCCGCGGGCAAGACCGGAGGACGCCACCTCACCGAGGAGCATCGATGAGACGGATTCGGCGTTGTCGGTGCTATTCATGAATCCCTCCTGACTGACAATAATCATCGCTCGCCTGAATCGAGCCTCTTCTACTCGACAAACCCGTTCTTCCTTCAAGAAGAACCGACCACGGTTCGGCGTAAAGATTTCCCGGTGCGCCATGTCCTGCGTCGTCGTCTACCAGCAGAGAATTTTTGGTCAGGCGAATGAAATTCAAGCCCTTGAAGTTCGCCGGGTCGCACATAGATTGTGTAAGTGAAGGTGGCGCATCTGCCATCTGTCACTGACGCTATAGGAGGTTACGACATGCTCTATCGCTCGTTTTTTCCCCGCGACCTGTTCGCGGACCTGGATCGCCTGCAACGTGAAATGCAGCAGAACTTCGAGATTTCTCCGAGCATTCGCGGCCTGACCCGAGGCTTCCCGGCCATGAACGTCGGCAGCACCCCGAAATCCGTCGAGATCTACGCTTTCGCGCCAGGCATTGCCCCGGAAGCCCTTGAGGTGCACGTCGAAAAAGGCGTCCTTACCGTGGCCGGAGAGCGCAAGTTGGAAGCCGTGCCGGATAAAGCCACTGCGCATATCGACGAACGTTTTACCGGGCGCTTTCGCCGAATAGTGAGCCTGCCTGACGACGTTGACGCGACCGCGGTGGAAGCCAGGTATCGCGACGGCGTTCTGCATATCTCCATTCCCAGGAAGGAAGCTGCCCAACCACAGCGCATCAGCATTCAGTAAGGAGAACGAAGATGACCGACAACACCGCTGTTACCAAACAGGCCGAAACCAGCCGCAACGATAGCGCCCTGCTACCGCCGGTGGACGTAATTGAAGACGCAGGCGGCATTACGCTCTACGCCGATCTGCCCGGTGTGTCCAAGGAGGGCCTGGGCCTGCAAGTCGAGGCCGACACCCTGACGATCGAAGGCGAGATCACGCTGGCCGTACCCGAAGGCATGGAATCGAGTCATGCCGAAGTGAGCCTGCCGCGTTATCGGCGGGTGTTCACGCTTTCCAAGGAACTGGACACCGAAAAAGTCGGCGCCGAGTTCAACCAGGGTGTGCTCAAGCTGCGCATCCCGAAAGCCGCACACGCCCAGCCGCGGAAGATCGAGGTCAGAGTTGCCTGAGCGCTGAAGGGGCGGCGCAGTGCCGCCCCTGCAAGGGCGTTCAAGGACTATGGAGGTGAGAGATGAAACTGGATACGCTGAAAGAAAATCTCGGCAGTTTCTGGGAGAACATGGCCGAAGGCTGGCGGCATCTCAGACAGTCCGCCGCCGGCGCACTCACGCGTTTCAGCCCTGGCGAAAAGACCAACATGCCGGCGCCTGCCGAGGTAGACGATGGCGCCTATCTGCCGACCATGGGCTGGTCGATGCTCGGCGGCGACCTTTTCGAAGATGATAAACGTCTGGTGATTCGTCTGGAAGTTCCGGGTATGGACAAGGAGGATCTGGACATTCAGATCCATGACGACAGTCTCGTCGTCACCGGCGAAAAGCGCTTCGAGCGCGAGACCAGTGAAGGGCGATGGCGGGTGATGCAGCGCGCCTACGGCAGTTTCCGTCGCGCAGTGCCTTTGCGGGTGCCGGTCAATGCGGATCAGGCCCAGGCGAGCTACAAGGACGGTGTGCTCCGTGTGGAGTTACCCAAGCTCAAGCCGGGTGCGCCGAAGGTGGTGAGCATCGACGTCAAATGACGCTTCGAGCCTCGCGTGTGCCCGACGGCTCAATAGTGTAGAGCCGCCGGGCTCGCTCAAGAGAATCGAGGAAGCCCCAGGGAGGTGATGCAAGTGGGCGACCCGGCGGCCCAAAACGGTTAATGTCAATTGCGCTTCCTCCATGAGCGCCACATTTCAGTGCGAACAGCCAAAGGCGGTGTCGCAGTGCTTGAGGACCATCACGGTCGACGAATAGTGGCCATCCGAATTGGAGATCACGATGAAAATCACTTCAATCGCACGAACCTGCTTGCTGCTGTTGTCCTTTCTCATGGTGGCGCCTGTCCAGGCGCTCGACGGCGGCGTCGAGAGCTTGCGCAAGACCGGCAAGGCCTTCGCCGCGGTAGCGCGTTCGGTGTCACCTGCGGTGGTGTTCATTCAGGTTGAAGGAAAGGGACCGTCTTCCATCTCCCGGTTTTCCTCGCCGTTCGGTGAGCAGTCGCCTTTCGAGAACGAATTCTGCGAGCGGTTTTTCGGCGAACGCTTTCCCGGTATGCCGCGGATGCCCAAGCACGACACCCCCCCCACGGCGAACGACGGGCGATCGGCCAGGGCTCCGGTTTCGTCTTTTCCGCGAAGGATGGCTTGCTGTCCGACAAGACATACATCCTGACCAACAACCACGTGATCGACCAGGCGGACAAGATCAAGGTCAAGTTCCAGGCCGGCCGCGAGTACGACGCCAAAGTCACTGGACGCGACCCGCAGTCCGACATTGCCGTCATTGAAATCAAGACCGGTGACCTGCCACCGCTGGCCTGGGGTGATTCCTCACAGTTGGAGGTCGGCGAGTGGGTGGTGGCCATCGGCAATCCCTTTGGCCTCAGCCATACGCTGACGGTCGGCGTGGTCAGCACCAAGGGGCGAACCGGCGTTGGCATCAACGACTACGAGGATTTTATCCAGACAGATGCGGCCATCAACCCGGGAAACTCCGGCGGACCGCTGGTCAACCTGGATGGCGAGGTGCTTGGCGTCAATACCGCCATTTTCAGCCGCAGCGGCGGCTATATGGGGGTGGGCTTCGCGATTCCGAGCAATCTGGCCAAGGCGATTGCCGCGCAATTGATCGAGCACGGGGAGGTGACGCGCGGCTATCTGGGCATCGTGATCCAGCCGCTTTCGCCTGATCTTGCCAAATCGTTTTCCGTCGAACCGGGGAGCGGCATCCTGGTCGCTCAGGTCAGTGAGAACTCGCCAGCGGAAAAAACCGGCTTGCGCCAGGGCGACGTGATCGTTGCCTACCGCGGCCAAGCGGTGAAGGAGGTCGGCAGCTTCCGTAACCAGGTGGCGTTGACTTCGCCCGGAAGCACCGAAGCGCTGTCCATTCTGCGCAACGGCGAGCGCAAGACCTTGAACGTGACGATTGGCAAGCGCACCAAGGACAAGCTGCTTGCCCAGGGTCCGGCACAGCGTACCGAGGAGATCGGCTTGACCGTGCAAACACTGATGCCGGAGCTTGCCGAGCAGTTCGACGCCAAGCCTGGGGAAGGTGTCGTCGTTACCGAGGTGCGTCCTGGCCCTATCGCCTCCATGGCAGGTATCGAGTCCGGGAGTGTCATCCTGCAACTAGACGGCAAGTCGGTCGGGAGTGCGGCGGAGTTCGCCCGCGCGGTGAAGGACGGCAGCAGGAAGAAGCGTGTATTGCTGCTCGTTCGCAAGAATTCGACGCAACGCTACGTGGCACTCAGCTGGTGAGCGTCGGGGTGGTTGTTAAGGATGTCGGTCGCAGGACTTGGCACTTTCTTCGTGTTTAGCGCTCGAATGCAGCGAGTGCTAAAATGTAAGCGCCTGATCACGAACAGAAAGGAGGAGTCCAAATGACACAAGCTCTGACTTTTCCAAGTGTCTACGCTGTTGGCAGCATCGACGCGTATATCCAAGCGGTAAGACAGATTCCGCGGCTTACCGAGAAGCAGGAGTTCGACTTGGCCACCCGCTTACGCAATGAAAACGATCTCGATGCTGCACGGCAGCTGGTCCTCTCGCACCTGCGCCTGGTGATCTCCGTCTCGCGTGGCTACCTGGGCTACGGCATACCCCACGCGGACCTGATCCAGGAGGGAAGCATTGGTCTGATGAAAGCGGTAAAGCGCTTTGAACCGGCACGCGGGGTTCGGCTGGTTTCCTTTGCCGTCCACTGGATCAAAGCCGAGATTCACGAGTACATCCTCAAGAACTGGCGGATGGTGAAGTTGGCAACCACCAAGGCGCAGCGCAAGCTGTTCTTCAACTTGCGCAGCATGCAGGTCAACCGCAGCGGCGTCGGCGCACAAGAGGCTGCCAGTATCGCGCAGCGTCTGAATGTCAAGCCTGCCGAGGTGGCCGAGATGGACACTCGCCTATCAGGTCACGACACCGCATTTGACGCCCAGGCTGATGACGACGAGGCCTTTGTTCCCTCCGCCTATTTGGCCGACCACTCGCGCGAGCCCGTACACGTTCTCGAAGGTCGCGACCGCGAACGTCTGTACACTGAAGATCTTCAGAGAGCCTTGGGCAGTCTCGACCCGCGAAGTCGTCGGATCGTCGAATCACGTTGGCTGAGGGAGGAAGACCCGGCAACCTTGCACGAGCTCGCCGGCGAGTTTCACGTCTCCGCCGAGCGAATTCGCCAGATCGAAATCCAGGCGATGCGGAAATTGCGAGCCAATCTCGCGCCGTTGGTGGCGAGTGCCTGACGCAGAAATCACTGTCATCGGAACAGACCGACGATGTCGGCTTGTTCCGAATATTTCACCGAAGCAACTCCGCTGGATTACCGTGAGTTTAGGGAAATTGAGATGTGCACTGGTCGCGCGGCCTCGCGTGAAGCGGCAAGCTTCGGGTACGCACAGCCGCCCCCCTCAGCGCCATTCCGGCTCGCCCCGACGCAATGACCGCTCCCACACTCGATCCTTCATTGCTTTTCCGTAAAGTGCCACTTCTTGTCCTCGCTATCGCCCTCAAAGTTCAGATCCTATCGAAGCGGCAACTACTCTGACACAGGGGGGCCGTTTCTCCGTTCAATCGAGACTCCGGCCAAATGCGCGACAAACGCAACATCTTCGGCGGACGCGGACAGATAGAGCGCAACATCTGCATGGCCGCACTTTAGACAGCGGCTTCAATGCCGTAATTTGCACTTACACTATCATCGCCTGGTGTTTGTTGGGAAACCAAAAAAGGTCACCTTCGTCGCGTGTATGAGCAAGCTCCTGACCATCCTCAAAGCCATGGTCAGAACTGGAAAATACTGGGACGATTCCTTTCATTTGGTTTGACTCGAAAGACAGTTTCCCAAACCTGCCGCTCGGGCGGCCAAGATCACTGCGACGTAACGAACGGCCGCTTCCACCGCGCGGGATCTTGACGCGAATGGCCGCTCTGCAAAAGCTCGACCGGCAGCAATGGGTCGAATACGGTCGTTCACAAGCCAAGGAGACATCAGTTCGGCAGTCGTCGTCTGAGCGTCGTCGAGTTTGTATCGTTATCGGCAGCGGCTTTCAATCGTTTCGGCGAGTCGGTCCTATGTGGAGTACGCAATGAGGGTTCACAAGTGATCAGCCCGCAGCGCAGAGCCGAAGTCATCGACGCCTTGAGACGCGGTACGGTGCCCAAGGCGGGCCTGGATGCGCTGGCCGTGGGTTATGGCCGGCTCCAGGGAACGCTCGACCAAGAGTTGGACGCCGTAGCGTCGGGGGGCCGCGGCGCCTTCAAGGCGATCCGCGGTGAATACGGCTCGGGCAAGACCTTCTTTGGCCGTTGGCTGCAAGAACGCGCTCGCTCGCGTGGTCTCGCGACCAGTGAGGTGCAAATCTCAGAAACCGAGACGCCGCTGCATCGCCTGGAAACGGTGTACCGCCGCCTGGTTGAGCGCATCGCCACGGCGGACAGTGGCGAGGGCGCCTTCCGGGGCATCGTCGATGGCTGGTTCTACGCGCTGGAGCGCGACGTGCTCGAAGACACCAGCCTGGACCCGACGGACGAGGCGACCCTGCTCGCCAGGACCGAGGCGCAGATGGAGGCGAGATTGACCGGTGTGACCAAGGTAGCGCCGGCTTTTTCAGCCACGCTTCGGTCCTACCGCCGCGCGCTGCAGGCCGGCGACAACGCCACGGCCGATGGGTTGATGGCCTGGCTCAGCGGCCAGCCCAATGTCGCGACATCGATTCGGCGCTCGGC
>ERZ761602.6049-NODE-6049-length-13846-cov-11.052498_pt1 | contig 13846 bp, 17 predicted proteins | sample MGYA00512165_ERZ761602 | MGnify/ENA primary metagenome ERZ761602 (study PRJEB28899, sample SAMN02445085) | bioreactor sludge metagenome | biome: EBPR sludge; isolation source: Thorneside wastewater treatment plant | place: Australia: Brisbane, Thorneside...
AATTTATTCATGGGTTAGCTCCTCTGTTTCTGTTAAAGAAGAATTTTGATTAGACTTTTGGTTAAGCTTATTGGGTTTCTTTGGCGTAAACTCCTTCATATCTTTTATGATTTCATCGTAGTGTTTGACAAAAAATTCAAGATCTGGATTTTCTCTGAGTGACTTCACATTAAGAATACGAGGTGGTTTATAATCTAAATTTTTAAAATCAGGTTCCGCCTTGATAAGGGAGCTATAGAATACCCTACAATTTTGAATGCTATTAAGGATCGATGCTATTATCAAAGCATTTCGGATTACGCTCCAGCCATATGGTTCTTCCTTTACGCATTCATGTGCAGTTTCCAACAGTTCATTATCATTGATATATTTGATGTTTTCTGGATCATTGTGGCGAGTTCCTTCGAGCTTCATTGTATAAGATATGACCCACTTTGCAAGATTAGCTTTATGGTGGAGAGCCTTATATCTGCTGTTGGATGGAAGCTTTAGTTTTTTTATGATGCGACCAGACTGAACCAGAGCTTTTTTCAAATTCTTATTAGAGTTTATTTTATTTTTTGCCAAGTCTTGGTAAATCCATAATAGAAGCCAATGATAAGAAATCGCATTGATATTTTACTCCTCAAGAGCAGGAAGTTGTAGGATCAGATGAAGGCGATTGTTGAGAAAGAGCAAAAATTCATCTTTGGGACGCAGTTCGTTATCAGTGTGCTCCATAAAAAGATTCTGAATATCTTCAGGGAAATTATGGAATTCATAAGGGGTGTTTTTTTTGATATACTCTAGCAGTCCAGCGACAGTGTTTAGTTCGATAGCAAACCCATCCAATCCCCGTTGAATCGTACCGCGTGAGCAACCCGCAATCTCAGCAAGCCTTTCTATTGATACCTCCGGATGAAAGTATCTGAATTTTAGCAAGACACTTCTTATGTAAACGGGTTTTATCATTGCCAATGCCTCACGATGCTTTTTTGAATTTTAACCTACGAGAATATCGTTTTCAGCACAAAATTCAGTTGAAAATTAGGCACAATGTTTGGCCCTAGATTCACAGGGCGGTTGTGCTGACAGACTACTAAAAAAATTGGAAATTATCCTAGTCGATGCACCCTGCATCGGCCGCCGATGCGCGTCGCATCGTCTCAGGATATACTCATGAAAAATAAAACCTTACTGATAAGTGTATTATGTCTGTCGGCAGTGTTTTGGCTCGCAGGTGCAGCAAACGCTGGAGAAGAGGAATGGAAAAACTATAGCCTATCGTTGATCGGCGAAAAACAAGATGCAATTCCCATCCAAGATATTAATGTTCACTATCTCAGGAATCTTCGGATCAGACGAGAATACGCTAGGGCCTATTTATCTAACCCTAAGGCATTTAAATGGGCTGGGTTGGCAACCATCGTTGCTAAGGATATAGGGACAAATATTGCACGCGCAGCGGCTAGCGACAGTTCGATAGCGAATCTTGCTTACTCGTTGGCAAAACAAGCGGGCTGGCTAGATCCCAACATCGACGTGGAATTTCTCAGCAAAGTGACTGGAAACTTTCTCGGAAGCGGAAATCATTTCGTATACAAAGATCTATACTGGCAGCACCTTGTAGCCATGGAATGTGGAATCGACAGCATCCTACTCTACAGCAGCTTGCCCGCCGATTTGATCGCCGGATGGCGAGAAATCGCCACGGGTATCTCGGAAAAAAATGGTCAGAGCAAGGTTTGGGAAGGAAATAAAAAACTTCTCAAATATGAGCAGTATCAGATTTTGCAGAAATACGTTTTTGACGCAGATCGGTCTCTGTGGACGCAATTAAGCCAGATGGATCGTGAGAAAATTACTCTGTTTCGAGCTGCATCTGAGATCACGTTTGCAACCGTGAATCCGAATGGAGACTTTGGTAATTTCGAAGACCGATGGAGATGGGTTGAACAGGCTGTGGTCGGTCCGAGTCAAAAATTAGACTCTGCCAATACGATTTATGGGCCGGAGCTTGGCAAGAGCATGGTCGATCAGGTTTCGAGAGACCTCGCCAGCGTTATAGAAAATATCAATTTGATAGAATCTACTAAACCTAGCCTAAAAGTCACCCCCCTTCAAAAGCCGGCATGTCCCACAAAGCAAAGTCTTTCGGCACCAACAAATCTTCAAGTAAGATAAAGATTAGGAGTTACGCAGTTGAAGGGAATGTATAGAGCGGATGAGCCAGATAGGCACGGATCGCGGGGCGGATGATCGCGGTTTTGGCCTCGAACCAACGGAGTCCGGCGCGATAGCAATGCCATTCCAGGCGCAGGAAAGCGCGTAGCGCCAGACCGATGTGATTGCGCTGGGCGCGGGCGGCGCGGACCTGAGCGCGTTCGACGCCGCAATGCTGCTTGATCCCCCGATGATAGTTTTCAATCGTCCAGGCATGCCCGGCGAAGCGGACGCGGGCGAGCGACGTCATCTTCAGGTCGCTAGTGGCCCAGTATTCCCTGTCGCCGTCTGGGGCGACGATCGGGAACAGACGGATCAGGCCATAGCCTTTCAGATGGACGATCACGCCTCGGGCGTCGGGTTCGATCCGCGCCACCGGGCGCAGGCCGGTGCGGTCGGGGTTGACCCGCCGGTTGGCTTTCAGGCGGGTCAGCCACGCCCAGCCGACGCTCCGAATCCGTTTGAGGTTCTCCAAGCTGCTGTACCCACTATCAAAAACCACACGTTCCGGCACGAGACCGCGCCCGTGGGCCGCGTCCACCAGCGCCCGGAAATGATGGTTCTTGGTCAGGGCATCCCCAGTTTTGTCGTACACCCGATAGTCCATCGGCACATGCTGGTCACCGTCCGTCCACAAAAGGGTGATGAGGTTGATCCCCTCCACCACCGCGTGATGGTTGCCCGACCCATGACGCTGCACCAGCGCCATCTTCTCCGCATAGGGCTTGTCCAGCGTCGAGTCGTCCACCACCAGCACGCCCCCGCGCCGCTCTAGTTGGGTGGCCGCCTCTTGCCACAGCGTCGAAGCGTCCGGCTCCAGCCGGTGCAACAACCGGGTAAACGCGTCATGCGCCGGGGCCTTGGCTTCGTCCGGTTGGACGCGCGCCGCTTCCGTCGCGCTGCACACCCTCGGCGTCGCAATCAGAAAATTGATGTAATCTTCCTCAGTCACTTTCGGTCGGTTCATCCCGCCTTTTTACTCCATTGCTTCCAACTGCGTAACTCCTAAAGATAATACTTTTTTGGATACACTTCTTTTCATAAAAATGTTTTACAAAAACCTTCTCAACCCCTCCGGAATCACCTCCTCCGGCGGCTCCTCCCCCACCTCGAACGCCGCCGCCCCCTCCCCCGGCCTGAGCCAGAACTGCACGAACACCTCGCCCTTGGCCGCCACCAAATCCAGCCAAGGGCCTAGCTCCGGGGCGCGGGCATAGCGTAGGGTCATGGTCTGGCCGGAGTAGATGACCGGCTGATAGCGGTCGATGTTGGCGACTGGCTCGATCTTCGCGGTCTGAATCTCCCCGCTCAGATAGTAAACCCGCCGCTGATCGATCTTGCTGAGTAGCCAGCGCAGCGTCCGTCCTCGCATCTCCACTTGCACCGCTTGCACCTTGAGCGGTTCGCCCTCAATGAGTCTGGCTGAAATGGGTAGCAGGTTATGGTAGGTCTCGCTCTTACCGACCGCTCGCGGGTGGCCGTTGTGCAGCACGATAAACCCGCCTTTCCAGATACCGATGATCGGATAGCGGCCCTCGATCCGTTCCAGCGTCAGGTTATCCGACGCCACCAAATCCAGGTCATACCAGTGCGTCCCAATCTGCCGTTGATACTGCTCAAGCGAAATATCGAAACTCCTCACCACCGCTTGCAGCGCATCCCGAAACCCCATCCAGCTTAGCGGGTACAGCGCCACGGTCAGCACCAGCAGCACCGACAGCAGAATCATTTCCGCCTTGCTGCCGACTTCCATCCGCCAGTTCCGGTCGCCCGGTGCGACGACCCGCACCGGCGACGGCCAAAACAAATCCGCGCCCCGCACGTTCAGCATGTCAATCCAGATATGCGACCAGTAGCCACCCAGCACACACCAGAAGTACAGCGGGCGAATCAGCCACAGCGGCGACGCGATGACCGCTACCGTCATCATGCCGATGGCGGAATGGGTGAGGGTTCGGTGACCAAAGCGGCGCTCCAGCGGCACGGACAGCCAAAAGAACAGCCGCCCCACCTTGGACGTAGGTAAATCCACATCCGGCAACAGCGACGCGGTAGCGGCCAATAACCAGCCGATCCAGTCCGGCTTATAGCCAAACAGCGTCGCCCCACCCAGATACAGAACCGAGGCAAACGCGACGTGGGTGCCGGAGGTCACGGCGCATCTCCTGCGTCCTACGGTTCACCGCAGACAGCGCGGGCTTGCTGGATCACCGGATCGCTCAGGAAAAACCCCGCTTCCTGGCGCAGCCGTTCCAACAGTGGCCCAACTTGCGCCACCAAGCCCCGCGATTTGGCCTCGATCAGCACGCCGACCACACCGACCGTTTTTAAGTCGAAGCGCTGCGCGCTGCGGCGGCCTTCCCGCTCGTCCATCAAAACGAACGGCGGCTGACACTCCACCGCCAGCGCGATGGTTTCCGCCTCGCCGGGGTCGAGCCGTTCCTGCAACGCCGTCACCAGCGGACGGTTTTGCGCCGCCCGCCGCTCGATCCAGTCCGCCGCCGCCACCTCGGCGCGGCCCAGCCACGCCCGCCCTCCGGCGTTGAGTTCGTCCCAAACCGCCTCGGCGATCAGCAACCGGCCGTACAGTCGCCGAAGCAGATCGAATTGGCCGATGGCGGCTAGATTGGTCAGCGGCGAAGTGTTGCTGATGGGGACGGTCACGATAACCGGCCCAGCGCCCGCAAGGCGTCGAGATCGTCTTGCAAGTCGTCGGTGTCGTAGTGGGCTTCAATGCGACGAGTTGCTAGCCATTGCCGAAACTCCCACAGGCTCAGGCCCGCCAGCTCGCGCGCCTTGCCCAGTGAGAGCCGCTGCTGAGCGTATAGGGTCAGCGCCAGCTCGCGCCGCACATCCTGGGTATTCATCTGGGCGGCATCCAGCACCGCTTGCGGAATTTCCAAGGTGGTGGTGGCGGTATCGGACATGACTGTGACTCCGGTTGAGCAATGGGTTAATCGAGGATGATAAGCGAGATCGAGCGCCGTCAATTTGCCCGCCCCGCGCCCTTGAACAGAAACACCCGCAGCGAAATGATCACCGCCGCCACCATGCCGGCGAAGATGTATAGCTCGGTGTCGCCGGTGCCGATGGCGAGATAGCGCGCCCCGACCACCGAGGCGAGCGCCACGATCATCACCGGCGTAAAGTCGAAGTAGCGGACGCCGGCGGCGTGGCGCATCTCGCGGATGCGTTGCTTATCAACCAGCCGTTCCTTGCTGGAGTCTTCCAGCATGTCGGCGATGGCTTGCGGGTTGCCGCCCGATTGTTTGACGACGTGGCCGATGAACAGCGCGGGCGATTCGATCAGCATTCCGGTTTGCCGGATGTAGGTCTGGACGATTTGCCGGGTGGCGTCCGGCGGTAGCGGCGGAATCTGGATTTCCGTCATTTTCCACCACAGCTTGTTGAGGTTCGGCTTTTTGGCGCTGGCGCAGCCGATGACTTGCGCCGCGTCGAACACGGCCAGCCAAAAGGCCACCAGCGTCGGCGTGACGCCGGTCAGATCGTCCACGGCGATGATGATTTTGCCGTGATGGTCGTGCAGGGCGGGAATAATCGCCGCGGTGAGGTCGCGCATACTCAGGCGCGAGACCTGCCGCCGGATTCTCGCCCATTCGATCAACTCCGGCGGCAGGTCTTGATACTGCTCCGGCAGTTCCAGGGCCAGCGGGTCGAGCAAGCCGACTTCCAGCAGCCGCCGGGCGATGCAGATGAATTGCGCCTTGGGCTGATGGTCGGCGATGTGAATCACCGTCTGAGTGCGGCGCTGGCGCTGGCTGGGCCGTCCGGTTGGCGGCTCGGCGGCTTCGCCGGGCGGGTCGTCGGTCTCGGCATCGACCGGGGACCGTTCTTCCCGACGCCGCTCCAGACGCTCCAGAACGGCCTCCAGGACCGCCGATTTCCCGACCCCTACTTTACCCGTCAGAATGACGTGACGGCCCTTGCGGACCTCCTGCGCGGTTTTTTCGACGAGGGGTTCGCGGCCGATCAGCCCGGTAATCTCGCGCATGGCTCAATCCTCCGGTAATGCTCGCTTCTTGCCGCTCAGGTAATCCAGCAGCGGCCGCCACCGCTCGCCGGCATAGTGGGCGATCTGGCGGCGCTGGGCGTCGATCAATCCATCCAGCCGCTTGACCGCCGCCGCTTCGGCGTTTTGTTGCTGGGCGGTGGCCCACAATTTTTCAACGTCGCCTTCGTAGCCCTTGCGGATACGCTCCTGCATCCAATCGGCCTTGGATTTGTAAAAGCTCAGCCGCTCTCGGATTGCAGCCTGCTCGGCTTCCAACTCCCGCAGCTTCGCCATGTCCGTCAGCGCCCGCCCGCGCACTTCATCGATCCGCACCGATTCGGCTAGCGCCTGCTGGGCGTACTCGCGCTGCTCTCTGGGTGAAGCCAGCGGGATATTGAGCTGAATCCCGACCGTTACCGCGTCACTGGTCGTGGTGTCGCCAGTCTCAGAGACAGTAGCGCTGGAGCCGGACGCGGCCCGGACGAAGACGGAGGTATGTTCGAGCAACCGACGCCCCAGCTTGGGCGGTTGATAGGCGGCGGTGGCGCGGTGCTGGGCGGTCACGACGGGGTGATAGGCCAGGATGTAGGCCAGCGCCTGCTCTTCGTCCCAGGCCGAGGCCAGCGCCGGACAGAGCAGGGCGAGACAAAAACCGCGCTTCATGACGGCTTGACCGTGCTGACCTGAAAGCGGGAGATGCCCGCCGCCGCCAGACAGCGGGCAACGGCTTCCAGCGTGGCGAACACTCGCGCCCCGCCGCGCTGGCGCTCCAGCGCCTCGCGCCGTTCGCCGCCGTGGCGGGTGTAAGTGATCCAGACCGCCCAGCCGTCCGCTTCCGGCATCGCTTCCACCTCCCGCACCGCCTCTGCTTCGACTAGCACCGTCAATTTTAGGATTTGCATCCATCAATTTTAGCGTTTTGATGGATCAAATTACGGAAATTGATAGTGTATTGACCGAAAAGTACCTTGCATGGTACTTGTCAATAGGTTCCAGACCCCGGAAAAAGAATCTGCGTCGTGTTGTGCCAAACGGCGGCGGGCAACATGCCGGTCAGGGCGTGGCTAAAGAGTCTCGATCCCGAAAAAACCACGGTGGAACTGAACACCTTATTGGAGGCGGCCAGGGCGTTGGGGTGGCAACTGCGGGTGGATTTGCGGTGGCGCGCTGCTTCTAACGGTCAAGCCGCAAGGATGAAAAAGCCATGACAGACGAAAAACAAGAACGCCTAGAAAGGCTGTGTGAAGCTCTCAAAAGCTTAACGTACGGACAGACGGAATGGCTCAAGACAGTGATTGAACAGTTTCAAAAACCGTATCAGTTTAAAAGAAAACCTGATTCTGATCTCATTTCCGATTGTATTTTGCAAGATTTTGGTGATGGGTTGAGAATCCATCACTGTTTTTCCAATGAATCTTTTTCAAAAGATAAATTTGAATACGCGCTGGAGCGCGTAGCCAATTTCTGTGGTATGCCTGCAAAGCTTGCTAGGCGAGGTAATCCCGGGCATGACATTACTATCAATGATGTCCGGTTTTCACTGAAAAGCCAAGCCGATAGAAGCCTAAAAATTAACCGCTTACATATCTCGAAATTTATGGAACTGGGAAAGGGAAGCTGGCTAGAGGAAAATGACTTAACGGGTTTGCGGGAGCAATTTTTCTTCCATATGTTGTCTTATGATCGAATTTTATCTTTAAGGAGATTACCTACCAAAGAAAAACTAGTCTGTCATTACGAGCTTGTTGAAATCCCGAAAAGTCTTTTAGAGGAAGCCAAAAACGGCCGATTGGTAATGGTGCAGAAAAGCAGACAAACCCCAAAGCCTGGCTACTGTTACGTCAATGACAAGAACGGTAAAGAAAAGTTTCAACTCTATTTTGATGGTGGAACGGAGCGTAAATTACAGATCAAAAATCTCGACAAAAGCTTTTGCATCGTTCACGCCGAATGGCGCTTCGAACAGAATATTAATTAAACATTCTGCGCTCGCGGCGTCGCTCGAATACGATTTTGAGCCATTTCCGCATAGTCTGGCTTCATTTCGATACCGATGCATCGACGCCCCGTTTCCTTACAAACGACTCCCACGGTTCCAGACCCTAAAAATGGATCGAGTACTACCGAACCCGGGCGGCTCCCCGCCAAAACGCAAAGCTGGACCAAGGCCGTCGGGAAAACCGCAAAATGTGCCCCTTTAAATCCTTCAGTGTTGATATTCCAGACCGTTCGCCGGTTTTTTAGCTCGCCGCCACCGTTCGCTGGCTCTTTGATCGCTTCGAAATCGTAGTAGTAGTCTTCCGCCTTGGTCAGTAAAAACAGATGCTCGTGAGCGCGGGTAGGGCGATCTTTAACGGACTCGGGCTGACAGTTCGGTTTGTTCCAGATGATTTCCGAACGCAAATACCAGCCATCTGCTTGTAAGGCAAAAGCCACCTTCCACGGCACGCCAATCAAATCCTTCGATTTTAAACCATCCGGTGTATTGGGGCGGTAAGTCATTTTTCTAGCTGGATTTTTTTTGTCTGGCGCACGCCACGTTCTACCGCCGCTGGTGTAGCTATCACCAAGATTGAGCCAGCACGTTCCATCTTCTCGCAGCGTCCTACGCACCTCCCGAAAAACCGCTACCAGGTGCTCGACGTATTGCTCTACCTTTTCTTCGGCTCCGATTTGGTCCTGATAGGCGTAGTCTCGCAAACCCCAATAAGGCGGACTCGTAATGCAACACTGAAAGATATTGTCCTGAATGGATGCTAGCTCTAAGCGGGAATCACCTGCGATAACCCGAATTTCTTCATCGTTTTGGCTGGATGGGCCGTTCAATTTTTCAACAGCAAGAGCGGTCACTGCTTCTTTCTCTATCAGACATTCAATCGAGACGGCCGAAGGTCGGCTCATGCCACACCAAAGGGGTTAGGCTCACCCACAAGTCCACGTTCAAATCAACCCGCGCTGTTGCTCCCAAGCATCCAAGGCTTCCCGTAGTAGCTCGTTGAGCTTGAGATCGGCTTCGGCGGCGCGTTGCCGGAACCGGCGGCGAAACTGCGCATCGACCTTGAAATTGAGCGGGGTGCTAGCGGTAGACGGCTGTGCAGGCGAAGCATCGCCTTTGACGGCCACCAAGGAAGCGGATAAATCAGCGACTTTCTTGCTAGACATATTTCGTTCCTGCTTTCTTTCGTGTTTTATTGCTATCGTCTAATCTGGCTTTTATAAACTGCCAAAGATCAGCGACTTCGGCGGCGCTACGGCCTTTCGGATCGACTTCCAGAACAGTGCGGCCATCAATCATCGAAGCCGCATAATCCACCCGGTCATGGATGATCGAGGGCGCGACCACGCCATGTTCAGACAAAGCGGCCATCGCCTGCACGGTCAGACGGCTGTTAGGTTTGGCCTGGGTCACGGCGAAGGCAAATGGGCGGTTGGCGATCAAAGCTAACTCGACAGTGCTCCCAACCGCTCGTAAGTCGTGCGGGCTTGGCCGGATCGGAATCAGAACAAAATCGGCTTGGGAGACCACGGCGCGGATAGATTCGGTAATGGCGGGCGGGGTGTCGATGAAGGCGTAGGTATAGCCCGCTTGGCGGAGGGCTTCCAGCTTGCCGGAAAGCTCCTTAAGGCTCATCGGAGCAAAGGCCGGAGTTTCGGCCTCCCGCCCGTTCCACCATCCCGACAGCGACGCTTGCGGGTCGGTGTCGATCAGGACGCAAGCGCCGTCGCCCGCCCGTTCGGCGGCGACCGCGATATGCGCGGTCAGGGTAGTCTTGCCAACTCCACCTTTTTGATTCGCGAGAACAATGGTTTTCATCGCCGTGCTTTCGTTTTTTCGTTCCTTATTCCCAGCCAGAAAAACCGCTTTCGTTCTTTCTGGTTAAAGTATAGCGGAACGAAAAACAGAAAACACGATACCAGCGACCGCGCCGACCGTAGAACATCGCCCAACCTGAGCGACCCACGATCACCGGCGACCCGTCATAACCGATAAACCCTATCCGGATCAACCGCGCTCAACCACCGACGGTCTAGACCCGGAAATGGCGACGACCGACCGACTGATTGCTATGGTTCGGAGTCATCGCCAGGGCGAAGAATATCCAACTGTCGAGACTCTAATCGGCAATCTGCCGACAGTGCTGCGGGCATTGTGCGACCACGTTTTAACCGGCCAAACCACTGCCTTGGATGTCGCCTATCGGCTGGCTTCAATCATCGAAGCTGTAGAAGGTGGTAAGAATCAACCGCCATTAACCAAGCGCACCCTTGCGCTGGGCGACGGGCCGCGCGACAACCTACCAGGGCAGCGGGGGGGGGTGTGCTGACGCCCCAGCCAAGCGGTGGGATTGGGCAGTGATGGGCGCTCTAGTGATCTGGGGACACTGGATTGATCGGAAAGCTGATTTGAGCGACCAGCGACAGCGCCGCTCAGTCGGTAGAAGGCACATTAGAGCGATAAATAATCACGAATAGCGAAAGACCTGACTAAAAAAATTTTGCGCTATCAGTTGCACTGACTGCTATTTGAATCTAGAATAGTTACCAAAAGTAACTCTTGGGTTTAATTTATGAGCAACGATGTAGGTCATGCAATGGTTGTACGGCGGGCAATCCTCAAGATGACCCAAGCTGATCTTGCCCGCCGAATCGGTGTTACTCGGAATTACATCAGCATGATCGAAACCGGAGATCGTCCGCTGACCGACGATCTCTTGCAAAGAATCTCCGCTGCGCTGGGCTGCAAGCCGGAGGATCTAACGAAATGGCACCAAGTAGCGTAGCGGCGAGCTTCAGCTTTTAAAGCGGCTGAACCTCGAAAATAAACAGCGTTAAGTCTATGGTTATGATGATGAGATGACCAAAAACTAGCGATCCAGAAATGAAAAAGCCCGCTGATAGCTTGGCGGCGTCGCGGGCTTTCTCCTGTCTCCTAACCCGTCCGGGAAACCCCGGACTCCTTCAACCAGAGGGTTGCTCCCTGTTGAAGACCCCACTAAGGAGGATTTTCCTAATGTTCCTGACACCATCGTATCGGAACAGGTTCCCTTTGGCTAGTGCCGGAAGACGTGATGGCGCTTCCAGCCTGCAAGGAGAGCCATCATGACGCTCGCTGCCCGCTCGTTTAGCGCCGGACAGGCCGCCACGCTGCCGCCCGCCGTGGCCGAAATCGGCAGAATCCACTTTGAAGGCAACATCATCCCGCACTCGTGGTATCGGCGAATTACGTTGGAGTCGGGAAAACCCGATCTACCAGCGATCATCATTCTTGGCGAAATCGTCTACTGGTATAGGCCCTATCAAACCCTCAACAAGGGCGGTAGGCCGATCCTCAAGAAACACTTTGACGGGGATATGTTCCAGGGCAGCGCCGCTTACTTCTCGTCGAAATTCGGGTTCACCAAGGATCAGGTCAGGAAAGCCCTCAAGCGGCTGGAAGATGCGGGCTATATCAGGCGCGAGTATCGCTACCTCGTTCAGCAAGGGATTTTGCGCAACAACGTCATGTTCATCGAGCCGGTGACGCGGGCCATCCTGGCGCTTACCCACCCCGGTACTATTCCCGAAACAACTTCGTTGGACGCTACCCCCCTCTCGCCTACAGGCGACACCCTCTCGCCTACAGGCGACACCCTCTCGCCTACAGGCGACTTCTTTATAGGTATCGAGACTACTACTGAGATTTCTACAGAGACTACCACCACCACCCCAAACCCCTCCTCCAACAAAGCCACAGCGGAAACCGAACCCGCCCGTGGTGGTGGTATTGAAGACCAAAAGCCGACCACCCAAGACCGCCACCAAGAGCCAACCACCCTAGAGCTGACCGAGCAAAACCCCGTCAGCCAGGAAGGAACTCCAGCGGGAGCGGCCACGGAAGAGAGCAACGACACCGCCAGCGAAAATCAAAACTCGGTTATCAGCGGGGAAGTCGGCGAGGGGCAACGGTCAACGCTGGCCTTTCCGGCCAAACTCACCGAGCGGGAGCGAGAAGACATCGCCGCCCAGGTCTGCCCATTACCGCCGGAAATCGCCCAGCAAATGCTGGATGTGGTCGCCGCCAAAATCGCCGCCGGTCAGATCAAAACCAATCCGGCGGCGCTACTGCGAGGCATCCTCCGCAAGCGCCGACAAGACCCCGCGAGTTTCGATCCGTCCGTCGGGTTTGGCATCGCCGCCGCTCGCTGTCGCCACGTCGAGTCGGACGCGCGAGCGGAAGCACGGCGGCGGGATTTGGCGCGTGAAATGTCACCGATTACGCCCGCCGCCCGCGAAGCGGCCCACCGCTCGATAGCCGCGATGAAGGCGATCATTCGGGGCCATGCGTAGAAACAGAAATTTATGAAATTTTTATATGAAATTATCCGCTTTCACGAGGTTTCAAGCCTGATGAATAGGGCGTTTTCGGCCGGTATGGCCTACACTTTCCAAATCGAATTTAGATTCTTGACTGGGAAAATAGGGATTTCCGAAGAATCAAAAACGGCATTTTGATCCATCAGGTTTTGAAAAGCAGGGTGGAGTGGGATTCACATGTTCGACCGCGAGATATTCGACGAGGCCCGGCGGGAGTTCTTATCGCATCTCCTCTACGCCAAGGGTCACGGCAAATCGACCTGCTACGCCTACAACGGCGATCTGGGCCTATGGGCCAACTGGCTGACCGAGGCGGGCAAGGACTGGCAGCGGGCCAGACCTACGGACGTGGAGCAGTTCGCCGCGTGGCAGTTGCGGGAGCGCAAGGTGAGCGCCCACCTCGTCAACCGGCGGCTGTCGGCGCTGTCGAGCTTTTACCGCTGGGCGCTGCGGCATGAGATCGCCGAAAGCGATCCGGTCTATCTGGCCGACAAGCCCAAGCGTCCGCTGCGGATTCCGGTCTGGCTGGAGAAGGAGGAGCAAAACAAGCTGGAAGCGACCATCAAGAATCGGGAGAACATCCCGATCAACATCTTTGGCGAGAACAAGGCGAAGATGACCGAAACCCGACGGCGCTACGAGATGCTGTTTGGCTTGCTGCTCAATTCGGGATTGAGGATCAGCGAAGCATTGGCCCTTAAAACTGCCGACGTTCGCGTTTTAGACGGTCTGGCGAAGTCGGTAAGGGTCATAGGCAAGGGCGACAAAGAACGCCTTGTGCCGCTTCCTGCGCGGTTTGGTGAGGTGTTCGGGTTCTGGCTCAAGGACCGGCCCAGGGGCGACTACGTTTTTTCCCGAGCGCCCGGACAGAAAGCGGTCTCGCGGCAATCGGCGAGCGCTTACCTGCGGCTGATGCTGAAGAAGGCGGGCATCGACAAGAAGATTTCCCCGCACAAGCTGCGGCATACCTACGCCACCAACCTGCTCAATGCCGGGGCCGAGCTGGTGGACATCAAGGCCCTACTGGGCCATGAGAGCATCGCCACGACGCAGATTTACACCAACGTCGGGCAGGAAAGGATGGAAAAGGTGGTGGGGCGGTTGTGAAACAGCGAAACGCACTAAATATCTTCCTAAAAGTATCGACTCGATTTTCTAGCTCAATAAGGTAACCCTCGGTAACGCCGATAGCAATTTGACTATCTGACTAAACCTTCGTTACATCTGCTGCAAACGCTAAAAGTGGTGCCCATATAATTAAATTGAAAAATACTACAT
>ERZ761602.6051-NODE-6051-length-13844-cov-3.365944_pt1 | contig 13844 bp, 18 predicted proteins | sample MGYA00512165_ERZ761602 | MGnify/ENA primary metagenome ERZ761602 (study PRJEB28899, sample SAMN02445085) | bioreactor sludge metagenome | biome: EBPR sludge; isolation source: Thorneside wastewater treatment plant | place: Australia: Brisbane, Thorneside...
GGTGCATCTTGTAGTAGATGGCGAACTGGCCGTCCCAGAGCTTGTCGATCACATGCACTTCCCAGAGCGGGCGGCTGCGGTCCAGCATGGGCTGGTGCAACTGGCTGACCAAGGCGTACAGATGCTCGCGCTTGTTCTTGCCGGGCTTGAGGCTGTGGAAGAACAGGTGCTGGCTCAGGTCCACCTCGGCGGCTTCGACCCAGTCGGGCATCAGGCCGGGGCTCAAGAAACGGATCACGCGGTTGAAGGGTGGCGCCACCTCGTGGTAGCTGAGGAACTCTTCGAACAGCTCGCGCGCAAAGCCGGCCTTGGCGCCGGCCGGACGGGCGTGGATGTGCAGGCCGGCCACATGCTTGGGGCTGGCGGCGTTCTCGGCCACGAAGAAGGCAAGGTCCAGCAGCGAGAGTCGGCTCATGGTGGCTGTCGAGAAACCTGGGGATGGCCCAGCATACGGCGGCAGTGGGGCTTCGATAATCAAGCCATGCCCCGCTTTCATGTCCTCAGCAACGCCGATCTGCACTGCCACTCCACCGTCTCGGACGGCACGCTAGCGCCCGAAGCCGTGGCGGCACGCGCCGCCGCCCAGGGCGTGGAGCTGTGGGCGCTGACGGACCACGACGAGGTGGGCGGCATTGCCCGCGCCCGTGCCGCCGCCCAGGCCCATGGCATGCCTTTCGTGGCGGGGGGGGAAATCTCGGTCAGCTTTGCCGGCCAGGTGGTGCACATCGTCGGCCTGGGAGTGGACGAGACCGATGTGCAGCTGCTGGAAGGCCTGCACGCTACCCGCGGCGGGCGCGAGCAGCGGGCGCGCGAGATGGCCGCCAGCCTGGCGGCGGTGGGCATCCCGGGCGCCTACGAGGGCGCACTCAAGCATGTGGGCAACCCGGAGCTGATCTCGCGCACGCACTTCGCGCGCTTCCTGGTGGAGAGCGGTGTGTGCAATGACATCCCCGAGGTCTTCCGCCGCTTTCTCAAGGAAGGCAAGCCCGGCTATGTGGAGCACCGCTGGGCGGCGTTGGGCGACGCGGTGCGCTGGATCCGCGAAGCCGGCGGCGTGGCCGTCATCGCCCACCCGGCCCGCTACGCCTTCACGCCCACGGCCGAGTACGCGCTGTTCAGCGAGTTCAAGACCCATGGCGGCCAGGGCGTGGAGGTGGTGACGGGCAGCCACAGCGACGCCGAAGCAGCGCGCTACGCCGAGACAGCACTGGAGTTCGGCCTGCTGGCCTCGCGCGGCAGCGATTTCCATTCGCCGGCGGAAAGTCGCACCGAGCTGGGCAGCCTGCCGCCGCTGCCGGCCAAGCTGCAGCCGGTGTGGGGCCTGCTGGAAGCGCGGATCAGCTGAAAGTTCAGCTGAAACTGAGCGGCCCGTACCAGCTGCGCGCTTTGCCGCGCGTGTTGTCGCTGTCGGTCATGAAGGCCACCGAAACCAGATCGCCGGGCGGCTCGCCAAAAGCGCGCTCGAAGTCCTGCGCCAGGTAGCGGTGGTGGTCGCGCCAGCGACCCAGTTGACCTGGCCCGGAATCCAGCACGATCTTGCGGATGCGATCCGAGCGCGGGTTGGTGATCACCGCTTCCAGCGGCGCTTGGCGCTCCCACACATACATCAGCGTGGCATAGGGCGGGCGTTCGCCGGTGAGCAGCTCGGCCAGCTCGAACTGCGCGCGCGTGGCGCCGCTCAGGCGGCGGTGGTCGCCGTCGAAACCGAAGATGACGCGCGCCACGGCGTCCTCGCGCGCGCTGTCGCTGACGTCGGCATCGGCCAGCAGGCCCTCCACCCACCAGGAAAAATTGACCCTGCCCACCCGCTCGGCGGGGATGCTGAGCCGCCGCCGCCACAGACTGGCGGAACGATCGGAGACGGCCTCGAAGGCCATGCGCCCCTCCTTGAGCACGCTGCGATAGCGGTTGCGGCGCTTGCCCGGCAGGGCGAACTCGTGCCAGGCCTCGGGGTGCGCAGGGGGCGTCGGGCTGGCGCAGGCCGCCAGCAGGCTGGTGGCCCCCAGCAGCAGGGCTTGGCGACGGGGCAGGCATGTGGACATGGCGGCAGCGTAGCAAGCTGCAACACAGGCTTTACAAAGTGGTCAAGCGCCTGCGCGAAGATCCGCACACCCCTTGGCACGGAGAACCCCATGCGCCGCCCCTCCTGGCTTGTACTGCTTGGTCTGCTGGGCCTGCTGGGCCTGAGCGGGCTTTCGGCTTGCTCCATCACCCCGGTGCAGCCGTGGGAGAAAGGCCTGCTGGCCAAAAAGGCCATGGGCTTTGAGGCCGATCGGCTGGAGGCCGGCTTTGCCGAGCACATCTACACCAGCAAGGAAGCCGCCGCCGGCGGCGCCGGCGTGGGAGCCAGCGGCTGTGGCTGCAACTGAGTCACTGGGTGGGCGCATCCTGGCCGCCGCCCTGTGCCTGCCCGGCCTGGCCGAGCCGGCCCATGCCGATGGTGCGCCCGATCAGGGCTTGATCGCCTTCAAGTACCTGGACTACCTGGACTACCAACCCGGCCGCGAGCGGGTGCGCATCCGCGCGCCCTCGCTGCACCTGCTGCTGCCGCTGTCCAGCCGCTGGGCCCTGGGCGCCACCGCCATCCACGACGCGATTTCGGGCGCCTCACCCGCCTTCCACACCCGCGCCATCAGCCAGCTGCAGGACGAGCGCCATGCCGCCGACCTGACGCTGACGCGCTTCTTCGACGACGCCAGCCTGGGCCTGACGGCCGCCTATTCGAACGAGGCCGATTACCGCTCGCGCGGCCTGGCCCTGAGCGGCAGCTGGTCCACCGAGGACCGCAATCGCAGCTGGAGCGCCGGGCTGGGCCTGAGCAAGGACGTGATCAACCCCGTCACCCGCTTGGTGGTGGATGAAAAGAAGCGCGTGCTGGACTGGACCCTGGGTCTGACCCAGGTATTGAACCCACGCCAGGTGCTTCAGCTGACCCTGGGCCACAACCGTGCTCGCGGTTACCTGAACGACCCCTACAAGGTCTCGCACGAACGACCGCGCGCCCGCCACGCCACGCGCCTGCTGCTGCGCTTCAACCAGCACCTGGAGGACGGCGGCCAGACCCTGCGCTGGAGCCTGCGCCATTACCAGGACAGCTATGGCGTGCGCGCCCAGACGGCCGGGCTGGAGTTCGTGCAGCCCCTGCCCTGGTCCTTCAGCCTGACGCCCTCGCTACGCCTTCACAACCAGCGCCGCGCGGCCTTCTACGTCGAGGTCGACCCCGAGGCCGCGCCCTTCGCCACCCAGCCCCCCGAGGACTGGCTGCAGTTCTCGCTGGACCAGCGCCTGTCCTCCTTCGGCGCCCGCACCCTGGGCCTGAAGCTGGCCTGGCAGCCCACGCCCGACTGGACGGCCGACGTGAAGCTGGAGCACTACGCCCAACGCGGCGACTGGTACCTGGGCAGCGGCAGCACCGGCCTGGCGCCCTTTGCGGCACGCAGCTGGCAAGTCGGCCTGAGCCGGAGCTTTTGATGCCCATCTTCCACCACCCCTTCCCGGCCCTGGGGGGCCGCGCCGAGATCGTGCTGGCCGCAGCCGATGAAGCCGAAGCCAAGCGCCTGGCGCAGCTCGGCATCGACGAGGTGCTGCGCATCGAGCACAAGTACTCGCGCTACCGCGCCGACAGCCTGATCGGCCGCATCAACGCCCAGGCCGGTGGCGAGCCGGTGGAACTGGACGACGAAACCCTGGCCCTGCTGCGCTTTGCCGACACCCTGCACCTGGACAGCGAGGGCCTGTTCGACCCCACCTCGGGCGTGTTGCGCCGCGCCTGGGACTTCAAGCAGCCGCGCCTGCCGCGCCCGGATGAACTGGCGCCGCTGCTGGCCCTGATCGGCTGGGGCCGCGTGGAGCGCGAGGGCAAGACCTTGCGCCTGCCCCAGGCCGGCATGGAGCTCGACTTCGGCGGCTTCGGCAAGGAATACGCCGCCGACCGCGCCGCCACCGCGCTGAAGGCCGCCGGCGTGCGCCATGGCCATGTGAACCTGGCCGGCGACATCCGCGTGCTCGGCCCCAAGCCCGACGGCCAGCCCTGGCAGATCGGCATCCAGCACCCGCGCCAGCCGGGCAAGCTGATTGCCAGCCTGCCGCTGCGTCAAGGGGGCCTGGCCACCAGTGGCGATTACGAGCGCTATTTCGAGCTGGACGGCCAGCGCTACTGCCATGTGCTGAACCCGCGCACGGGCTGGCCGGTGCGCTTCTGGCGTTCGGTCAGCGTGGTGGCGCCGCTCACCGTGGCAGCCGGTGCCTTGAGCAGTCTGGCCATGCTGAAAGAGGCGGATGGGCTCATGCTGCTGCAGCGCAGCGGCCTGCCCTTTCTGGCCATCGACCCCGACGGCGCGCTGCTGCGCGACGCCATTCACTAGGAGACGGCCATGGCCACCTTCCGCGGCACCGCGCGCGATGACAAATGGAACATCGTCGAAACCGGCCGGTACACGATTGACGGCCTGGGCGGCACGGATACCGTGGCCTTCGGCATCCAGCCGCGCTCCTACTTCGAGATCACGCGCGGCACGGATGGCGCCATCCATGTCGACACCGTCTCCGGCGCCAGCGGCGGCGGCATGCAGGCGGTTCTCTACAACATCGAGGTGCTGGTGTTCAACAACGGCACCGACACCATCCCGGTGTCCGAACTCTTCCCCGAGGCGCATCTGGTGGGCAGCGCCGGCAACGACCGCTTCACCGCGGGCACCGGCACGCAGACCATCGACGGCGCCGGCGGCATCGACCAGGTGGACTTCAGCCTCAGCCGCATCAACTACCTGCTGGCCAAGGGCACGACGGACTGGACGGTGAATGCCACCGCCGGCAATGCCAATCTGACGCTGAAGAACGTCGAACGCCTGGCCTTTGCCGATCACAAGCTGGCGCTGGACCTCGCCGGTCACGCCGGCATCGTGGCCAAGATCCTGGGCGCGGTGTTCGACAGCCCGACGCTGAGCACCCAGGACTACCGCAGCTACGCCGGCATCGGCCTGGGCCTGATGGACAGCGGCCAGTACAGCTATGCCAGCCTGATGCAGCTGGCGCTGGATGCGCGCCTGGGGCCGGGCGCCAGCCACGGCGCGGTGGTGGACCTGCGCTACACCAATGTGGTGGGCCAGGCCCCCGACGCCGCCACCCGTGCCAGCTTCGTAGCCCTGCTGGACGGCGGCATGCAGCCTGCGGATCTGGGCATCCTGGCCGCCGACCACGAACTCAATCTGCAGCAGATCGACCTCGTCGGCCTGCAGCTCAACGGCCTGCCCTTCGTATGAAGGCGCTCGCCTTGCTGCTGGCGCTGCAGCTGGGCAGCGCCCAGGCGCTGGAGCCCGGCCAGCCCGCCCCCGACATCGCCCTGCCCCAGGCCACGCTGCCGGTGCAGCAGCTGGCCGGGCTGCGCGGCCAGCTGATCTACCTGGACTTCTGGGCTTCCTGGTGCGGGCCCTGCCGGCAAAGCTTTCCCTGGATGGGCGAGCTGCAGCAGAAGTACGGCGCGCGCGGCCTGCAGGTGCTGGCCATCAATCTGGACAAGCAGCGCGCCGATGCGGACGCCTTTTTGGCCCGTCACCCGGCCGGCTTCGCACTGGCCTTCGACCCCCAGGGTGAGGCGGCCAGGCGCTTCGCCATCAAGGGCATGCCCAGCTCGGTGCTGATCGGCCCGGATGGCCGGGTGTTGTGGGCACACCGCGGCTTTCGCCCCGAGGAGGCGGCCGAACTGGAGGCCCGCATCGTCAAGGCCCTGCCCCGCTGATGGAGCCATGAAAATGCCGGGCATGGCCCTGCTCTTCGACGTTCACCCCGACAACCCGCAGCTGCGTCTGCTCAAGCAGGCGGCCCAGTTGCTGCACAAGGGCGGCCTGGCCGCCATCCCCACCGATTCCAGCTACGCCCTGGTCTGCCACCTGGACGACAAGGACGCCGCCGAGCAGCTGCGCCGCGTGCGCGGGGTGGATGAGAAACACCACCTCACCCTGCTCTGCCGTGATTTGAGCGAGCTGGCCAATTACGCCATGGTGGACAACCGCCAGTACCGGCTGCTGAAGAGCTGCACGCCAGGGGCCTACACCTTCATCCTGCCGGCCACCAAGGAAGTGCCGCGCCGGCTCTCGCACCCGAACCGCCGCACCATCGGCCTGCGCGTACCCGATTGCGTCGTCACCCAGGCCCTGCTGGCCGAGTTCGGTCAACCCCTGCTGGCCACCACTTTCATTCCGCCGGGTGAAGACGAACCGCTCAACGACCCGGACGAGATCCTGGAGCGCTTCGGCCACCAGCTCGAGGCCGTGGTGAGCATGGGGGCCTGCCCGCGCGAGCCCACGACGGTGGTGGACCTGACCGACGGCGAGCCCCAGCTGGTGCGGCTGGGTCGGGGAGAGCCCTCAAGGCTGGGGCTTTGAGGCCGCCGCCTGCAGGGCCTCGCGCAGCTCACCCAGTTCGGTGCTGCGCACCAGCTGGCGGCCGTGCACCACGAACACCGGCAGGCGCTTGAGTTCGTGCGGCTTGTGCGCCGCCGCGCAGGCCGGTTCGCGCTCGATGTCGCAGGTCTCGATGCGAATTTCGACCTTGCGCAGCCACTGCAAGGTGGCAGCGCAGTCGCGGCAATCGGCACGCGTCAGCATCTGCAGGCCGCCGTCGCGCGAAAGCACCCGCACCGCCTCGATCAGCTCGCGCTCACGCGCATCGCGGCGCATTTGCAGGGCCCAGGCCAGCGCAAAAGCCAGCAGCAGCACCAGGCCCACACCGGCCCAGGCACGCAGCGTCCAGCCCGGGGCGGCTGCTGCCGGGGCCGGCTCGGTCACATCGGGCTCCGCTGCGCGGCGGTGACCACCATCTCCACCCGCCAGGCCGGCTTGGCCAGTTGGGCCTGTACGGTGGCGCGCGGCGGCGCAAAGCCGGGGGCCACCCAGGCGTCCCAAACCTTGTTCATGCCCTCGTAGTCGGCCAGGTCGTACAGAAAGATTTCGACACGCAGCAGGTGCTGCTTGTCGGAGCCGCACTCGGCCAGCAGCCGGTCCACCATGGCCAGCACCTCGGTGGTCTGGGCCTCGATCTCTTGCCCGGCCGTGGCATCGGCCACCTGGCCGGCCAGGTAGACCACGCCGTTGTGAATGGCGGCCTCGCTATAGCGCTTGGCCATGCCCACGCGCTGCACTGAATTCGTCACTTCTTGGCTCCCAGCCGGCTTTCCTTGCCGGCAAACAAACGCTTGATGTTCGCCTCATGGCGCCACACCAGCAACAAGCCCATCAAGCCGGCGGCGCCGACGATGGGCCCCATGCCCCAGATCAGGGCCTGATACAGCGGCGCAAACAGCGCCGCCACGATCGAACCGAGCGACACAAAACGGGTGAAGAACACCAGGATGGCAAAGGTGGCCAACGTGGCTACGCCCAGCAAGGGGTTGAGCGCAAACAGCACACCCGCCGCCGTGGCCACGCCCTTGCCGCCCCCTTTGAACTTGAAGTAGACGGGCCAGAGGTGGCCGAGGAAGGCCCCCACGCCCACCAGCGCAGCCGTGCCCTCACCCAAGCCATAGCGCTCGCCCCAGATCAGCACCGCCAGCACGGGCAAATAGCCCTTCAGGACATCGCACAGCAAGGTCAGGATGGCGGCGGCCTTGTTGCCACTGCGCAGCACATTGGTCGCGCCCGGGTTGCCCGAGCCATAGGAGCGCGGATCGGGCAGTCGCATCAGCTTGCTGAAGATGACGGCAAAGGTGAGCGAACCGATCAGGTAGGCGGCCAACAGGGCCAGCAGGGAAAGCAGGGGGTCGTTCATGTCCGTGGGCGAAAAGCCGCTCCGAGGCTGCGAGGGCCGGCGGTGGCGTCTGTAAGGAGACTGGGGGCTGTCACATCGCTATTGTGGCGAGGCGCAGTCCACGGGTTTGCCCTTCAGGGTCCCTATCAAGACCTGGGGATCGATGCCCACCAGAAAGCCGCGCCGCCCCCCGTTGATGCAGATGCGCGGCAGCTCCAGCACCGTGCGCTGCACATACACGGGCATGGCCTTGCGCAGGCCGAAGGGCGAGGTGCCGCCGACCTGGTAGCCGCTGTGGCGCTGCGCCACCTCCGGCTTGCAGGGTTCGACCTTCTTGCAGGGGATCTGCCGCGCCAGCTCTTTCAGGCTGACCTGACGATCGCCGTGCATCAGCACCACCAGGGGGCGGCTTTCCTCGTCCTGCATCACCAGGGTCTTGACGACCGCATGCTCGTCCACGCCCAACTGCTTGGCCGACTCGGCAGTGCCGCCGTGTTCAACGTACTCATAGGGGTGCTCGGTGAACGCGATGCCCTGCGCGCGCAGCCAATCGGTGGCGGGCGTGGCACTGACATGGGATGACTTCTTGCTCATGCGCCGGATTTTGAGGCGACGCAGAATGCGCGGCCCTTCGTCATTGCCCGCCGCTTGCTCTACCAACTGCCCCGCAAGACCGCCCTGCCCTTCACCGCCGTACTGCTACTGCACGGCCTGCTGGGCCTGCTGCTGATGCAACAGCGCAGTCTGCCCCAGGCGACGCACCGGCGCAGCGAGGTGCGGCTGCTCGCCCTGAAGCCGCCTCCCCCCCCGCCTGCGGCCGCCCCAACGCCCACGCGCGCCCAGCCCACCGTCGCGCCTCGCCTGGCTACTGTGCCGGTGCCGGTGCCGGTGCCGGAATTCAGCAGCGCGCAGGCGGCGCCCGGGGCGATCACCCTGCCAGCGGCACCGGCCAGCGCCGCCGAGGCGGCCGCTGCGCCGCGCCCGCTGAACCTCAACCTGCCCAAGGGCTGGCAGCCCCGCCAGGACCTCAGCCCGGCCCAGCAGGCCGTGCAGGACCCGCGCGCCAACAGTCCGCGCTACTCGGCCCAGGAGCGCATGGCGCGCGCCATCGCCAACGAGCCCGTGACCATCGAGTTGGCTGGTGGCGGCACGATGACGCGTTGGCCCGATGGCCGCTGCACCCGCACCCTGCCCAACCGCTCCAACCAGCTGGTGCCGATGGACGCGCACCAGCAGGTGGGTGTGGCACACGGCGGCGGCTGCTTCAGCGACACGCCGGGCTCGGCCATCCGGCACACTCGGCCGCGATGAGCCCTTACCAGCCACTGCGCCCTGCCGAATCCCGCTTCGAAACCCTGCGTGGCTTGCGCCTGCATGCGCTGCACTGGCCTGGCCAGGGGCGCCCCCTGGTGCTGCTGCATGGCTGGATGGACCTGGCCGCCTCGTTCCAGTTCCTGGTCGACGCATTGGGCTGGGCAGCCCCGGTCTGGGCGCTGGACTGGCGCGGCTTCGGCCACAGCCAGGCCAGTGGTGCCGATGCCTACTGGTTTGCCGACTACCTGGGCGATCTGGACGCCTGGCTGGATTGCATCGCCCCGGGCGCGGCGGTGGATTTGCTGGGCCACAGCATGGGCGGCAATGTGGCCATGCAGTACGCCGGCGTGCGCCCTGAGCGCATTCACCGGCTGGTGAACCTGGAAGGCTTTGGCCTGCCGGACAGCCCGGTGGCCGAGGCACCCGCACGCCTGGCGCGCTGGCTGGACGAGCTGAAGCAGCCAGCCGAGCTGCGCCCCTATGCCAACCTGGAAGCGGTGGCCCGGCGCCTGCGCAAGACCAACCCGCGCCTGAGCGCGCCACGCGCCGACTGGCTGGCCCAGCAATGGAGCGAACCGGTGGAGGGCGGCCGGCGCCTGCGCGCCGACCCGGTACACAAACGCCTGCACGGGGTGCCCTACCGCAGCGCCGAGGTGCAGGCCTGCTGGGCGCGCATCAGCGCGCCGGTGCTGTTCGTGGAGGGTGAAGACGACAGCCTGGCGGCTTACTGGGGCGCACGCTTTGCGCGCAGCGAGCTGGACGCCCGCCTGGCCGCGCTGGCGCAGCTGCAGCGCGAGCGCCTGCCGGGCTGCGGCCACATGCTGCACCACGACCAGCCCGAGGCGCTGGCCGCCTTGCTACGCGGGTTTTTCTGACTACTGCGGCGTGCGCCCCGCGCTAGGGGCGCGGGTGGCGTTGTCCTGGATGTTCCTGAGGGCATCCTGCGAGGCCGCCACTTCGGCCGCCGTGGCCTTGCGGCAGGCCTGCTTGCGGGCAATGCTGCTACCCAGCGGGGCCTCGGTGCGCACACAGTCTTCGGCCTCGGCCTGCTTGGCATCGGGCGCGCTGGCGCAGGCGCTCAGGCCCAACAGCAGGGCGGCGGCCAGGGTGCCCGGCAGCTGGAGACGCTTGGGGTGGGAGGGGTGGGTGGAGCCACGGTGGCCACTGCGGCCGTTGTCACGCTGGTGCATGTTCTTCATCCCTGATCGGATCCGCCGGCAGGGGCCGGCTGGAAAGTGGGCGCGGATGCTCGCACGCCCGCCGCAGGGTGGCTTCCGTCATGGGAAGGAAACACCCCTATTTGGCGTCGGAGCCGAACTGCCACATGCGCAGCAGGCGTTCGTAGGCGATGGTGCGTCCGGGCGGCTTTTCATTCGGCAGGCGCGGCTGCGCCGCGCCGGGCAGGGCGCGCCACTCGGCCTCGGGCAGGCGTTCGCGCAGTTGCGGGGCGCAGGGGCCGAACTGGCTGCGGCCCACCTGCGCCAGGCTGGCATCCATGGCCTCGGCCAAGGCATCCAAGGCCTGCTGCGGGCTCTGGCGGCCCTCGGTGGCGGCGCCGATGTGCTGCCACCACAGCTCGGCGAGCTCGGGGTAGTCGGGCACATTGGGGCCGGTGGGCGTCCAGTAGACGCGCGAGGGGCTGCGGTAGAACTCCACCAGCCCGCCCAGCCGCGGCGCCAGGCGGCTCATGGCCTCGGAGCGGATGTCGCTCTCGCGCACAAAGGTCAGGCCGGTCAGGCTCTTCTTCAGCGACACCGCCTTGCACACGCAGAACTGCGCATACAGCCAGGCCATGCGGCGGCGCGCCAGCGGGGTGCGCTTCAGCAGGGTCCAGGCGCCCACGTCCTGGTAGCCGCGCTGCATGCCGCTTTGCCAGTAGGCGCCATGGGGTGAGGGAGCGACGCGCCACTTCGGGCGGCCGTCGGCGTGATTGACCGGCAGGCCGGGCTTGGACATGGCCGCCGTGAAGGCCGAGTACCAGAAGATCTGCTGCGCGATGGCGCCCTGCCCCGGCACCGGGCCGGCCTGGTTGAAGTCCAGTTCGGCCGCGCCCGGCGGGGCGAAGCGGCGCAACCAGTCCAGGTAGCGCTCCAGCGCGTAGCGCGCCGCCGGGCTGTTGGTGCCACCGCCGCGCGCCACGCTGGCACCCACCGGCCGGCAGCCTTCCATGCGGATGCCCCATTCGTCCACCGGCAGGCCGTTGGGGTAGCCGGGGCTGCCCTGGCCGGCCATGGAAAGCCAGGCGTCGGTGAAGCGCCAGCCCAGCGAGGGGTCGCGCTTGCCGTAGTCCATATGGCCATAGATGCGCCGGCCGTCCAGGCGCTGCACCTCGTGGGTGAAGAACTCGGCAATGTCTTCGTAGGCCGACCAGTTCAGCGGCACCCCCAGCCGGTAGCCGTAGCGGACCTGAAAGCGGCGCTGCAGATCGGGGCGGCTGAACCAGTCCTTGCGGAACCAGTAGAGGTTGGCGAACTGCTGGTCGGGCAACTGGTACAGATCGCCGTCCGGCGCGGTGCAGAAGGCCAGGCCGATGAAGTCCTTCAGGTCCAGCGTGGGCAAGGTCTGGGCACGCCCTTCGCCGCGCATCCAGTCGCTCAGCACCAGGGTGGCGTCGTAGCGCCAGTGGGTGCCGATCAGGTCGCTGTCGTTCACATAGGCGTCGTAATGCGGGGTGCCCTTGAGCATTTGCTCGCGGATGCGCCGCACCACCTCGCCCTCGGGCAGCAGATCGTGCTGCACCTGGATGCCGGTGATGGCGCTGAAGGCCGGGGCCAGCACCTTGGCCTCGTACTCGTGCGTGTCGATGATCTCGGACACCACGCGGATGGACTGACCGCGAAACGGCGCCGCCGCCGCCCGGAACCAGCCCAATTCCTCGCGCTGCGCGCGGGCGCTGAGGGTGCTGGGCTGGAACTGCGGCGCCCAGTGCGCAATCGGGTCACGCGCGCCCTGCGCCCAGGGCGCCAGGCTCAGCGCGGCGCAGGCTGCCAGGGCCGGGCGGCGCTGCATCACAGCGGCGCCGCCAGCAGGTTTTCAGGGCGCACGCCGTAGCGGGCCAGCAGTGCACGGTAGGCGGGCTGCGCCTTGTAGCGCCGCAGTGCCTCGCCAAAGCGCTGGGCCAGCAGCGCGTGGCCGCGCTGGCGTGCAAAGCCCACATACAGGCGCCCAGGCGCCAGTGGCGTGGGGTCGGCCGCCAGTTCCCGCTGCCAGCCTTCACGCTGCAACAAATGCTCGCCCACGCCGGCATGCACCAGGGCCAGATCCACCCGCCGCGCCAGCAGCTTGCGCAGGCTTTGCTCATGCGTGGCCGAGGGCTCGCGCCTGAAGTAGGCGGCGGCCATGAAGTCGGGAGGGTACTGGTAGCCCGCCAACACCGCCACGCTGCGCCCCTTGAGCGTGAACAGGCCGTCGAACGCAAATGGCTGCTCGACGCGAAAGTAGAGATGGCTGTGCGAGCCGGCCAGGGGCTCCTCAGGAAAGGCCAGCATCTCCTCGCGCTCGTTCAGATTGCCTCGGCTGATGCCGATCACCCCGTCCAGCGTGCCGCGCTCCAGCTCCAGCAAGGCGCGCTTCCAGGGCAGCAGCTGGATCTCGGCGCCCCGGCCCAGGCCGGCCAGCACCGCCCGCACCAGCTCGCAGTCCAGGCCCTCGGCCCGGCCTTGCACCCATTGGCTGAAGGGCGGAAAGACCTCGGCCGCCAATTGCAAAGGGGCGGGGGTGGCAGCGGGCTGGGGCGCCGCTGCCGCCGGAAAGCCCAGGGTCGCACCACAGGCGAGGGTCTGACGGCGGCTCAGCGGCATGCGGACTCCGACGAAGCAAGGCCCTCAGCTTAGCCAACGGCGCGCCGCAAGCAACTCCCTGGCCACCGTCCAGGGCGGCCGGCCGCCGGCCAGGCTGTGCCAACGCGGCCACAGGCATTGCAGCAACTCGGCGCTGGCCCAGGCATCGGCGCTGGCGCGGTGGCGCTGGCTGGCAGCCAGGCCGAAGGCATCCAGCCAGTCGTCCAGGGTGCGGCGCTCGGGCCATTCGGGGTACAGAGCACGCGCCAGCACGGCCAGGTCCAGCCAGGCCGCTGGCCAGGGGCGGCCGGTCTGGCGGCGCCATTCGCGGTCCAGCATGCCGGCATCGAAGGCGGCGTGAAAGCCCAGGCAGGGTGCGCCGTCGACGAACTGCCGCAGTGCCTGCAGGGCCTGCTCGGGCGCCTGGCCCTGGCCTTGCTCGCCACGGCCAATGCCGTGCAGCAGGATGTTGCGGCGCGCCACTTCGTCCAGCGCCAGGCCAGCGGGCGCGCGCAGCACGATCTCCAGGCTGTCGGCCACGCGCAGCGCCGGTCGCGCGCGGCCCCAGTCGCCCTGCCAGTGCAGGGCCACGCCGGCCACGGCAATCAGGCGGTCGCGCAGCATGTCCAGGCCGCTGGTCTCGACATCGATCAGCACCCAGCGCCGTGCCAGCGGGGCGGCCTGCTCAAGCGCGCGCGCGTCGCGCCAGTCCTGCCAGCGCTGCAGCAGGGGCTTCATGACTTGAGGTAATCGATCTGCAGGCGCTGCTGCAGGCGCTGGGCCACGCGCAAGGAAACGCGCAGGGTGCGGCGGTCCAGGTCGTTGAGCGAATCCAGCAGCACCCAGTTGGGGTTGTCGGGGTCGGCGGGTGATTCCAGATGGGCGCGCAGGCGCAGGCCCTGCAGGAACTCGAAGGCGGCCGTCCAGCCCTCGCGCTCGGGCGCGGGCACGCCCAGTTGCTCGCCGGCGCGCAACAGGCGCTCGCGCGTGGTCAAGGCGTCCAGACCC
>ERZ761602.6053-NODE-6053-length-13841-cov-306.850138_pt1 | contig 13841 bp, 11 predicted proteins | sample MGYA00512165_ERZ761602 | MGnify/ENA primary metagenome ERZ761602 (study PRJEB28899, sample SAMN02445085) | bioreactor sludge metagenome | biome: EBPR sludge; isolation source: Thorneside wastewater treatment plant | place: Australia: Brisbane, Thorneside...
ATGCCTTTCTCTACCTGTTGCCGGCAGTCGTCCCGGGCTACCTCCTGCATCACTGGTTGCGTCGGCGCCCCGCCACCAGTGGCGCACGGCTGGCGCTCGCCGGCGTCCTGATCGGCCTGACGGGCATGGTCCAGGTGCTGCTGTTTGCCGACCGGGTGATCCATGACATGTACGGATTCCACATCAACGGCTTCGTCATCGACCTCGTCTTCTCGCCCGGCGGCATCGATTCGCTCGGCGCCAGTCGCAGCACCGAGCTGACGGCGGCGCTGATCGTCCTCGCCTTGCTGGCGCTGCAGGCGGCAACCTGGTGGTGGACGACGCGGCAGGCAGAGCAGGCGTCGCCGCACCGGCGCCTGCGTCTGCGCTGGGTGCTCTTGGCGATCCTCGGCTTTGCCCTTGGCGAGCGGCTGGCCTACGGCTACAGCGCTGCCACCAACTATCAGCCGATCCTCTTTGCCAGCGAGCGCTATCCCTTCTATGTGCCGACGACTTTCCGCAAACTGGCGGCCCGCCTCGGCGTCCAAGTGGGCGACGAAGCGGCCGAGGGGGTGCAGCTCAGACATGGTGGCCTGAGTTACCCGCTTGTCCCGCTGCACGTCGAAGCGCCGGCGCGGCCGCCGAACATCGTCTGGATGGTCGCCGAGTCGTTGCGCTTCGACCTGCTCGACCCGGCGATCATGCCCAATCTGTGGCAGTTCTCGAACCAGGCGCTGCGTCTCGAGCAGCACTACAGTGGCGGCAACGGCACCCAGATGGGCATCTTCTCGATGTTCTACGGACTGTACGGCAACTACTGGTTCCCGATGATCAAGGCGGCCCGCTCGCCCTTGCTGATGGACGTGCTGCAGCAGCAGAACTACCAGTTCAGCCTGCATACCAGCACCGTATTCACCTATCCGCAGTTCGACCGCACGGTCTTCCTGAAGATGGACCCGGCCGACATGCAGCCGATCCCCGACGGCGCACCGCCCTGGGACCGGGACCGGATGAACATCGACCGCCTGCTCGGCTTCCTCGATCGCCGCGATCCGGGCAGACCGTTCATGGCCTACATGTTCTTCGAGGGGACGCACGCCAACTACAACTTCCCGCCCGACTGCGTCATCGCCGAGCCCTACCTCGACGACTTCAACTATCTGTCGGCCGACTTCAAGGGGCAGATGAGCCTGATCAAGAACCGATACCTCAATGCCGCACATCATGTCGACCGCCAGATCGGCCGGGTTACCGCCTACCTCGCCCAGAAAGGACTGCTCGACAACACGATCGTCATCGTTCTCGGCGACCACGGCGAGGAGTTCATGGAGCGCAGCGAGCGCTGGGGGCACGCCGCCGAGTTCAACCGCTACCAGACGAGCACGGTGGCGGTGGTGCGGGTTCCGGGAGCGAAACCGCAGGTGATCAGTGGCATCACGAGCCATCTCGACATCCCGGCGACGGTGATGCCGCTGCTCGGTGTGCGCAATCCAGCGCAGGACTACTCGCAGGGGCAGAACCTGCTGGCACCCGACTTCCGGCGTGACTACGCCGTTGCCGCCGACTGGCATCGCGTTGCCTACATCGGCGAGAAGTACAAGGTGGCCTTTCCGACCAACGTCAGGGGGGCGGTCCGTATGGAGGTCCTCGATGCCGACGATCGGCCGGTGGTCGATCGCGAGCAGGCCAAGGCCGAGATCCGGCAGGAGACGGTCGAGATGATGAACAACCTGACCCGCTTCAGCCGGCCGCGGGGCTGAACGGGAGACGGCGAATGGCGAGCCATCGCGAGACCCGGACCATCGGGCTGCCGGTGGACAGGCTGTTCGACGTCGTTGCCGATGTCGAAAGTTATCCCGACTTCGTGCCGCTGATCCGTGCAGCGCGCGTGCTGCGGCGCGATCTGGCGGCCTACGAAACCGAACAGACGCTCGCCGTCGGCTTGCTGCAGCATCGTTTCCGGACGCGGACCGAGCTGTTGCGGCCGCAGGCGATCAGCATCGTTTCGCAGGATCGCTCGTTCTGCCGCTTCGACATCCGCTGGAACTTCGCGCCGCTGGCGGAAGATCGCTGCCAGGTGGACTTTGCCCTCGACTGCGAGTTGCGCTCGCTGTTCCTCATGCCGGTGCTGCAGGTGCTGGTCCTGCCGATGGCGGGCAGCATGGTGAGCGCCTTCGAGCAGCGGGCGCATCTGCTCGCGGCGCAGGCGGCTGCGCATCCCGGGTCGCAACCGCGCGACTTCCTGCCGGACGACGACCGGCGGCAGGACTGAGCGGCAGCCGGTTGGCAGGTTGTCGAGATCTTGGGCTCGCGGGCGGGTAAAATGCCGCTCTTGTCGAAACGGGGGTTGCCACGTGAGCCAGGAGTCCAACAGCAGGGCGGCGAGTTCGTCCGCACTCGTCAGTACCAACTTCATCCGCAACATCATCGAGGCCGACCTCGCCGCCGGCACGCACGCGCAGCGTCGCTGGTCGGGCCGGCCCGGGCCGGGAGCACAGCAGCTTGCCGGGCCGCTCGATCCGGCGCGCATCCGCACGCGTTTCCCGCCCGAGCCGAACGGTTACCTGCACTTCGGCCACGCCAAGTCGATCTGTCTCAACTTCGGGCTGGCGCAGGATTACGGCGGTCGTTGCCACCTGCGCTTCGATGACACCAATCCGGAAAAGGAGGAGCAGGAGTACGTCGATTCGATCATCGAATCGGTACGCTGGCTCGGTTTCTCCTGGGAGGTCGGCGCGGACGGGGCGGCGCAGGCGGAATGCAACCTCTACTACGCCTCGGATTACTTCGACTGGATGATCGCCTTCGCCGAGTACCTGATCGACAGCGGCCACGCCTATGTCGACAGCCAGAGCGCGGACGAGATGCGCGCCAGCCGCGGCACGCTGACCGAGCCCGGCACGGACTCGCCCTATCGCGAGCGCAGCGTCGCCGAGAACATGGATCTGTTCCGGCGCATGCAGCAGGGGGAGTTTCCAGATGGCGCGCATGTCCTGCGGGCGCGCATCGACATGGCGTCGGCGAACATCAACCTGCGCGATCCGGCGATCTATCGCATTCGCCATGCCAGTCACCACAACACCGGCGACCGCTGGTGCGTCTATCCGATGTACACCTACGCGCATCCGATCGAGGATGCGCTCGAGAACATCACCCATTCGATCTGCACGCTCGAGTTCGCCGACCAGCGGCCGTTCTACGACTGGCTGCTCGAGCGTCTCGCCGAAGGCGGCCTGCTGCAGCGTCCGTTGCCGCAGCAGATCGAGTTTTCGCGCCTCAACCTGAGCTATATCGTCCTCTCCAAACGCAAGCTGATCCAGCTCGTCGACGAGGGGCATGTGGCGGGCTGGGACGATCCGCGGTTGCCGACGCTCGTCGGTGCGCGCCGGCGCGGCTATCCGGCGGAGGGATTCCGCCGTTTCGCCGAACGGGTCGGCGCCTCGCGATCGGACTCGCTGATCGAGTACTCGCAACTCGAGGACACGATGCGCGAAGTGCTCAACGAATCGGCCGCGCGGCGCATGGCGGTGCTCGACCCGCTGCGCCTGATCATCGACAACTATCCGGAGGGCGAAAGCGAGGAGTGCCTGGCGGCGAATCACCCGCAGCAGCCGGAGCGGGGCAAGCGCGTGCTGCCTTTCGGCCGCGAGCTGTGGATCGAGCGCGACGATTTCATGCTGCAGCCGAGCAAGGGGTACCATCGCCTCCATCCGGGTAATCTGGTCCGCCTGCGCAATGCCTATGTCGTGCGCTGCACGGGTTGCGAGCACGACGCGAGCGGTGCCGTCAGCGCGGTGCATTGCGAATACCTGCCGGATTCCCGCAGCGGCACTGCCGGTTCCGACAACTACAAGGTGAAGGGAAATCTGCACTGGGTGTCGATCGCCGCCGCCTGCCGCGCCGAGGTGCGCCTCTACGACCGGCTGTTCGCGGTTGCCGCTCCCGGCGCACGGCGTGAGGGCGACCCCGAGGGAGTCGAGCGCGACTTCCGCGACGACATCAATCCGGACAGCATGCGCGTCATCGAGGCATGGGTCGAGCCCTCGCTGCGCGACACCCGCGCCGAGGAGTGCTTCCAGTTCGAAAGGCACGGCTACTTCGTCGCCGACAGGGTCGACTCGAAGCCGGGGGCACTGGTCTTCAACCGCACGGTGACGCTGCGCGATTCGTGGACGGCGCAGGCAGGGCCGCGTCGCTGATCGGGTGGCGTGGCGCACGGCAGGCGCCGCGCTCACTCAGCCTGCAGCAGTTCGAGCACCTTTTCCGGCGGGCGGCCGACGACGGCCCGATCGCCACGGACGACGATCGGCCGTTCGATCAGGATCGGGTGGGCGACCAGCGCGTCGAGCCACTCGTCCTCGCCCAACGTCCGACCGGCGTAGAGCTGCCGGAAGACGGCTTCGCCACGGCGGACCAGGTCGGCTGCCGGCATGCCGAGCTGGCGCAGCAACACGCGCAGTTCGTCGCGGCTTGGCGGCGTTTCCAGGTAGTCGATGATCTCGGCGGGCACACCGCTTTGCGCAACCAGCTGGCAGGCGGCGCGGCTCTTCGAGCAGCGCCGGTTGTGATAGATGCGCACGGGGGTCTGGCTCATTGGCGTCGTCCTCGGGAGGTTGGGGTGGAGAGTCGCTCGCCGGCGGCGGCTGCGCCGGCTAACGCCAGAGGCTCAGCGGCGGATCGGTGATGACTGCGCGCAGCACGTCGCCGCGCGAGACGAAGCCGACCAGCGCGTCGCGGTCATTGACGATCGGCACGCCATCGACCGCGTGCTCGAGCATGACCTGCGCGATGCGCCGGATGTCGGTGACCGGATCGGCGCTGACGACCGGAGTGGTCATGACGTCGCCGACCTGACGCGCCATGATGTCGCGCGGGCCGTCCGTATCGAGGTTGAGCGTGGTCAGCAGATCACGTTCGCTGACGATGCCGACCAGTCGGTAGCCGGCATCGAGCACCGGTGCCTGGTGGATGCGCCGTGCGAGCAGAAGGCGCCAGGCGCGCTCGACGGTATCCTCACTGAAAAGCGAAACAACCGGCCGCTGCATGACCTGGTAGGCATGGTAGAGCGGGCCACGATCGCCATCGACGCGCAGCATCTGGCGGTAGGCGCTGATCGCCTGCGCGCTCGGCGTGCCGGTCGCGGCGCGCGGCTCTTCGCCGGCGACCGGCTGCACCGGGCGACTGCGCGTGACCGCCGCCACCTCGCCGAGTCTCTCGAAGGTGCCGCGGAAGATGGGGCCGCTCAGGCCGTAGACCGCAAACACCCTGCCGTCATCTCCGGGGTGAGGGAAAAAACACGGGGCGCGGCCGCCGGGCTTGGCGGCAGGCGGCGACCTGCGGCCGTCGTCTGCCGCGCGCAGCGGCGGCCGCAGCGCAGCAGGCAAGCTGCGCTCGTGGCCCCGTCCCGGCTCCTGCGGTCCTCCACCCTTGGTCCCTCCTCTGGTGAAAAAGCGTCGAAGACCAGCCGAGAAAATGGCCGGCCACGCTCGCGCGGCCGGCCGATCTGCCTGCACGGTCGTGCGGCAGCACTCCGGATCTTGTTGTTTCTCCAGCAGAAAGCACGAAACGTACCAGAAAGTGAAGTGTCCTGATTTAGCGCGAAACAGCGCCTTGGCGCCGGGCCTTGGTACAGCCAAGTGTAAAGGATTTCGACAGCGCGCGGTCGCCCCGCCGCGGGCGGATCACTCGCTGCGCAGCGCATCGACGGCATTCAGTCGGGCCGCCCGCCGTGCCGGCAGAACCCCTGCCAGCAGTCCGATGACGATGGTCAGCGCTTCGGCCAGGGCAACGAAGCTGAACGGGGTGTGTACCGGCAGCGCCGGCAGCAGCAGGTGGAGGAGTTGCGCGAGGCCGATGCCGAGCAGCAGGCCGAGCAGTCCGCCGAACGCGGACAGGGCGACCGCCTCGCCGAGAAAGAGGCCGAGGATGCTGCGCCTCGGGGCGCCGAGGGCAACCAGCAGGCCGATTTCTCCCGTCCGCTCGGCGACGGCGATGGTCATGATCGTGGCGATGCCGACGGCACCGACGAGCAGCGAGATGCTGCCCAGCGCGCCGACGGCCATGGTCAGGACATCGAGGATGTTCGACAGTGTGCGCAGCATGTCTTCCTGCGTCGTGATGGTGAAATCCTCGCGTCCGTGGCGGGCCTTCAGCGTTGCCGTGACCAGCGCACTGACGGCGGCGGCCGGCACGCCTTCCTCGTACGACAGGTCGATCTTCATGATGCCATCGCGGTTGTAGAGTTCGAGCGCACGCGCGGTCGGGATGTAGGCCGCGTCGTCGAGGTCGATGCCGAGGATCTGGCCCTTCGCCTCGAGGACGCCGATGACGCGAAACTGCATGCCGCCGATGCGCAGCTTGGCGCCCAGCGGATTCGCCGGCCCGAACAGTTCCTCCTTCAGCCGTGCGCCGAGGACGACGAAGGCGCGGGCGGAGTCGGCCTCGTCGGCGGGCAGGAACTGGCCGCTGCGAACATCGATGCTGAACACCCGCAGCATCGCCGCGCTGACGCCGTTGACCGTCGTTCGCCGCAGGCGGCCATTGGCAGCGACCTCGGTGTTGCCCCAGACGGTGGCGGTCATCCCCGTCACGTGCGGCAGGCGTTCGAGCGCACGTGCGTCGTCGAGCGTCAGCGGTCGTACCGAGGTCGGGATGCCGGTCGGCGCCGGCCCGGAGGTCTTGATCCGGCCGGGTGCGACACTGATGACGTTGGTGCCGAACTGGGTGAACTCGGCGAGGACGAAGCGGTGGATCCCCTCGCCGATCGAGGTCAGCAGGATCACCGCGGCGATGCCGACGGCGATGCCGAGCAGGGTCAGGAAACTGCGCAGCCGGTGTGCCCGCAGTGCGCGCAGGGCGAACTGGAGCATGTCCTGGCTGCGGATCATCGCCTCGTTCCCGCTCGCCCGCTTCAGCGCCTGGCCAGCGACTGCACGGGATCGAGAAGCGCCGCGCGGCGCGCCGGCAGGACGCCAAAGGCGAGGCCGGTGACGAGCGCAGTAGCCACTCCGGCGAGCACTGCCCAATCCGGCGGCAGTGCCGGAAAGGCCGGGTACAACTGGCGGATCAGCGCGGCAGCGGCGTGCCCGAGGGCGAAGCCGAGCAGGGCGCCGGCCACCGAGAGCATCGCCGCCTCGGTCAGGAAGGCGTTGCGGATCGTCGCCCGCGTTGCGCCGAGCGCTTTCAGCAGGCCGATTTCGGCCGTTCGCTGGGTGACCGAGACCAGCATCACGTTCATCACCAGGATACCGGCGACGGCGAGGCTGATCGCGGCGATGCCGGCGACGGCGACGGTCAGCGTGCCGAGGAGGCGGTCGAAGGTGGCGAGTACGGCATCCTGGGTGATGACCGTCACGTCCTCTTCGCCCTCGTGGCGCAGCCTGATGATCTCGCTCACCTGTGCCTTCGCCGGCGCGATCGCTTCGCGGCTGTTCGCCTCGACGAGGATGCGGAAGAGCGTGTTGCTGTTGAACATCGCCTGCGCCAGCGCGACCGGGACGATGACGAGTTCGTCGGTATTCATTCCCAGCCCCTGGCCGGTCGCCGCGAGGACGCCGACGATGCGGAAGCGACGATCGCCGACACGGACGAGTTGCCCGAGCGCCTCATCGCGGCCGAACAGCTCGTCGCGTATGCGCGCGCCGATGACTGCCTCCGACGCCCCGCGGCGCCAGTCTCCGGGCGGCAGGAAGCGGCCCTGGGCGAGTGTGAGGCGGCGTACGGCGATGAAGTCGGCCGTGGTGCCGGCGACCATCACCTCGCGCAGTCGGCCGCCGACGCTGATCTCCGAGGTGCCGACGGCCAGGGGCGCCACCCGGTGTACGGCGCTGGCGCGGAGCAGCGCCTGCGCATCGTCGATCGTCAGGTCGCGCGGGGTACTGGTGATGGCGTTGCCCGGGTTGAAGCCGCCGGTCTGCGAGCGCCCGGGGAGAACGATCACCAGGTTGCTGCCGATCGCCGAGAACTGGTTGAGGACGTAACGCCGGGCGCCGTCGGCGAGCGCCGTCAGGACGACGACAGCAGCGACGCCGATCGCCATGGCGAGGATCAGCAGGCCGGTGCGCAGGGGGTTGCCGGTTGCCGCGTCGCGCGCGAAACGGATCAGGTCGGCAGCGCGCATGTTTCGCTCCGCGTGCCGCCGCTGCGCGGGCGATCCTGCTGCAGGCTACCGTCCGCCATCAGCAGTTGCCGGCGCGCGCGCGCGCCCAGGGCGCCGTCATGGGTGACGACGATCAGGGTGACGCCGCCACGGTTGAGGTCTTCGAGCAGGCGCATGACATCCTCGCCGGTCGTCCGGTCGAGGTTGCCGGTGGGCTCGTCGGCGAGGACCAGAGCCGGCTGCATGATCGTTGCGCGGGCGATCGCCACGCGCTGGCGCTGTCCGCCCGAGAGCTGGTCGGGTCGGTGGTCGGCCCGGTTCTCCAGCCCGTAGTCGCGCAGCGCCTGTCGCACGCGTTCGCCACGTTGCGCCGGCGGGATGCCGGCGAGCACCATCGGCAGGGCGATGTTCTCGGCCGCGGTCAAGCGTGGAACGAGGTGAAAACTCTGGAAGACGAAGCCGATCCGCTCGCTGCGCACGCGCGCCTGCTCGTCGGCGGAGAGGGTGGTGACGTCGCGGCCGGCGAGGCGGTAGCTGCCGCTGTCGGGCCGGTCGAGCAGGCCGATCAGGTTGAGCAGCGTCGACTTGCCCGAACCCGACGGCCCCATCACCGCCACATACTCGCCGGCGGCGATGCAGAGGTCGATCGACTGCAGCGCGTGTACCTGGCTGTCACCGAGATGAAAGACCCTTTCGATTCGCGACAGCTCGATCAGCGGCGCAGTCATCGCTCACTTGCCGCCGGCCGCAGATGCACCCTCGGCCATGTAGGGTGCTCCGGCCTTGACCCCAGCCCGTTCGAGCGAGGTGACGACCCGTTCGCCCGCCTGCAGGCCTGCGCTGACCTCGGTGAACTCCCAGTTGGCGAGGCCGGTCGTGATGTGGCGTTCGGCGAGCAGGCCATCGGGCTCTGCGACCAGCACCCGGTTGCCCTCGAGAAGCGCCGATGTCGGTACGCGCAGGACAGACTCGCGGACTGCCAGGATCACCTCGACGTCGGCGCTGTAACCAACCAGCAGCCTGCCCGCAGCCGCCGGGTCGCCGAAGGTGGCCTCGATGTCGACGGTGCGCGCCTGCTTCTCGACTGCCGAAACGTAGGGCGCGACACGCCTCACCGTCCCCGGGAACGAGCGCCCGGGCAGGGCGTCCAGGCTGATTCGCACCGGCTGTCCGGCGCTGATCTTCGGCGCGTCAACTTCATCCATCGGCGCCTTGATGTAGAGGCAGGAGTCGTCGATGAGGTCGATTGCCGGCGGTGTCGGCACGCCGGGCGGTGAGGGCGTCGAGTACTCGCCGACCTCGCCGACGATCTTGGCGATGGTACCGGCGAAGGGTGCGTAGAGGACGGTCCGTCCCTGTTCGACCCGGCTCAGCCTGACCCGCGCTTCCGTCTGTCTGAGGTCGGCCTGCGCCGCCTGGCAGCCGGCGGCGCGGGCGAGCGCCTCGCTGCGCGCGCTTTCCTCGCGTGCTCCGGAGACGAAACCCTGCGCCCGCAGCGCTGCCTGCCGCGCCGCTTCGCGCTCGGCGTTGGCGGCCGTGACGCAGGCCTCGTCGACGCGCCGGCGGGCGGTCGCGACCTGCGTCAGAAGCCAGGCGCTCTGCGCCTGCTGGTCGTCGTTCCAGAGCTTCATCAGCAACTGGCCCTGGCGCACGCGGTCTCCTTCCTTCACCGCCAGGACTTCGATCCGGCCACCGGTGATCGTCGACAGGCGGGTACGCTGACAGGCCTCCACCGTTCCCGCGCGGGTATTCGAAATGGTGGATTCGACCAGGCCGCGGTCGATCTCCCGCAGCACGACGGCCACCGCCTGCGGTCTGCCCAGCCACCAGATGCCGCCGGCGACCAGCGCTGCGACAAGGAGGGCGGCGAGCAGGCGGCGGAGCAGGGGCGGTGGCATTGGCGCTTTCGGCAAGAGGGCTCTGGGCCGGCTTCAGATTCGCGCGCCGGGGGCGGGCCCGGTGATTGCGCGGGTCGCTTCGCGCAAGCCTGGCATCAGCACGTATCGTGGCTGTCCGCCTGCCAGAGTGGCAAGCTGGTCGTCATCGCCGCCGCCTGTCGGCTCATCATCCGCTGCGCCGGGCAAGCTGTCGTGCGGCCCTCAGCGAATGGCGCCGGGCGACGGTGTGGCGTTCAACTCACGCAGGCGGGCCTGCTTGGCCTGCATCGCCTTGTTGGCAGGATCAAGTCGCAACGCTGCATCATAGGACTGGCTGGCAAGTCGCAGCAGGACGTCACCGAGGTTTTCGCGCGCGAGCGCGTAGCCCGGGTGCGCCCGGATCGCCATCTCCAGCAGCATGCGCGCGCGCTCGAACTGCTGTTGCCCGGCGTAGAGAACGGCCAGGTTGTTGTAGGGTTCGGGCAACTCGGGGTAGTCGTCGCTGATCTGCGTGAATACGGTGATGGCATCGTTGGGGCGATTCATCTCCATCAGGATCAGTCCCTTGAGAAAACGTCCCTGCAGTTCCCGCGGCTTGCCCGCCACGTAGGCCTCGACCTTCGCCAGCGCCTGTGGTGCCTGGCCCTGCTTGAGCAGGCGCTCGGCTTCGGCGAGTTCACTGGCGACGGCAGCCGGGAGGGTGAAAGCGAAGAACAGGACGAGGATCGTCGCCGGCAGGGTTGCCGGCAAGAGCCTGCGAAGGATCGGGCGCATACGGGAGGTCTTCCTGGCCAGGCAGCGGATGGCTGTCGCGTGAAGGTCGGATTCTAACAAGAAGTAGGTATGAACCAAAGCCGCGGCATGTTTGCACAGCCCGCCCGCCACCCCTCAGTCGCTCAGGAGCGCGCGTGATCCCCCGCCGCCGCTGCCTTCCGCGGGCGGGTCGTGGCCCGTGGCTGGTCGCTGCGGATTGAAATTGCAGTCTCGGGAACGATGTGTTAAAAGGTCGGTTTATCGCCACTGGATCAGCCGCTTTTTGCCAGCCATGGTTTTTTCGTTCTTCAAGAAGCAGCCGGACAAGAAGATGGGCACCCGGCCAGCCGCCACTCCGCGCACCGCCGAGGAGCGCAGCGTGGTTGCCGATGTGCCGCCAGAGGACAGGGCCCGGCATGCGCCGGCGGCCCCAATCGGCTTGAACAGGGCTGACCTGCCATTCGCGACACCGGTCACGAGGACCGATGCGCCGCCGCTCGATCTGAGTGAGTTCGTGTTCAGCGCCATGGAGCCGAACTTTCAGCCCGAGGTCGAGCTTGACCCGATCGATGCCGAGGCAGAAGAAGCCGCCATGCTCTACGCCAATGGCCAGGATGCTGCCGTGCGCTTGCGGCTCGAGAACGCGACCCGCCTGTATCGCAGCGGCGCCGGCGAGCGGCTTTGGCTGATGCTTTTCGACCTCTTCCGCGTCGGCGGCCAGAAAGGCCCTTTCGAGGCACTCGGCATCGAGTACGCGCGGGCCTTCGAGAAATCGCCGCCAGGCTGGCAGGAGGCGGTTCGGGCCGCGCCCGTTCTGATCAAGGCCGGCACCGTCCTGTTCAAGGGTGATCTGACGGGTGACAACGAGGCCGCTTTCGCCACCGTGCGGCAGGCGCTTGCGACCAATCAGCACCTGCGTCTCGATCTTGCCAAGGTGCGCCGGCTCGACGATGCCGGTTGCGAACGACTTCTCTCCCTGCTGCAGCAGGCGCACAAGAGTCGTCACGAGGTCGAATTGCTCAACCGCGACCACGTTGCCGGCCTGCTGGACAGCCGTGTCGTGCCCGGTCAACAGAGTGACCGGGCCTGCTGGTTGCTCAAGCTCGAGTTCTGTCAGCTGTATGGTCAGCAGGAGGTGTTCGAAGAACTGGCCATCCAGTACGCAGTGAATTTCGAGATTTCACCTCCTTCCTGGGAAGCACAGCGGGTGGCCGCGCCCGGGCCGGATCCGTTGGTGCTGGCGGCAGCCGATGACCTGATGGCCGAGGCCTACGTCATCAAGGGCGAGGTCAAGTCCTCGCGCTTTGGTGATCTGCTCGCCTACTCGGCGGCGAATGATCCGGTGTTGATCGACTGCTCGCGGGTGACGCGAATGGACTTTCTCAGCGCCGGCGCCTTGCTCAACGTACTGACGACGATCAAGGGAACCGGCCGGCAGATCGTCTTTCGCCACCCGAATCACCTGGTGGCCGAGTTGTTCCGTGTCGTTGGCCTGAGGGCCGTCGCCGAGGTCGTTCTCGCACGGAACTAGAAACACCCGGAGGAGCAGTATATGGACCAGTACCACGGCACGACGATCCTGTCCGTACGCCGCGGCGACAGCGTTGCCATGGGCGGTGACGGGCAGGTGACGCTGGGCAACATCGTCATCAAGGCGAGTGCGCGCAAGGTTCGGCGGATCCATCAGGGGAAGATTCTTGCCGGGTTTGCCGGCGGAACTGCCGACGCCTTCACCCTCTTCGAACGCTTCGAGGCGAAGCTCGACAAGCATCAGGGCAACCTCCTGCGTTCGGCGGTGGAACTGGCAAAGGACTGGCGCAGCGACCGTGCGCTTCGCCGGCTGGACGCGATGCTGGCGGTCGCGAACCGTGAGGCGTCGCTGATCATCACCGGCAACGGCGATGTCCTCGAGCCCGAGTACGGCATCGTCGCGATCGGTTCCGGCGGCGCCTTCGCCCACTCGGCGGCGCGCGCGCTGCTGGAGAACAGCCCGCTCACGGCGGCGGAGGTGGTCAGCAAGTCGTTGCAGATCGCTGGTGATCTGTGCATCTACACCAATCAGAACTTCACCATCGAGGTGCTGGAGTAACCATGTCGTCGATGACGCCACAGGAAATCGTTCACGAACTCGACAAGCACATCGTCGGCCAGGGAAAGGCGAAGAAGGCGGTGGCCATCGCCCTGCGCAACCGCTGGCGGCGGGCGCAGGTGGCCGAGCCGCTGCGGCAGGAGATCACGCCGAAGAACATCCTGATGATCGGTCCGACCGGTGTCGGCAAGACGGAAATCGCTCGCCGCCTGGCACGCCTGGCGAGCGCACCGTTCATCAAGGTCGAGGCAACCAAGTTCACCGAAGTCGGCTACGTCGGCCGCGACGTCGAGACGATCATTCGCGACCTCGTCGAGATCGCCGTCAAGAGTGGTCGCGAAAAGGCGATGAAGGGCGTCAGGCTGCGCGCCGAGGACGCTGCCGAGGATCGCCTGCTCGACGCCCTGCTGCCGCCGGCCCGCGCCGGTTTCTACAATGATGCGCAGCCAGGCGAGGACGGGGCCACGCGCCAGAAGTTCCGCAAGAAGCTGCGCGAGGGGGAACTCGATGAGAAGGAGGTCGAGGTGGATGTCGCCGCGCCATCGATGCAGGCCGAAATCTTCGCCCCGCCCGGCATGGAGGAACTGACGGCGCAGATTCAGGGCATGTTCCAGAACATCGGCGGTGGCCGGCGGAAGGCGCGCAAGCTCAAGATCTGCGAGGCGCGCCGGCTGCTGATCGACGAGGAAGCAGCCAAGCTGGTCAATGACGAGGAAGTCAAGCTGGACGCGGTGCGCAACGTCGAGCAGAACGGCATCGTCTTTCTCGACGAGATCGACAAGATCGCGTCGCGCAGCGACACGCACGGTGTGGACGTTTCGCGTCAGGGGGTGCAGCGTGATCTGCTGCCGCTGGTCGAAGGGACGACGGTGTCGACCAAGTACGGCATGATCCGCACCGATCACATCCTTTTCATTGCCAGCGGAGCCTTTCATCTTTCCAAGCCATCGGACCTGATCCCCGAACTGCAGGGCCGGCTGCCAATCCGTGTCGAGCTCGAATCGCTGTCGGTGGCCGACTTCGAGTGCATCCTGACGCAGACGGA
>ERZ761602.6055-NODE-6055-length-13837-cov-7.428748_pt1 | contig 13837 bp, 17 predicted proteins | sample MGYA00512165_ERZ761602 | MGnify/ENA primary metagenome ERZ761602 (study PRJEB28899, sample SAMN02445085) | bioreactor sludge metagenome | biome: EBPR sludge; isolation source: Thorneside wastewater treatment plant | place: Australia: Brisbane, Thorneside...
AAAGTCTATTGAATTGATTCCTTAATAAAACTACCCAAATATCATGTGTGGCCACGTGTATCTCAGTTTTCAAAATCACTGATTTCTGTCATACACTACCTGTTTCAAAACTCTTTACATTTGCAGCGTGAACAGAGTAGTCATTACAGGTCTCGGCATCTACTCCTGCATTGGAAAAAATTTGGAGGAAGTAAAGGAATCTTTACAAACCGGAAAATCAGGAATTATATATGATCCGGTTCGAAAAGATTTCGGATACCGTTCTGCCTTAACCGGTTGGGTTGACCGCCCGTCGTTAAAAGGATTGCTGGACAGGCGTTCCCGCATTATGCTACCCGAAGAGGGGGAGTACGCCTACATTGCTACACTCGAAGCATTGAAACAGGCGGGCATTAACGAAGATTATATCGCCCAAATTGAACCGGGCATTTTGTACGGCAACGACAGTTCGGCCAAAGCCGTTGTAGAAAGCACTGATTTAATCCGTGAGAAGAAAGATACCATGCTCGTGGGTTCTGCAGCCGTCTTTCAAACCCTGAACTCTACCGTAACCATGAACATGGCCACCATCTTCAAACTCAAAGGCATCAACCTTACGGTGAGCGCGGCCTGCGCCAGCGGTTCACATTCAATTGGTCTGGCATACATTTTAATTAAAAACGGTTTGCAACATTGCATCCTTGCCGGTGGCGCGCAGGAAATCAACCATCTGTCAATGGGCACTTTTGACGCTCTTGGCGCTTTTTCTGTTCGCGAACACGATCCAACAAGGGCATCGCGCCCATTCGACAAAAACCGCGACGGCCTGATTCCCAGCGGCGGTGCTGCTACTGTAATTCTGGAAAGCCTTGAAAGCGCGCAAAAACGCGGCGCTCATATTATTGGCGAAGTGATTGGATACGGTTTTTCATCAAACGGAGAACATATTTCAAACCCCACGGTAGAGGGCCCGGCCAAAAGTTTACAAATGGCACTCAACGACGCGTCTTTAAAGCCTTCGGGCATAGATTATATTAATGCCCACGCCACCAGCACTCCGGCCGGCGATGCCAGCGAAGCACAGGCCATTGCACAGGTTTTTGGGAACGAAGTGCCTGTAAGTTCCACAAAATCAATGACAGGACACGAATGCTGGATGGCAGGAGCCAGCGAAATTGTATATAGCTGCCTGATGATGCAAAACGGGTTTATGGCACCCAACATCAATTTTGAAGAACCCGATGAAGAAACCAAGGGAATAAATATTGTAAAAACGGCCACCGTTAAAAATATAGATGTATTTTTGTCTAACTCATTTGGATTTGGCGGAACCAACTCCACCCTTATCGTAAAAAAATGGTAACACGCTATGATTAGCATAGACGAAATTATTCAAACAACTAACTCTTTTCTGGTAGAAGAATTTGAGGCTGATGAAACTTTGATCACACCCGATGCCAACCTTAAAGAAGTACTGGATCTCGACAGCCTCGATTATATTGATCTTGTGGTGGCTCTCGAAGGTAATTTTCATTTTAAAGTGCAGCCGGGCGATTTTGCCCCGTTAGTTACCTTCCGGGATTTTTACAACTATATTCAGGAGCAGATTTCCAAAAAAGAAGCAGCGTAAATTTTTTATGTCACCAGCTGCCGTGCAAATGGCATCTGGTGTTGTGTCACTCACTTGTACGTCCCATTTTCATGGCATCATTCCATTGCAAAGCATAAATCTTAAACCGTAAATCAACTTGTCCTGGACCGGAAAATCAAAAGGTAATAAAACAGGTTACGGCATTTTTATAAAAGTGCTTCACAGCCTTGGTGTAATGCCCGCCTACATTCTACTGGTTTTTGTAGCTGGCTACTATTTTCTGTTCAGTTGGAAGTCGGGCAGAGTGATTTGGTATTACCTTCGGCAACGGCTGAAGTTCCCGTTATTCAAATCCGTTCTAACACTTTACAGTAACTATTATCGTTTCGGGCAGGCGCTCGTTGACCGTATTGTAATGATGGCAGGCATCAGAAACAAGTTCAGCTTCAATTTTGATGATGAGGTTTATTTCAAGGAAATGATCGCACAGGGCAAGGGCGGCTTATTGCTTAGCGGCCACCTTGGTAACTGGGAAATAGCCGGCCACTTATTAAAAAAACGCTTCACTACTCCTATCAATATCGTAATGTACGATAACGAAAACGAGCAGTTAAAGCAATACCTCGAAAAACAGACCGGGCAGCGCAACGCAAAAATTATCGTTATCAAAAACAATCTTTCGCACATTTACGAAATTATGGAAGCCCTTGAAAACAATGAATTTGTTTGCATGCACGCTGATAGATTTTTGCCCGGCAATAAAACACTCAACGGCGAATTTTTAGGCAAAGAAGCCTCTTTTCCTGCAGGGCCATACACCATCGCTTCAAAATTAAATGTTCCGGTTTCGTTCGTTTTTGCAATGAAACAAACCAATTATCATTATCATTTTTATGCCAGTCGCGGTATTGTGTATAGGAATCAGCCAAATTTGCAACCGACTGACGTTCTGAAAGATTTTATTGCAGAAATGGAAATTAAAGTACGGCAATATCCTGAGCAGTGGTATAATTATTACTCATTTTGGAATAATTAAACGAGTTTGCCCGTGGCGGCGATATTAATCGCAGACAATCCCCCAAAGTTTTCTTACTTTTAACGCCATTTATGAGCCTTTCATCAAACATACTGCAATTCATTCCACAACGCCCACCTTTTGTTATGGTTGATACGCTTGAAACATGCAATGATGAGGGTGCTTCATCAGGGTTCACTATAACTAACAATAATATTTTCATCGAAAACGAAGAATTGAAAGAACCAGCCCTGGTAGAAAACATTGCGCAAACCTGTGCTGCGCGTATCGGTTATATCTGCCATCAGGAAAATAAGCCCGTTCCGGTTGGATTTATCGGAGCTGTTCAACACCTCAAAGTCAACTCACTTCCCAAAGTGGGTGACGTACTCCACACTTCAATAACCATAAAGAATCAAGTCTTCAACGCCACAATTGTTAACGGGCAAATTAACCGTAACGGAGAAAATATTGCCAGTTGCGAAATGAGGATTTTCATTGCTGAAGTATAACCTAAAACTTAAATAATATGAAACACTTAAAACCAATTTTCGTTATTGCATTAGTTGTTCTATCATTTTGTGCAAACGCACAGAACATCAAGAGTATTTTAACTGACAAAGAAAGCCCCATTACCTACTATGGAATTGATTTTACCAAAGCCATTTTAATTGGTGACGCCAACGCCAATCCTGATGATATTATTAGTAGGCAATTTACCGGAATTAATGATCTGATGGTTAACGAATCAGACAAATATGATATTGCCGGCGCGCTAAAAAGATCAGACATACCAAGCAATTTATCAATTGTTGCCAAAAGAAACGAAAAGGCAAACCCTGATAAATTGTTGTCCTCTAACACGGAAGACTACAATAAGTTACAGGAATCTGATATTAAATCAATCGTGAGCAATTTTAATACCGGTGGGAAATCAGGTACCGGCTTGTTGTTTGTTGTAGATGGAATGAACAAAACCAAAAAAAAGCTAAGTGTTTGGGTTACATTCTTTGACTCTAAAACTAAAAAGGTATTACTCACAGAAAGATTGGAAGGCTCACTCGGTTCAGGCTTCAGTTTTAGGAATTATTGGGCAACCGGATTTAAAAAAATCATTGACAATATTAAGAGCAAGAAATACAAAGAGTGGACGAGCGAATAATGAAGCAACTAAATCACAGCGTAGAAGTATTAATACGATTTAACGAGGCTGACCCTTTAGGCATTGTGTGGCATGGCCATTATATACGCTACTTTGAGGATGGCCGCGAAGCCTTTGGCAAGCAGTATGGTATCGGTTATATGGATTTCTTTAAACAGAATATCGTGGTGCCAATCGTACACGCAGAGTGTAGCTACAAAAAATCTTTAAGGTTCGGCGATAAGGTTCGTATTGAAGCCTCCTACATTCCCTGCGATGCTGCCAAAATTATTTTTAACTACAATCTTTACAAGGTTGCCGATAATTCACTGGTGGCAACAGGTTCCACTACACAGGTTTTCTTGGAAAAAGATTCGCAAACGTTAATTTTAAACACCCCCCCGTATTTCGAAGAGTGGAAACGTAGAATGGGAATAGCGGCTAACATCTCCCCTGCGAGAGGAATAAAGTCCGAAACTATTTAAAAGAATAAAGAACAAAAGATATTTTTTTATCGCCGTAAGTATGAAGGAGGTTTTTGCAATTGCAGACAGTATTGTTTCCCCGTTGGGGAACAGTTCGGCTGAAAATTTTTCTGCATTATGCAAAAATTTTTCTGCAGTTAAAGAACATGATGACAGCACAAAAAGCGAAAAGCCTTTTTATGCATCACTGTTCGAAAAAGATGCTTTCAACGAAACAGGCAACCTCACAAAATTTGAGCAACTACTTATACGGTCAATATCTGACGCCATTTCGCAAACAACTATTGATATAAAAAGCCAAAGCGTTGGTCTTATCATTTCATCAACAAAAGGCAATATCAGCCTAATCGAGTCAAAGGAATTTACCCCAGAGCTAAAAGAACGGATCAGCCTTTCTTCCACAGCAAAAAAAATCGCTGCACATTTCGGATTCATATCAAAACCTCTTGTCGTTTCACATGCATGCATTTCTGGGCTTGTGGCGTTAATTACTGCAAAGCGGTTATTGCAGGGCGGTAAATTTGATACAATTGTTATTGCAGGCGCCGATACCATTACAAAATTTATCCTCTCAGGATTTCAATCTTTTCAGGCTGTAAGCGATGATTTATGCAAGCCATTCGATGCCAATCGAAACGGCATTAACTTAGGCGAAGCGGCAGCCACAATAATTCTATCAGTTAACGACCCCAAAGGAGAAACTATAAAGTTAGCCGGCGGCGCAGTTAGCAACGATGCCAATCATATTTCGGGACCATCCCGCACAGGCGAAGAATTATTTCAGGCTATTGAAGCCGCATTTTTAGAATCAAGAGTAGATAAAAACGAAATAGATTTCATATCAGCACATGGCACTGCAACTATGTACAATGACGATATGGAAAGCAAAGCCATAACTTTGGCTGGTTTGCAACATGTGCCTTTGAACAGCCTGAAAGGGTTTTACGGCCATACTTTAGGCGCGGCAGGGCTTTTGGAGGTTGCGGTTAGCATTCAATCTTTAAAACAGGGAAAAATAGTTCCCACAAAAGGTTGCGATACACCCGGCACAGCAATGCCTGTAAATATTTGCACCAAATTAACTGAAAAAAATATGCAGGCATTTTTAAAAACAGCGTCGGGATTTGGCGGGTGCAATGCTGCGGTAGTTGTAACTAAATCGCGGCTACATAATGTATAATCACAAAAAAAGAGTTTAGCCTGCTAAGTGAACTTTTACCATTAACCATTTTATGATTAAATTTTACAAAAAAGACCAACAGACAGCCATCGAGGCAAAACATTTAGCACAAATTATTGCACACGGGCCTATATTATTCCAGGTGGCAAGGGTGCTGCGCGATAAAGGTATTTTGCAAGTATTAGAAGACGCCAGATCCGGCGGAATTTCACTACCCGAAATTGTGGAGAAAGTAAGCCTCTCCGAGTATGGCGTGCGCGTGTTGCTGGAAGCGGGGCTTGGTATGCATTTGGTGAAGTACACCGATGAAGAAACATTCGCCATCACCAAAACCGGGTACTTTATTCTGCACGATCCTCTCACAAACGTGAACATGAACTTCGTTCAGGATATTTGCTACAAAGGCGTATTTCATTTACAGGAAGCCATCGAAACCGGCAAACCCACCGGCCTTAAAGAATTAGGCAATTGGCCAACCGTATATCATGGCCTCAAGGATTTACCACCCCAACAAAAAAAGAGTTGGTTTGAGTACGACCACTTTTTCAGCGACATAGCCTTCCCCGAAGTAGTTAAACAAATCTACAACGAAAACATAAAAACCCTGCTTGACATTGGTGGCAACACCGGCAAGTGGGCATCAGCCTCCGCCACCCATGGCGACGACGTTCGTGTCACCATCATGGATTTACCCGGCCAAACCGAAATGGCTGAAAAGCGGATTAAAGAATTGGGGCTTAGCGACAAAGTTTCTTACTACCCCTGCAACGTTTTAGACAACAACGCAGTATTCCCCACAGGTTTTGACGCCGTTTGGATGAGCCAGTTTTTAGATTGTTTTTCCGAAACCGAAATTGTTTCTATCTTAGAAAGGTGTAAGCAGTCAATTAATGACGATGGCTGGGTGCTGATTTTAGAAGCATTTTGGGATACACAACGCTTTGAAACATCAGCATTTTGCATTCAGCAGTTGTCAATTTATTTCACCGCCATCGCAAACGGCAACAGCCAGATGTACGACAGCCGCGTGTTTAAGAAATGCATTGACCGCGCCGGGTACGATATCATTGAACAAATTGACGGTATTGGCCTCAGCCACACGTTACTAAAGTGTAAAAAAAGAAAGTAATTATTAACCCGGCTGAAGTGCAGATGGCAGCCAAGTTGCGTCGCACACTTCAACTGAAAATCAAATAGCAACCTATAATTATGAAAATCGCATTTATCGTTTTTGATGGTATCACCTGGTTAGACCTGATCGGGGCTTACGACCCCATCACGCGTTTAAAATCATTAGGTTACATTCCCAACCTGAGCTGGGATATCTGCTCCTACAAAAATGAAGTAGCCGATAATTTCGGCCTAAGAATGGTAGCCACGCGCATCAAACCCAATCTTGCCGAATACGATGCAGTCATTGTTCCGGGCGGGCTTGGCGCAAGGCGCTTGCAGTTTGATAATGATTTTATTGACTGGATCAGGACTTCATTGCGCGTGAAAAATAAAATTTCTATTTGCACGGGTGCATTAATTTTTGGCGCCGCAGGCTATCTGCGTAATAAAAAGGCCACCACCCACTTCTTAGAACTCAACGCTCTAAAACCATACTGTAAAAACGTTGTAAAGGAAAGAATTGTGGAAGACGGTACAGTAACCACATCGGGTGGCGTATCCGCCTCCATTGATTTAGGATTATACCTCTGCGAAAAATGGGCAGGTAAGGAAGCCGCCGAAAAAATCAGGGAGCGAATGGATTACTCCAAATAAAAACACAAACGATGAAATACTTTCTGCACGGCAAATTAACCGCAACGCAAGGCGAAGGAAAGCAACTCACTGAAATTTTAGTTAAAGCATCTAAACTCATCAAAACAGCCAAAGGTTGCAGGCTCTACACAATCGGTAAAAACAATGCCAATGAAAACGAAGTTTGGGTCACCGAAATCTGGGACAGTAAGGCAGATCATGACAACTCTTTAAACCTGGCGGGTGTGAAAGATTTGATTGGCAAAGCATTCCCCATTTTGGACGGAATGCCCACCAAAGGGCAGGAACTGGAAATAATCGGCGGACACGGCATTTGATCAAATGACCAGAGTCATAAAACTTTTCAGGCCATCCCTGTTCCTTTGCAGCTATCTTTGGTAGTGATCTATTACCTGCTTCATTGTATGATGTAAATACACAAATCAAAATATTCTAATGGAAACAATTAAAACAGATGTTTTAGTAATTGGAGCCGGCCCGGCAGGTACTGTGGCCGCATCAATCGTAAATAAAGAAGGATTCAACGTTACCGTAGTGGAAAAACAAAGTTTTCCCCGCTTTGTAATCGGCGAAAGCCTGCTGCCGCGCTGCATGGAAGCTTTGGACGAAGCCAGTTTTTTAGACGCAGTAAAGCAAAAAGGATTTCAGGAGAAGTGCGGGGCAAAATTTGTACTGGGCGATAAAAAAGCCGACTATTATTTTGCGGAACAGTTTACCAAAGGCTGGGAATGGACATGGCAGGTTCCCCGCGGCGAATTTGATAAAACACTTGCAGACACTTTAGAATCTCAGGGCGTTCCCATTCACTACGAAACTGAAGTAACAGCCATCAAATTCAATGATGACGGAAGTTCTGTAACAACCGTTAAAGATAAAAACGGAAATGAAAGTCAAATTGATGCCCGTTTTATTATAGATGGAAGCGGCTATGGCCGGGTTATCCCCAAATTGTTCGGGCTTGACAAACCCTCTGATCTGCCTCCCCGCAAAGCACTATTTTGTCATATGAAAGATCCAAAACGTTCATTGGCAGATGAGCCTGATCGTATCACCATTGTGGTTCATGAGCAGGAGGTGTGGATTTGGGTGATACCCTTCTCCAACGGAAATACATCCGTTGGTTTTGTGGGATATCCGCAATACTTCGAAAATCTTCAGGGTTCGCCAGAAGAACAATTGCGCACGTTAGTAGCATCCGACCCCTACACGGCTGAGCGTTTTAAAGATGTGGAATTTATATTTGAGCCTCGGGTTTTACAGTCATGGAGCGCATCTGTTGAAAAATTCTATGGCAACGGTTTTGTATTAACAGGCAATGTAACGGAGTTTTTAGATCCCGTATTTTCTTCAGGGGTTACCCTCGCCGTTGTAAGCAGCCAGGTAGCCGGGCATTTGGTAATAAAACATCTGAAAGGAGAACCGGTGGATTGGGAAAAAGGATATACCGAGGTAATGATGCAGGGCGTGGATACTTTTCGTAGTTATGTGTACGCTTGGTACGACGGTACTTTGCATACCATCTTCTTTGCAAAAGATCAGGATTTAAAAGCAAAAGAAATGATCTGTTCCGTGCTTGCCGGCTATGTGTGGGACACTGATAATCCCTATGTGAAGAATCACGAAACGGCACTACATAAACTGGCAAAGAATATTAAACTCAGGGATAGTATCGAATACATTGAACGTGGGTTTAAAGATGCAGAATAACTTATGCGGATTTCTCATCTAAATATTTCATCATCAGCCGTCATTCGCAATCAAAAAATTATACTGAACGGGAAAGTAGTTTTTGAAAGCAATACTTCCGGTCTTGAATTTTTGCGCGAAACGTATGAAAAAGGTTTAAGAATTGACTACCCCAAGTTCTACAAGATGGATGTTTTGGGAAAGTTAGGTATCGTTGGCGCCCATGTTTTATTGAAAGATTTCGATTTCAATAAATATCAGCCAGAGGAAGTGGGCATCGTTCTTTCAAACAGAAATTCCAGCCTCGAAGCTGATATTAATTATTTTGAAACAGCAAAAACTTTTCCCAGCCCCGCACTTTTTGTTTACACTTTGCCAAATATCGTAATTGGTGAAATCAGTATCCGTTACAAGTTCAAAGGAGAGAATGCATTTTTTGTAAGCGAAGATTTTGACGCGGAGTGGTTGCACTATTATGTTGATGACCTTTTTAAAAATAGAAAAATCGAAATTTGCATTTGCGGCTGGATTGAAAGTGTGGATGGCAGACACGATGTATGTTTATTTTTGATTGAGAAGGAACAAAAAGAAAATGGGCTTAACTTTACGCCCGAAAATTTAAAAGAAATATATGAACAAGGATGAATTACTGCAGCAATTGAAAGAGCAAATTATTAAGCAATTGAAGCTGGAAGGCAAAACTACTGCTGATATTGGAGATCACGACCCTCTGTTTGTGGAAGGATTGGGGCTGGATTCAATTGATGCGCTCGAATTAATTGTATTATTACAACAGGAATATAACATCAAACTCAACAATGCAGAACAAGGGCAGGAAGTTTTCCGGTCGGTTAGCACAATGGCCGATTTTATCCTTGAAAGGCAGGCGCAACACATTTAGTTGTTAGTGAATAAAAATGTTTACATAGCAGGTATTGGCGTTATTTCCGCCATCGGAAACAACGTTGCCGAAAATCTCGCCTCGTTAAAAGCAGGTAATGCAGGCATGGGCGAAATGCAAAGGCTTCAATCGTCTCATAAAGGCAAATTGCCCGTTGCTGAAGTGAAATTAAATAACGAAGAACTTTGCAAACAACTTAACCTTCCTGCGCACATAAGTCGCACCGCCCTGCTAAGTACTGTTGCTGCAAAAGAAGCGATAGATTGTTCTGGTATTCATATTAATAATTATCGAACGGGGTTTATATCAGCCAATTCAGTTGGCGGCATGGATAAAACCGAAAAATTTTTCATTGAATTTTTAAATGATCACAATTCAGGCGATTTGCACGAGGTTGTAAATCACGAATGTGGTGCGGTAACAGAAATTACAGCCGATCATCTTGGTATTAGAGATTTCGTTACAACCGTAAGCACCGCCTGTTCTTCATCTGCCAACAGTATTTTTTTAGCGGCAAGACTTATCAGGCAGGGAATGCTTGATGTAGTGGTTGCAGGAGGCACAGACTCTCTCACAAAATTTACGTTGAACGGATTTAATACGCTGATGATTCTTGATCAGGAATATTGTCAGCCTTTTGATGACAACCGCCGTGGTTTAAATTTGGGCGAAGGTGCTGGGTACATGGTTTTGGTTTCTGAAAAAGTTGTCGAAAGCATGAACAAAAAACCAATTGTGAAAATTACAGGCTGGGCAAATGCTAACGATGCACATCATCAAACCGCCTCATCGCCGGACGGCACGGGCAATATGCTCGCAATGAAAGGAGCCTTAAAAAAAGCAGGGCTCACACCGTCGGACATTGATTACATTAATTTACACGGCACCGGAACCAGTAACAATGATATCGCCGAAGGCACCGCAATAAAAACTTTATTTGAAGGAAATTATCCGCCGGTAAGTTCCACTAAATCCTTTACAGGACACACTTTGGGTGCAAGTGGCGCTATTGAGGCAGTGTACTCTGTTTTAGCTATTCAGGAAGGATTGCTTTTCCCCAACCTGCGATTTGCAACCCAAATGAAAGAACTGCCTTTTAAACCAGTTACCGAATTGGTACAAAAAGAAGTTAAAAATGTAATGAGCAATTCATTCGGTTTCGGTGGTAATTGTAGTTCGCTAATTTTTTCGAAATTATAATTTTTATACTTGTACATTCTATCCACATCAGCCATTTCTCCGCAGCCATCTTTTGAACAGATGTTTGGCTCACCGGCAACCTATACGGGGGACAAGCTTAGCTGCATTGAACCTGATTATACTAAGTATGTTGATCCAAAATTAATCCGAAGAATGAGCCGCATCATTAAAATGGGCATGGCGGCAGCGATGGAAACACTACAACAATCAGGCATTGGGCAACCTGATGCGATCATAACCGGAACAGCATATGGTTGCCTCGCCGATACCGAAACTTTCCTTACAAGACTTGTTGAATTCAATGAGGAGCATCTATCTCCCACAGCATTTATTCAATCAACACATAACACCGTTGGCGCACAAATTGCTTTGCAACTGGGTTGCCATAATTATAACAATACCTACGTTCACCGTGGCTCATCATTTGAAGCAGCCATGCTGGATGCGGTTTCATTAATGCAGGAGGGAGAGGCAGATACTGTACTTGTGGGCGCTGCCGATGAAATTATTGAAAAAAGTCACGCCATCATTCGCAGGTTTGGGCAGTACAAAGAAAACGGCCATAGCTCAAAACTGTTCACCAGTGGCACATCCGGCACAATGGCTGGCGAAGGTGCAGCATTCTTTATGTTGGCTAAGCAGAAAAACGAAAACGCCATTGCCGAATTGAAGGATGTGAAAACCTACTACAAAACACGCCGCTCTGTCGCCAACATCATCAATAACTTTTTAATGGAAAACAATGTTCCTGTTGAAGAGTTAAACCTGGTTATATTGGGAAACAATGGTGATGCAAAAACGGATGCACACTACAACGATCTGGCGCAAAAAATCTTTAGTGGTAAGCGTTTGATGGGGTATAAAAACTATTGTGGCGAGTACCCAACCTCATCTGCATTTGCACTGTGGCTGGCTGTAAGAATGATCGAACACGGCAAGCGCTTAAATAACGAAACCTCTCTCAAAAAGGTTTTGATCTATAACAATTATAAGTTGCAATATCCTTCACTGTATTTATTGTCGGTATGCTAAATTTCCGTAATACAAATATTCTCTTTATTCTATTGTTTGCAGCGCTTGCTGTTGTACAATACTTTAATGGTTTTGACCTGTCCTGGTTTATTGCGCTCCTTTTGCTCTACTCGGCTGTTCTTTTTTACGGCAGTTTTTACATTCATTCCAATTTTTTCCTCAAAGCACATTGCTCGGGCAAAACCAATGACAAGATTATTGCACTAACGTTTGATGACGGGCCTGCACCAGAATTTACTCTGCAGATTTTAGAGATTCTAAAGAAAAACGAAGTGAACGCCACCTTCTTTTTAATCGGTGAAAATGCAGAGCAGAATCCGCACTTAGTGAAACAAATTATTTCGGATGGCAACTTAGTGGGGAATCATTCCTACGTGCACGGTACCTGGTTTGATTTGCAATCCGCAAAAAAAATGAAGGCCGAAATGCAACAAACTCACCATCTCGTGCATCAAATAGCCGGAAGGCAGATGAACTGGTTCAGACCGCCTTACGGAGTTACTAATCCTCATGTAAAAAAGGCGGTGAAAGGCATGGGCTACAATTTGATTGGTTGGAATGTACGGTCTTTTGATACCGCGATTCAGAGTCCTGCAAAACTTTTAAAAAGGTTGAAAGACATGTTAAAGCCAGGAGTTGTTATTTTGTTGCACGATACTCAAAAGACAACTTTAGAAGTGCTGCCGGATTTTTTACAATATGTTAAAGAACAGCAATACAAAGTGGTTCCGCTTGATAAATTGTTAGATTTACGAGCTTACAAAAAAGATGATCGCTAATGGTAAACGTGTTGAGAATTTTTTCTTTTTTAATATCTATATTTTTCGTCAGTTCTGCTATTGCACAATACAAATTAGTGCCGAATGTGTCTTCGTTTAAATCTGAGTTTGCAATTGCATCCTCAAAAATGAACAGTATTTCAGCAGATTTTACACAGGTCAAAACGTTGACTTTACTCTCCGAAAAACTAACCTCCAAAGGCAAATTCTATTTTCAGAAAGAGAATTTCGTTAGAATGGAATATACAACGCCTTATCAGTATTTGATGGTGATAAACGGCAGTAAGGTTTCTATTAAAGACGGAAATAAAACCAGCACCATGTCAGGCCGCTCCAACAAAATGTTTCAGCAAATAAACCAACTGATGATGGATTGCATGCGCGGAGCAGTCTTTGACAATAAAAACTTCAGCGTTCGCTTATTTGAAGATGCCCAAACCTACCTCGCTGAAATGACTCCTATAACTTCGCAAATGGCGAGCCTCTTTAAAAAAGTAAACGTGATTATGAAGAAAGGGAGTTTTGTTGTAGGCCAGGTGCAAATGTTTGAGCCTTCGGGCGACTACACTTCCATGAATTACAGCAATCAAAAAATAAACGTACCCCTTGCTGATGCTTTGTTCTCCATCAAATAAGAAAAATCCATACCCTTGGAGGAGTTGCTCGCTAAAAGTGCCCCAAAGTGGTTTTGCTCTATTTCTGGCTTTTTTTATTTTGGTTTCCTGCGCACCTAAAGCCTACAAAAATCTACAACAACTTGAGGGCGAAGCCAAATGTTTACAAAAATTTCAACCCAAATTCGAACGGGCATTGTTCAGAGCCTCGGTTGACGTTGTGGGGAATCATTTAAGCGGCCTGCTATTCATTAAGCAAATGCCGGACAGTTCCTCAAGAATATTATTCACCAATGAGGCGGGATTTAAATTCTTCGACTTTGAGTTTTCAAAGGCCGGCGATTTTAAAGTGCATTCTATTAACGATAAAATGGATAAAGAATCTGTAAAGAAAACACTGAAAAAAGATTTTCAACTCATTCTTTTGAAGAAACCTATTAAGTTGCTAAAGCCTTATAAGTTTAAGC
>ERZ761602.6058-NODE-6058-length-13835-cov-7.980914_pt1 | contig 13835 bp, 10 predicted proteins | sample MGYA00512165_ERZ761602 | MGnify/ENA primary metagenome ERZ761602 (study PRJEB28899, sample SAMN02445085) | bioreactor sludge metagenome | biome: EBPR sludge; isolation source: Thorneside wastewater treatment plant | place: Australia: Brisbane, Thorneside...
ACCGCGATCGTCCGCGGCGTTTCGCCTCGGCAGGTCGAAAATAATGGCGTCGCCGCCGAGCCATTCGTGCTTCATTACACGATCACCTTCGTTAACTCGAACGGCCGTTGGCTGGCGATCGCTGCCCACTCAAACCGAACGGAGAAATAACAGCCTCACATAATGAGAACACTGGGACGAAGAAAGAATTTCGGAGTGGGCCGTTCGCTTTTGATCGCGGCCCTCGTGTGCCTTTGCTCGCTTGCGGGCTTTGGACAACAGCGGCTGCTCGTCATCGGCGGCGGCGAGCGGCCAGCCGAGGCGATGCGGCAATTCGTCGCGTGGAGCGGCGGGGAGCGATCGACAATACTCGTCATCACCTGGGCAAGCGGCGTTCCGGACGAGAGCTTTGAATCGCTCAAGAAGCAGTTCACCGAGGCGGGTGCCGGAAATGTTCTCGATGCTCCCCGGCGGCCGCTCGACGAAAAAGGGCGAGCGGAATTCGTGCGAATGCTTGAGCAGGCGAGCGGCGTTTTCTTCTCCGGCGGAGACCAGAACCGAATTATGGATGTGCTTGCGGATGAGCCGCTCCTGACGAGCCTCCGGGCGAAATATGCAGCCGGAACGCCCTTTGGCGGGACGAGTGCCGGAGCTGCCGTGATGTCAGACCCGATGATGACCGGCGACGCCGACCTGAAACTCCTCGACGGAAAGAACGTTGGTGTCAGGAAAGGCCTCGGGCTGGTGCCAAATGTGATCTTCGACCAGCATTTCCTCGTACGCCAACGGCATAACCGGCTCTTCGGACTCGTGATGGAGAATCCGCGGATGCTCGGGATCGGTATCGACGAGGACACGGCCATCCTGATCGAGGACAATCGTCGCCTGAAGGTCGTTGGTAAAACGCAGGTAATGTTCGTTCATACGCGCAATGGCCGGCAGCCCCTTCACGTCAGTTTTTTGAGGTCGGGCGAGCGTTTCGACCTTCGCGAAAGGCGGCCCGCAGGCCGATGAACGGGATTTCGAAAAGAGGACAAAGAGATGAAAAAAGCATACCTTGCCGCGGCGGCACTACTTTTTGCCGTAAGCTGCGGAAAGCCGGCAGCGGATCCGTTTGCCGGGCAGTGGATCGACCTGACGCACGATTTTGACGAGAAGACCGTCTATTGGGTGACGGCCGAACCTTTCAAGCGAACAACGGTCGCGGAAGGAAAGACGGACAAGGGCTTTTACTATTCGGCTTACAATTTCTCGGGTGCCGAGCACGGCGGCACACATCTCGATGCACCGATCCATTTTGCCGAGGGCAAGAAGACCGCCGACCAGATCGAGATCAAAGAACTGATCGGCCCGGGAGTCAAGATCGACGTAGCCGCCAAGGCCGAGGCCGACCGCGACTACCTGATCTCGACGGAAGATATCCAAGCCTGGGAAGCGGCGAATGGGCAGATCGCCAAGGGATCGATAATTCTCTTTAGCACCGGCTTTGCCAAACGCTGGCCGGACCTTAAAACCTATCTCGGCACCGACCAAAAGGGGCCGGATGCCGTAAAGGACCTTCATTTTCCGGGCCTTGATCCTTCGGCCGCAAAGTGGCTGGTCGAGAGCAGAAAGATCAAAGCCGTCGGCATCGACACGGCAAGCATCGACCGCGGGCAATCAACGACCTTTGAGGCCCATGTCGCACTGATGACGAACAATATACCGGCATTTGAGAACGTCGGCGATATGGACGGGCTTCCCCCGAGAGGCTTCCACGTTTTTGCGTTCCCGATGAAGATCAAAGGCGGCTCGGGCGGGCCGCTCCGTATTGCTGCCTTTTTACCGGAACATACCCATAATTAGGTACAACAATGTAAAACATTACTTTACTTATTTGAATGGGTGTTGTATTATAAGTGTTCCGCAGGCTCCTGCTCCCTGACGGCGAAAATTTAGATCGAATTTTAAGGATGACTCCCATAATGCATCCCCACTCTCTTTTTAACGACCCACGTCGTCTGATCCGGATATTCGCGTCGCTGTTCGTTGTTTCCGTTTCCGCCACGGTTCTTTTTGGATGGACGATAAGTTCATCGCTTTTGACGCGCCTTCACCCCGATCTTCCGGTGATGGTGCCGAATACGGCTGCCTGCCTGCTGATGATGGCTGGGGTTCTGGTGCTTTGCGGGCTTGAACGGCCCACAATGCGTTGCCGGGTAGCAGCTGCGATCGCAGGTGGTGTATCGTTCCTGGTCGGCACCCTGACGTTTGCGGAGTATCTCTTCGATGCCGGCCTTGGGATCGACGGTATCCTTCTCCATTTTGCACAGTCGGTCGATTACGAGATTAACCCCGGGCGAATGGCCCCACACACGGCCCTAGGATTGATGGCAGCGGGCCCGGCGATAGCATTTCTCTGCCGAAAGAAAGTGCTCGGCCAGCTAAGCGAGATCTTTTCGGTGCTTACACTCGCGATCGCATTTTCTGCCCTGCTCGGCCACCTTTTCGGGGCGCAAGCACTTCAGGGACTTTCGAAGACGAACGGAATGGCTCTCCACTCCGCGATCTCGCTCATGGTTCTCTCAGCCGGAATGCTAGTGGCAAACCCGCGGAGCCTTATCATCGGGCTTTTTTTCAGCAAAACCCTCGGCGGAGCAGTCGCAAGAAGGCTTCTGCCGGTTGCAGTTCTTGTGCCGACGGTCATCGGGTTCGCGGAAGTTCGGGGAACGGACTGGGGTTGGTTCAACGTCGGCTTCGGAACGGCAGGAGGCACGCTCGTCTCTACGATCCTGCTCGTCTCATTCATCATTTACTTCGCACGAATGGTCCACCTTGCGGATAGAAACCGGAAAGCAGCCGAGCATGAACTCTCTGAAAAGGAAGAGCTTTACCGGACTCTCGTCGATCACGGAATGGGCATCATTTGCACCCACGATACCGAAGGCCGCGTGCTTTCGGTAAACCCCGCCGCTCTCCGAACGCTAGGGTTCAGGCAGGAAGAAGTTGTTGGACGAAGCCTTGGCAGAATGCTCGAGCCCGAACTCAGGCCGGACTTTGACGCATATCTACGCGAGATCAACAATGCAGGCATTGCCGAGGGCTACATACGGCTCCGGACGCGGGAAGGAAAGCCGATCACGTTCCGATACCACAATATTTTGGTCACGGATGGAAGAACCGGCAGATACGTGCTCGGCCATGCGCAGGACGTGACCGAACTGCTCGAAGCGCAGGCAAAGCTCCGCAGGCTCTCGCTTACCGATGATCTGACAAAGCTCTATAACCGTCGCGGCTTTCTTGAGCTTGCCAATCAGCAGCTCCGGCTTGAGGCCCACAGCGGCACGGCCCGCGGGCTGACGCTATTGTTTGCCGACATGGACGGGCTGAAGGCGATAAATGACGTGTATGGCCACGAAGCGGGCTCGGAGGCGATCGCTGCTCTTGCACGGATATTGAGATCGGCCGTGCGAAGTGCGGACATTGTCGCCCGTTGGGGCGGCGACGAGTTTGTTATCCTCGCCATCGGCTCTCCGGAAGAAAATTCTGAAAAGCTGGTTACCCGTATTGAAGATGCAATAGAAGAATTTAATCGGACAAGCGGCAAGCCCTACACGCTGGCGTGCAGCATCGGCATTTCGGCGGTCGAAGTCACTTCGCCCGAGGCCTTTGAGGCATTTTTGCACGAAGCGGACCTACGGATGTACGAAGAAAAGAAGCAAAAGAAAGGCGTGCTTGCCTTGTCGGGAATTACGCCCGAGGGCTCGGCGATGCATCTGAGCCATCGATAAATTGATCTACTTTTTTCGCGCGTGTGACTGCACGGCCGTGATGGCTACTGCATCGACGATGTCTTCGGCCTTACAGCCGCGGGAGAGGTCGTTGCACGGGCGGTCAAGGCCCTGAAGGATCGGCCCGATGGCGGTGCCGCCGGTCAGGCGTTCGGTCAATTTGTACGCGATATTCCCGGCGTTGAGGTCCGGGAAGATGAGGACGTTCGCTCGGCCGGCGACCTCGGAGCCCGGAGCTTTTGACTCGGCGACCGAAGGGACTATCGCTGCATCGGCCTGAAGCTCGCCGTCGATGATCAACTCGGGAAGCCGTGCCCGGACGGTCTTTGTCGCCGCGATCACTTTATCGAGCAGTTTGTGCTCGGCACTGCCTTTTGTCGAAAAAGAAAGCATTGCAACGCGCGGTTCGGCCTCGAGCAATGCCCGGCACGACTCCGCCGAAGCCATCGCGATCTCGGCGAGCTGGGCGGCATCGGGGTCGATAACGACGCCGCAATCGGAATAGATCATCGCTCCGTCCACGCCGAATTTGCGGTCCGGCACCACCATCAGAAAGAAACTCGAAACGGTCTTAAAGCCGGGCTTAACTCCGATGCACCTGAGCGCGGCGGCAACCGTGTGGGCGGTCGTATTGGTCGCACCGGCAACGGAGCCGTCTGCCCGGCCTTCGCGGACGAGAAGGTTGCCGAAATAGAGCGGATCTTTGACGGCCTGTTCGGCCTCTTCGAGCGTTACGCCTTTGGAACGGCGGAGTTCGTGGTAAAGCCTGGCAAGCCGTTCGCGGTCGTCGCTCCTGCGGTGATCGATCAGGCGAATGCCGTTGAGGTTCGCACCGGTTTCGGCGGCAAGCGTGCGGATGCGGTCTTCATAGCCGAGCACGGTGATGTCCGCGATGCCTTCGCGCGTGCACATCTCGGCGGCGGCGAGCGTTCGGGCATCTTCGCCTTCAGGCAAAATGATGTGCTGGCGGTCGGCCGCGGCACGGCGGCGGATCTTTTCGAGGATCATATTCCGTTAACAGGCTAACGCTTGCGAATTTAGCATACAACCCGGCGGCAGGAAACTTGCACAAACCGGCACGGCTGAATAGACTTGGGCTATTCCGAATTCGAGTGTTATGAGCAAGAAGACGATCACACCCGCCGGCGATGCACGGCCCGTTAAGCGTAAACGCGAGGCCAAGGGCCGGATGCGCAATTTCCTGATGTTCCTGCCGAACATGGTCGCCCTTCTCGGCCGGCTGCTGAAGGATGCTCGGGTTCCGACCGCAGAAAAGGCTCTCTTCGTCGCGGCGATCGTTTATGTCATATCGCCGATCGATCTGATCCCTGACATTTTCCCCTTCATCGGCCAGGTGGATGATATCTACATGGTCGCTCTCTCCTTGCTGCGGCTGATCAACCGAACGGACGAAGAGGTCGTCCGGCGGCATTGGTCGGGCGGCGGCGACATCGTCTCGCTGGCGGATTCGATCGCGAGCATCGCTCCGATGCTTTTGCCGAAACGTGTATCGCGGGTGCTGACCTCGCGGGTCGAACTTGCCCCGAGCGGCAAACTGCTCGGCAACATCGCCAAGAAGCACGAGGCCCTGATGGTCGAAGTGCCGCAGGCCGAGCCCGATGGCCGCCCGGTGGTCGAGGCGGGCTCGCGAATGCCGAGCTAGAGCGAAAAAAAATAAATCTGGATTTACCCTTTGTTTGTAACTATATAGGGCTAGCTCGTTGATCTTAATCCAATAAACGATTGCCGATCCCGCCGGTTCATCCGCTATAATTGCGGAAACCGTTTCGGCCAAGGTCCATCTTATGTTCGAACGCTATTCAGAACGTTCACGCAGGGTGATCTTCTTTGCCCGTTATGAAGCACTTCAATACGGGTCGCAGGTCATCGCCCCCGAGCATTTGCTGCTCGGCCTCATGCGTGAGGATAAAACTGTCGGTGCTCGCTTCTTTCCTTACCGAAGATCGATCTCCGTGGACGCGATCCGCCGCGATGTAGAGGAGCGGATCTCCGTCCGCGAGCGGATCCCGCAATCTGCCGAACTTCACCTTTCGCCGGAGGCAAAAAAGGTGCTGTTCTGGGCCAGCGAAGAAAGCCGCCATTTGAAGAGCACGAAAATACGCCCCGAGCACCTGCTTGCCGGAATGCTCCGCGAGGAGAAGACCGTGGCGGCAGAGATACTTTTCAAATACGGCGTGCGGGTCGAGGATGTCCGCGATGAGATCGTCCGACAAACCTCCAAGCCGATACCTGCACCGCCGGCCCCGGCTCAAGGGCAACCGGGTGAACAAAAGCAGGCCGGACTTGCCGAATACACGCGAAACCTGACCGCCGAAGCCGAGCAGGGCAAACTTGATCCGCTTGTCGGCCGCGGGCCTGAGACCGAACGGCTGATCGAGATCCTTTGCCGCCGGACGAAGAACAATCCGGTGCTCATCGGCGAGTCGGGCGTCGGGAAAACGGCGATAATCGAGGGGCTTGCCCAGCGGATAATCGACCGAACCGTTCCGACCTTTCTCGAGAACAAAAAGATACTTTCACTCGATCTCTCGGCCCTTGTCGCCGGAACAAAATACCGCGGGCAGTTCGAAGAACGGCTCAAGAAAGTTATGGCCGAGGTTCGGCAGGAACCGGACGTCATCATCTTTATTGACGAGATACATACGCTCGTCGGAGCAGGCTCGGCCGAGGGAACGCTTGACGCCGCGAACATACTTAAACCGGCACTTTCCCGAGGCGAGATGCAGTGCATCGGCGCGACAACTCCCGCAGAATACCGCAAATCGATCGAGCGCGACCGGGCTCTCGAAAGGCGGTTCCAGGCCGTTCAGGTCGATCCACCGAGCGAGGCTGAAGCGCTTGAGATCATTCGCGGCATCGTTGACCGCTACGAGGCGTTTCACCAGGTCCGCTACACGCGTTCGGCGATCGAGGCGGCGGTTTCGCAGTCGAACCGTTACATTACCGACCGCTTCCTGCCGGACAAAGCCATCGACCTGCTTGATGAGGCCGGCTCACGTGCCAAGCTCCGCTATCAGCAGGAAAGCTCGGCCGAGCCTTCGTGGAAGGAGGCGGTCGAGAGCTGGAAGCGCGTAGCCGCCAATGAGGATCAGCTTATCTCCTATGAACTTCGCAACATCGAGCACTCGCTCGGCGCGGTCGAGGTGACAAAGGACGACGTTGACGACGCCATCGCCCGCTGGACGGGCATCCCGGTCGCGTCCATCCGCGAGGAAGAATCGAAGAAGCTGCTTGAGATCGAGGCCGAGCTGCACAAACGCGTCATCGCCCAGCGGCCCGCCATCTCAGCACTCGCGAGGGCGATCCGCCGTTCGCGTGCGGGACTTAAGAATCCGAACCGCCCGGTCGGTTCGTTCCTTTTCCTCGGGCCGACCGGCGTTGGAAAGACCGAGGTCGCAAAGAGCCTCGCCGAGTATCTGTTTGCTTCGGAGCGTTCGCTCATCCGCTTTGATATGAGCGAGTTCATGGAGAAGCATTCGGTCTCGAAATTCATCGGCTCGCCTCCCGGATACATCGGCCACGAAGAGGGCGGACAGCTGACGGAAAAGCTTCGCCGCTCGCCGTACTCGGTCGTGCTCTTTGACGAGATCGAAAAAGCGCATCCGGACGTAGCGAACCTTTTGCTGCAGGTCTTTGAGGACGGAACGCTGACCGATGCCCAAGGAACGGTGGTCGATTGCCGCAATGCGATCTTTATTATGACCTCGAACATCGGTGCCCGTTCCATACAGAAACGCGGAAATCTCGGCTTTCAGGCCGGTGCCGATGCCTCTCGCGAAAAACTTGAGGAACAGGTGATGAGCGAGGTAAAGCAGGCGTTTGCTCCCGAGTTCATCAACCGGCTCGATGAGATCATCATCTTCGACGAACTCTCCGACGCGGACCTCGAGCAGATAATCGATCTTGAGATCGACCGGCTTAATCACCGCCTTGCCGGCCGCGATATGACGCTCCGGCTGACCGACGAAGCCCGCCGCTGGTTCATCGATAAGACCTGTGCCGACCGCAGTTACGGGGCAAGGCCGCTCAAGCGGGCGATCCAGCGATACGTCGAGGACGAGCTTTCGGAAGCCCTGATACAAGGTGATATCACAGAGATGAGCGACGTTGAGGTTGCGGTCAAAGATGGAGCCTTAAGCATCCGCGAGGTGCTGCCCGCCGGGCTTGAGGAGCAATTTCAGCGAGCCGGAAGGCCTTAGCACTTGCTTCCGCGAATAAACCGAATTGCCCAAGCTTTCGTAAAAGAAACGCTTGGGCTTTCGATTTTCTGTGCGTTTCCCTGTATAATTCGGGGTTTTGCCGATGCTATGCAAGAAAGGCAACCTGACACTGCCCGGTCGAATCAAACGACGCGTATTTTACCGTCATTGAAAAGCCGACAGTGTTTGGATATTCTAGCGAATTAAATTGTTAACACTGAGGTTTCTGCCGGCTCCCGGGCCTGCAAGATCGCTTTATTTAAGGAATTCCTATTTTATGCAGAAAGTGAGCGTGTTCGGACTGGCTCTTTTTAGCCTGATAATCCTGGCTCTCCCGCTCAGAGCTGCCGCAGGCGATATCAAAGGCACTGAAGTGCCCGTCTCCGCCGCCGCAAACGAACAGCAGATCATCGAATCGGTAGATATCCAGGGAAACCGCCGTCTTCGCGATGAGGACCTTCTTTATTACATCCGCACCCGACCCGGTGATGTTTACGACCCTGCGGCTCTTGAACGCGATCTACGCGAACTGCTCTCGCTCAATTTCTTTGACAAAACAGCAACCAAGGTTCTGACGACCGATGGCGTCCGCGGCGGTGTTAACGTGATCTTTGAGGTCCGCGAGTGGCCCATCATCCGCGACCTGCAGTTTCGCGGGCTCAAGGCCGTTCAGGAGTCGGACGTGCTGAAGGCATTTCGCGAGCAGCGGGCAGGCATTTCGAAGGAAGCCGTTTACGACCCCGTCAAGGCACGCGGTGCGACCCGCATTCTTCGCGAACTGCTTGCCGCACGCGGCTACCCGAACGCGACAGTAAAGATCGAGGAAGAAGAGGTCTCGGCCACCTCGATCGCCGTTACTTTCGACATCGATCAGGGACTGCGTTCGCGTATCATCGAGATCATCTTCGAGGGCAACGAAAAGTTCAAGGACAGCGAACTGCGTGGTGCGATGCAGTACGTGCAGAAGACCGGTCTAATCTCAAGATTTAAGGGACAGGATATTCTGGACATGCGAAAATTGCAGGCAGACCTGCAGTTGAATGTCCGGTCGTACATGTTCTCAAAGGGATACTTTCAGGCCCGCATCGGAGAACCGGTGGTCGAGGGACTCGGCGTAAAGAGAACAAGTATCATTCCATTCATCGTCCTGCCGCTTCCGCTTATCTCGTCAAAGGACGATACGCTCAAGATAATCGTCCCGGTGACGGAAGGCAAGATCTTCCGCGTCGGCGAGCTAAAGGTGGAGGGCAACTCGATCTATTCCGAGGAGCAGATTCTCGGGGCGGTCGGGCTGAAGAAAGGCGAGATCGCCGACGGAAAACGTTTGCAAGACGCCGTTTACGAAGACCTGAAAAAGGTTTACGGCAACCAGGGTTTCGTTAACTACAATGCCGAATTCGAGCCGACCTTCCGCGACAATCCAGACAACCCGAACGAAGGCATCGTCGATATCACCATTCTCATTGAGGAAGGAAAGCAATTCTCACTCCGGCGGCTCGAATTTACCGGAAACACCTTTACCCGCGACCGCGTGCTCCGCCGCGAATTTCTGCTGAACGAAGGCGACATCTATAACCAGCGGGCTCTTGAGATCTCGCTAGCACGCATCAACCAAACGCAGTACTTCGACCCGATCGATAAGGATCAGGACGTAGAGACGAGGACGGACGAGGACCAGGGCGACGTTGACCTCATAGTAAAGGTCAAGGAAAAGGGCCGGCAGCAGATATCGTTCAACGGCGGCGTCTCGGGCATCGGCGGTTCGTTCTTCGGGCTCGAATACTCTACCAATAACCTCGCCGGTCGCGGTGAGATACTTTCATTCGCATTCGGTGCAGGCAACCGCCAGCAGAGCTTCCAGCTTTCCTATCAGGAACCTTACTTCCGCGACCGCCCGATCTCGGTCGGCGTTTCGCTCTTTGCCTCGCGGACGAAATTCTTTGGCGAGGGAACGTTCCTGACGCAGAACCAGAACGTACTCGAGGATCTCTTCAACCCTTTCGGGCAGGTCATAACCGACGAGAGCAATCTCTTTACGCAAACGACCATCGGCGGAACGCTATTTGCGACGGCCCCGCTTTCCGAGCTCTTTTTCAAGAAGCGTCCATTCTCGACATTCTCGCGGCTCGGGCTTTCGTATTCGCTGACGAGCACCTCGATCGCCGACCCGCCTGTCAATGAATCGGCGGACCCGGCTGCCCGCATCCCGATCATTTTCCGGCAGCCCGGCATCATCACCAGCCGCGTTACCGGTTCTTTTGTTTACGACACGCGGCAGCCTGCGGCGAACGGCATCGACACCAACAGCGGTACACAGCTTTCGCTCGCGCTGGCTTTTGCCGGACTCGGCGGCGACGTTCGCACCTATCAGCCGAACATCAGCTATTCGCAGTTCATTCCGGTTCGCCGCAAGCGGAGCCGCTCGCCCGAGGTTTTCGCCTTCCGCATTCTGGCCGGAACGGTCGGAAGCTGGGCAACGAGCAAGACGGTCCGCGAAGCGAACTCGATCTCGTTCATAGGCGGTGTGCCGATCTTCGAGCGGTACTTCCTTGGCAGCGAGAACGACGTTCGCGGCTATAACTCGCGGGCCATCGGGCCGATCGCACCGTTCGATACATATGTGACGACGCGGAATGTGGTAGTCGCGACCAACGCCTTTGGTACGCCGACGCCGATCACGGGCTTCCCGACCAATTCGCCGATCCCGGGACAGATCGCCGCCATTGGCCAATTGACCGGACCGGACGGAGCGAACCCGGCACTCTTTAGCCGTAACTTCCGCTTTATCGGCGGAGATACTCAGTTGCTCGGTAACTTCGAGTACCGCATCCCGATCTTCGGGCCGGCAACGCTCGCGGCATTTGCCGATATCGGAACCGTATTTAACTTGCGAAATACAGGAACGCAGCGGATCAACAGCGAATTTCTTAACGACGATGTTTTCCTCGGTGCGGGCCGCGTCACGGCCCTCGGGCTGATCAATACGCCGGTGCTCGAGAGCAGCTTTGGCAGTATTCTCTATTATCGCGGTCGGGTGATGACTAAAACGGATTTCGTCAACGAATTCTGCCGCGGCAACCGCTTCGGCTGTCCGACGGTTCTCTCGCCCGAAGTGCAGCAGTTCTATCTCCGCGGCGAGGCTCAGCAGAACTCGCTCCTCCGTGTGAACGATGCGGCATTCAATAAGATCGGCGACTTCAAAGCATCGGTCGGGCTTGAGCTACGGGTGCAGGTGCCGGTCGTCAACGTTCCCTTCCGGTTGATCTATTACTACAACCCGAACGGCAAGTTCGGCTTTACTCAGGAACTGCCGGGCATTTTCCTACCGGGACAGCGGAGCGGTTTCAGGTTCACGGTCGGCCGGACGTTCTAAACCGGCGGCGAGGCGGCCGATTTCGCGAGGCGGCCGTTGTTTGACTTAACATTCGCGGATAAAATAATATCGTAGTTCTTTTGCCTGCAAGCGATCACGTTAGCAACGCATCGGGCCTGTTTCGTTTCTAAGCAATTATACGGAGAGCAGGACGACTTCCGGGCAGTAAGTAGGAGTTAGTTTAAGCAATGAAAAAAGTACTATTTTTAGCAGTGACGTTGGTTTTTGCGGGTGTTTTCGCCGCCCCGGCCCTCGCACAGGGCAACACGGCGGCAGCGGCAGGGGCCAAGATGGGCTGGATCGACACCCGGTTCTTCGGCGATGAGAAAGAAGGCATTAAACGGCTGACGGCCGCCTACACGGCGCTCGAAAGAGAAGCACAACCGAAAGAACAGGAGCTTGTAGGCATTCAGAACCGCCTCCAGGCGATCGCGACCGAGATCGAGAATATTCGCCGGGCCGCGGCCGCACCGAACGCTCCTCCGTTCAACGCCAAGACCATTACCGACAAGCAGGACGAAGCCGCTCGGCTCCAGCGGGAAGGCGAATTCAAGAAGAAAGAATTCGACGCCTTTATCGAAAAGCGGTCGAACGAGCTTCTCGGCCCGATCAACCAGGACATCGTCCGCCAGATCAGCGAATTTGCAAAGCAGAAGGGCTACTCGGTCGTCTTTGATATCTCGAAGATGGCTGAGGCCGGTGCTATCCTGCACCTTGACCCGACCGCCGATATCACGAAGGAATTCATCACCTTCTACAACGCACGCCCGGCAACGGCACAGCGGTAGCAGACCAGGGCTTCTACCCTGAAAACTTGAACAGCAGGCGGCCGGCGGGAACTTGCTCCTGTCGGCCGTTGGCTTTTATCATTACGAGAGCTTTCCCCATGGCCATTTACGATTCGATAGCTATTCAGGAGATACTTCCGCACCGCTATCCCTTTCTGCTCGTTGACAGGATCATCGAGCTTGAGCCCCGCGTCAGGATAGTCGGCATCAAGCAAGTTACGGCAAATGAGCAGTTCTTTCAGGGCCACTTTCCGGGCGCTCCGGTGATGCCTGGCGTTTTGCAGATAGAGGCCCTTGCGCAGGTCGGTGCGATACTCGCCCTTCGCGAGTTCGACGACCGCGACGAGAAGATCCCGTATTTCAGCGGCATCGAAAATGCGAAGTTTCGCCGCCCGGTAGTGCCGGGCGATACGCTCCGGCTTGAGGTAACGGCCCTACGGACCGGCTCGCGGATACAAAAAATGCACGGCGTAGCGACCGTTGACGGGCATGTGGCAACAGAAGCGGTCATAACCAGCGTAATAGCCCCGCGAACGCCAAAGGAGTAATCATGGAACCGATAAGAGTAGAAGGGTTCGAAGCTGTCTTGCTTTTTGGGGCGATCACCGGAGCCGTTGGCTTTGTATTGGGTCTGATTCCTCTCGGCTTTGGCTATTTCAGAGGACGCACAAAGATCGGAGTGCTTGGTATAATTGCATCAACGCTTGGCGGAGTTGTTGCCGGGCTATTTCTTTCGGTTCCGGCGGTCGTCATCTTTATGTGGCTCATCATCCGTAAAGATAAGAGCCGGGCCGCAGAGACGGACGAACCCGGCCCCGACAATCCGACCGGCCTATGACATTCATCCATCAAACGGCGATAGTCGCCCCCGAGGCACGGCTCGGAGCGGATTGCTACATCGGGCCTTTCTGCTTGGTCGGCGCGGAGGTGAGCCTCGGCGAGGGCGTCCGGCTTGATTCACACGTTGTCGTCGGCGGACGAACGTCGATCGGCCGCGGAACCCATATCTTCCCTTTCGCCTCGATCGGGCTCGCCCCGCAGGACCTGAAATACGGCGGCGAAGAAACGGCCACCGAGATCGGCGAGGAGAACCAGATTCGCGAGTTCGTCACCATCCACCGCGGAACGGCCGGCGGCGGCGGCGTAACAAGGATCGGGGATCGCAACCTGCTGATGGCGCAGGCCCACGTCGCGCATGACTGCCAAATCGGTAGTGACGTGATAATGGCAAACGCGGCCACGCTCGCCGGCCACGTTGAGATAGCCGACCGGGCGAACGTCGGGGCATATTCGGGTGTGCATCAGTTCTGCCGGGTCGGCCGCGAGGCATTTGTTGGTGGGTATTCGGTGGTGGTCAAGGACGCACCGCCCTTCGCCATAATCCAGGGCAACCATGCGAAATGCTACGGCCTCAATCGCGTCGGTATGCGACGCCGCGGTTACGCGAAAGAGGTCATCGAAAACCTGAACCACGCATATCGGCTGCTGCTTTCCTCTAAGCTCAACACAACGCAAGCGCTCGAACGCATCCGCGTAGAGATCAGCGGCTGCGAAGAAGTGGACCTCCTGGTCGGATTTATCGAATCATCAAAACGCGGGGTTGTGCTTTAATTGTTTTTTGCCTGTCGGGCAGTCGATCGCTGGGGCAGGACAATCGGCCTATCGATAAGCGTCACCGCGATGTCGGACGGAAATTACCTCGATG
>ERZ761602.6062-NODE-6062-length-13829-cov-4.817773_pt1 | contig 13829 bp, 13 predicted proteins | sample MGYA00512165_ERZ761602 | MGnify/ENA primary metagenome ERZ761602 (study PRJEB28899, sample SAMN02445085) | bioreactor sludge metagenome | biome: EBPR sludge; isolation source: Thorneside wastewater treatment plant | place: Australia: Brisbane, Thorneside...
TCGCCGTACATGATGTCGAACTCGACCTGGCGGAACGGCGGCGCGACCTTGTTCTTCACCACCTTCACGCGGGTCTGGCTGCCGACGACCTCGTCGCGCTCCTTGATCGCGCCGATGCGGCGGATGTCGAGGCGGACCGAAGCGTAGAACTTCAGCGCATTGCCGCCCGTCGTGGTCTCGGGTTTGCCATACATGACGCCGATCTTCATCCGGATCTGGTTGATGAAAATGACGATGGTGTTCGACTTCGAAATCGAGGCGGTCAGCTTGCGCAGCGCCTGGCTCATCAGCCGGGCCTGCAGGCCCGGCAGCGCATCGCCCATCTCGCCGTCGAGCTCGGCCTTGGGGGTCAGCGCCGCCACGGAGTCGATGACAAGAATGTCGACGGCGCCAGAGCGCACCAGCGTATCGGCGATCTCGAGGGCCTGCTCGCCCGTATCGGGCTGCGAGATCAGCAGATCGTCCAGCTTGACGCCCAGTTTGCGGGCATAGCCGGAGTCGAGCGCGTGCTCGGCATCGACAAATGCCGCGATGCCGCCCTTCTTCTGCGCCTCGGCGACGCAGTGCAGCGCCAGCGTCGTCTTGCCCGACGATTCCGGACCGTAGATCTCGACGACACGGCCCTTCGGGAGGCCGCCGATCCCCAGCGCGATGTCGAGGCTGAGCGAACCTGTCGAAATCGCCTCGATGTCGGCGATCTTGTCGTTCACGCCCAGGCGCATGATCGAGCCCTTGCCGAAGGCGCGATCGATCTGCGCCAGCGCTGCATCCAGGGCGCGCTTCTTCTCGGGGTCTTTGCGGTCCATTTCGGGTTCTTTGACGACGCGCAGATTCGCGGAGGACATCGGGGCGATCCTTATTTCATGCGGCTTGACCGCGAGCAATGAATCGACTGTGCCCTGTTTGTTCCTGTTCTGCAAGTGTTCTTTTTTGTTCTTCTCCGTTCTCGCCGCCACGTCAACATATTGGGGTGGGAGAGTGGGCATTCCACCAGCTCCGGCGCAAGCTGGCTCATTCTTGCACAGGACCGGCGCGATCGAGGCCGGCGACGACCGCTCGTCTTGGGAAGGCGGCGCGAGCCGGCCTTCAGTCGGGCGCCGACATCACGTCCTTGACCTTGGCCGCCAGTTCCTGGAGCGGGAACGGCTTGGGCAGGAAGTGGACCGCCCCGTCGGTCTCGGCCTGCTTGCGGAAGGAATCCTCCGCATAGCCCGACATGAAGATGACCCGCATGTCCTGCCGGATGGTGCGGGCGATGCGGGCGACTTCCGGCCCGTCCATGCCGGGCATCACGACATCGCTGATCATCAAGTGAATGCGCTTGTCGAAGGCGCGGACGATATCGAGCGCTTCCTCGCCACCGCTCGCCTTCAGCACCTCGTAGCCGCGCATTTCGAGCGCCCTGGCGGTGAGGCTGCGGACGGAATCGTCGTCCTCGACCAAGAGGATGGTTCCCATGCCGGTGAGATCGCGTGTCGGCGCGGCCTTTGCGGCTTCGTCCGCTTCCTTGTCGGCCTTTTCCTGCTCGGGCGTCGCGACATAGCGCGGCAGGTAGATCTTGAAGGTCGTGCCCTTCCCGAGTTCGGAGTCAGGGAACACGAAGCCGCCCGACTGCTTCACGAAGCCGTAGACGCTGGCGAGGCCGAGCCCGGTGCCGTGTCCGGCTTCCTTGGTCGTGAAGAACGGCTCGAAGATCTTGGCGATGTTTTCCGGCGCGATGCCGGTGCCGGTGTCGGCGACCTCGATGAGCACGTAGTCGCCGGGCGTCAGGATGGAATAGCCCTGCTCCTTGGATTCCGCCTCGGTCACGTTTCGCGTGCGCAGCGTCAGTGTCCCGCCATCGGGCATGGCGTCGCGCGCGTTGACGCCGAGGTTGATGATCATGTTGTCGAACTGGGCCTGGTCGACCCGTACCGGCCAGAGGTCGCGTCCGAAGTCGTGCGCCAGCTTGATCCGTTCGGTCAGCAGTCGCTTGAGGATTTCCGACAGGTCCGCGATCAGGTCGGAGGCCGGATAGACCTTGGGCGTCAGCGTCTGCTGGCGCGAGAATGCGAGCAGGTGCCTGACCAGCCGTGCAGCGCGGTTGCCCGAGTTCCTGATCTGCATCAGGTCGGCGAAGGAAGGATCGCCCGCCTTGTGCCGCAGGAGCAGAAGGTCGGCGTAGCCGTTCATTGCGGTCAGGATGTTGTTGAAGTCGTGCGCGACTCCGCCCGCCAGCTTGCCCACGGCCTGCATCTTCTGAGCCTGCAGGAACTGCATCTCGATGGATTTGAGGTTCGTCATGTCGACGACGTGGACGGCCACGGCATCGGCGGCGCCGTCCTGGCGCTTGACCGGCAGGGCATGGATCTGCGCCGCGCCGCCCGCCTCGAACGTCACTTCTGCGGTCGTCGCCCCTTCGCCGCGCTCGGCGGCGACGCGCACGATCCGTTCGGCCTCCGAGCGATCAGGCGCCGCGACCAGGGCGGCGAGCGGCGTCCCCTTCAGACCTTCGGCATCGGCAGCCTTCACGAAACGCGCGAACTCGGCATTGGCGGCATCGATCGTTCCGTCGGGTCGGACGAGGGCCATGGCCACCGGCGCGGCGGCGAAGAGATCGGCGAAGGCATCCTGGCGGCTGTCAGTCGTGGTTGCAGCGGCGGCGGAAGGCCCGTCGGCGTTCCGCTCGGGCAGTTGCACGATGTCCGCGCCGCTGGCCGGCAGCTCGCGGCTGGTGACGTCTGCCAGGGGATGGAAGCGCCAGAGGTTGAGACGCTGTTCGCTGCTGCCGCGCGCCATGTTCTCGACCGAAACGCGCCGCCAGTGCGCGACGCCGCCTTCGGTGGTGCGGATATCGGCTGTCGCCGAGCCGCCTTCGGTGGCGGCGCGAGCCAAGCGGTAGAGCCGTCCCGACATGTCGGAGTCGGGCCGGATCGCCAGTTCCGGCGGCAGCACGCGCGAGGCCTTGCCGCCGCACATGTCGCGATACGAGAGATTGGCGAAGACGACCGTTCCGTCCGCCCGGGTGACGGCCAGCGGGTCGGTGAATCCTTCGAAGGCGGAGGCCAGCATGCGCGCCCGCCGGTCCCGCGCGCCGGCATTCGGACGGCGCATGGCGATCGCCGTCAGCACGCCGATCCCCGAGACCGTCAGGCCGATCAGCAGAGCGAGCCCCGCGAACCCTGCCTCGCGATGATAGACCACGGCAAGCACCGCGGCGGCGAAGGCGATACCGAGGCAGAACGCCGAAAGGGTCAGCGCCGCACGCCCGCCATACGGGCGCTCTTCGCGCCGCGGCCGGGTCTCGCGCGCCGTCTCGGCCGCGCCGGGATGCTCGCTGGGAATGCCGTGTTCCGCCGCCATTCGTCCGTCTCTTGATACGCCCAGGACTCTTTTGATTCGGCTACGTTACGACCGCGATCGTTGACGCATGATGAACCCGATGATCTGGGCGACCGCCTTGTAGTGCTCCGCCGGTATCTCGCCGTCCACGTCGACCGCGGCATAGAGAGCGCGCGCAAGAGGCGGATTTTCGATCACCGGCACCTTGTTCTCTGCGGCAAGTTCGCGAATACGCAACGCCAGCGCATCGACCCCCTTGGCCACGCATTTCGGCGCCGACATGGCGCCCGACTCGTATTTCAGCGCTACAGCGTAGTGCGTCGGGTTCGTAACCACCACCGTCGCGGTCGGCACAGCCGCCATCATGCGCTTGCGGCCGCGCTCCATGCGGACCTGCCGGATCTTCATCTTGACCAGCGGATCGCCTTCGGACTGCTTCATCTCATCGCGGATTTCCTGCTTGCTCATGCGCATCCGGCGCATGAACGCCATGCGCTGCCAGAACCAGTCGATCGCTGCGAAGATCGCCACCACGACGAGGACGGCGCCGAGCATCCGCGTGGTCATCGACAGCGTCGCAGCACCGGTCGCCCGCGGGTCGGCATCGACCAGACTGGCAACCGCCATGTGGTCGGGCCAGACCGCCCAGACCGCGGCCGCCCCGGCGCAGATCACCTTGACGAGGCCTTTGAAGAAATTGACCAGCGCCTCGCCGCCGAAGAGGCGCGAGAACCCCTTGCCCGGCGACAGCTTGGTGATGTCGAGCTTCATCCGTTCGCCGGTGAAGAGGAGCGGCGCCTGGATCAGGTTGCCGGCGACCGCCGCAACCAGCATCAGAAGAAACGGCACGCCGAGGATCACCGCGAGCGCCCCGGCGGCATGCCACGCCAGCCCCAGGATGCCGCCCGCCGACACATCCATCGCTTCCGGCGCCGCCAAAAAGGCCGTGAAGCGATCCATGAAGGCCGAGCCCGCCTCGCCGCCCCAAACGACGACGGCGAAGGTCGCCGCGCTCAGCGTGGCGAAAGTGACGACATCCTGGCTGCGCGGAACGTCGCCGCGCTCGCGCGCGTCCTGAAGCCGCTTCTGGGTCGGATCTTCCGTGCGTTGTGCGGGATCGTTCTCGTCGGCCATCGGTCAGCGCACCAAGCCAGAGAAGGAGTCCGCGAAGCGGTCGAGGAATATCTGCATCATCAGCCCGATCAGCAGCATCAGCAGGCCGAATCCGCCCATGATCGACAGCGGCATCGAGATGAAGAACACTTGGAACTGCGGCATCATCTTGGAGACGACGCCCAGGCCCGCATAGAAGACGAGGCTGAGAACGAGGAACGGCGCCGACATCTCGATGCCCAGAAGAAAGCTCGCCGAGACGAAGCGCACCACCAGCTCCAGGAATCCTGCGACCGGCGGCAGGTCGCCGGGCGGAAACAGGTCGTAGGAGCGGAAGATGCCGTCGAACAGGATCGCATGGGTGCCGGTGATGAAGATCATCAGGATCCCCATCGTCACCAGGAAGGTCGACAGGATGGCGCCCTGGGCGCCTTGCGTCGGATCGACGGCGACCGCGAAGCCGAGGCCGGTCTGAAGGGCGATCACGTTGCCGGCGACGTTGAGCGAGGTGAGCAAAAGCCGCGCCGAAAGTCCGACCGCGAGACCGACAAGCGACTCCGTGGCGATCAGCAGGAACAGCGCGCCGCCATCGGCCGGCAGCGCAGGCAGCCGCCCGGCTAGCGGCCCCATCAGAAGAAACGAGACGGCGAGCGCGAGTCCAAGCCGGAAGCGCGTGCTGACGAACCCCTCGCCGATGCCGGGGAAGACCATCAGCAGCGCGCCAAGCCGGGCGAAGATCAGCAGAAACGCGAAGATCTGCTGCGGCAGCAGGGTGTCGAGTATGGGGAGGCCGGGCATGCGCCGCCGCCGCTCGCCTAGGGCGTGCCGATGCGGGTGAAGATGTCCGTCATGTAGGAACTCATCTGCTGCGCCATGAAGGGCATCATCAGCAGCAGGACGAGAAACACGGCGATGATCTTGGGTACGAAGACGATGGTCGCTTCCTGCACCTGGGTGAGCGCCTGCATCACACCGATGAACGTCCCGACGGCAAGCGCGACCAGCATGACGGGACCTGCGACCAGCAACAGGGTCCAGATCGAGATTCGGGCGATATCGAGCGCTTCTGCGCCTGTCATGTCATGGCCCTTCTGGCCTTGCTAAGTGCAGGCGCCGGTCAGATCGGCATCCGCATGATTTCCTGGTAGGCGGTGATCACCCGGTCGCGCAGCGAGATGACGGTCTCCAGCGTCGTCTCGGCATTGGCGACGGCCGTCACGATGTCGACCAGCTCGGCCTTGCCGGCCGCGCCGGCGCTCATGGCCGCCTCGCCGGCCCTGGTCGTCTTGACGACATCCTCCATCGTGGCGGACAGCATCTCGCCGAAGCCGCCCGCTTCGGCCGCTGCCGGGGCGCCGGTTGCCGCTTCCGGCCTGGGCGTTGCCGAGTAGGCCCGCAGCGCAGTCGAGATATCGATCGCCATCGTCTAGCCCCTCAACCGCGGCGCAACAGATCGAGCGTGCGGGCCATCATGGTTCTGGCCGCGTCGATCACGTTCAGGTTCGCCTCATAGGCCCGTTGCGCCTCGCGCATGTCGGTCATCTCGATCAGCGAGTTGACGTTGGGCATCGTCACATAGCCCTGCTCGTTCGCCGCCGGATGGCCCGGGTTGTACTGCAGGCGGAAATCCGAGGAGTCGCGGGCCACCTTGGCGACCTCGACCACACTGGCCCCGGTCGCCTCATCGACCGCCTCGCGAAAGGTCAGAATCTGGCGGCGATAGGGCTGCCCGTCGGCGCCGGCGGCGGTTGAACTGGCATTGGCGACGTTCTCGGCGATCACCCGCATGCGATCGCTCTGCACCCGCATGCCGCTCGCTGCTGTCGCCATCGACTTGGTGATGTCCATGGTTCGCCCTCCTTACCGTTGCCCGCCAGCGGCGAGACGGATCATGTTCAGCGCCTTGCGGTAGAGCTGCGTGACCGTCGAGTAGTCCATCTGGACCGCCGACACCTGCATCATCTGGTCCTCGAGATTGACCGAGTTGCCGTTGGGTGTGGACTCGGCGCCCGCCATCGAGCGGACGCGGAATCCGCCCGTCCCTGACGGCGACATCGCGATGTGGCGCGCGTCGGTGACCTTGAGCCCGGGCATCATCTCCCCGGCTGCTATCGCCGCAAAGTCGGGCGCCTCGACGTCCTTCGCCTCGTAGCCCGGCGTGTTGGAGTTCGCGACGTTTTCGGCCAGCACGGTCTGGCGCGCCGTCAGGAACGACAGTCGCTCGCGCATGGTCTCGAACAGGGGCAGCTTGGTGATGTCCATCGGCGCTTTCCCCGGCGCGCTATGGTTGACGCGCCATTAACCGGCAGAATGTGCCGGGGGCGGTTAATCGACCCTTAAGACAGATGAATCCGCTCCATTAACCTGCCTTAACGCGTCATTAACCGTGATTAACCAAGTGTGCCTCCGGAAGGCGGCGCTGCGCCGCGCGCGGGGAGCCATGGACATCGACGCCCTCATTCGGCTGGCGGCCGCCCTCGGCGCGGTTCTGGGGCTCGTGCTTCTGGCGGCCTGGGCGATGCGGCGCTTCGGCTTCGGCGGCCTCGCCGCGCCGGCCGCGGGCCAGCCGCGACGCCTGTCCGTGGTCGAGGCGCGTACCCTCGACGCCCGGCGTCAGCTCGTCCTTCTCAGGCGCGACGACGTGGAACACCTGGTCATCCTGTCGGCGGCCGGCGAGACGGTCGTGGAAACCGGCATTGCGGCCGGCCCCGGACGGGCGACATGACGCGCCGCCGCTGGCTCGCGCTCACCCTCTGCCTCGCGGGCCTGGCGGGCGCCGCTGCCGCGCAGTCGGTAACGCTCGATTTCGGGGCGGGCGACGGCCTGACCGGCCGCATCGTCCAGCTGGTCCTCCTCGTTACCCTTCTTTCGGTCGCCCCCTCGATTCTCATCATGGCGTCGAGTTTCGTGCGGATCGTCGTCGTCCTTTCGCTGCTGCGCACCGCGATCGGCTTGCAGCAGAGTCCGCCCAACGCGGTCATCGTCAGCCTCGCGCTCTTTCTCACCGCCTTCATCATGGCGAACCCGCTGCAGCAGTCCTGGGAGCAGGGAGTCCGGCCCATGATGAACGACGAGGTGACGCTGGAAGACGGCTTCAATCGCGCCGCCGCACCCATCGCCGCGTTCATGCTGACCCACACGCGACAGGACGATCTGGCGATGTTCTTCGACCTCGCCAAGATTCCGCCGCCGGCCACCGCGGCGGAGACGCCGCTCAACGTGCTGGTCCCGGCCTTCATGATCAGCGAGCTCCGGCGGGCCTTCGAGATCGGCTTCATGATCTTCCTGCCGTTTCTCATCATCGATCTCGTGGTTTCGTCGCTGCTGATGTCGATGGGCATGATGATGCTGCCGCCGGTGACGATCTCGCTGCCGTTCAAGCTGATCTTCTTCGTGCTCGTCGACGGCTGGAGACTGATCGTGGGCAGCCTCGCCGCCAGCTACGGTCTATAGCGATCCGGGCTCGACTTCCCTCCGGCCATCCCTAGAGTCCGGCCGGAAGTCGAAAAGGGAAGAGCGCCATGGATCTCCACCTCAAGGGCAAGAAGGCCGTCGTCCTGGGCGGCACGCGCGGCATCGGACGGGCGATCGCCGACACGTTCGCGGCGGAAGGCGCCGATGTCGCGATCTGCGCCCGCAACGCCGCGCAGGTCGAGGACGCCGTCGCGGCGCTGAAGACCAAGGGCGTCAGGGCGGCCGGCGGCGCCGTCGACATCGCCGACGCGAGCGCCCTGCGTGCCTGGATCGCCGACACGGCGGAGGAACTCGGCGGCATCGACATCCTCGTCTCGAACGCCGGTGCCATGGCCCAGGGCAATGACGAAGCCGCGTGGATGGCGAACTTCCGGCTCGACGTGCTCGGCGGCGCGGTCGCCGCCTTCGATGCCGCAAGGCCCTATCTTGAGAAAGCCGCCGCAGCCACAGGCGATGCCGCCTTTGTCATGATCTCGTCGGTCTCGGCGGCCGAGGCCGACAGCGGCGGTTCCTACGGGCCGGTCAAGGCGGCGCTCATCCACTATGCCAAGGGCCTGGCCCGGCAATACGCAGGCCGGCACGTTCGCGTGAACGTCGTTTCGCCGGGAACCGTCTATTTCGAAGGCGGAGTCTGGCAGGTGATCGAAAATTCGATGCCCGACATGTTCAAGCAGTCGATGGCCCGCAATCCCATGGGCCGGATGGCGACGCCGCAGGATATCGCCAATGCGACCGTGTTTCTGGCCAGTCCGGCGTCGTCCTTCACGACCGGCGTCAATCTGCTGGTCGACGGCGCGATCTCGCGGCGCGTGAATTTCTAGCCGCCGTTCGCGGCCGTGCCGGGAGCCGGACGGCCGAGGCCGAGACTCTGGAGGAAGGCGTCGAGCGTGTCTGTCGTGGCGATCGCCTTGGCCGTATCGCGGAAGGCGACGCCGGAAGGATCGACGGCCCGCGTGATGACTTCGAAGGCGGCAGCCTCCGGCGCATCGGCCATCAGCACCACGAACCGGCGTCGCAGTCCATCAAGGCCCGCCTTGTCGTCGGCCATCGTATAGGCGATTGCCGCGCGCATGACGTCATAGCGCTCGCCGGCATCCAGCGGACGCGGGTTCTTCTCGCGATGGCCGATCAGCACCTCGACGGCGACCGCCGTTTCGGCCCACCGTGAAGCCGCCCACAGGACGTCGGCCCGCAGGCGGCGCGCTTCCGGCGTGTCGTCCTGCTCGAACGATTCCAGCGCAGCCTCGTACTGCTTGAGATCGCTCAGCGCCCGCCCGGCCAACAGCCGGCGCTGGGCGGCGAGATCGTCCGGAAGCCGCGTCTGGGCGGAGGTTCGCAACGCGGCGAGCGCCCGCTCGGGCTTGCGGTCCATCAGATAGACCGCCGCCAGCTTGGCCGCGATCTGGGCCTTGGCGACCCCGTCCAACCGACGATCGACCTGATGTTGCAGCAGTTCGGCCGCCTGCTCGAGAAGGTCGACGGCGATCAGGCGGTCGGCGAGCCGTCGCACCATCTCGTCGCCCATCGCGCCGATCGGGGTCAGCTCCTTGAAGTCGTAATAGAGTCCGAGCGCCTGGATGGGCGGCAGGGCATCGGCCTTGCCGCGCAGGAAGAGGTCCTCGAACACCGTCGCCATTTCCATGCCGATCCGGCGCGATTCCTCTTCGGCGGGAAAGCCCAGAACCGCGGCCCGCATCGTCTGGAGACCATTGCGATAGTCGCCGGCGGCGATTTGAAGGCTTCCGAGCCGGTGCAGGACCGTCAGCTCCAGCGCATCGCCGCGCCACTGCCAGCGCAGATCGCCCAGCGCCTTGATCGCTTCCGGCGGCTTCATCTCGCCGTTCTGCTCCTTCAGCAGGATCTCGGCCAGTGTCGCCCGGACGACGAGCGGCCGGTACCCGGACTCGCGCACCTCGGCGAACAGGCGCATCGCTTCGGCGTCGCGCTTCAGGCGCTGCGCCAGTTCGCCTCGCAACAGCACGGCTTCCAGTGCGACACCGCGCGGCAATCCATCCTTGGGGACTGCCGCGAGCATGCGTTCGGCGATGTCGATCGCGTTCGTCTCCACCGCGCCGCGCGCGCCGGCGACCAGGAATCGGCCCTGCCAGTCGGGACGGAAGGAGGAGATGACGGTTTCGCCGGCTACCGCCGCGTCGCGCGCCGCGCCCCAATTGCGCAGTTCGGCATGACCGACGGCCCGGAACAGCTGCGCCGCCGGATCATCGTCGAGGCTGGCGACGCTCAGATCGTCCATCGCCTGCTCGGGCCGGTCGAGCAGGAGAAGCGCGACGCCGCGCAAGGCCCGGAAGGCCGGATCGCCGACGATCGCCTCAGCGTCGCCCACCATCAACTGCAGCATGCCGAGCGCTTCCGCGCCCAGGTCGCGCGCCAGATAGAATCGCGCGAGATCGAGCCGCGCATGCTCGACATTCGAGCCCTCGGGGTCGATGGCGTTCACCAGCCTGCTGCGCTCGTCGAGAAAACTCCCCTCGCCCGCCCAGGCTTCGAACTCCATGGCGGCCGGACGCGCCATGTCGCCGATCGCCTCCCGTTCGGGCGCATAGTCCGACACGGTTCCGGCCGACAGCGTCAGCCCGCCCGGGCTGGCGATGACCACATCGTGCTCGCCGGGCGTGACCGTCAGATCGTCCGCGAACGGCCGGATCAAGAGACCCTGCGCCGTGGTATCCGCTGCGAACTCGACATAGGTGCGCGCCCCGATGAGACCCTGCGGCTCGCCGGAGGCCGCTACGACGATCAGCCGCTCGCCGCTTGTCGGATCGGCGAGTTCGACGGGAGGGGCGGCGCCGGTGATCGTTGCCCGCACCTTGGCCGGGCCGACCGTGCGGGCGTCGCGCAGGAGCGCGACCGGGCGGGGCGGCTGCAGAGGGTCGGGCGATAGCGTCGCGGTCCAGGCGCCACCGCGCTGTCCGGCGGTCAAGGCATGCGTGCCGGAGAGCTTGATCTCGAGGATCGTCGCACCGCCGTCCTGACGCACAGCCGCTGCCTCGACGATATCCTTGTTGTCCTTGAGGATCGCCTCGGCGTCGATCGTCACGCCGGCCGGCATCACGATGTATGCGTAGACGCCGCGCTTGAACATGGCGACCGGCCGGTTTGCGAGAACCGGCAGGACCATGTCGATGTCGTTGCGCGCTCTTCGTGCGGCGAAAGGCGGCGGCGCCGCCGGGAGCGCTTCGGCCTCCGCCGCCTCGTGTTCCGCGCCGTGTGTCGAGTCGTCGGACGGCCCGTGAGCCGCCTCGCTGTCCTCTGCGTGGCCGGATTCGCCGCCGCCATCCGCATGTGCTTCGGCTTCCGCGGGGGGCTCCCCAGCAACGGCAGCGCCGTCAGAGCCGGGCTTCAACGCCGGCTCCTCAGGCCCGGGCTCGGCCGGCGCGGGCTCGGCCGTCGCACCGTCCGGCGCTGGGGCTGCCGCATCGCCGTCGGCGGGCGCTGCTTCGGCAGCCGCCACGATCTCCTCGGGCACGACGATCTCGGTCTCGCCGTCCTTGTCGTTGGTTGGCGCCATCACCTCGAAGATGGTTCTCGTGCCATCCCGCCGATGCTCGACTTTCGAGCCCGGATCGACCTTGATCTCGAGGACGATCTTGTCGTCGCCTCCGCTCGCCGAGGCGCCTTTGACGAAAGCCGGGGGGTTCTTCTGAAGCCGCGACACGTCGATCGACCCGCCGCGCGCGAACACGGCGTTGACCTTGCCCTCGGAAACGGTCGCCTCGTAGTCGATGGCCTCGCCCCACTCGAAGATCAGACGCGTGCGATCCTGCTCGACCGCAATCTTCAACTTGGCTTCGACCGGGCCCTTGGGCGCCGGTTTGACTGAGGGGTCGACGACATCGTCCGGTTCGCCGGCAAAGGATGCCGGCAGCAGATCGACGCCGACCAGCGGGCCATCGGCGCTGGTGTGCAGACGCGCCTTGCGCGTCAGCGACATCTTCAGGGTGCGGCCGTCGGGATCGAGCTTGATGACGGAGACATAGGAATCCAGAGGCAACTTCACCTGATCCGGCGGCAGGCGGAACGGCCTCTCGAAGCGGACGATCAGGATTCCGTCCGAGATCGAGGCGTCGTAGGCGACCGCGCGCGACCACAGGAAGGAGATCCTGGCAAAGCCCTTTGATGTGTCGGCGCTGACGCGGATGGTCTCGGGGCCGCTTCTGGGCGCCGCGGCCGCAGGCGGCGGCACGGGAGCGGCGGCCGGCGTCGCCGCCGGAGACGGTGCGGCGTCCTGCGCGAACGCGGGTGCGGCGGCCGACAGGGCCGCCGCAAGCAGTGCGATGCGCAGGACTCCGGGTCCCATCGCCTATCCCTCTGGCGCCGCAGCCGGCGCATCATCGGCCGGCGCGGCCTCTACGGGCGCGGGCGGTTCGCTCTCGGCCGGCGCCGCGGCGGCTGGAACCGTCGCGGCCTGTTCGGGCAGCTTGTAGCGCCGCGCCAGTTCGACGGTGACTTCCTGCGCGCGCTCGGGATTCATGGCCGCGAGTATCGGCGCTGCCTTGGCGGGCTTGATCCGGCTCAGCACATCCAGCAAGACGTTGATCTCGAGCGTGTTGAAAATCTGCGCCGCACCGGCAGGCTTCATCGCCTCGTAGGTCTTCACCAGGCTTGCGAGCTGCGCTTCTTCCTGTTCGTCGCGCTTGCCGAACATGTCTTCGATATTGGCCTCGATCGCCTTGAGTTCGACGATCCGCTCCTCGACCCGCTTCTCGGCGGCGGCGATCAGCTTCTCCCGCATGTCGAGATCGCGCTCGCGCGCATCGAGTTGCTCGCGCCGCGTGGCCAGGCTTTCCAGGACGTCGGCCTCCGACGCCGTCGGGCCGGCGCCGGCCGGGTCCTCCCCCGGCGGCGTGGCATCGTGCGACGCGCCGGATGGCGCCGCGGCATCATGCCCTGCCTCTGCCGGTCCATGCTCCTCCGCCGGAGCGTCGGTCTCGGCCATCGCCGCGCGCGGTCCCAGCACGGCGGCCACTTCGCTCCCGAACCCCGCCAGCTTCAGCGCGAGCAGCAGCGTCAGCGCTAGAGCCGCGGCAGGCAGGAGGCGCATCTGGCGGCGGGCCGGGGAAGCCGTCATCGTGCCCCGCGCAGTTCGCGCATCGACGCGGCCGCGCGCGCCGGCTCGGCAGGGCGCGGCGCTGTCCGTACGGGCGAGGCCCGGACGACCAGACGATCGGCGAGGCCTTCCGCAGCGCCGACAAGCAGTGTCAGTTCGTCGGCCGCGGCGCGCGCCTTGGCCTGCTGCGATGCCAGTTCGACCCCCGAACGTTCCGCCGCCTGGCGCAGCGCCGCAACCGCCGATTCGGCGCGCGACGCGGCCCCGGCCAGATCCAGCACCGCCTGCTTCACCCCGTCCCTGCCCGAGCGCAGGTCGCGCAGCCGGCGGTCGAGAATGACCGCCCAGACGATCGCCGCCGCGAGCAGGCCCGCCACCAGGAGATTGACAGCCAGTTCGATCGTCATGTCGGCCTCACAATGGGATCGCGGCGGACGGTCGGCGCAACGTGCGATCGACCTTGACGGCCACGAACGGGCCTACGCGCCCGATATGCCCCTTCACCAGGGGAATGCCGCCGCACCTCAGCTCGATGGGCGAGTCCGGCGAGGCATTGAGCATCAGCGTCTGCCCGACCTGGAAGTTCATCACTTCGCGCAGGCTCATCGTCTGCTCGTCCAGCACGGCGTCGATCTGCACCCGCGTCGCCCACAGTTCCGTGGCGAGGTGGCTTTCCCAGATCGAGTCTCGCCCGAATTTCTCGCCCATGAACTGCTGCAGCAGCAGCTTGCGGATCGGCTCCAGCGTCGAATAGGGCAGCAGCAGTTCGATGCGGCCGCCGCGATCCTCCATGTCGACGCGCAGCTTCACCAGGATGGCGGCGTTGGCCGGCCGCGCGATCGCGGCGAAGCGC
>ERZ761602.6063-NODE-6063-length-13826-cov-31.017355_pt1 | contig 13826 bp, 9 predicted proteins | sample MGYA00512165_ERZ761602 | MGnify/ENA primary metagenome ERZ761602 (study PRJEB28899, sample SAMN02445085) | bioreactor sludge metagenome | biome: EBPR sludge; isolation source: Thorneside wastewater treatment plant | place: Australia: Brisbane, Thorneside...
CCGCCGGGTTTTTTGCGGACATCGCCGATTACAACGCGCGCTGCCGGGACTACACCTCCGCCGATGCGGACTACGAGGCCGCCCGCTCGATCTTCGAGCACAACAAGGCGAGCATTCTCGACGAGGCCACTGCGGAGGCCGAGGCATTCAGGACGGGCGCCCCGGTCCCGGCAGCTAGCGGCGCGGAAGAAGCCGGTATTCGCGGGACGCCCCCGGGCAGTTCCGCGGCAGCGGCCGTTGCAAAGCCGGAGGCCGCCCGGCCCCGGCAACCCGAGCCGGCGAAAACCCAGGCGACGCCTGTCGGTCCGGCCCAGCGCGAAAAACCACCGGTTACGAGTGCGCCGCCTGCCGTGCCGGGTCCGGACAAATCGACCGGGAGCGATTCCCCGGATCGCGGCAAGGCCGCCGTTCAACCGCCGGGGCCTGATCCATCCGCGGCTGACCGCGCCCCGGCGGTTGCGCCGCGCCAGGAGAGACCGTTGACTTCAACCCTGTTGACCGCCATACAGCGCGGCGACCGGTCGACGGTGAGCGAGTACCTGAATCGCGGCACGAGTCCCAACGAGATCCTGTCCAACGGCGCCTCGCCCTTGAAGAGCGCGGTGGTGAGTTCCAACACCTCCGTCGCCGAGTTGCTCCTGAGTCGCGGCGCCGACGTCAATGCCAGGGACGCCACCGGGAAGACCGCGCTGTTCTGGGCCAGACGGATGAACAACCAGCCCATGGTGCAGATGCTGCTCAATCACGGGGCGCAGGACTGACGGGGCGGGAGCGGCGCGAATCGCGCCGTCCGAGCATTGACCTGCGCAGCTTCGGTCGGGCTGCCCCCCTACTTGGGGAACATGAACTGCACCTGCGCGCGAATCTGCCAGTTCGCGCCGTCGTCCGGGGTAACCACGTTGTAGTAGGCCGACAACTGCGCATTCACCGGCAGTTTGCCGAGATGGAATATCTTCCCCACGCCGCCGCCCACCGGCACCGTCCACCGCTGGCTGCCTTCCGCCTTCCAGTTGGCCGTGACGATCGGGGCGCTCGTCAAATAGAAACCGTCCGGGAAGTTGTAGTTGACGAACGGCTGGATCGTCGCATTGTTGTATGAGCCGCCCTGCCTGTCGCCGGATAGCGACCAGATGTTGTTGACCAGGGCGCCATAAACCCAGGGATTCCCCTTTTCGAGGTGCAAGACGACGACCGACGGACCGAGGCCCCAGTTCTTGTTGCCGAGTTGATTGTCGGTGTTGGTGGGAATCTGTGCGACCGGCCCGAGGCCCCAGATCCAGCGCCCGGGCTTGGCCGGCGAGACAAAGGCCGTCAACACCGTGTCGCCGATGCCGTTGGTGCGGTCGTCGCTCGGGTAGAGCGCGGGCATCGAGATCACCGGGACGATGGTTCGCGTAATGATGTTCCAGTCGTCATTGACCGAGATCGGGATGACCGGCTGGATGTTGAGGATGTTCTGGCTTTTCCTCTCCGGTCCGAAATCGAGGTTGGTGTTGTTCTGGAACGGTACGCTGATCAGGTTGCCCACCGGGTTCTGGGCCAGCTTGGCCAGTTCCTCGGCGCTCATTTCGGCATGGGCCGGCGCCAGCATGCCGAGGCCCAGCACGGCGCAGGCAATTGGCCTGACGGGGGAGCGGCCGAAGCGAGCAATGGCAGGTCCGACCGAATGTATTTTCATGACGGTTTCCTTGTCAATTGCCTGCGACAGCCGCCTTGGCAAGCGCGAAGCAGCATCCTTGATTGCATCGAGATGTTCTGCAACCAGAAACGCTATCAAAATACCCATCGCCCACGCAGCCCGAACACCGCAATGGTGTCCTTGTCGGGATTCACGGCCGGATTCTGGATAATCTGGATGCTCGGGATGACCTGAATGCGTTTGGTCAGCTGCCACATCTGGAAAGCTTCGAGGGTCCACTGATCGCGCAGTCCATCGCCATAGGTTTTTGTGTTGGGCCGGCTCCAGTTCAGACCTACCCCGGCGAGGCTCCTTTCGGGATTCTCGCTATAGCCAAAACCGGCGGAGAACGAGGCGTCGTAAAAAACCGCCGCCACCTTCGCCCCACCCGCCCCTGAGAAAGGGCAGCCACGCCTTGCCAACCTTCTTGGTGAACGAAAAGGCGATGCCCTTGCCCTCGGGCGCCAGGGGCGCTCCGCCAAGCGTCGTGCGGGCATCGACGTGGTAGAAGGTCAGATGAAAATTGTCTACGAACATTTCCTTCCTGTTGTCGGTCCATCCGATCTCGACCGCGCTCCACAATTGGCCCAGGTCGAACAGGGTGTCGAAGCCATTCAACGGATCGCTGGCGTTACTGTTGGCATCCGTGGCGAGGGCGAGCGCGTAGATGTTGTCGGTCAGAAAACCGCCGGCCTGCACGCCGAGCGACCCGTCCGGGAGGTCGCCGAAGACACCCGAGCCGGTTTCGAACGCCACGTTTTGAAAGCCGGCGCCCCAAGGGCTCCCGAGCACGAAAATATCCGCGTAATCGGTGACGTCGAGCCAGCCAATATTGACCACAGCTTTCCCATCGGCGAATTTCTGTCGCCAGTGAGCATGCGTGAGGCGCCAGTTCTGATCGTTCAACAGCCCGTTCAGGAGCCCGGCATAGCCCACTTCGGGGCCTAATCCGAGCGGAGTAACCTTGGTGTAGTTGGCGCGGTACTCGGGTTTGACAACCAGACTGCCGGTATTGGGGCCGTCGCGGTCGACGAGATCCCACTGCATGATGAACCTGACGGATGAGCCAACCGCGTATTTTTTCCCCAGGGCTCGAACTCGCATGCAACCCGGACACGTCCAACTCGGGGGCAAAATCGAAGCCGGTGCGCTTCTTGAGATCCGCCTTCCAGTCGTCCAAGGACTGCAGCGCGCCCCAGTTGAACAACGGATCCTTCTTCCGGGCATTGTCGCGCAGGATATTGGGTGTGGCATCGGGCCCCGAAAGCTTGTCGGCCGGGGTCGTCTGCTGCGCATGGATCGTCGCTGGCATGGCCACAGTCAATAATGCGGCCATGACCAAGGCCACAAGGTTTGGACGACGCTTCTGCATTGCTGAATTCGCTTTGCCCATCGCAATTAACCCGGAAGAACGCCGATGAGAATCAAGCGCTGGAGCGCGCCGATAGCCGGTCCGGGCCATGGCGCTCCATGGTGGTCGCCGTGCGGTCAAACCGGCCCGCAAATCATTGCGCCTTGACGGCGCGGCGGATTTGCTGACCCGGCATGACATTCTGCTGAATTTTGCCGTTCTTGAGCACGAACACCCCATTTACGATCGTGTGATGGAAGCCGTCATTGAGCGCCGTCACATCGTCCCAGGTGGCGTTCGCCTTGACTTTTCCAAAGTCGAACACTGCGATATCCGCATCCATGCCGACCTGCAGTCGCCCCTTGGTCTTGAACTGGGGAACATGGTCTTCGAGCGCCTTGGCGGGAACATAGGAGGAATTTGCAAGCGCCTGCATGAGGGTGAGCGCGCCCAGTTCCCGGGTCCACCTTCCAAGGATGACCGCGTGGGTACTGGTAGCTCGCGGCTCGCCGGAAGCATCCGCCGGAATCGGCCAGATGGCGGCCTGGGAGCCGGGGCCGAGCTTGTCCGAGCCCTTGGGCTTGCCTTTCCACTCGTAGCCCGTACCGTCGGCGGCCGGAATGGTATCGGGGAAGGTGATGGCGGCGCGCATGGCGGCAAGACCCTCGGGCGTACTCTCGTCGATATACTGCATTTCCACGAACGCCCCGGGTTTTTCCTTCTGCATCTTGCGGAAATCGGCCTCGTCCTTGAAATGGTAGTGCGGCTTGCTTTCGGTGCGAACCTTGTTCCACTCGAAGCCGATGCGCTCGTTGGCATTGTCCCATTTCAGGTAATCGGCGCTGATCGGCGGCGCCGTGGTGCCGAAGGGATAGACCTCGGTGGTGAGCTTCAGCCCGTTTTCCCGGGCTTTCCTGACCATGTTGAGGAGCATGTAGGGGTCGTTCAGGCCCAGCAGATGGATGTGACACAAAATGCCATGCGCGCCGGTGGACGCTGCATTGCCGATCAACTCGTTGAATGCCTGAACCGAGCTGTCCGGATCGAGCATCGACTGGTAGCGTGAGTGGACGGATACCGGCACGTTGTTGGCCGCCGCCAGCTGCCACAGCCTGATCGACTCCTTCGCCCCGGCGCCGCTGCCATAGGCGGGGGGGTAGCCGATGGCGAGCGCGCCGTCGTCGAGATCCTTCTGCAGAATCGCCATGATCCTGTCTTGTTGTGCCGTGGTCGCCACCTTGTTGCCCCAGGGGCTGACGAAGGCTTCGTTCACTCCATCCCAGCTCGCCTCGAACGTCTTGCCGGTCATCACGGTGGCGCGGGCCTGCGGCCAGCCGGCGGAGAAGCCGTAGTTGATCGGATGACCGCCGCGCTTCTGGATGAAGTCGTAGGCCTGGGCGACGGGCGAGCGGCCGAACTCCAGCTCCATCTGGGTGGTGGTGCCGTCCTGGGCCAGGAACCAGCCATCGACGACATCCACGCTATGCATGTGCGTGTCGATGAAGCCCGGCGCCACCACGAGCCCCTTCACGTCGATGACATCCTTGCCGGTGAGGCGGTCCCTGGTCACCGCGGCGATCTTGCCGCCCTTGATGCCCACGTTCATGGCGGCGTCGAGCGAGGTCGCCGGGTCCATGACCCGCCCGCCCTTCAACACGATGTCGTAGTCCTGCGCGGATGCCGCGCCAGCGCCGATCAGTGTTGCCGCCGCCAGCAGCGGCAGCACGGATTTCATCATGGAACTTCTGATTTCTTTCATTATCAATTTCCCAAACTGGGGTTCTGGAGCATGGCGATGGGGCAGTCGCCCTGGGTTGCGTGGTCAGCCCGAGGCTATTTGGCCGCCGGATAAATGGTTTTCCAGTCGTTTTTCATGTCGACCACGGTCCAGCCTTGCGGACCGGCCTGATCCAGCGCCTTGTCCAGCTTGCCGAACGCGGCCTTGCGGTCGTACGCAAATTCGCGCTTGTCATCGGTGTGGTGCACCAGCAGGCCGAAACGCTTGCCCGTCCCGGCCGTCGTCCACTGCAGCATCTGCAAGTCGCCATCGGAATTGCCGAATGCCGCAATCGGGCGGCGACCGATGTGTTCATAAATGCCAACCGGCTTGCCTTCCTTGTCGTCGAGAAAATTCAGCGCCGGCAGACGAACGATGACCGGGGTGCCACTGCTGATATCGAACCTGGACTTGACGCTGCTGCCGATTACCTGCTCGGGCGGTACGCCGTACACTTTTTGCGCCCACGGGCGCATGAACTCGACGCCGCCACCGGAAACGATGAAGGTCTTGAAATCGTTCTTGCGCAGGTACGCCAGCAATTCCAGCATCGGCTGGTACACCATCTCGGTGAAGGGACGCTTGGTCACCGGATGTTTGGCCGTGGCCAGCCAGTCGGTCACCAGCTTGCTGAATTCATCGGAGGTCATGCCGGCGTGCGTGATGGCGACCATCTCGACAATGCCCTTTTCACCCGCCGCCTCCAGCGCCCCCTTGACGTCCCCTTTCAGCAGCGACGCGTACGGCTCCTTGTCTTTCCATTCCGGATGCTGCGGCGCCATGGCCTTGACGCGGTCAAGGGCAAAGAACAGCTGAAAATACATCGGCTGCTCGGACCACAGCGTGCCGTCGTTGTCGAAGGTGGCGATGCGTTCCGGCTCCGGCACGAAATCCGGCGAACCGGCCTTGGTGACCTTGGTGACGAAGTTGATGATGGATTGCTTGGCCGGGCCATCGTTCCACGATGGCAGGGGATCGGCGGCGAAGGCCGCATTGGCGAGCAGGAGCAGCGCGAACAGTGTCTTGGCGAGCAGATTTCTCATGTCGGTTTCCTCGGTAGATCAAGGAGATGGCGGGGTGCACCTGCTGGTGTACCCCGCCATCGGTTTACGGATCGGCCGGCTGGAACCTCAGTTGCCGGTCGGCAACGGGATGCTGACGCCGTCCTTTTCCAGCGCCTCCCGCATGAATTTGAAGCGCTCGTACTGCGACAGCGTGATCGGTCCGGTGTAGGCCTCGCTCTGCGGCTTGCGCGGGGGGTGCTGGACGTAGGTCTTCATCAGGTCCTTGATCGCCGCGCTGATCGTGACCAGGGTCCACGTGCGCTCGGTGAAGTTGTTCATGAACAGGTCGTAGCGCTCCTGCGGGTCCTGCCACAGGTCGAACACCTGCGGCACGGTCGCCACGTACTTGTCGGGACCTTTCCAGCCGAGGTTGCTGTCCACCGCCAGGCCGCCGGTGGCCTGCCCGTTGTCGCCGCGCAGGTTGAAGACCGCCTTGTAGTTGCCGACGCGCGCCGCGCCGGGCGTCAGTTCGTTCTCGGTGAAGTAGAACCACGAGTTGCGCGGCGACTTGCCGGTGCCGAAGAGGACCGGGGAAATGTCGTGGCTGTCGAAGATGATCGGCTTGCCTTCGCGGTCGTCCTTCGGCAGCTTGACGCCGCCCAGCGCGGCAAAGGTGGCCATGAAGTCGAGCCCGCCGACGATCTCGTGATTGCTGCTCCCGGCCTTGATGTTCGGCCCCCAGGCGATCGACGGAACGCGGCTGCCGCCTTCGCGCACGGTGCCCTTGGTGCCGCGGAACGGCGTATAGCCGGCATCCGGGTAGACGTCCTGCCAGGCGCCGTTGTCGCTGGTCCAGAAGACGTAGGTGTTCTTGTCGAGACCGAGCTGACGGACCTTGTCCATGACTCTGCCGATCCGGGTGTCGTTCTCGACGACGGAATCGGCGTACTTGCTCTTGGACATCGATTTGTTCTGGAAGTCCGGGTGCGGCATGTTCGGCTGGTGAACCTTCATGAAATTGACGCTCATGAAGAACGGCTTGCCGGATTTCGCCGCCTTGTCGAGATACTCGACGGCCGCTTTTTCCACATATTCATCAAAGAACGGAATGCCGACGACGCCCTTTTCCGGGGTGTTGACGTACTGGCCGTTGACCTTGAAGTCTTCGGTGATCTTGCCGCCTGCGGTCCCGGATAGGGAACCCTTGGTCACTTGCTGGAACATGGCGCGCAACTTCGGATCCATGTCGGGGAACCAGGTCGGATCGGCGTAGGTGTAGGCGTTGAGGTGGTAGAGCCCTGCGTACTTCATTTCGTCGTAGCCCTGGGCGGTGGGCAGAGCGTAATCGGCTTCGCCCAGATGCCACTTGCCGGTGAAGAAGGTCTGGTAGCCACCCTGCTTTAGTACCGAAGCCAGCGTCCATTCCGCTTTCGGCAAGCCGCCGCCCTGGCCCTGGAAGGCGACGGTGGTCATCCCGCTGCGGTTGGGGATGCGCCCGGTCTGCACGGCGGCGCGGCCCGGGGTGCAACTCGGCTGCGCATAGAACGAGTAGAAGGTCATCCCTTCCTTGGACAGCCGGTCGAGGCTCGGGGTCGGCATGCCGCGTCCGGCGCCTCCGCCATAGGGGCCCGAATCGCCGTAGCCGAAGTCGTCGGAGAGGATGAGGATGATGTTGGGTTGCTTGCCCGACCCGGCTGCCGGCGCAGCCGAAGTCGCAGCATCAGGAGCAGATGGAGCGGCAGGAGCGGCAGGAGCAGCATCGGCCCGAGCCGCAGCGGCAGGGGCCGCAGCCACGGCGACAGGTGCCGCCGCCGGGGCGGCTGCCGGCTTGGCTTCTTCCTGCTTGCCACAAGCCGAAAGAGCAACCGCGATCAGTGCGGCGACCAGGAGAGAACTGTTGATTCCTGTAACTGAAGCATCCGTCAAGGCCAACGATGGCTGTTTCATGGGACTTCCCCTTTCGTCAAGAAACGCTCAGCGCCGACCATCCCCAAGGCGACATGCCGAAGATCGGCGCCGAACACTCATCATGCGCTATGCATGACTGATTTCTTAGTCTATACCGTCCGAACCAGAACGGGAAGTGAAAAATATGCGTGTTTCTGATAACCTTTTAGTTATGGTCACGCCCCGCCGCCTTCTCCATTTGCACACGCTGGCCGCGCATGGCCATTTCGGGCGCGCCGCCAAAGCCCTGAACATCTCGCAGCCGGCGCTGAGCAAGAGCATCCAGGCGCTGGAGGAGGAACTGGGCGTGGCGCTCCTCGAACGGAACCGCGGGATGGTCATTCTGACGCCTTTCGGCGACATGGTCCTGAAACGAGGCAAGTTGCTGCTCACTGCCGAAGAGGATCTGCGGCGCGAGATCGATCTGCTGGCCGGCTGCAATGTCGGCACGCTCAAGGTCGCGCTCGGCCCCTACCCGAGCGTCATCTCGGGCTATCGCGCCATTGCCCGCCTGTCCGCCAGGCATCCGAAGCTCCGCATCACGGTGCATGTCGCCGGCTGGCGCGAGGTCGCCCGCCAGGTCCTGACCCGCACGGTCGACTTGGGCATTGCGGAAATCGGCGATCTGGGGAATGAGGAGGAATTGGCCAGCGAACCGCTCGGCCGGCATCGTGGCTACATGTTCTGCCGCCCCGGTCATCCGCTCATGGACGGCGGGCCCGTATCGTTGCCCCAGGCGCTTGCCTTCCCGTGGGTCGGCACGCGGGTGCCTGCACGAATCGCGGAGCGTTTTCCCCGGCCGGTCGATGGCGCCGGGGCGATCGATCCGCTCACCGGCGACTTCGTGCCGGCCATGGAGATCGATGTACCCATGCAGATTGCCGAACTCGTGGCCAACAGCGATGCGCTGGCCATGGGGACGCTGAAGATGCTCGATGCCGACCTGCTGGCCGGTCGGGTGTCGATTCTGCCGATGACCCAACCGGAGATCCGGGCCAACTATGGCGTCATGTATCTGAAAGCCCGCTCGTTGTCCCCCGCCGCAACGGCGTTCATGAGCGAGATCCGGGCGGTTGAAGCCGAAGTTGTTGCGTTGGAAACGGCAATCACCGAGCGCTACTTCCCGTCCGGCCAGCGGGGTCCGCCCGCCGGCTGATCGGGGACGGGCCGGCCGCCGTTTGGCGCCGGCTCAGACGCCGCCGGAGGGGTGTCCGCCGCGCCTGCGGAGCCACAGTGCAAGCGGCATCAGCAGCGCCACTTGCGTGGCGAACAGCACGGCGATGAAGGTCACGGCGGCGATTTTCCCCAGCACCGAAGTCGCAACGAGGGTGGCGACCGCCACGTTGCGGGCCGGGAAGCCCCAGAACAGGCCGCGCCGGTCATCGGCGGAACCGGCCGCCAGTTTGAGAACCAGCCAGCCCGCGGCCAGCATCGCCAGCGTTAACAGCATCGCGGCGCCGGACAGGAGGGCAAATTGCGCGCGAGTCGCCGCGAACTGGTCCGCGACGACCAGGGCGAGCAAGGCGGCGACCGCGATCATGCTGGCCGCTTGCAGCGAACCACGCCAGCGCGCGACCCATTGCGGCGCGCCATGACGCAGCGCCATCCCGGCCAGCAGCGGCAGCAGCAAGCCGACCAGGGACTGGAGCGCGACCCTGAGCAGGGGGAGTTCCATTGCCTGCTCGCTGTCGAGGAAAAACCAGAAGCCGAGCGACGCGGCGACGGGCGTGACGATCGGCGCCAGCAGATTCGACACAGCCGCCACCGTGACCGCCAGCGCCAGGTGGCCGCCGGCCAGCTGGGTGTAGAAGCCGGACATCGCCGCCACCGGCGCCGCGGCGAACAGGATGGCGCCGCCGGCGATGCCCGGCGGCAGATCGAGCAGCCGTCCCGCCAGCCCGGCCGCGCCGATCAGCAACACCCATTGCCCGCAGACGATGCCGGGCACGAGAACCGGGTAACGGCGCACGCGCTGGAAATCCGCGGCACGCAGGTCGGTACCGACGATCAGCATGACGAAGATGGCCACCAACGGGATGGACGACTCGATCCAGGGGCTCATGGCGCGGGCAGGAGACGTCAATCTGCCTGAGACAAATCGCTGAATCGACGGGCCATCCCGGTCTGAAAATGGCCCATTTTCTACCGTTGACCGCGACGAACGGCTGTCAGCAGTTGCATTGCCGCCGGATCGCCGGGTTTGAGGGCCACTGCGCGCTCGGCGTGTGCCTGGGCCTCGCCGGCCTGGCCTTGCCGGTAAAGCAGGAGCGCCAGGGCATAGGCGTAGGCCGCCTCCTGCGGGTCGAGGCGGACGGCCTTGTTCAGGGCCCCCAGGGCATCGCGCGGCCGGTCGGTCTGCATGAGCGCGAGGCCGAGGTTGTAGGCGATACGCGCGTTGTCCGGCGCCCGTCTGGCGGCGGCCTGCAATTGGCTCACCGCTTCCGGGAGCCGGCCGTCTTCGGCGAGCAGCAGGCCGAGCCGGAAGTGCAGATCGGCATCGCCGGGTTGGCGTTGGAGTCCGGCCCGCAAGGTGCTTTCCGCAGCGGCACGGTCGCCCCGGGCGGCCAGATAGCCGGCGTAAGCGATGCGCCCGGCGGCGAAGTCGGGGTCCATCTGCAAGGCACGGGCGTAGGCCTCGCGAGCGGCGGGGTCGTCGCCGCGCTGGGCGTGGACGCCGGCCAGGTTGAGCTGGGTGGCGGGCATGTCGGCCATGGTTTTTTGGGCTTCCAGGTATTCACTGTAGGCCTTTTCAAAAGCGGTCTGCCCGGCGGCTGCGAGGGTCCCGGGGGGTAGCGCGGCCAGCGCCTGGGCGGCGTTGATGCGGACGAGACGGATCGGGTCGTTCAGCAGCGGGGCGATGAGCTGAGGACGCTCTGCGGGCGGCCGTTCGGCCAGCGCGAGGATGGCGTAAGCACGCACCAGCGCTTCGGGATCGTCGAGCGCCTGCGCGAGCGCGGCGCGGGCCTCGGGCTGCGTGGGCGGCAGGTGTTCCGTGGCGGTGGCGCGGACGATGGCCGGTTGCGCCGGGTCGCGCAGCAGGGCGATGAGGCCGGGCAGGGCGTCGGCGCGCCCGGCGCGGGCGGCTGCGAAGGTCGCCGCGAATCCGGGTTCCTGGCGCCGCTCGGGGCCATACCAGCGGGCGACGGCTTCCGCCGCCCAGGCCGGATTCTTGTCGGCGTGGCACTGGTTGCACGCGTTGGGGGTGCCGAGCTGCTGCGAGAGGTCCGGGCGCGGAATGCGGAAACTGTGGTCGGGCCGGGCGTGGACGACCATGTAGTTCTTTTCCGGCATGTGGCAGGTTTTGCACTCGGCGCCGGGATTGCCGGCGGGGTGATGATGGTGTGCGGGGGTGTCGTAGGCCTGCTTCTTCAGCGTCGGGAAGCGCGGGTTGCCGGCCGGGTTGTGGCATTGCACGCAGACGCCGTTGCCGTCGGCCTTGAGCTTGAGGCTGTGGGCGTCGTGGCAGTCGGTGCAGCGCACGCCCTGCCGGTACATCCGGCTCTGCAGCATGGAGCCGTAGACGTAAACTTCGTCGAGCTGCTGGCCGTCGGGGTGGTAGAGCCCGGCGCGCAGGAGTTCGGGGCGGAAATTGTCGAGGAAGGGTGTGCCGGGTTTTTCGCCGTCGCTCAGGCGCTGGCGGCGGGAATGGCAGGCGCCGCAGGCATCGACCTCGAAGCGGGAATCGCCGGCCCGGAAATCGACGACGAGGCTGTAGGCCTTTGCCGCACCTGACGGCGCCGGTTTGCCGTCGCGCTTCGCCTCGGCCCAAGCCTGGTGGGCGCCGCCGGGGCCGTGGCAGGACTGGCAGCCGACGTTGATTTCATCCCAGCGCGTGGCGTAGGTATCGGCAGCGGCATCGTAAGCCTTGCGCAGGTTGGTGCTGTGGCATTCGGCGCACATCAGGTTCCAGTTCTGGTAGCGGCCCGTCCAGTGCAGGGGGTCGCCGGCGCCGGCACGGCTTTCGGGGTAGAGGTGGAACCAGCGCTGGCGGCGGGTATCCCAGGCGACCGGCAGGGTCTGCAGGCGGCCGCCGGGAAATTCGACGAGGTATTGCTGGAGCGGGTCGACGCCGAAGGTGTATTTGATTTCGTACTGGCGGGAACCGCCGTCTTCGCCGGGGGTGTCGACGTAGTAACGTCCGTCGGCCCGGTGGAAGCGCCAGCGCTGCTTGCTCTGGCGCAACACGGCGTCGGCGAAGTCGCCGCGCACGCTGGCCGGGCCGGCGTGGGCCATGGCCTGCTCGTGGTGGGAGCCGCGCCAGCGCTCACCGGATTGCGCATGGCAGCCGACACAGGCGGCATCGGCAACGTAGGCGACAGCAGTGGCTGGGTTGTGCGCTTTGACATCGCCGCTGCCGACCGCCGGTGGCGCGGGGCGAAAGATGGCGAACAGGGCAATGGCGGTGAGAATGACGAGCGCGAGGCCGACCAGAAGAAGGATGGGCCGGCGGGCTCCGGTTTCGCTCTCGGGCGGACTGGCCGGAGGCCGGGCCCTGGATTTTCTCTTGGTGTTCACTGCATGGTCTCGAGCTGTGCGCCGGACCCGCCAGACGGAAACAGGTGTCGGCCCCGGAAAATCATCGCGATTTGTCCGTGAACGTTCTTCGCCTCACGGCGCGGCGACGAACCGGACGTCCCGGAACCTACCCGCTATTCGACACGAGTGCAACCGTGGATTCGCGAATTGCATACGCCTGCCGGGTTGGCCGGGCCTCGGGGGGCGGCCGGCTGTTCCCGGGATATGCCGCTGTGCCGTCATTGAGCCAACATGAGCAGGAATTGGCGGCCCGATGTCAAAGGCGTGGCAGACGAAAGACCGAGGGAGGCTTGCTACGCACAGAATATCGAGCAAGCACTAGAGTATTTGCAAATCGAAGATTAAACTTTCGATTTGCAAATACGGAGGTCGGCATGTACCCACGCCAAGCAAACGCCACCCTGCTGCGCCTCGCGCGCGGATTCCCGGTGTTGGCCTTGACCGGGCCGCGGCAATCGGGGAAAACCACGCTGGCGCGCAGCGCTTTTCCGCGGAAACCCTATGTGTCGCTGGAAAATCCGGATGAGCGGGACTTTGCCGGGAGCGACCCGAAGCGCTTTCTGGCGCGTTTTCCGGAGGGGACGATTCTCGACGAGGTTCAGCGTAGCCCGCAGCTACTGTCGTGGTTGCAGGGTGTTGTCGATGAGCGGCAGGTCATGAGGCAGTTCATCCTGACCGGGTCGGCGCAGTTCGATCTGATCGCCGGCATGAGCCAGTCGCTGGCGGGACGCATCGGGCGGGTCGAGTTGCTGCCAATGTCGCTGCCGGAGATGGTGCAGGGCGGTTGCTTGCCGGACAGCCTGGATGGCTTGTTGCTGAATGGCGGCTATCCGGCGATCTATCAACGCGCCTTGGCTGCCTCGGACTGGTTTCCGAACTATGTTGCCGCCTATCTCGAACGGGATGTGCGCCAGATCATCGCCGTGCGCGACCTGTCGCAGTTCCAGCGCTTCGTGCGCATGTGCGCCGCCCGTTCCGGGCAGCTGCTCAATCTGGCGGCTCTCGGTGCGGATTGCGGCATCTCGGCGGTGACGGCTCGCGAATGGCTGTCCGCCCTCGAAGCCAGCTACCTGGTCAGCCGGTTGCCACCCTATTTCCGGAATTTCGGCAAGCGCCTGGTGAAATCGCCGAAACTGTATTTCCTCGATGTCGGACTGATGGCCTGGCTGCTGGGGATTCGCGATGCGGCTTCACTATCCACGCATGCCGCCCGGGGAGCGCTCTTTGAAACCTGGGTGGTGTCGGAAATGATCAAGCAGCGTTTCAATGCCGGCCAGCCCGCCGATCTGTATTTCTGGCGCGATAGCGCCGGCCATGAGATCGACGTGCTTTTCGAGACGCCGGAAGGATTGCAGGCCGTTGAAATCAAGTCTGGCGCCACTTTTGCCGCGGACTGGACGGCATCGCTGACGAAATGGCAGGGGTTTGCCGGTGAGGCGCTTATGCGCAAGCCATATCTCGTCTACGGTGGTGAGGAGAGTTATGAGCGCGACGCCTGCCACCTGACCGGATGGCGCGACGTTTCACGCTTGT
>ERZ761602.6064-NODE-6064-length-13825-cov-7.812927_pt1 | contig 13825 bp, 14 predicted proteins | sample MGYA00512165_ERZ761602 | MGnify/ENA primary metagenome ERZ761602 (study PRJEB28899, sample SAMN02445085) | bioreactor sludge metagenome | biome: EBPR sludge; isolation source: Thorneside wastewater treatment plant | place: Australia: Brisbane, Thorneside...
AGCTGGTCGATGAGTTGGCCGTTGGCCCCGTGCGCCTCGAAGCAGGTCTTCCACTGCCGCACCTCACCCCAGACACGGCGCATGATGCCCACCGCCATCGGGCGCTCCGGCACGAAGGCGGCGTAGTGGCTCAAGGCGTTGTCCAGGGTGGCGAGCTTGCCCTGCTCCCCCACCCCGAGGTGCAGCCGGCGCTCGCTGGCCAAGACGGGTCGAGGCACCACGTCGTACAGCGGACTGAGCACCCACCCACCCAGCCGCGGGTCGCGCACGAAGCCGTGGTTGCGCAGGTGGTCGTCGTCGTTGGTGACGAAGATGTTGAGCACCATGCGCGCAAACATCTCCTCGGCGTTGGGCCTCACCGCCAAGGGATGGACGTACCGGCGGATGGCGCGGCCCAGGTCCGCATAGGCCTTGTCGGGCGACTCGAGCTCGCTGCAAGCCACCAGCGTGAGGCCGCTGACAAAGGGGCGCCGCCCTTCCACCCGACCGTCGCCTGGCCGGGTGTCCTGCAATGCGCCTTCCGGCAAGGGCTCACCCGCGTGGACCCAGTAGCGGTCGAACCGCCGGATGAGCATGACGGGTCGGCCGCCCAGGTCCAGGTGACACACCTCGGGCACGGTCAGGCCGCAGCGGCGAGCCAGTTCCAAGGTGCAGGCTTCGGCCCGTGCGACGTCAAAGGTGTCGCCCTTGGCCGGAAACTTGGCCAGCCAGAGCGCGCCGTCGTCGTCACGCACCGCAGCCTTGGGTCGTGCTCCGCCAGCCGATGGCCCAGGACCCAGGAAATTCTCGAGGCTGGCCGGCACGGGGGCGCCGTTCTCGACAGCTTCTGCCGCCTGCAGCACGTACTGCAGCGAGTGCATGTCGCTGGCCGATGGCGAATCGGGGCTCGTGCGGGTCTCCCGCACGTCCATCGCGCCCACCCGGTCGCCTCCGGCGTGCAGCAGGTACTGCACCTCCAGCAGGCTGTTGGCCGGCGCTTTCAGGCGCGCCTCGATGACCCGGCGCCCCCAGGCGTCGGGGGCCGCGTCGCGAATGCCACCGAACTCCCCCAGTCCGTTGACCGGAAAGAGCACCTTGCCCTTGATGCCCTCTCGGTCTCCGAACGCCAGGCTGACGGGGTCCAGCTCGAAGGACTCTTTGCGCTCGAGGTAGCCCGTGCCATAGGCAAACTCGCTGGCGAGCTCGCGGTTCTGCACGTTCGCGCCGTCGGTCTGCGTCAGGCCCAGGATGCCGGAGGGCACGAATCGGTGCCCGTCGCGGTGCCCATCGGTTGGCCCGATGTGGCTGAAGACGTAGACCTCGGACTTCTTGCGTGCCATCAGAAGTCCAGACGCTCCAGCTCGGTCTTGCTCAAGGTGCGGACACGCTGGGTGGTCTCGCGCGCGGCCAGCGCTTGCAGCGACGGGTCGTCCTCCTTCAGGAGGGACAACAGGCTCACGCCGGGCGCAATCGCTTCCAAGTACCGCAGGATTTGCGCCTGGGTGCGGCTGAGGTCGCCCTTCTCGAGCAGCACGGCTGTCGAGCGGGAGAGCCCGGCCCGCGTGGCAGCGTCGGCTTGCCGAATCCGGCGGGCCATGCGCAGACGCGCCAGCTTCTCACCGAGCTGGCGGGCCTCGTCCAGGCGCTCTGGGGTCATCAGGGGGTGTTCGTTGCGCTTCATGGCTGCAATCTCAGTCTCAAAAATTTTAGAGACCGCGATTGCAGACATTTTGACGTCCAACCATGAAGACGTCAAGTAAGCAATCACAGTCGCAAATCTATTTATGTCTACGATTGCGGACATGAGTTGCCGGTCAGCCGCCTTGTGCCTCGCGGCACTCACCGAGACTTGGCTCCGCCTGGCGGACGTCTGAGCCGGCGGCCAAGGGCCGAGCTGAAGAGATCTCATCACCCTCTCCGGCGCCCCCGCATGGCACACAAGCGGCGCGGCTTGCTCTGCAGCCTTCAGGGGCGGAATGACCCTTTCCAGCAGCAGGCGGGCGGCGCCCACGTCACCCTGTAGCGCGGCGGCGGTCAGCCTTTCAATGATGGTCGGCACATGCGCTGCAATGGCGGTGCGCAGCTTCGCCACTTCACCCGAACCGGGCCGGCGGCCTCGCGGGTTTCCGCTTTCGCCCTTCTTCCATCGGCCCGGCGGCTTGGGTCGCACGTTCATTGCAGGTTCCTTGCTGTATCAGTGCCGGCCGGCAGATGCGGCAGCCCTTCGCGGGCCACGGCGGCCCACGCTTGAACGGTCGTGTCTGCCGTCCATTCAACCCCGCGCCAGGCGTCGGCGGTCTGGTGCACCAGCAGCACGGCCAGCGGCCACACGGCGCGCCACTCGGCACGGTCGGCCCGGTACAGCAGCACCGGCAGCAGGTCGCCGGCCTGGGTCACTGCCTGCGCCCACCAGCGGGCCACTTCGCCGGCCTGCGCCGTCTGGTGCCGCTTCACTTCCACAGCCCAGCCCGGCACGCCTTGCAGGTCCGAGTCCCCCACGTGTTGCCGCACCCGGCGGCGCACGTCCCAGCCGGTCAGCTCACGCACCAGCTCGGCGGCCTCGCGCTCGCCGGCCTTGCCCTTGTTGCGTTGCATGGCGCTCATGCTTCTTCACCCTCGCCGGCCGGGACAACCGGGACACCGGGACACCCCTCTAGGGTGTTGTCCCGCTGCGTCCCGGGACACGGCGGGACATGTCCCGGTGTTGTCCCGTTTTGTCCCGGTGCCCGCTTGCGGATGGCCTGCACGATGCGGAAGTGCAGCGCGGGGTCTGTCGGCCGGTAGAAGTCAGTTTCGACAGCCGCCAGCCCGGCCCCGCACAGGTCGCCCCGGGCGCGCTGGAAAGCCCGTTTCTTGCCGTCTTGCGTGTCGGCGGTCGCCCCCGAATAGAACAGCTCGCGCCAGTCTTCCACATGCACCCCGCGCAGCGTGCCGGCTTCGGACAGCTCGCCGGATTGTTCGCATGCGGCCACCAGGGAATCGCGGGCCATGCGCTGCGCTGGCGTCAACCTCGGGGCCTTGCTGGCGCTGCTCTCGCCGGCCGTCACCACGCATGAAGTAACGGTGTCGCCGTGCTCATCGGTGCCCACGTTTCCACAGCGGCGGGCGTCAGGTCAATCAGGCGCATGGTCATCAGCGGCGCCAGCGGGCCGGGCTTCGTCTTGCCCTCGCCCCGCAGTCGGTCCCTCCCGCCTTCCTGGGCGGCCTTCAGGTGGTCGGCATAGGTGCGCGCGCCCCAGTGCGGCCGGCGCTCTGCCGTGTAGCGGTCCCATGCTTCCCGCACGGTCAGGGCATCGGCGGCGCGCTGCGCATCGGCGGCGGCTTCCTTCGCGGCCTTCGCAGCAGCGGCGGCGGCCTTCGCTTCGACGCATCGCCGAAGATGCGCTCGCGGCTGATGTTCTCGGCGAGCACGCGGAAGTCGGTGCCGTTAACGGCGGCCAGCAGTTCGACCGGCCCGCTGCCGTCCGGCAGGACCAGCGCTTCGGCGCAGGCCGGCAGCACGGCCTCGAAGCCCCAGGTCCACGACGAGACGTCGAGCGACAGCGACAGACTGAACACCGGCACCTCGGCGCCATCGCTTCCATCTGGATTCAGGCGGTGCAGGCTCACCTGGTTGATCACGAAGTAAATCCTCCGAACGGGGACGACCGCAGGTTCCTTGTCGGGCGGCCCGGTGTCGTTGCGCTCGCAGACGAACAGCAGGTTTCCATGCGCGACGGCGAGATCGGCGAACAGCAGGTGCGGACTCGGCCCATAGCAGGCAGGAGGCTTCGGCGGCTGCGGAACGACCACGAGGCTGATGCCCGGGGGCGGCCGCCGTGCGTTCTGATGGAGGCCAACCCAGCCGGGCCGCAACGGGGTGGCGCGCTGGTGGTCCGTCCACCGGCCAAGTGCCAGGGGGCCGGCGTTCTGCCAGTGTGCCGCCCGTGCCGCACGTCGGCTGCGGTCACCGTCCTGATGCCGGAACAGCGTCTCGTCCCGCGCCCGCGTCGCGCGCTGGAAGCTGTCGCGGCGGCCCAGCCGGAGCGAGTGCGCGTCCTGGTGACCGAACCACGTTGCGTCGCGCAGCGGCTCGGCCTCCTGATGGCGCGCTGCACGCATGAGGACATCGGCCCGCAGCACATCGGGCATCCGGTGCTCGATGCCGGTGTCCGACTTCGTCGCCGCCTGCCACAACCCCGCCCAGCCAGCCGGGCGCGTGCGCGCATCCTGGTGTGCCAGCCGGCTGCCGTCCTCCGTTGCCCGGCCCACCTGCCACGCGTCGCGCGTTCGCGCCACCGTGGGCCGTTGGGTGCGCGTGAAGTAGCGGATCTCTCCCACGCAGACAATGCCGGGCACCAGCGAAGCCAAGCGCGCCGAGGACGCCCGCAAGCAGTCCGAACAGGCGGTGTCCCAGGTCACGCAACTGGAAGCGCAGTCGCGGGAGGCCTACCGCAAGCAGGAGTACGCCCAGGCCGAGGCGTTGATGCGACAGGCCGACGCGCTGCGCACCGAACTGGCGGCGAAGGCGAAGGCGGCCGACAACCAGATCGCCCAGGGCAAGCAGGGTGTGGCCGACGCGATCGACCGCATCCGTCAGTCCGAAGAGATCTTGAACCAGACGCTGGACGCCGAGGCCAAGGCGCACAAGAGCGCCGCGCAGTCGGCGCTGGCGGCGCGCGAGGAGATCCAGCGCACGCTCGCCGAGACGACCCGGCAGATCGACGACCTCACCGCCAGGCTCGCCCAGGGGCTCAAGATCACGCTGGAAGCCGACGCGACGCGCTTCCAGCAGGCCATTGCCGATCTGGACAAGGCGCTCGCCGAGAAAGCGTACCTGCTGAAGATCCAGGCCGATCTGCAGGAGGCCGAGAAGCAGCTGCAGCAGTACGAGCAGTTGCTGAAAGAGGGCAAGACGCTGCCGGTCGACGCCGATGTGAGCAAGGCGCGCGAGGCACTGGACCGGCTCAAGACCTATGCCGACCAGCACTCGCAGGTCGAATTGAAGGTGGCGACCGAGAAGGCACAGGCGTCGATCACCAACGTCGAGACGATGATCCGTGCGCTCGACCGCATCCAGACCGAGTCACGGCATCAGATCAGCACCAACGCCGATGCGGCGCGCGACGAGGTGATGAGCCTCAACGGCGCAAACACCTCCAGCACGCACACGATCTACGTGCGCAAGGTGGAGACGAACGCGACGGGCGGCATGGTCGGGCGCGGAGTCCGACGCTTTGCGGAGGGGGGCACCGTCTCGCCGGCCTTCCCGCGGATGACGGGCGGCAGCGTGCCCGGCTCGGGCCACCACGACACGGTGCCGCGGACGCTCGAAGCCGGTGCCTTCGTGATCCGCAAGGCGGCGGTGCAGAAGTACGGCGCCGGCGCACTGGCGCGGCTGGCCAGCGGTGTCGCCCGGTTCGCGTCAGGCGGTCGCGTCCAGTCCATCGCAGCCGCAAACCTCGCGAACCGCAGGTCGGCCGAGGCGACGAGCGACCGGAAACGCAACCGCGAAGCGGTCGAGGCCCTGAAGATGATCGACCTCGGCCTGCAGGCAATGAATGAGTACACCGGCTGGCTGGAGTGGAACTACGGCGCATCGGTCAGTCTCGACATGAAGCGCAAGACGATGGAGTACTGGGGCACGATGGCGCGCGACGACCGGCGTGCGATCGAGGGCTTCATCGACCGCAAGACGCTCACCGGCAACGAGCGCCAGACGCTGGAGGGCATCAGGCAGAACTGGCGGCAGGCGATGGCGCAGCCGCTGGTCTATGGCAAGGACGTCGAGCGCGACCTGATCGACTACATGGAGCAGCACCAGGGCGAGTTCTACCGACGCGGCGGTCTGGCGAAGTCGGACACCGTACCGGCGATGCTCACCCCGGGCGAGTACGTCGTGAACCGCAACGCGGTGGCCCGCTACGGCGCCGGCTTCTTCGAGGCGATCAACAACCTGTCCACTCCGGCGCAGGCGCTCGCCGGGCGTGTGCTGGCCGGCGTGCAGGGCTTCGCCAGCGGCGGTCTTGTCCGGCCGGCCACCTCGGGTGTCGACCGGCCGGTGCTGCCGAACGACGCCGGACCTGCCCGCACGGTGCGGGTCGAATTGTCGGCCGGCGACCGCAAAGTCAACGCCGCCATCGAGGCGCGCGACGAAGCGCGCCTGCTGCAACTGCTGGACGCGGCCCGCACCCGCACGGCCTGACCGTGCGGCCCGTCAGATCGGGCCGCCTCACCCTCATCCCGATGCAACTGAAGAACCTCGCGTCCACCATGCTGTACCTGGGCGGCGACGCGCGCATGGTGTCGGCGATCCTGGGGTAGTCATGCCTGAAGCCGAGTCGCAGCAGGCCAACCTGCTGTTCGACCGCCCGGCTGCCACCAATGCGGACCTGCTGTTCGGCGCGGACTTCGTTCCGCCGCGCGCGGACCTGACGCTTTGGGCCGCCCTGCCGCTACCGACGCTGGCGGCCCGGTTCATCCCGCCTACGCGGGCCGAACTGCTGGCGCAGCTTCCACTGCTGACGGTCAGCACGCTGGTGCTGCGCCCGAGCGTGCCGCTGGCGGTCGGTGGCAACACGGCGGCGCGGCTGCGCATTACAGGCGCCGACATCCGCGTCATCACACCGAAGCCGCGCCGGACGCGCGGGGCACCGTTCGGTCCGGGCGTGCAGTGGCTGGGACTGGAGGATCGCTTTGCGCTCTACGGCGCCGGTATCTCGTTCATCGGCGCGGACGAAGTGCAGGCTGCCACGCCGGTGGCCGACCCGACTAAGCCGGTCCACGGGCCGTTCTCGGCGCACTTCAGGTGGGTGACCCTGCCCGACGGAGACGGCGCGCCGATCCGCCTCACCGACGGTCAGGCCAAGGTGTTCGAGGCGCTATGGACGTTCAAGGGGGTGGCCGTGACGGCGGAGCGTGTGATGCAGCGCGCGGGCCTGGACAGCGACAAGCCGATCGACGTGTTCAAGGTGAAGACACGCAACAAAGGAAAGCCCGAGGCCGAAGGTCCGCTCGCCGCCTACCGGGCTCTCGTGAAGACGCAGCAGCGCCAGGGCTTGTACTGGATGCCTTGTGCCGCGAGATCGAGCGCGGCGGTGGCCGGCGATCCATGCCGCGTGGCTGAGTGACCACGACATCAGGAGTTCCGTCTGCGGCTCGATCCGTGGTTACGGTTTCATAAGTTCGAAGGTGACCACGACGTCCCCGATGCCCTTCAGGGCTTCGACGCCGGTATTGATACGGCCCACTTTCTGCAGGTTGGAGATCCGCTCCCCGTTCTGCGCGTACATCAGTACGAAGCTGTGCCGCGGGGCCCAGTAGACGATGTCGCCCACCTCGTACCCGCTGGTCGTCGTCTCGTTGGCGGGCAGCGGATCGGGGAAGCGGTACACCAGCTCACGGCCGTAGAGATCCTGCATCGGTACTGTGAGCGGAAAGCGGGCGACGAGCGCGCGTGCAGTGGCGTTGTCAAGCAAGGTCGCCGTCAGCGTCCGGTCGCCCGCGCGGATAAGGACCTTGAAATCCTTACCTTCGGCGGGCGCAGTCGGCATGGCCGCAAAGGCCAATGCAGCGATGGTGGTGAGCGCGATCTTCAGCACAGGTTCTCCGTTCCCGGCACTCGTAGCTTCCGCATGACCGCCGACCTGATCACTTTCGGAGCGCCTCGATGGTGACGGTCAACGATCGGCGCGCCTCCAGCAGGTCCACGCCAGCGTCGAGGCGTCCGAGTCGGATCAACCCTTCGGAGTATCGAAAGCTTCGATAGAAGAGCGCCAGGTTGCCCCAGGGCGCGTAGTAGGCGATGTCGCCGGCCGCAGGGGCAATGCCGGCCGGCGCACCCTCGGCCGAGAGCCTCCTCGGCAGGTACGCGATCTTCTCGGTCGACGCGTAGTCTTCGAGCGTCAGCGTCAACGGCAGCAGCGCGACGAAGTCACGCGTCGTCGCGCTGTCGATCAGGGTGGCTGTGATGGGCCGGCCGTTGACTGTGAGAACGATGTTCATCGTGCGTACCTCTGCGGCCGATGCCGCTGCAGGGCGCAGCGCTCCGAAGTCCTGCGCCCCAGAGCCTTGCGCGTGACATGTCGCCGCCACTATCGCGACGGCCAGACCTGGGATCAGGCGGTTCATGGAATCGCGTTCAGGTCGATCGAACCGCAGCCGCGCCGGCAACAGCGGAAAGGAGTGTCCTCCCCCAAGACATGCCGCGGGAAGGCAGCATTGACTTCCACGCGCAACCTCGCTTCCGATGCGGTCACCGTACCGGGCGGGCGTCTCAGCGCCTGGGCGCGGCCTCGACCCGCTCGACGGCAGCGCGCAGGCGTCGTGCCGCGTCCGAATGGCCGCGGTCTGCCAGGACTTCGGCCACGCGGCGCAACTGGCCAGCGCTCAGGCCCACGTTCAGACTGATCCGGACATGCGACTGCAGCTGCGACTCGACGCCGGCGAGCGCGGCCAGCGCGCCGACGGTGGCGAGTTCGCGGCTTTGCCAGTCGAGGTTGTCGCGCGCGAAAATATCGCCGAACAGATGCGTCTTCAGGAACTCGTCGATGGCCGGCGCGAACTCGAACAGCGGCCCCTTGACGGGCGCGCCCGAGAGCTTCGTCTGGTTCGCGGTTCCCAGCGCGAGCAGTTCCTTGCCGGTGGGGATCGGCGCGGCGGGCTCGCGGCCCGGGACGTCCTGCACGCCGCGCGCACGGCGCGCTTCCAGGAGCTTCATCAGCTCACCGAGCGCGTTGAGACTGCGCGGAAAGCCGGCGTAGGCGTAGATCTGGACCAAGATCTCCTTCGCCTCGCTGACCGTCAGGCCGGCGTCCAGCCCCTGCGCGAGCGCTTCGTTCAGGCGCGGCAGGTCGCCCACGGCCGCCGCGGCGGTGATCGGCGCGATGGCCTGCTGCTTCGTGGACAGTTCCATGTTGTTCGTCATCGTTGCGGTCTCCTGGCCGATGGCAGAACCCGACAGCGCAACGGCCAGGCCGAGCGCCATCAGGACGGTCCGGCGCATCGGCGTCTTACCGGGCGCTGTATTGCTCATCGCTCACCTTCTCCATCCAGGTCACGTTCTTGCCGTCGACCGTGCCGGTGACGGCCAGGTGCGTCATCGCCGTGGTGGGCGCAGCGCCGTGCCAGTGCTTGACGCCCGGCGGGCACCAGACGACGTCGCCCGGGCGCATCACCTGCACGGGCTTGCCCCATTCCTGCGTCAGCCCGACGCCGGAGACGACGACCAGGCGCTGGCCGGCCGGGTGCGTGTGCCAGGCCGAGCGCGCGCCGGGCTCGAAGGTCACGAGGCCGCCCGAGGCGTTCATGTGAGCGTCGGCCGGCCAGACCGGGTCGATCCGCACGCGCCCGGTGAACCAGTCGTCAGGGCCTGCGATGGAGGCTTGATCGCCGGCGCGCGTGATCGCCTGTGACGGCGCGGCAGACGGGGACTGCGCAACGACCGACGTCGTCGCAAGGGCGAGCAGGGTGCCGGTGGCGCCCGCGCAGAGGATGCAATGCATGGGATCTCCTGTCATGTCTGGCTCATACAGCCGTGAGGCGATGTCGACGGCGACCGGCCGGGGGGCGCTGAGCCCTGCGCTAAGCCCGCAGCGCCGTGCTCACACGTCGATCATCACCTTGATCGCGCGCCGCTCGTCCATCGCGCGGTAGCCCTCGGGCACCTCGTCGAGGCCGATCACGCGGTCGAAGACGCGGCCGGGCTCGATGCGGCCTTCCAGTACGTCGGGCAGCAGCTCGTCGATGTAGGCGCGCACCGGCGCCGGGCCGCCACCGACGGTGACGTTCTTGTAGAACGCCGGGCCCGACTCCGGAATCGCGTCGTAATGCGGCACGCCGACGCGGCCGATCGCGCCGCCGGGGCGGGCGATCTCGACGCTGGTGCGCATCGCGTCCCCGGTGCCGACGCATTCGAGCACCGAGTGCACGCCGGACCCCCCGGTCAGCGCCATCACCTCGGCCGCGGCTTCGTCGCCGCGCGAGGTCACGACGTCGGTGGCGCCGAACGCGCGGCCCAGCGCGGTGCGGTCGGGGTGACGGTCGATCAGGATGATCTGCTCGGCACCCAGCCTCCTGGCGGCCAGCACGCCGCACAGGCCCACCGCCCCGCCGCCGATCACCGCCGCGCGCTTGCCCGGCGCCACCCGCGCGACGCGCGCGGCGTGGTGGCCAGTACCCATCACGTCCGACAGCGTCAGCAGCGAGGCGAGCAGCGCCGGGTCGGGGCCGCCCGGCAGCGGGTACAGCGTGCCGTCGGCCAGCGGCACCCGAACCGCTTCGGCCTGCGCGCCGGCCACCTCGCCGACGCCGAAGAAACCGCCGTGTCGGCAGGCCGTGTGCAGGCCCTCGTCGCAGAACTCGCAGTGCCCGTCGGAAAACGCGAAGGGCATGATGACGAAGTCGCCGGCGCGGATGCGCTCGACGTCGCGGCCGACGGCCTCGACGATGCCGATCGCCGCATGGCCGATGCGCTGGCCCTGCGCGCGGCGCTCGGGTTCGCGGTAGGGCCAGAGGTCGCTGCCGCAAATGCAGGAGCGCACGACGCGCACCAGCGCGTCGGTGGGTTGCGTGATCGTGGCGTCGGGAACAGCGTGCACCTGCACGTCCTTCGCGCCGAACATCAGGGTGGCTCGCATGGTCGATTCCTCGTCAGGCGTTGCTCGCGCCGGTGGGCTTGAGGTGGGTTTCGAAGAACGCCGCGATCCGATCGAACGGGATCTTGTCGAGCTGGTCGTACAGGTCGACGTGGTTGGCGCCGGGGATGATCAGCAGTTCCTTCGGCTGCGCCGCGGCCGCGTAGGCCGTTTCGCTGAAGTAGCGCGAGTGGGCCTTCTCGCCGTGGATGAACAGGATCGGCCGCGGCGAGATCTCGGCGATGTAGGTCAACAGCGGCGCGTTCATGAACGACAGGGGCGTGGTGAGCGTCCAGGCGCCGTTGGAGTTGATCGAGCGCGGGTGGAAGCCGCGCTGGCGCGACTTGTAGTAGCCGGCGTACTCGACGACGAACTGCGGTTCGCCGCCTTTCAGTTGCAGCGACACCGGACCGACCGCGGGGCTGCCCTTTTCCGCGTCCAGCCAGCGCTGGCGGCTCAGTTGGGCGAGCGTTTGCGCACGCTGTTCGGGCGTCACGCTGTCGTTGTAGCCCTTGGACATGACGCGCGACATGTCGTACATCGTGCTGGCCACCACGGCCTTGACTCGCTTGTCCACGGCCACCGCGTTCAGCGCGATGCCGCCCCAACCGCAGATGCCCACGACGCCGATGCGCTCGCGATCGACGAAGGGTTGCAGTCCGAGGAAGTCCACCGCGGCGCTAACGTCCTCGGAGTTGATGTCGGGCGAGGCGACGTGGCGCGGCTCACCGCCGCTCTCGCCGGTGAACGAGGGGTCAAAGGCGACCGTGGCGAAGCCCCGCTCGGCCAGCGTCTGCGCGTAGAGCCCCGAGGACTGCTCCTTCACTGCACCGAAGGGGCCGCACACCGCCAGCGCGGCCAGCTTGCGCGCCGCGGCGCCCTTGGGCAGGTAGAGATCGGCGGCCAGGGTGATGCCGTAGCGGTTCTTGAACGTCACCTTGCGGTGATCGACCTTGGCGCTCTTGCGGAAAGTCTTGTCCCAGTCCTGGGTGAGTTGCATGGCACGGCTTCCGGTTGGAGCGGCGGCGGTGTTCGCGAGCGCCGCTCTGGGAGTGACGAGTGCCGCAGTCACGGCTGCGGCGGAACCTTGGAGAAAGCGCTTGCGCGACAGGGATGTGGTCATCGGAAGGGCTCCAGCGGAATCGTTGGTCTTGCGCCCCGGACGGCAGGCCGGCGAAGCGCCTCGAGGCATGCCTCCATTCTTCTGATCCAGCCCGGCCCACGGTAGAACGTTTCTGCAGAATGCTTGCCTGATCCTCCAGGGGTCCGGACTGAAGCGCAGGACTGGGCTACCCTTCGATGTCAGTGCCCGCAGGAGCGTTCCCCATGCCTATTCCGTCCGAGACCGACCGCCCCAGCCCCATCGCCACGATGCAGGCCGACATCGCGCGGGTCATCGAACGACACACGCGCGGCATCCCGGATCTCGCGACGTCCATCCCCGAACTCACGCTCTTCCGGCGCGAGGCGCCGGCGCGCCCCGCCGTCTGCATGGTGGAGCCCAGCATCGTGATGGCGGCCCAGGGCACCAAGCGCCTGCTGGTCGGTGGCGAGGGCTACGACTATGACGCCGGGCGCTTCCTGGTCACGTCACTGGACCTGCCGGCCAATTCGGAAGTGGTCGCCGCCTCCTCGAGCGAGCCCTGTGTCGGGCTGGTGCTCAGGCTGGACATCCGCCTGCTGGCCGAACTCATCGCACAGGCACCCGAAGCGCCGCCGCGCGCGCAGTCGCTGCAGTCGAGCGTCGGCGTCGGCGCGGTCACGGTGGCATTGCTGCAGCCGATCGGCCGTCTGCTGGCGCTACTGGACGAGCCGGCGGCCATTCCGGTGCTCGCCCCGCTGATCCAGCGCGAGATCCATTACCGGCTGCTGGCCACCGACCAGGCTCCGCGCCTGCGGCAGATCGCCTCCGTCGGCAGCCAGAGCCACCGCGTCGCCACGGCGATCGACTGGTTGAAGCTCCACTACGCCGAGCCGCTGCGCATCGAGGACCTGGCGGCACGCGCCCAGATGAGCGTGTCGGGCCTGCACCACCACTTCAAGCAGCTCACGGGCATGAGCCCGCTGCAGTACCAGAAATGGCTGCGACTGAACGAGGCACGGCGCCTGATGCTCAGCGAGGGCGCGGAGGCCGCCACTGCGGCGTTCAACGTCGGCTACGAGAGCCCTTCACAGTTCAGCCGCGAGTACGCGCGGCTGTTCGGCGCGCCGCCGCGGCGCGACGTCGAAGCCTTCAAGCCGCAGGGTGGCGTGCCGCGGGCGGGTGCGAACGCGACGAGGCGGCGTGCGCAGGGCAGTACGGCAAGCGCCTGAGGCGCGCGGCAGCAAAGCGCCCGCGGCTGGTTCGCGCGAACTGGCGTCGCGTTGCCGTCATGGACTGCTGCTCCATTCCCGCGAGCAAACGACCATCGGCGACACACGCGCAAACCCGCTGATGCGTAACGCCGCCTGCGTGTGCTGCCGCGAAGAAGTTGGCGCCGGTTTTGAGAGAACGGAGAGCGAAAGAGAGTCGAACCGCGCGTGTTCCGGCCGTCGTGCCGGCAGCGGCGGGCACACGCAGAACCGGCCGGAACCCCGCGTGGTATGGCGCAGTTCAGAAACGAAAACGCCCAACCGGTGAGGGTTGGGCGTTGGGCATTGGTGGCCTGGGGCGGAATCGAACCACCGACACGCGGATTTTCAATCCGCTGCTCTACCAACTGAGCTACCAGGCCGAAGCGCGAGAGTATAGCCGCTCGCGCCGGTCGCTCAAGCGCTGCCGCGCTTGTTGCGGGTGAGGTCCACGCCCAGCTGCTTGAGCTTGCGGTAGAGGTGGGTGCGCTCCAGGCCGGTCTTCTCGGCCACGCGCGTCATCGAGCCGCTCTCCTTGGCGAGGTGGAACTCGAAATAGCTTTTCTCGAAGGCATCGCGCGCCTCGCGCAGCGGGCGGTCGAGGTCGAAGATCTGCTCGGCCTGCGGACCGCTGGGCACGGCCACGGGCACCGACGCGGCCAGCATCGCGCCGCCGCCGGGCTCGCCGGGCAGGCCGCTGCCGTTGCCGTCGCCGCGCACCGGACCGCCGCCATTGCCCTGGCCGGGACCGCGGGCACCGGGTTTGACCAGCGCCTGCTCCACCGCCCGCAGCAGCTTCTGCAGCGTGATGGGCTTTTCGAGGAAGGCGCTGGCGCCGAACTTGGTCGCCTCGACCGCGGTGTCGATGGTGCCGTGGCCGCTCATCATGATCACCGGCATGC